>ERZ1370068.8554-contig-7398_pt1 | contig 45158 bp, 74 predicted proteins | sample MGYA00561227_ERZ1370068 | MGnify/ENA primary metagenome ERZ1370068 (study PRJEB38410, sample SAMEA6850437) | metagenome | study: Metagenomic assessment of the ecological functions of the soil: analysis of the soil microbiota associated with the... | reverse complement strand
TTGTACTTCGTTTACGATTACGTATTGCTCCCATCATCACCAGCCAGCTGCGTCCATCGATCTCCAGCCGATCGCCATCCAGCATCGCCGGAAGCTGGCCGGGGGTCGCTGATGGCGTGTCGATACGAATGCTTGCGCGTGCGGACCGCCTCTTGCGGGATTCGTCCAGACCGTGGCGAGCGAACAGCGCAGCCGAAGCTGCGTTGGTGTGCCCGGCAGGCTGCGCAAACGCGACTTGCGCGGTGACGTACTCGGACTCGGTCATCCACAACTCGACACCGAAACGCTCCGTCAGCCAGCCGGCCAAGCTGAAATGGTCGGGATGATAATGCGTTACCACCACGCGTCGAACCGGCTCGGCTCCCCAGGTTGCTGGTAACGATCTGATCCCACAGTCCTCGTGTGGCCTCGAGTTCAGGCCGGTGTCGACCAGGGTCCAACTGGCGCCGTCGCGCAGCACCCACAGATTGATGTGGTCGAGCGCGAACGGCAGCGGCATGCGCGCAGCCAATACACGCGCGTGCGACTTCCTGGGCCAGAGCGCGCCGCGGCGGCGCCTCGCAGGAAAGGAAAGGTCAGACTTGGGTCGCCGGGGAGGGCGACAGCGGCGGGGATACGCTGGTTCATGGGATGGCGAGGTGGAATGGCGGGCCCGCGGTTGTATTTCGATCCCCGCCAGGGACCGTCACATCTTAACAAATCCTTCGGCGCCCAGGCAGGCGCTCCTGGCGGGCAACCCGCGTTCCTAGGCGTGCAGATCCACGGGCTGGACCGAGGCTCCGGACGGGCAGCGACTATAATGCAGCATCACCTCGGTAGGGTATCCGGCAATGAAGCTCACCGACGCTCTGAGAGCATCCGTCCGATTTCCGGTCTCGATTCGGCCTTGGGCGAGACGGTCGATATGCTGCGCGAGACGGTACATAGCTTCGCCCTCCGCGGAAATTGCCCGCGCGCGGCGGCGATCGATCGCGACAATGCGTTCCCGATGGACCTGTGGCGCAAGATGGGCGCAGCTCGGCCTGCTCGGCATCACTGTCGAGGAAGAGTATGGCGGCGCCGGCGATGGGTTACCTCGCGCACATGCGTGGCGATGGAGAGATCAGCCGCGCCTCGGCCTCGGTGTGGCCTGTCCTACGGCGCGCACTCGAACCTTGCGTCAACCAGATCCGGCGCAACGGCGACCGCAGGCGCAGAAGCGCAAGCTACCTGCCCAAGCTGATCTCCGGCGAGCACGTCGGCGCGCTCGCGATGAGCGGAGCCCGGACGCGGGCTCGGACGTCGGTCGCATGAAGCTGCGCGCCGACAGGCAAGGCGACCGCTACGTCCTCAACGGCAGCAAGATGTGGATCACCAACGGCCCCGACGCCGACGCGCTGGTGGTCTACGCCAAGACCGACCCCGCATGCCGGGCCGCGCGGCATCACCGCGTTCCTGATCGAGAAGGGCTTCAAGGGCTTCTCCACCGGCGCAGAAGCTCGACAAGCTCGGCATGCGCGGCTCCGACACCTGCGAGCTGGTGTTCGAGGATTGCGAGGTGCCGGCGGAGAACGTGCTCGGCGCGAGGTCGGCAAGGGCGTCAACGTGCTGATGAGCGGCCTCGACTACGAGCGCGCGGTGCTGGCGGCCGGCCCGCTCGGCATCATGCAGGCCTGCCATGGACGTGGTGATGCCCTACGTCCACGAGCGCAAGCAGTTCGGCCAGCCGATCGGCGAGTTCCAGCTGATGCAGGGCAAGCTCGCCGACATGTACACCACGATGAACGCCTGCAAGGCCTATCGTCTATGCCGTGGCCAGCGCCTGCGACCGCGGCGAGATCGACGCGCAAGGACGCCGCCGGCGCCATCCTCTACGCCGCCGAGAAGGCGACGCTGGATGGCGCTCGACGCGCATCCAGCTGCCTGGGCGGCAACGGCTACATCAACGACTACCCGACCGGGCGGCTGCTGCGCGACGCCAAGCTCTACGAGATCGGCGCCGGCACCTCGCGAGATCCGCCGCGGATGGCTGGTCGGCCGCGAAGCTCTTCAACGAGACGAAATGATATGGCGCTCGGCTGAACCGGCGTGCAGGAGTGCGCAGCTCCACTGCCGTCGCGGCCGACGCTCGGATCCGCAGTTCGAATGCACGTTCTGCGCGCGCTGTGCAGGGTGGCGATGGACGGGTCTCTGCCCCAACTGTGGCGGCGAGCTCGTGCCGCGGCCCTGCGCAGCATCGCGTCTGGGCGAATGAACAGGAAATGACATGCATGAACGATCCGATCGTCATCGTCGGTGTCGACGCACGCCGATGGGCGCGTTTCATGGGCGAGCTTCAAGTCGCTCGCCGGCGACCGCGAGCTGGGCGCTGTCGCGATTCGCGCCGCGGTCGAGCGCGCGCGGCATCAAGCCCGCCGACGTCGAGGAAGTGATCATGGGCTGCGTGCTGCCCGCCGGCCAGGGTCAGGCGCCGGCACGCCAGGCCGCGCTCGGCGCCGGCCTGCCGCTGTCGCACCGGCTGCACGACGGTCAACAAGATGTGCGGCTCGCGGCATGAAGGCCGCGATGCTCGCGCACGATCTCGCTCGCCGCCGGCACGCAACGAGATCATGGTCGCCGGCGGCATGGAATCATGACCAACGCACCCTACCTGCTGCCCAAGGCGCGCGGCGGCTACCGCGCATGGGCCATCGGCGAGGTGATGGACCACATGTTCCTCGACGGACTCGAAGACGCCTACGACAAGGGCCGGCTGATGGGCACGTTCGCCGAGGACTGCGCGGCAAACTACCGCTTCACGCGCGAGGCGCAGGACGCGCTTCGCGATGACGTCGCTCGACGCGCGCGCAGGAGGCGAACAACGACGGCTGCGTTCGCGTGGGAGATCGCGCCGGTGACGCTGTCAAGGCCGGCAAGGGCGACGCGCGTCATCGACAAGCGACGAGCAGCCGCTCAAGGCCAACTTCGACAAGATTCCGCGCTGAAGCCGGCGTTCCGCAAGGACGGCACGGTGACCGCCGCCAACTCGAGCTCCATCTCCGACGGCGCCGCGGCGCTGGTGCTGATGCGCCGCTCCGACCGCGCGAGAAGCGCGGCCTGACGCCGCTCGCCGCGCATCGTCGGGCACACCACGCATGCGCAGGAGCCGGCGCTGTTCACGACCGCGCCGGTCGGCGCGATCACGAAAGCTGTTCGACGGACCGGCTGGACGCGCAGACGACGTCGACCTCTACGAGATCAACGAAGCGTTCGCGGTGGTCGACGATGGCGGCGATGCAGGACACGCGATCTGCCGCACGACAGGGTCAATGTGCACGGCGGCGCGTGCGCGCTCGGGCATCCCGATCGGCGCGTCGGGCGCGCGCATCCTGGTGACGCTGATCGGGGCGCTGCGCCAGCACGGCCAGCGCGGCGTGGCGGCGTTGTGCATCGGCGGCGGGCCGGCGATGGCCGTCGAAATTCAGTAATGGCGGAACGGATCGGGTGGAGGATCAGGAAGGGATGACGAAGCGCATCGGTTTCATCGGCGTCGGCCTGATGGGCCACGGCATGGCGAAAGAATCTGGTGGAGAAGGGCTTCGCGCCTGACGAGGCATCGGAACCGCCCAGCCGGTGGACGATCTGGTGAGCCGCGGCGCGGGAAGCCAAGGACGTTGCCGGACTGGTCAGCGCTGCGGACGTGGTGATCCTCTGCGTCACCGGTTCGCCGCAGGTCGAGCTGGTCTATCGCAAGGGCGGAATCCTGGAGACCTCTCGCAGTGGCCAGATCGTGATCGATACCTCGACCTTCAACCCGGCTCGACGCTGCGGATCGCCGAGGACCTGAAACCCAAGGGTGTGCGCGTCGTCGCGACGCGCCTGCTCACCACACGCCCGTCGGCGGAGCAGGGTCGCCTGAATACGATGGTCAGTGCAGACGATGCGACGTTCAAAGAGATCGAGCCGGTGCTGAAGGCGTTCCTGCGAGAACATCTTCCACATTGGTGGTACTGGCGCGGTACAAGATCAAACTGATCAACAATTTTGCCGCCATTGGCCAGATGGCACTACCGCCGGGGCCCTACGCGGCGTGCGCCAAGCTCGGCGTCGAGCCAAAGAAATACTTTCAACTCGTCAGCACCAGATGCGAATTCCGGCATCTTCCAGATGCTCGCGGGCCAGGCGGTCGAAGGCAACTTCAAGGGCATGAAGTTCGGTCTTGCAAACGCGGCGAAGGACGTGCGCTATTGCACCCAGATGGCGATGGAAACTTCCGGGCTGTCCGCGCCGATGGCGCCGGCGGTGATGCAGACGCTGCTGGCGGCGATCAACCTCGGCTACGGAGGACCGGAACACATGGTTCCGTCGCTGGTCGAGGCGCACCAAGGCGAAGATCAACCGCGTGTCCATCCGCCCGGGCGTGAGCACCATGCAGACCGTGGATCGATTCCGCCCGGTCGAACTGGCAGAATCGCGCCGTCGATCCGCAATGGACAATATTGAATACGCTGGTGATTAGAGATGGCAGCGCCGGTGGGCTTCTATTTCGATTTCTCGTCGCCCTACGGCTATCTCGCCACCGCAACCCGGATTGCGCCGCTCGCCGCTTTGGTACGGGCGGTCCGTGGTGTGGCGGCCATTCCTGCTCGGAGGTATTCAAGGTGACCGGCGGCGGACCGTTACTCTGCTGAAGGGTCCCTACAGCAAGCACGACATGGCGCAGTCGGCGCTTCCTCGGCATACCATTCAACTTCCCCAGGCCGCTTTCCGATCAGTACACAAGCGCCGGCACGTGCGATTTACTGGCCCGAAGAGCACGCTCGAGAGCGCATCGAGACGGCTGTCCGCGCTCTCTACCGTGCCTATTTTGTCGATGGCCGCGATATCTCACGCCCCGGAAACCACCGCCGACGTGCGCTGGCGAGCCTGGGGTCGGAGGCGCGCCAAGTGCTGCTGCGCCGCAGTGGGCGAGCCGGCGCTCAAGGAGCGCCTGCGCAAGACCCAAGGTGTGACCTTGGCGCGTTCGGTTCGTACGTGGTTGGCGGATGGCGGCCGTTCTGGGGCCACGATCGCCTGGATCAGGTGGAGCGCTGGCTGAAAACCGGCAACTTCTGAGTTGCAGCCTTGAACCGCTTTTCTGCTCTGTGCGTGTTCTGCGGCTCAACTCCGGAGCCGATCTGCCTACGCCGAAAGCGCGGCACCAGATTGGGCCACCTCCTGGCCGATCGCGGCATCACCGTCGTGTACCAGGAGGCGGACGAGTAGGCCTCATGGGTGCGCTGGCCGACGCGGCGCTGGCGGCTGGAGAACGCGGCGTGGTTGGCGTCATCCCGGGCGCTGAAGCGGGCGGCGCGAGGTTGCGCACGAGCGATTGACCGAGTGCGTGGTGCAGACCATGCACGAGCGCAAGCAGCTCATGGCCGATCGTTCCGACGGCCTCATCGCGCCTTGGGCGGATTCGGCACGTTCGAAGAAGTTCTGCGAGGTGTTGACCTGGTCGCAGCTCGGCATGCAGCGCTAAACAGCTGCCCGGACTGCTGAACGTGAAGAGTTACTTCGCTGGGCTGCTCGCGCTGTTCGATCATGCGGTCGCCGAGCAGCTGCTGCAGCGCAATCGCGCCATGGTGATCGCCGAGTCCGATCCCAAAGCTCTGCTCGACATGTGGGGCAGTATCGCGCCTGCAGTCGAGTGGCTGACGCCAGAGACGACCGCGACCAGTACCGATGCCAGTCATCGCCTCGAAGCTCGATCCGCGCGGTGCGCCCCTACCGAGCAGTGCAACCGCCATGGCACGAATGGTCGCCGATCTACGCGAGAAGGTATCGTCGCGCAAGCAGGCAGCGGCGGCTGCGCGAGAAACACACCTCGGCACGCGGCAACTTCTGCTTGCCGCGCGAGCGCATCCGCGCGCTTGCTCGACGTCGGTTCGCCGTTTCTGGAGCTGTACGCAGCTTGCGGCTTGGAACATGTACGACGGCGCAGGTGCCGGCCGCCGGCATCATCACCGGCATCGGCCGGGTGCGCGGGCCGCGAATGCGTGATCGTCGCCAACGACGCCACGGTGAAGGGCGGCACCTACTTCCCGATGACGGTGAAGAAGCACCTGCGCGCGCAGGAGATCGCGCTGCGAGAACCGCCTGCCCTGCATCTATCTGGTCGACTCCGGCGGCGCTAACCTGCCGCAGCCAGGACGACGTGTTTCCCGGACCGCGAGCACTTCGGCCGCATCTTCTACAACCAGGCCAACATGTCGGCGGCCGGGCATCCCGCAGATCGCGGTGGTGATGGGCTCGTGCACCGCCGGCGGCGCCTACGTGCCGGCGATGTCCGACGAGACGATCATCGTCAGCAACCAGGGCACGATCTTCCTCGGCGGCCCGCCGCTGGTGAAGGCGGCGACCGGCGAGGTGGTGACCGCGGAGGAGCTGGGCGGCGCCGACGTCCACGCGCGCGTCTCCGGCGTGGCGGATCACTACGCCGATGAACGACCCGCACGCGCTGGCGATGGCGCGCGCGCGTCGTCGCCGCATCTGAACCGCGCAAGCCGCCGCGCTGCGACATCGCGCGAGCCGCGCGAGCCGCTCGACCGCTGCCGAGGAACTGCACGGCGTGATCCCGACCGATCCACGCAAGCCGTTCGACGTGCGCGAGGTCATCGCGCCGCATCGTCGACGGCAGCGAGCTCGACGAGTTCAAGGCGCTGTACGGCACGACGCTGGTGTGCGGGCTTCGCTCACATCCACGGCATGCCGGTCGGCATCGTCGCCGAACAACGGCATCCTGTTCTCCGAGTCCGCGCTCGAAGGGCGCGCACTTCATCGAGCTGTGCAGCCAGCGCCGCATTCCGCTGGTGTTCCTGCAGAACATCACCGGCTTCATGGTCGGGCAAGAAGTACGAGGCCGGCGGCATCGCCAAGGACGGCGCGAAGATGGTGACCGCGGTCGCCTGCGCCGACGTGCCGAAGTTCACCGTGATCGTCGGCGGCAGCTTCGGCGCCGGCAACTACGGCATGTGCGGCCGCGCCTACTAGCCGCGCTTCCTGTGGATGTGGCCCAACGCGCGCATCTCGGTGATGGGCGGCGAGCAGGCGCGCTGCGCGTGCTCGCCACCGTGAAGCGCGACGGCATCGGAGAAGGCAGGCAAGTCTGGAGCAAGGAGGACGAGCAGGCGTTCAAGACGCCCATCCGCGAGCAGTACGAGAGCCAGGGCCATCCCTACTACGCGAGCGCGCGGCTGTGGGACGACGGCGTGATCGACCCCGCTGGAAACGCGGCGCGTCCTGGGACTCGGCCTCTCGGCCAGCCTCAACGCGCCAGCGGAAAAACCAGCTTCGGCGTGTTCCGGATGTGAGCATGGACCTGACCGCACCCGGCATGGAGTCCGGTCTATCATCACACGCCGGAGCACGTCGCCTTGCGCGAACAGGTCGCGCCGCTTCCTGGCCAGAGAAGTCGGAACCTCACGCCGAGGCCTGGGAGGAGCAGGGCTTCGTTCCACGGGCAGGTCCTGCGCCAGATGGGCGCCATGCGGACTGTTCGGCATTACTTATTCGCCAGGAATACGGCGGCGCAGCAGGCCGATGCCGCTGACATCGCTGGTGTTCGCGGAGGCGCTGTCACGCTCCACTTTCGGCGGCTTCGTCGTCGACCGTGCTGGTGCACACCGACATGGCCTCGCCGCATCTGGTGCAACGCGGGCTCAAGGCTCAGCTCGACGCGCTATCTGCCCGAAGGTCATCCGCGGAGAGCTCATCACCGCGGTCGCGATCACCGAGCCGGACGCAGGCTCGGACGTGAGGGCGATCCGCCAGCGCGCGCGCGGCAGCGACGGCGATCACTGGGTGCTCGAACGGCAGCTAAGATGTTCATCACCAACGGCGTGCATGCGGACCTCTATTTCGTCGCCGCGCGCACCGACTCCAGACGCCAAGGGCTCGCGTGCCATCTCCATGTTCATCGTCGAGAAGGGCGCACCAGGGTCTCGCGCGTCGGCCGCGCCCTGAAGAAGACCGGCTGGCGTGCTCCGGACTACCGCCGGAGCTCGGTGTTCGAGGACTGCCGCATCCCTGCGGCAGAACCTGCTCGGGCGAGGAGAACGCCGGCTTCTACGCAGTGATGAAGAACTTCCAGACCGAGCGCATCGCGCTGGCCGCGATGGCGGTCGGACATGCCATGACGGCGCTCGAGTCTCGACTCTCGAGTACGTCCGGCAACGCAAGGCCTTCGGCGCGGCGCTGTACGACAAGCAGGTGATCCGCCAGCGCCTGGCGATGCTGCAGGCCAAGACCGAAGCGGCGCGCCAATTCCTCTACCATTGCGGGTGGTTGGTGACGCAGGGACGCGACTGCGTGCGCGAGGTGTCGATGCTGAAAGCCTTTGCAGGCGAGCTGGCGAACGAGGTGCTCTACACCTGCCAGCAGTTTCACGGCGGCATGGGCTACATGCGCGAGACTGCGATCGAGCGCCTGACGCGCGATGCCCGGGTGCTTTCCATCGGCGGCGGCGCGACCGAGGTGATGCTCGACGAAGTGGCGAAACGCTCATGAGCGTCAGGGAAAATCTCATGAATCGCGCAGGCCGTGCAGATGGCGATCGATGCAGGCGGGCGTCGCTACCTGACGCTGGATCGTGCCGGAGATTGCACAACGCCTTCTGACGATCATCTCATCGCCGAGCTCACCCACAAGCTTCGGGACCTCGATCACAATCCGGCCGTGCGCGCGGTCGTCCTCGGCGCAGCGGCAAGAGCTTCTCGGCCGGCGCCGACCTCAACTGGATGAAGCGCGTCGCCCGCTACTCGGAAGCGGAGAACCTCCGCGACGCCATTGCGCTCGCGAGCTTGATGCGCACGCTGGATGCGATGACCAAGCCGACGCTCGCCCGCGTGCAAGGCTCTGCCTTCGGCGGTGGCGTCGGGCTGGTCGCGTGCTGCGACATCGCGGTGGCCAGTGCGGAAGCGGCATTCTCGCTGTCCGAGGTGCGCCTGGGGCTGATCCCCGCGGTGATCAGCCCCTACGTCATCGCCGCCATCGGCAGCCGCAATGCGCGGCGCTATTTCCTGACCGCCGAGCGCTTCGACGCGCCACGAGGCTCTGCGCATCGGGCTCGTGCACACGCGTGGTGGACGACCAGGAACTCGATGCAACGGTCGCTCGGCATCCTCGACGAGCTCCTCAAGTGCGGGCCGAAAGCGATCGCAGCCGCCAAGGACCTCATCGCTCATGTGGCGCACCGCCCGCAGACCAGCTGCTGGCCGAGGAGACCGCCACGCGCATCGCCCGATTCGCGTCAGCCCCGGAGGGGCAGGAGGGCATTGCCGCTTTCCTCGACAAGCGACCCCCGGGCTGGACCAAGAACGAAGCCGTAGCCTGAGGAAGATGTTCGACAAGATCCTCATAGCCAACCGCGGCGAGATCGCCTGCCGCGTCGCGCGCACGGCCAGGCGCCTCGGCATCCGCACGGTCGCGGTGTACTCCGAGGCCGATGCCGGTGCGCTGCACGTGGCCGCCTGCGACGAGGCGTATCTGATCGGTCCGCCGGCAGCGCGTGCGAGCTATCTTGCGCGCCGATCGCATCATCGATGTCGCGCTCGCGAGCGGCGCCCAGGCGATTCATCCAGGCTACGGTTTCCTGTCCGAGAACGCGGATTTCGCGCACGCCTGTGCGCAGGCGGCGATCGTCTTCATCGGCCCGCCCGCCGGCGCGATCCGTGCCATGGGTTCGAAGAGTGCGGCGAAGGACATCATGGCCAAGGCCGGGGTGCCGCTCGTGCCTGGCTACCACGGCGACGCGCAGGATCCAGATACGCTCGCGCGCGAAGCCGACGCAGATCGGCTATCCGCGTGCTCATCAAGGCCTCTGCGGGCGGCGGCGGCAAGGGCATGCGCAGTCGTCGAGTCGGCCGCGCAACTTCGCGGATGCGCTGGCCGGCGCGAAGCGCGAGCGGCCGCGTCCAGCTTCGGCGACGACCGCCTGCTGATCGAGAAGTATCTCACGCGCCCGCGCCACATCGAGATGCAGGTGTTCGCCGACAGCCACGGCAACTGCGATCTATCTGTTCGAGCGCGACTGCTCGGTGCAGCGCCGTCATCAGAAGGTTCTGGAGGAAGCGCCGGCGCCGGGCATGACGCGCCGCAGCGCCGCGCGAGATGGGCGCAGCCGCGGTGGCCGCGGCCGCGCGCGGTGGGCTATGTCGAACGCCGGCACGGTCGAGTTCATCGCCGACGAGGACCGGCACGCTTCTACTTCATGGAAATGAACACGCGGCTGCAGGTCGAGCATCCGGTGACCGAGATGATCACCGGCCTCGACCTGGTCGAGTGGCAGCTGCGCGGTCGCTGCGGGCGAGCCGCTGCCGCTCGACGCAGGAGCAGTTGGCGATCACGCGGCCACGCGATCGAGGCGCGCATCTACGCCGAGGACCCGGCGCGCGGCTTCCTGCCCGCGGCCGGCCGCATCGAGCACCTGCGCCAGCCGCAGGCGTCGGCGCACGTGCGCGTCGACACCGGCGTGCAGGCAGGGCGACGAGATCGGCGTCGCACTACGATCCGATGATCGCGAAGCTGATCTGCCTGGGACGTGGACCGCCGCTGCCGCGCTGCGCCGCCTGCGCGCAGCGCTGGCTGAGCTGTCAGGTCGCCGGGCTGACCACCAACCTGCCGTTATTGTCGGCCGTGACGGCACATCGCAGCGTTCGCTGACCGCAGCATCGCGAGCCCGGCCTGCTGGACACCGGCCTGATCGAGCGCTACCGCGCGGAGCTGTTCCCGGACAGGGCGCCCGCACCCGACCAGGTGCCTGGCGCGTCGCCGTGCTGTGCGAGCTGATGCGCATGGATCGACGAGGCGCGCAGCGCCGTGGCAGCGTCAGCGAGATCCGCTGGTCGCCGTGGAACGCTGCGGGATGGCTGGCGCCTCAACCAGGACAACCATCACACCGTTCGTGTTCCTGGACCGGCGAGCGCGTGGTCGTCGGTGACGGCGCACTATCACGAAAACGGGCTACCTGCTGGAGCTGCCGGCGGACGAAGTTGCTGGCTACGTGCGGAAGCTGCGCGGCGAACAGGGCGATCGGTGGCGGATCTCGCAAGCGATGCGTGCTCCACGCCACCGTCGTGCGCAGCGGCCAGCGAGCTGACCGTGTTTCACTCGGCGGCCTCACGCTATCGGTCTTGCATTCGCAGAGTTCGAGGCGGTGCAAGACGAGGAAGCCGGCGGCCGCCTGGCAGCGCCGATGCCGGGCAGCGTGATCGAGGTGCTGGTCAAGAGGGCGAGGCGGTGGAGCAGGGCGCGGGCGCTGATGATCATCGAGGCGATGAAGATGGAGCACACCATCGTTGCGCCGCATGGCGGGACGCGTTGCACAGCGTGCGCTTCGCGGCACGGCGAGCAGGTGAAGGAAGGCGATCAGCTCATCGCGTTCGAGGCCGAACAGGAGAGATTGCGATGAACCTGCCCGAAGCGGGTGCAAGCTGGTCGACGTGGGTCCGCGCGACGGCCTGCAGAACGAGCCCGACGCGGTGCCCACCGCGGTCAAGGTCGAGCTGATCGATCGGCTGTCGGATGCCGGGCTGCCGGTGATCGAGGCGCGCAGCTTCGTATCGCCCAAGTGGGTGCCGCAGATGGCGGACAACGCGCAGGTCATGGCACGGCATCAAGCGCAAGCCAGGCGTCAGCTACCCGGTGCTGGTGCCGAACATGAAGGGCCTCGAGGCGCGCTCTGGCGGCAGGCGCGAAGAAGTTGCCGGATTTTGCGCCGCCACCGAGGCGTTCTCGCAGGCGCAACACCAACTGCTCGATCGCGGAGTCGCTCGAGCGCTTCATGCCCGTCTGCAAAGCGGCACTGGACGCTGGCGTCAAGGTGCGCGGCTATATCTCGGTGGTGCTCGGCTGCCCGTTCGAAGGCGAGGTCGATCCGGTAGTCGTGGCGGACATGTCGCGAGCGGCTGTTACAGATGGGCTGCTACGAAGTCTCGGCTGGGCGACACGATCGGCGTCGGCACGCCGGGCAAGACCCGGCGCATGATCGAGGCGGTCGCGCGACGCATTCCGATCGAGAAGCTGGCCGGTCATTTCCACGATACCTACGGCCAGGCTGCTGGCGAACATCTTCGCGTCGCTCGAGATGGGCGTGGCGACGTTCGACAGTTCGGTGGCGGGCTTGGGCGGCTGTCCGTACGCGCCGGGCGCGACGCGGCAATGTTGCCACCGAAGACGTGCTGTACATGCTGGACGGATTGGGCATTCGAGACCGGCGTCGACATGGACAAGCTGCTGCAGGCTGCGGCAGTTCATCTGCGGCGCAGCTCGGGCGCCCGACTGCATCGCGAGCCGGCCGCGCACTCGCGGCCGATGCGGCTCGCCGCGCGCAGCCAAGGCAGCGAACTCGAAAAGAGGCGGCATGATCCAGCCTCCCGTTCACGTTCCGTCACCCTGCGTCAACGTGTGCCAGATGGACCCGGGCTCCGGGCTGTGCCGCGGATGCCGGCGCACGTTGCGGGAGATCAGCGGACTGGCTGGAGATGACAGCCGAGGAGAAAGTTGGCGGTCCTGGAGCGCGTCGCGCAGCGCGCACCATGCGTCCGGCGAGAGTTTGAATCCGGCTTTCCGCAATGCGAGGATAATCCAAGCAGCGTATGCCACCTCAGCCAATCTGTAAGCCGCAAGCCGATGCATCACCGCCGCGTCGAATGCCAGGGATACCTGCGCGACGATGGTCTGTGGGGATATCGAAAGGCCACCTGGTGGACACGAAACCTTTTGATGTTGCCAATCCGGGACCGAGGCGGCAGCAGCATCCGCGCAGGCGAACCCATGCACGAGATGTGGATCCGCCTCACGGTCGACACGGACCTCGTTGGTGCAGCAGGTAGAAGCGACAGACCGATTTCGGCCCTACAGCGTCTGCGGCGCGATCACCGACAACTTCAAGGCACTGGTCGGCGTGCGCATCGCTCCTGGGTGGACGCTCGAGACGCGCGCGCTGCTCGGCGGCGTGAAGGGCTGTACTCATCTGGTCGAACTGCTGGGACCGATCGCAACCACCGCCTTCCAAACCATTTACCCGGCGCGCGTCAAGCGCGACGGAAGCGCCGATCCGGCGCAAGCCCGCCGATGCTCGACTCCTGCCACGCGTATCGCGGTCGGACGGCCCGCTCGTGAAGCAGAGGTGGCCGGCGTTCTACGCGGTTCCACCGGCCCCGAGACCTGACTGCCGCGGTGCGCGGTCCGGTCCCCGGCCTTCAGGCACAATTTCGACTCCACCCTCCACCAGCGAGCCCTGGCAGTGTCCTTCTTCAATCTCTATAGCCACAACTTCGTCCGCGCCGCGGTAGCCATTCCCGAGGTGCGCGTCGCCGACCCCGCGTTCAATGCGGCGCAGATCGTCGCGCTCATGCAACCAGGCCGCGCAGCGGCACGCCGTGCTCGCGGTGTTTCCCGAGCTCGGTCTGTCCGCTTACTCGTGCGAGGATCTGTTCCATCAGCAGGCGCTGCTGGACGCTTCCATGGCGGCGCTGGAGCAAGTGCTGGCGGCTACGCGCCAGCTGCCGCTGGTCGCTGTGGTCGGCCTGCCTCTGCAGGTCGATGCGTCTGCTGTACAACTGCGCGGCCGTGATCTCGGGCGGCAAGATCCTCGGGCATGGCCCCGAAGACCTACCTGCCCAACTATCGCGGAGTTACTACGAGCTGCGCCAGTTCACGCCGGGCGACTTCTGCGCGCGCGCGGCTGATCGACCTGTGCGGGCAGACCGATGTCCCGTTCGGCACCCGGCTGCTGTTCCAGGCCGAGGACCAGCCGCTGCTCAGCCTTCTTCGTGGAGATCTGCGAGGACCTGTGGACGCCGATCCCGCCGTCCTCGCAGGCGGCGCTCGGCCGGCGCCACGGTGCTCATCAACCTGTCGGCGTCCAACATTACCGTGGGCAAGGACGAGTACCGCCGCCAGCTCGTGTCCAACCAATCCGGCGCGTTGCATCGCGGCGTACCTCTACTGCGCGGCCGGCTACGGCGAGTCGACCACCGATCTCGCGTGGGACGGCCACGGCATGATCTACGAGAACGGCTCGCGCGTGGCCGAGACCGAGCGGTTCGCCTACGCGTCTCATCTGGTCTACCGGCGACGTCGATCTCGACCGCGATCGCGCAGGACCGCATGCGCACCAACAGCTTCGGCCAGTCGGCCGCGCGCCACGCGGATGTGGTGTCATCCTTCCGCAGCATCGCGCTTCTCCGCTGCCGCTGCCGCAGCGATGCGCACGTTGCCGCTGGAGCGCAGCTACGAGCGCTTCCCTTACGTGCCCGACGATCCGGCGACGCGCGACGAGCGCTGCCACGAGGTGTACGAGATCCAGGTGCAGGGCCTCGCCAAGCGGCTTGCGGGCGATGAAGCTCCGACAAGGTCGTGATCGGGATTTCCGGCGGGCTGGATTCCACGCAGGCGCTGATCGTGTGCGCGCGCGCCATGGATGTGATGGGGTTGCCGCGCTCCAACATCCTCGCTTACACCATGCCGGGCTTCGCCACCAGCGAGCGTACGCTGGACCAGTCGCGCCGCCTGATGAGCGCAGTGGGCACGACCGCCAACGAGGTGGACATCCGGCCGAGCTGTATCCAGATGTTCAAGGACATCGGCCATCCGTTCGCGGACGGCAAGCCGGTCTACGACGTGACGTTCGAGAACGTGCAGGCGGGCGAGCGCACGAGCCATCTGTTCCGGCTGGCCAACGTGCACAACGCACCGGTGGTCGGCACCAGCGATCTGTCCGAGCTGGCGCTGGGCTGGTGCACCTACGGCGTGGGCGATCACATGGCCCACTACCACGTCAACGCGAGCGTGCCGAAGACGCTGGTCCAGTATCTGATCCGGTACGTCGCGCGCACCAATCAGCTCGGGCCCGAAGTGAGCGCGGTGCTGTCGGACGTGCTGGATACGCCGATCTCGCCCGAGCTGGTCCCAGGCAAGAGCGAAGTCGAGCCGGGGCAGAGCACGGAAGCGGTGGTGGGCCCGTACGAGCTGCAGGATTTCACCCTCTACTACATCCTGCGTTTCGGCTATCCTGCCGACCAAGGTCGCCTTCATGGCCTGGTGCACCTGGCGCGACCGGCGAGTAGGCAACTGGCCCGATATCCCCGAAGGCCACCGCAACCAGTACGCGATCGGCGATATCAAGAAGTGGCTCGCGGTGTTCGTGCGCCGCTTCTTCCAGTTCGCCCAGTACAAGCGCAGCGCGATTCCGAACGCGCCCAAGGTCGGGCTCCGGCGGTTCGCTCTCGCCGCGCAGCGACTACCGCGCGCCCAGCGACAGCGAGGCGACGGTGTGGCTGGCCGACGTCGCGCGCATTCCCGGACCGCAGCGGCCTTGAATCGCTAACATTACCGAGGGGCCGGCGCCTTCGGCCGGGTACCGCAGTAGTTGACGGTGTGCGAGCGCTGGAAGCGGATTCCGGCTGAAGCCGCTGAGGCGGCTCTGCGGCTATCGCTGGCTCAGCGCCAGAATGCGGAAGCGCCCGGACCAGGCGTACAGGCTCGGCAGTCGAGGCGGTGCAAGGAGCCAGCCGGACGAAGATGCCGGCGCCGTCCGCGATCATGTCCGCGTACTCAAAGCTTCGATAGCCGGTCTGCCTTTGCCACAACTCGATGCCGACGCCCAGCGCCAGCAGCAATACGGCGGCCGCGAGACGTCCGCGTCTGCGACAGATAGACTTGCGCGAACCAGAACATCAGGCCGCCGAAAGCCAGGATGTGCTCCGCTTTGTCCACTCTGGTCCACCGGGAGCAGCTTTGCGGGCTTGGCATCAGAGACAGGGCGACGACGGCGACGATACCCGCCCAGCCGATGGAGACCCATGCGCGTCGCAACCCGCTCGGAGCAGCGTCAATCATCTTGCCTGTTGCTGAACTCAAGGCGGCCGCAGTGCCCGGACATTCAGAAGACGCCAGCGGCCATCAGCAAATGACCTCTTTCTCCGGGGATGACATCGGCCGTGTCACGGGCAACATCACCACGCTCCTTGTAAGCGCGCCTCTCGCGCAGGGTATCGAACCAGCGCTGCAGGTTGGCCAGCACCGGCCGCTCGATCGGCAGCGCCATCCAGCGCCAGATGGCGCAGCCCATCGGAATGTCGCCCATGGTGAGGTCCTCGCCGGCGATGTACATCCGGTTCTTCAGAGTGCGCGTCCAGGTACTCCAGGATCTCGCCGGTCTTCAGGCGCGACTCCTCGATGCGCTTTCGTCGCGCTGGTCTACCGGAGTGCGCACGAGATTCCAGAACAGGGGCCGGAACGAGGGCCAGAACGCTGATCTGCCAGTCCATCCATCTGTCGCCTTCCGCCGCGCACCTTGAGATCGTCCGGCCACAGCTTGCCCGGCGCTGTGCTTGGCCGCGAGATAGCGCACGATCGTGTTCGACTCCCACAGCACGAACGGTCCGTCCTCGATGGTGGGGACCAGCCCGTTGGGATTGAGCGCTCGATACTGCAGGCGTGTTGATGACGCCGAAGCTGCCGCCCGCGTCGAGGCGCTGGTACTGAGATCTGCATTTCCCTCGCAGCACCAGAGGACCTTCTGCTGCGTTGACAGGAATTGTTGCCGCCCCAGATCTTGAGCATTGCCTCCTCCTCTCATTCGGTTTGGTGGGCGTCAGCTCACGGGTGATGCCGGCTCTCATCGTCTGGCGATCGTGGCGTCAATCAAGACGGCGCGCGATGCTGATCTTGTTGGGTAGTACCGGCAGCCTATCCAGGTCGAACCAGCCGGCCGCCTCGATCTCCGCTCGGATCCGGGGTGATCTCGCCTCCGGCCTAGTCGCAGTTGAAAGCGATCATCAGCGAATGGGGAAACGGCCAAGGCTGACTCGCGAAATAACGCAGGTTCGCGACCTCGATGCCTACCTCTTCTTTCACTTCGCGCTACGAGGTAGTGCTCGAGGCTCTCGCCGGGTTCGACGAAACCCGGCCAGCGCGCTGTACATGCCCGGCGCGGAAAATGGGGCGAGCGCGCGAGGCAGAGCTGGTCGCCGCGCTGCAACCAGCGCCATTACGGCTGGCGCAATGCGCGGATAGTGGACTCTGCCCGCAGTTCGGGCATTGGCGTGCGCGTCTCGCCGGGCTTCAACTACGGTCGGTGTCCCGCAACGTCCGCAATACAGGTGCGAGCGATCCCAGTCCATGATCTGCACGGCGCGCCCGGCGAGCGCGAACAGTCGCGTCATCGAACAAGCCGAACAGCGCACGCAATCCGGACCAGACTGTATCCGTCCGGAGCAGGGACCTTCGCGCGCATCCGCCGGAATAGCAGTCGCCGTCCTGCGAGCGTGCCCAGATACTGCTGCGCAGCGGCTCGAAGGCCGATGTCGCGAGGATCTGCCGACGATAGGCAACGGATGCCCGGCCCGTCCTCGCGGCGCACCAGCATCTGGATTCCCTGGAAGCAGAACCAGTGCGCAGGCTCGCTCAGGCGTCCGGCGCGGGTGACCAGGGGTAACGCGAACCAGGTCTGAGACATGCGGCGCGATCATTGGCCCTGGTCTTACCTTCGGGCATGTACAGGTCGGTGATGCTGTCCTCGGCGATCTCGGCCGAGAAGAAGATGGTCTCCGAGAGAGTCGGATGCGGATGGATGGTGAGCCCGATGTCCTCCGCGTCGGCGCCCATCTCCAGCGCGAGCACCGTCTCGGCGATCAGCTCGCCGGCGTTGGCGCCGACGATTGCCTGCGCCCAGCAGGCGCCGCGTGCTCTTGTCGAAGAGCAGCTTGGTGATGCCTTCGTCGCGTCGCGGTCGCGCGCGCGCGTCCGCTGGCAGCCCAGGGAAACACGGCCTTCTCGATCTCGATGCCTTGCGCCTTGGCCATGGTTTCGGTCAACCCCATCCAGGCGACCTCGGGATCGGTATAAGCCACCGACGGAATGGTGCGCGCGTCGAAAGCGTGCCCGGTGACCCGCGATCACCTCGGCCGCGAGCTTGCCTTCGTAGCTCGCTTTGTGCGCCAGCATGGGCTCGCCGACGATGTCGCCGATGGCGTAGATATGCGGCACGTTGGTGCGCATCTGCTCTGATCCACGCGGATGTAGCCGCGCTTCGTTCACCAGCACGCCCGCGGCTTCGGCGTTGATGGTCTTGCCGTTGGGCCGCCGCCCGACCGCCAGCAGCACGCGGTCGTAGACCTGCGGCGTGCGGTGCGCCGTCGCCCTCGAACGTGGCCTTGAGCCCTTCCTTGCGTGGCTTCGAGCTTGACGACTTTGGTCTTGAGGTAGAATCGCCTCGTAGCGTTTCTCGATGCGTTTGTGCAGCGGCCGGATGATATCGCGGTCGGCCCCGGGATCAGTCCATCGAGCAGCTCGACCACCGTGATCTTTGAGCCCGAGCGCGTCGTACACGGTGGCCATCTCCAGCCCGATGATGCCGCCGCCGATGACCAGCAAGCGCTTCGGAATATCCTTCAGTTCCAGCGCACTGGTGGAGTCCGAGCAGGCGGTCATCGTCGTACGGAAAGCCTGGAATCCTGGCCGACCTGCGAACCGGCGGCGATGATGGCGGAATCGAAACGAAACCGTTTCTTGACGCCTTCCGAGGTCTGCACCTCGACCATGTGCGGGCGAGGTGAACTTCGCCATGCCGGTGCACGACCTGCACTTTGCGCTGCTTGGCAAGCCCGGCAAGGCCCTTTGGTGCCTTTCGCCACGACGTTCGTCCTTCCACGTCGCGCAGCGCGGGCATATCGATCTTCGGCTTGTCGAACTTGAGGCCGAAGTGGCGACATCTCCTCCGCCTCCGCCACGACACGCGTGCGGCGTGCAACAGCGCTTCGACGGGATGCATCCGACGTTGAGGCACACGCCGCCCAGAGTCGGCGTAGCGCTTCGATCAGCACCACCTTCTTGCCCAGATCCGCGGCGCGGAACGCCGCGGTGTAGCCACCCGGCCCGGAACCCGAGCACCATGACCTTCGGCGCATGATAGTCGCCCGCTCGCGGTGACTGCCGTGACGCAGCGCGCGCGCGCGGAGACAGCGGGCTACGCCTGGCGGCGCTGTTGCAGTCGCAGGCGCCTGGCTGGCTCGGGCGCTTCCGGCGCCGGTGCTCTCGTAGCGGCGGCGCCGTCGGTCTCCAGCACCAGAATCACGACGCCCTCGGAGACCTTGTCGCCGAGCTTGACCTTCAGTTCCTTCGACGACGCCGGCTTCGGGCGCCGGCACTTCCATGGTGGCCTTGTCCGACTCCAGCGCTGATGAGCGGAGTCTTCCTTCTTGACATGTGTCGCCGGGCTTTGACCAGGACCTCGATGACCGGCACGTCCTTTGAAGTCCCCGATGTCGGGGACCTTGACTCGATCTGGCTGCTCATGCTGTCCTGAGCGTGCGTGAGCCTGTCGAAACGCCGCTTGCAATAGACCGACGCCGCTGAGAGCTGCCGGCACGCGTTACTCGCGGATCTGGCCGTCCCCGAGCACGATGAATTTCTGCGACGTGAGGCCCTCCGAGGCCGACCGGTCCGCGCGCGTGCAGCTTGTCGGTGGAGATGCCGATCTCGGCGCCCAGGCCATACTCGAAGCCGTCGGCCAATCGCGTCGAGGCGTTCACCATCACCGAGCTGGAATCCACCTCGCGCAGGAAGCGGCGAGCGCGAGCGTAGTCCTCGGTGACGATGGCGTCGGTGTGCTGCGAGCCGTACATCGGTGATGTGCTCGATCGCCTCGATCGAGGCCGTCGACGACGCGCACGGCGAGGATAGGCGCCAGGTACTCGGTGTACCAATCCTCCTCCGTCGCTTCCTTCATCTGCGGCACCAGAGCGCGCGCTCGCGCGTCGCCGCGCAGCTCCACGCCCTTGTCGAGATAGATCCTGCATAGCGGCGGCAGGACCGCGGCCGCGATGTTCGCGTGCACGAGCAGCGTTTCCATCGCGTTGCAGGTGCCGCAATCGCTGCGTCTTGTGCGTTGTCCGCGATGCGGATCGCCTCGCTCCAGATCGCGCGCGATCGTCGATGTAGACGTGGCACACGCCGTCGAGGTGCTTCGAGCACAGGGATCGCGAGACTCGGCCGACACGCGCTCTGATCAAACCCTCTTCCCGCCGCGCGGAACGATGAGGTCGACATACTCCCGCATGGTGATCAGCTCGCCCACCGCGGCGCGGTCGGTGGTCTCGATCACCTGCACCGCTGCTTCGGGCAGAGCGGCCGCGCGTAGTCCCTCTTGCACGCACACGGCGATGGCTTGGTTGGAATGAATCGCCTCGAGCCGCCGCGCAGGATGGCGGCGTTGCCCGCTTTGAGGCACAGCCCCGCAGCATCTGCGGTGACGTTGGGGCGCGCTTCGTAGATGACGCCGATCACGCCGAGCGGCACGCGCATGCGACCGACCTGATTCCCGAAGGCCGGTACTTGAGTCCATTGATCTCGCCCACGGGATCGGGCAACTGCGACGATCTGGCGCAAGCCCTCCGCCATGGCGGAGATACTCTTGTGGGTCCAGCGCCAGCCGGTCGGCCATAGCGGGCGCTAACCCTTGCCAGCGCGCGGCATCGAGGTCGCGCCGGTTCGCATCCAGCAGGCGTTGCAGCTTCGCGGTCGATCGCAGCAGCCATCGCCAGCAGCGCCCGATCCTTGCGCCGCCGTGTCGGCATCGCGCTGCTGGCGCGCGAAGCCTTCCTGGCTTCACGCCCGACGCCGTGCATGTACGACTGGATATCCATCTGTGTTTGCCTACGAAGCAGCGAGGATTCTACCGCGATTCGGTCGGACATCGCGTGACGAACCGAGCGAGACGCAAGCCCGATCTGGAGCAGCTCGTCCCAAACATCGCCGCGGCTCAAGCCTTTGATCATGCGATCTGACGCGCACCGCATGCAGCAGCGTGTCCTCCAGCTCGCGCGATGATAGGCGTCGCGCGGAGGCGGGCATCAGCTCGGCGCGTGCACCCCAGACTCGGGCTTCGCGCAACAACTGCGGGAAGCGCTCTTCCGGCGGCGAGGCCGCGCCCGACATGGAGCAGCGCGCGCGCCTCCTCCGCCAGCGCCCAAAGCGACCAGCGGCGGCGCGTGCCAGCCCTCACCACGCAGGCCATTGAGCATGCGGGCGAAACGCGGTATCGCCGGCGAGCAGAGCCCTCTCCCAGCTTGAACACGCTCGTAGCGTGCGACATCGAGCACCGCGTCCTTGACCTCTAGCGGATCGAGCTTGCCTCGGCGGGAACAGCAGCGCAAGCTTCTGACCCTCCCGGTGCGCCGCCAGCAGGTTGCCTTCCACGCGGCTCACGAGGAACGCCAGCGTCTGCTCATCGACCTGATGGTCCTGGCAATGCCGAGACGGTCCGGCGATCCAGCGCGGAAGGCGTGCGACGGTCACGGGGTTGGCGGCGACCATTACTCCGGCTGCGTCGAGCGCTTCGGAACCAGCTGCCTCGACTGCTGCGTTCGCTCGAGCTTAGGCAGCGAGATCAGCGTGACGACTCAGGCGGAAGGTCGGCGGCGATAGCGGCGCAAGGCTTCGGCGCCGTCGTTACCCGGCTTACCGCTGGCGATGCGCAGTTCCAACAACCGCCGGGTCGCAAACAGAGATAAGCCTGTTGCCGCTCGACGCGAGCTGGCGACCAATCGAATCCGGTTTCGACGCCGAGCACCTTCCGCTCGCTGTAGCCATCCTCCCGGCAGCGCCTGCGAATGCGGTCGGACGCCTCGAGCGCGAGCAAGGTCTCTTCGCCGTGGAATCCATGTACAGCGGTTTCAGCCCGCGTTCGAGATGCCGGGGCAGCTGTTCCGGTGTCGATGCGCACGAACGTTCTCCGGGCCCGCAGCGGTCAGGTGTTCATGCGCTCGAGCAGCGCGCTCAACTCTGTCTGGGTCGTCGGTCTTGAGCATTCTCTTAGCCAGCTGGGTAACCTCGGCCAGATCGGATTTGAGCACCTGTTGCTTGACGGTGAGCAGGTGAGCGGGATGCATGGAGAACTGACGCAGTCCGAACCCCAGCAGTACGCGAGTCAATCGCTCGTCCCCGGCCATCTCCCCGCACACCGCGACCGGAACGCCCGCTTTGTTGGCTGCCGCGGATGATATGCGCCACCAAAAGCAGCACCGCCGGGTGCAGAGGATCGTACAGGTGCGCCACGGCGTCGTCGGTGCGGTCGATGGCCAGCGTGTATTGGATCAAGTCGTTGGTGCCGATCGAGAGGAAATCCAGCTTGCGCGTGAAGGTCCCGAGCGACAGCGCGGCCGCCGGGATCTCGATCATGCCACCGACCGGGATCCCGGGTCGTAGGCGATACCCATCCGCGTCCAGGCTGTTCTTGGCCTCGCTGCACCAGATGCACGGGTCTGCTGCAACTCGTGCGCGGTGGACAGCATCGGAATGAGCAGGCGGATCTTGCCGTAGTGCGATGCCCGCAGGATCGCGCGCAGCTGACGGTGGAACATCTGAGGTTCTGCCAGGCACAGCCGGATAGCGCGCAACCCCAGAGCGGGGTTCGGCGCGACGCGCCTCGGCGTCGTTGAGGTTCTTGTCCGCGCCCAGGTCGAGCGTGCGGATGGTCACCGGCAGCTGCTTCATCTCGACGGCGACCTTGCGGTAGGCCTCGAACTGCTCGTCCTCGGAGGGCAGCACGTCGCGGTTGAGGAACAGGAACTCGCTGCGGAACAGGCCGATGCCGGCGGCCGCATTTTCCTTGGCTTGGTGCACGTCGTCCGGCAGCTCGATGTTGGCGTGCAACTCCACACGCGTGCCGTCCAGCGTGGCGGCGCGGGTGGTCTTGAGGCGCTTGAGCTTCTGCCGCTCGAGCTGCCACTGCTCCTGGCGCAGCTTGGTATTCGGCCAGGACGTACTTGTCGGGATTGACGATCACCACGCCGTTGCTGCCGTCCACGATCAACAGCTCGTTCTCGCGGATCAGCGAGCGCGCGTGATGCAACGCGACGATAGAGGGAATGTTCAGGCTGCGCGCCAGAATCGCGGTGTGGGACGTGGCCCCGCCGAGGTCGGTGACGAAGCTGCCGTAGCGATGCTGCTTGAACTGGATCACGTCGGCCGGCGAGAGGTCGTGCGCCACCAGGATGCTGTCCTCCTCCTTGTGGCGCGGCGCCGGGATGTGCGCGCGGCGGCCGGTCAGCGCTTTGAGCACGCGCTCGACGACCTGCACGACGTCGGCCTTGCGCTCGCGCAGGTACTCGTCCTCGATGCGCTCGAACTGATCGAGCAGCGCCTCCGCCTGCTGCGACACGGCCCACTCGGCATTGCATCTGCTCGCGGCGATCAAGATCGCGCGGCGCCTCGGACAGCGTGCTGTCGCCCAGGATCATCAGGTGCAGATTGAGGAAGCCCTCGACTTCCGGCGGCGGCATCGGCCGGGAATGTGCTCGGCCAGCGCGCGCCAGCTCGCTGCGCGCAGTGCCGATCGCGGCGTCGAAGCGTGCCTGCTCCTGCCGCCACCTCGGCTGTCGGCGATCGTGTAGTGCTCGACCTCGAGTCCTGGTGTGGCTGAGCAGGTGGGCATGGCCGATAGCGATGCCGCCGGAGACGCCGATGCCGTGGATGGTGAAGCTCATGAGCGGTGACGGTAAATCAGTGAGGCGACGAAAGAGTGGTGTGCCGCGTTCAGGTTGCTCCCGACTCAGGGCCGCAGCCGCGGGATTTACTCATTCACGTATCCTGCGCACTCATTCCGATTCTCCGAACCTATCGTTGATCAGCGTCACCAGCGCGGCCATGGCCTCCTCCTCGTCTGGACCGCTGGTTTCGATGGTCACCGTCGTGCCCCTGGCTGCCGCCAGCATCATCACGCCCATGATGCTCTTGGCGTTGACTCGGCGCCCGTTGCGCGACATCCAGACCTCGCTCTGAACCTGCCGGCGAGCTGCGTCAGCTTGGCCGAGGCACGCGCGTGCAGGCCGAGCTTGTTGACGATCTCAACTTCCAGTTGCTGCATGTCTCAGCGTTCGCGGCGGGCATCTGCATGACGCCTTCAACCGCCGCCTGAAATGGCCTTGCCGTCACGACTACTTCTGCAGAGGCTCGCTGCGGTAGGTCAGCGCGCGCACCAGCATGGGCAAGTTCGACGCCGGCCACGCCTTCGACGCGGCCGGGGACCAGCAGTTTGGCCGCGATGTTGGCCGGGCGTGCGCGCCGTACAGATCGGTGAGAACCAGCCACGCCGTTGCCCTGGTCCAGCTGCTTTACCGAGCTTGATGCGCCTGCGGCAGGAGTTGCTGCGGATCGTCGTGGACGGTGACGCCGATCTGCATCAGTTGCATCGGCCGCGTTGCCGAGGACGTGGCTGGCACAGTGGATCAGGCTCTCGCCCAGTGTGCCATGCGCAACGATCAAGATTCCAATCATCGAAGGGTTCCGCAGACCGGGATGAGGCGATTTTACCCGCGGCTTGGGTACGTGGCTCGTGATACGCAATCTCACGCCAAACTTTGCAGTTTGCCGGTGCTGCAGCCACGAATTCGAGCGCACGGATCACGGCCCTTTCCACCGCGTCGATCATCATGCCGGCCACGTCGAAGTCCGGTCTGGTCCATGATCTCGCGCATGCCGGTAGGGCTGGTGACGTTGATCTCGGTGAGGTAGTCGCCGATGACGTCGAGCCCGACCAGCAGCAGGCCCTCGGCCGCCAGTGCCGGCCCGACCGCCTCGGCGATCTCGCGGTCGCGCGGTCGACAGCGCCTGCGCCACGCCGCGTCCGCCGACCGCGAGGTTGCCACGCGAGTTTCGCCCGGCTTTGGGAATGCGCGCCAAGCGCATAGGGCACGGCTTTGCCGTCGATCAGCGATGATGCGCTTGTCGCCCTCGACGATCTCCGGGATGTAGCGCTGGGCCATGATCGTGCGGCGGCCGTAGTGCGTCAGCGTCTCGATCACGACGCCGATGTTGGGGTCCTCGCGGTGCAGGCGGAACACCGACGCGCCGCCCATGCCGTCCAGCGGCTTGAGCACGATGTCGCCGTGCGCGTCGAGGAACGCGCGGATCTCGCGCTCCAGCCGGGTGACCAGGGTCGGCGACGGTGAACTGGACGAAGCGCGTGATGGAAAATCTTCTCGTTGTAGTCGCGCAGCGCGCCGCGGACGGTTGATGACGCGCGCGCCCTGCAGCTTCGCGCCAGCTCCAGCAGGTAGGTGCTGTAGACGTATTCCATGTCGAACGGCGGGTCCTTGCGCATCAGCACCGCGTCGAACGCCGACAGCGGCGCCTCGCGCCTTCTCGCCCAGCGGTACCAGGCTTGCTTTGTCTCCGGTGAGCCGTGAGCGGCGCACGCGATGCCGCTGACCACGCCGTCGCGGCACAGGATGTCCTCCTGGTGCAGCACGAACAGCTCGTGCCCGCGCCGCGCGGCCTCCTCCATCATGGCGTAGGAGGTGTCCTTTGTAGGTCTTGATGTCGTCGAGGGGATCGAGAACGAAGGCTAGCTTCACGGTGGTTGGCGCTGTCGGAACGTGACGGACTGCTTCAGAGGCAAGGCGGCTGCATCTCCGCCGCAGCACTTCGCCCTGAACGACGGTGGCTAGGCGGCGTTCAGCGCACTCTTCAGGCGCCGGCAACCCTCAACGGCTGCTGCGTGCCGTCTGATGCGCGACCGTACTGGCCTCGTACGTTTCCGCCATCTGTTCCAGCTCGCGCGATGCGGCCAGCAGGGCGAGACGCGCCACTACACCGTAGGCGTAGAAGCGGTTGGGCGCGCAGTCCGGACTCGCCTCCAGGTCGGGCAGACAGGTGTCCTCGAAGGCGAGCGGCGCGGAACTGCATGCCCGGCGCGTTCAGGTTCTCGTCCTGGCCGCGCGCGGTGTGCACGCGGTAGAAGCCGCCCACCACGAAATGGTCGATCATGTAGATGACCGGCTCGGCGATAGGCGTCGTTCGACGGTCTCGAAGGTGTAGACGCCTTCCTGCACCATGACCTGCGTGCACCTGCAGGCCTTCCTTCACCACCGCCATCTTGTTGCGCTGCTTGCGGTTGAGGTCGCGCACGTCGGCCGGGCTCTTCACGCGTCATGATCGCCCATGCCGTAGGTGCCGGCGTCGGCCTTTGACGATGACGAAGGGCTCCAGGTCGATGTCGTATTCCTGCATACTTGCGCGCGTACTGGCCCGAGGACCGCTGTCACGTAGCCCGCGAGGCAATCCTCGCCCTGGCTCTCCTGGAAGCTGGATCTCGCCGCAGGCACCGAAATACGGATTCACCAGCCAGGGGTCGATGCCGATCACGCTTGCGCGAACTCCTCCGCGACCTGCTGGTAGGCGGCGAAGTGGTTCGACTTGAGTCGCGTGGACCAGCCGGCGTACAGCGGCGGGATGCACCGGCTTGCTCGAGGTTCTCCAGGATCTCTGGGGATGCCCGCCGAGAGGTCGTTGTTGAGCAGCACCACGCAGGGATCGAACCCGTCCAGCGCCGAGGCGGCTTGCCCTTTCGCACCAGCGGCTCGAGCAGCAGCGTGCCGCCGTCGGGCAGCGTGATCTCCGTGGGCGCGGTGATCTCCGGGATGAGCGTGCCGATGCGCACCTTCATGCCCGCGCGGCGCAGGATGTTCTTGCAGCACCGCCACGTTCTGCAGGTAGAACGCGTTGCGGGTGTGGTTCTCCGGGGATGAGCAGAGCGCCGCGCGCGTCGGGGCAGACTTTCTCCAGCGCGATCATCGCCGCCTGCACGCACAGCGGCAGGAACTCGGGGTTGAGGTTGTTGAAGCCGCCGGGAAACAGGTTGGTGTCCACCGGGGCCAGCTTGAAGCCGCTGTTGCGCAGATCCACCGAGGCATAGAACGGGGCCGCATGCTCCGACCCACTGGCTGCGCAGCCAGTGCTCGATGGCCGGTTGGGCGCCCAGGATCTGCTTTTCCAGTTCCAGGAAGCGGTCGGCTTGTGCCGTGATTATTGGGAGACTCATCGCCAGGGATTGCGAGCGTTGGGCGGATTCTATCAAACAACCCTCGACCCCTCCCTCGAAAACTTGCCCAAGCCGCTTTGCGCAGGGGGAAACAGCGCGCTCAACCGATTGACAGAGCAGCGGTGGTTAGTTCACCATGTGAACATTAGTTTCTTGCTGTGAACACCTCCGTCCTCCATGCCGGTCCGCCTGTTTCGAATCGGACTCAGTTCCGCGTACACCGAGCCGCGCATGTTCCGTCAGCCGGAGCGGCTCCGGCCCGCCTACGACGTCGTGATCATCGGCGCCGGCGGGCATGGGCTGGCGTCCGCTTACTATCTCGCCAGCGACCACGGCATCACGCGATATCGCGGTGCTGGAGAAGGGCTACATCGGTGGCGGCAACACCGGCCGCAACACCACCATCATCCGGTCCAACTATCTGACGCCCGAGGGCGTCGCCTTCTACGACGAGAGCGTGCGCCTGTGGCAGGACCTGTCCGCAGGATTTCGACCTCAATCTGTTCTATTCCACGCGCGGCCACTTCACTCTGGCGCATACGGACTCGGCCGTGCGCACCATGCGCTGGCGCGCGGAAGTCAACAAGCACCTGGGCGTGGACAGCGAAGCTGGTCGGGCCGGAGGTCGTGAAGGACGCGTGCCCGCAGCATGGACATCGACCTGCGGCGGTCACGCGCCGGTGCTGGGCGCGCTGTATCCACGAGCCTGGCGCGATCGCGCGTCACGACGCCGTCGCCTGGGGCTATGGCCGCGGCGCCGACCGGCGCGGCGTCGAGATTCACCAGCAGACCGAAGTGCTCGGCATCGACGTGAGCGCAAGGCGCGTGTCGCCGGCGTGCGCACCAGCCGCGGCACCATCGCCACGCAGAAGGTCCTGTGCGCGGTCGCCGGATCCACGCCGCGGCTTCTGCGACATGGTGGGCATCCGCTCGCCCATCACGATCCATCCGCTGCAGGCCATGGTGACCGAGCCGATGAAGCCCTGGCTCGATCCCATCATCGTGTCGGGCAGCCTGCACGTCTACGTGAGCCAGAGCGCGCGCGGCGAACTGGTGATGGGCGCCTCGCTCGATCCGTACGAGCTGCACTCCACGCGCTCCACGCTCGACTTCGCCGAGGGGCTGGCGACGCACATGCTGGACCTGTTCCCGTTCCTGTCCGAGCGCCAAGGTCAACCGCCAATGGGCGGGCATGGCGGATATGACGCCCGACTTCGCGCCGATCATGGGCAAGACGCCGTGCGAGCGGTTTCTACCTCGACGCCGGCTGGGGCACCTGGGGTTTCAAGGCCACGCCGGTGTGCGGCAAGACCATGAGCTACACGGTGGCGCGACGACGAGACCATCCGCTGATTCGCGGCTTCACGCTCGACCGCTTCGCGAACTACGAGCTGACCGGCGAGAAGGGCGCGGCTGCCGTCGGCCACTGAACGCCGACCGAGCCACCTCTGTGAGCAGCACTGCATGAAGCTCTTGATCTGTCCGGTTAACGGCCCGCGACCCGTGTCGGAGTTCGCCTATGGCGGCGAGTACCGCGAGATGCCCGACCCGGCGACGGCCAGCGACGCGCAATGGGCCGACTACGTGTTCAACCGCGCCAGCGTTCCGGGCGTGAAGAAGGAGTGGTGGTATCACGTGCCGAGCGGCACCTGGTTCGTCGCCGAGCGCGATGTGCAGGCCGATGTCGTGCAGCGGACCTATCTGTTCCGGCGAGGGGCCCGACCAGTGAGCAACGGCTGCCGCCGGTCGCCGGGGAGTGGATCGACCGCTCGCAGCCCCTGGCTTCGAGTTCGAGGGCCGCAGCTACACGGGCTTCGCCGGCGACACCGTCACCAGCGCGCTATGGGGCAGTGGCGTACACGTGCTGGGCGCAGCTTCAAGTTCCACTCGGCCCCGTGGCGTCCTGTCGCTCGCCAATCACGATGTCAACGCGCTGGTCGAGGACCGCAAGCTCGGACACCTGCGCGCCGACGTCGCCGGCTTGCGAGCCGGCATGCGTCTGGCCGCAGTCAACACCTACGGCGGCGTCGACAACGACCGGGCGCGCTTCCTCGACCGGCTGTCGGCCTTCCTCCCGGTCGGCTTCTACTACAAGACCTTCCATCGTCCGCAGTGGATGTTCCCGTACTGGGAGCGCGCTTGATCCGCACTGTGAGCGGCCTGGGCGCGCCCGACTTCGCCGCACCGCGTATCCGCACGCCCGAAGCGCTACGACTTCTGCGACGTTCTGGTGATCGGGGCCGGGCCGGCGGGAATCTCGGCGGCGCTGGCGGCGGCGCGAGGCCGGCGCCAAGGTCCTGCTCGTGGACGAGAACGCGCGCGTCGGCGGAAGCCTTGCGTATGCACGCGGTGGCACGTCCGACAGCTATCGCGCTGCTGCAGGAGCTCGACCGGCAGCTGAGCACTGCAGCCGAACATCACGGTGCGCACCGGCACGTTTGCCGCCGGGTGCTACGCGGACAACTGGGTTGCCCTGATCGATGCCGAGAAGATGATCAAAGTGCGCGCCGGCAGCATCGTCGTTGCGAGCGGCGTATTCGAGCAGCCGGCGGTATTCCGCAACAACGACCTGCCCGGCGTAATGCTCGCTTCCGCCGGCACAACGGCTCATCTATCGCTACGCGGTCCAGCCGATGCAGCGAGCCATCGTGCTGTCTGCCAACGCCGAAGGCTACGCCGCGGCGTTGGACCTGCTGGATGCGCGGAGTGGAAGTGCCGGCCGTTGTGGATCTGCGCACCGCGGATGACGAGTCGACCGCCGCGCAAGAGGTCCGCAGCCGCCGGCATTCAGGTGCTGTCCGCCTCCTGCGTCTACGAAGCGCTGCCGGCCGCCGGGCTGATGGGCATCGAGGGCGCGATGGTGTGCCGGCTTCAGCGCGACGGCCGCGGCGGACGTGCACGACGGGTCACTACTTCGCCTGCGATGGGATCCGTGATGAGCGTCGGGCTTCGCGCCGGCCAATGCGCTGCTCCATCAGGCCGGCGCACGCATGCGCTTCGACGAGCGGATCTCAGCAGTACGTCCCCGGCGCGCTGCCAGCAGGCGTGTTCGCCGCGGGGCGGGTCAACGGGGTCTACGACCGTCGCCAATCGGGCGCAGGACGGCGAGCGCGCAGCGCACCTGGCGGCTGCGGCATCTGGGGCTGCGCGCTGACAGCGCCGAGCCGCCGCTGCGCGCCGAGACGCGGTGCCCTCCCACCCCTATCCCGTCGTCGAGCATCCGCAAGGCAAGAACTTCGTCGACTTCGACGAGGACCTGCAGCTCAAGGACTTCGTCCACGCGGTGCAGGAAGGCTTCGACAGCATCGAGCTGCTCAAGCGCTACACCACCGTCGGCATGGGGCCGTCGCAGGGCAAGCACTCGAACATGAACGCAGTGCGCATCCTGGCGCGGATTCGCGCGCCAGCCGGTCGGCAGACACTCGGCACCACCACCGCGCGGCCGTTCTTCCATCCGGTTGCCGCTGAGCCATCTGGCCGGCCGCGGATTCACACCCGAGCGCCGCACGCCGCTGCACTCGCGCCACGAGCGCTTCCACGCCGTGTTCATGCAGGCCGGCGTCTGGCTGCGCCCCGAGTACTACTGGCGCGATCGCAAGAGCAAGGCGGGAACTGGTGGTGCAGGAAGCGCTGCGCCGTGCGCCGGGGTGTCGGGCTGATCGACGTCGGCACGCTGGGCAAGCTGGAGGTGAGCGGACCGGACGCAGGCGAGTTCCTGGAGCGGATGTACACGGGACGTTTCCGCAACCTCAAAGTCGGCATGACGCGCTACGCGCTGATGGTGGACGAGTCCGGCGTCATCATCGACGACGGCGTCGTCGCGCGGCTGTCGGAGGAGCGCTTCTACTTCACGACTACGACGACCGGCTCGGCCACTGTGTATCGCGAGATGCAGCGGCTGAACGCGATGTGGGGCCTGGAGTGCGGCCTGGTGAATCTGACCGGTGCCATGGCGGCGGTCAACCTCGCCGGACCGCGCTCGCGCGAAGTGCTCGCCGGCCTGACGGATATCGCGCTGGACGAGCCGGCGTTTCCCCTACCTCGGTGTGCGCGAAGGCCGCGTGGCCGGCGTGCCGGCGCGTGTGATGCGGGTGGGTTTCGTGGGCGAGCTGGGCTACGAGATCCACGTGCCGGCGGAAAACGCCGCGCATGTCTGGGATGCGCTGATGGCCGCTGGGGCGCAGTTCGCGCATCCGGCCCTTCGGCGTCGAAGCCCAGCGCCTGCTGCGCTGGAGAAAGGCCACGTCATCATCGGTCAGGACACCGACGGGCTCACCACGCCGGCGCAGGCGTCGATGGAATGGGCGGTGAAGATGGACAAGCCGTTCTTCGTCGGCCAGCGCAGCCCTGCGCATCATCGAGAAGCGGCCGCTGAAACAGAAACTGGTCGGCTTCGCTCTGACGCTTCTTTCGCGGGATCGGCACCCAAGGAGTGCCATCTGATCATCCGCGACGGGCAGATCGCGGGCCGCGTGACCAGCGTAGCGCACAGCCCGGCTCTGGGGCACGTCATCGGGCTCGCGTTGATCGCGCCGGAAATGGCGGGCGAGGGCACGCGCTTCAACATCCGCGTCGAGGCAGGCGCGATGGTGGAAGCGCGAGTGGTCGCAACACCTTTCTACGACGCGGCCGGCGAGCGCCAGAAAGTGGCAGCACATGCGCCGCAGCCGGAGGCGCTGCCGGCATGAACGCCACGCGACTAAGCCCCCTGCACGACAGCCTTCGCGCAGCTGCGCCCGGTGTGGGGCGAGTTGAACGCGCATGGCGACGCCGATGCGTTTCCGCCGCAGCGAGTGGTCTGCGCATCGAGCTGGCCGATCTCTCCGCCTTGCGGCGCGCCGGGCTCAAGGGTCCGGGCGCCGCCGACTGCTGCACGCTCACGGCCGTGCCGGTGCCGTCGCGGCCCAACGCCTGGAGTCCACTCGATGGCGACGGCCTGGTCGCGCGCCTGGGGCGCAGCGAGTTCCTGGTCGAGGACGGGCCGCGCGGCGACTTCGCTCTTACCGTTCAAGCCGAGCTTGGCGCCGGTGTGTCGGGCGTCTATCCGGTGTTGCGCCAGGACGCCGCTCTGCTCGTCCGCGGTGACGCTGTGCGCGAACTGTTCGTCGCAGACTTGCAGCATCGATTTCAGCGCCATTCCGCCGCAAGAGCGGACGGTGACCCTGACCATGATGGTCGGCGTGGCCGTAACGATCATCAACGCTTCCCTGGACGATGGTTTTCGGATCTGGTGTGACGGCACTTACGGCGCGCTATCTCTGGGACACGCTGCTGGAGGTCGCAATCGAACTCGGCGGCGGCGCCGTGGGCTTCGAGCGCCGTCTTGCCCGACAGCGCCGGTCACGCCGGATCCGCGCTAGACGGCACTGTTCGAACGTTCAGGAGAACGCCATGACCCCGCGGAAGCGAAGAAATTCCTCAAGGCCAACAACATCAAGTTCATCCTGGCGCAGTTCGTGGACATCCACGGCGCGGCCAAGGCCAAGGCGGTGCCGTCCGAGCATCTGGAGATGCTGCTGACGGACGGCGCGGGCTTCGCGGGTTTCGCGCTGTGGGGGTTCGGCATGGGCCCGCACGGACCCGACTACATGGCGGTCGGCGATCTGTCGACGCTGCACGCGATTCCGTGGATGCCGGGCTTTGCGCGCATGGCTACGTATGGCCACGTGCACGGCAAGCCCTACGCCTATGACACGCGCGTGGCGCTGAAGAACCAGCTCGACAAGCTGAGCCGGAAGGGCTTGACGCTGTACACCGGCATCGAGCCGGAGTTCATGCTGCTCAAGCGCAAGGCGGACCGGCTCCGTCGCGCCAGCCGACGACACGCGACGCGCTGGACAAGCCCTGCTACGACTACAAGGGGCTCGCCCGCAGCGCTGCGATTCCTGGAGCGGCTGGTGGATGCGGCCAAGGCGGTGGGCCTCGACGTCTACCAGATCGACCACGAGGACGGCAACGGCCAGTTCGAGGTCAACTTCACCTACAGCGACGCACTCACCACGGCCGACCGCTACGTCGTGTTCAAGATGGCGGCCTCGGAGATCGCGCAGCCAGATGGGCATGATCGCGACCTTCATGCCCAAGCCGTTCGCCAACCGCACCGGCACCGGCGCGCATTTCCATCATGTCCGTCGGCGACGGCGAAGCACCAGAACCTGTTCCACGACGACAAGGACAAGCGCGGTCTCGGATTGTCGAAGATGGGCTACCACTTCCTCGGCGGGCTGCTCGCGCACGCGCGCGGCGCTGACCGCGCTCTGCGCGCCGTCGATCAATTCCTACAAGCGGCTGGTGGTCGGCCGCGCGCTGTCAGGTGCGACCTGGGCGCCGGCCTACATCGCGTACGGCGACAACAACCGGACCTGCACGGTGCGTGTGCCCTATGGGCGGCTGGAGCTGCGCCTGCCCGATGGCTCCTGCAATCCGTATCTCGCCACCATCGGCAATCCTCGCCGCAGGCATGGATGGCGTGAGAAAAAAGCTCGACCCGGGCGAGCCCAACAACACCAACCTGTACGAATGGAGCGACGAGCAGCTCGCAGAAGGCCGGCATCGGCGTGCTGCCGCAGAACCTGAACGAGGCGCTGGACGCGCTGGAAGCGGACTCGGTGCTGACCGCGGCCGTCGGGCAAAGATCTCGCCGAGGAGTTCGTGCGGCTGAAGCGGATGGAGTGGGTCGAGTACTCGCGCCACGTTTCCGACGTGGGAGGTCGAGCGCTACCTGGAATTTTTCTAAGCTCGTGATCGAAGCGGGAGTTGCAACATGTGCGGAATAGTGGGAATGCTGATCAAGAACCCGGCGATGCGCGGCCAGCTGGGCGAGTTGATGACGCCGATGCTGGTGCAGATGGGCGCGCGCGGGCCGGAGTCGGCCGGGCTGGCGGTGTTCAGAGGGGAGCTGCCGGAGAGCGAGCGCGAGTACAGCCTGCATGCGCCGGTCTGGGATTACGACTGGGCCGGGTTCGAGGCCGAATTCATCAAGCGCTTCCCTCCCACCACCGCGCCTGCTGCGCAGTCGCATTCTCCCCTCCTTCCGAAGGAGGGGTGGCGCGACGGCGACGGGGTGGTTCGCAGGCAGGCTCTCACCACCGCGCCTGCTGCGCGGCAGATTCTCCCCTCCTTCCGAAGGAGGGGTGGCGCGATAGCGACGGGGTGGTCCGCGGGCAGACTACTCCCACCGCCCGCCCGATTCTCCCTCCTTCCGAAGGAGGTGGCGCGACAGCGACGGTTGGTCCGCGGGCGGGCTCCACCACCCCGCCTGCTGTGCGGGCACCCCTCCTCAGGCAGGAGGAGAGGGTACTCGCGCAGAATGGTGGTGAAGAAGGAATCACGCCGTGCTCACCTGCGACGAGACAGCGGACCAGGTGAAACGCTGGGTCAAGGAGCGCTTCCCGAAGCTGCACGTGCTGTCCGCCGGCCGTGCCATGGACATCTTCAAGGACACCGGCCAACCCCGCCGATGTGGCCAAACGCTACGACTTCGACCGGCTCACCGGCACTCATGTCGTAGGGCATACGCGCATGGCCACCGAATCGGCGGTCACACCGGATCGCGCCACCCGTTCACGGCGGGCGAAGACTTCTGCCTGGTTCACAACGGCACCATCTCCAACCCGTACATGGTCCGGCGCAAGCTGCGAGCATCTCGGCATCGAGTTCGAGACCGACAACGACACCGAAGCGGCGACCCGCTTTCTGGAGTGGCGCATGCGCGAGGGCGACGACCTGGAGGCGCGCGCTGCAGAAGGGCTTCGTAGAGCTGGACGGGTTCTACACGTTTCTGATCGGCACGCGCGACAAGCTGGCCCTGGTGCGCGACGCCTTCGCGTGCAAGCCCGCGGTGGTGGCCGAGACCGACGACTACGTGGCCATCGCGTCGGAATTCCGCTCGCTCGCCAAGCTGCCGGACGTGAAGAACGCGCAAGCTGTTCGAACCCGATGCCGGAGGAGCTGTACGTATGGAAAGTGTAGCGGCGCAGCGCACCGTGCGCCATCGAGAAGGTCTTCGACCTGTCTCAGGTCCCGGTGCGCACGCTGAATGACTGGCTTCACAACGGTCTGGCCGGAAGCGGCGTGGAGCACGTCGACGTGTTGAATCCGGACGGTGCGCACAGCATCGCGGTCGGCATCAACGCGCCCCTGTCGGTGAGACATCCGCGGGCACGCCGGGCTACTACTGCGGCGGCATGAACAAGTTCGCCGACTCACCGTGCACGGCAACGTGGGCTGGGGCGTGGCCGAGAACATGATGTCGGGCAGCGTGCGCGTGAAGGGGCTTCGCCTCGGGTCCGCCGGCGCCACGGGACACGGCGGCCTGCTCGGTGATCGAGGGCGATGCCTCGCTCCGCTGCGGCATCTCCATGAAGGGGATCGAGATCGTGGTCGGCGGCAGGGTGGGCGACTTCTCCGCCTTCATGGCCCAGGCCGGCACGCTGGTGGTATGCGGCGACGCCGGCGATGCGCTCGGGGATTCGCTGTACGAAGCCGTGATCTACGTGCGCGGCAAGATCAAGTCGCTGGGCGCCGATGCCAGGATCAGAACCGCATGACCGCAACCGACAACGGCAAGCTGAGCGCGCTGCTGCAACGCGCGGGATTTGGCCACGACCCGCAGGAGTTCAAGCGCGTGGCCTCCGCGCGGACGCTGTATCACTGGAATGCCGATGCGAATCAGGAGTATTGAAAGGGACTTCAGCGGAACTTGCTCTTGCGCATTCACGCATTCACACATTCACTTCCTCGCCCCTGCGACCGAAGGTAAACACATGACCGCACCACCAAGCCCGAACCACCTGCGGCTCGAAGAAAGTGCGAGCTTCGACCGTAGAGTCATCGACTTACATTCAGCACGCCGCCGCGACCGGCCTGTATGAGATTCGCGGGCTGGGCGCAAAGCGGCAGGTCCCGCACTTCGACGACCTGGTGTTTCTCGCCGGTTCGGCTTCGCGCTACCCGCTCGAGGGCTACCGCGAGAAGTGCGACGACCAAGACCGTTCTCGGCACGCGCTTCGCCAGAAGCCGATCGAGCTCGCCATCCCGATCACCTTCGCCGGGATGAGCTTCGGCTCGCTGTCGGCGCGCGTGAAGGAGGCGCTGGGTCGCGCGGCCACGGAGCTGGGCACGAGCACCACCACCGGCGACGGCGGCATGACGCGCGAGGAGCGTCAGTCCTCGCGGACGCTGGTCTACCAGTGCCTGCCTTCGCGTTACGGCTTCAACCCGACGACGTGCGCCGAGGCCGACGCCATCGAAGTCGTCATCGGCCAGGGCGCCAAGCCGGGCGGCGGCGGCATGCTGCTGGGCCAGAAGGTGAGTCCGCGCGTGGCCGGGATGCGCACGCTGCCCGCGGGCATCGACCAGCGCTCTGCCTGTCGCCACCCCGACTGGACCGGACCCGACGATCTGGTGATCAAGATCAACGAGCTGCGCGAGATCACCGGACTGGAAGGTGCCGATCTACGTGAAGATCGGCGCGACGCGGACCTTCAACGACGTGAAGCTGGCCGTGCACTCCGGGGCCGACGTGGTCGTGGTCGACGGCATGCAGGGGCGGCACCGCGGCCACGCAGACGGTGTTCATCGAGCACGTGGGCATCCCGACGCTGGCGGCGGTGCGCCAGGCGGTGGACGCGCTCGAGGACATGAACATGAACGGCAAGGTGCAGCTCATCGTCTCCGGCGGCATTCGCACCGGCGCCGATGTGGCCAAGGCGCTGGCGCTGGGCGCCGATGCCGTGTCGATCGGGCAGGGTGCGCTTGTTCGCGCTGGGCTGCAACAGCGAGACCTACGTGCAGAACGGCCAGCATCACCTGGCCATCAACGACTACGAGCGGCTCGGCACGCGGCCGGGCTACTGCCATCACTGTCACTACCGGCAAGTGCCCGGTCGGCATCACCACGCAGGACGCGGTGCTGGAGCAGCGCCTCGAACCCGACGTGGGCGCAAAGCGCTTGCGCAACTACGTCAAGACCATGAACATGGAGTTGACTACCGTGGCGCGCGCCTGCGGCAAGTCCAACGTGCACCACCTCGAGCGCGAGGATCTGGTGGCGCTTCACGCTGGAGGCCGCGGCGATGGCGCGAGTGCCGCTGGCGGGGACCAACTGGATTCCCGGCTGGCCGGACGGACTGTGACCGCGCGCGGCACCATCGGCCGAGCGGCAGACCGAATCCTGGAGGAGGACGTGGCGCGCGCCACAGTCTGCCGGCCAACGCGCTGGCGGAGCCGAAGGTCGATCGCGAAAGCGGCGCCGCAACGAGGCAGCCAGCCGAAGGCGGAAGCCGCTCGCTCGAGCGCTATCTCGGCAATGTCATCCGCGAGCTGCGCTTGAAGGACCACCTCACCATCGCTGACGTCGCGGCGCAGGCCGGGATCAGCCGCGGGCATGCTGTCCAAGATCGAGACCGGCCAGGCGTCTACCGAGCCTGGACGCGCTGTCGCGCATCGCGCAGGCGCTGGGCGTGTCGCTCGCGCACCTGTTCCGCCACTACAACATTCCGTCGGGCGGCGCGCAGCTGGTGAAGAGCAGCGAGGGGATGGAGAGTCGTGCGCCGGAGGCACCAGAGCGCGGCCACACCTATCACCTGCTGGCCTACGACAAGGGGCCCGACGAAGACGCTTCGAGCCCTTTCTGATCACCATGGACGACGCGTCCGAGGTGTTCCCGAGCTTCGAGCACCCCGGCACCGAGTTCATCTACATGTTGCAGGGCAGAGATCGAGTACCGCCGGCCAGCAGACCTACCTGCTAGAGCCGGGCGACGCGCTGACGTTCCGCGGCGATATTCCGCACGGACCGGAGCGGCTGCTCGACTGCCTATTCACTTCCTGTCCATCATCATCTGCGCGCTAGGACGGGGCAGCTGACCTCTGTGAGGCCTCGGCGCAGCCAGGTCTGTGAATCACCACGCACCAGAACCCCAGCGCGACGAGCGCGAGGCCGAGAGCCGAGTGGCGGTTGCGTGCGTCCGCCACCGCTTTGGTTCGAGGCACCGCCTGCGCGGTGTTCTCGGGGTTGTAGTACACCACCGCGCGCTGAACGGGAACGTAGCGCTCGAAGAAATGCCGCCGCGCCTCTCCGTCCGGATCGCGCCGCCAAAGTGCGGCTGCTGCCCCGACGTGAGCTGGAGTGTTCATCGCGGATCCGTCCGACGAGACGGTATATTGATAAGTCACCCGCAGAGCGCTCGACGTTGCGTCTCGTTGCCGTACTCCAGCTCGTCGATCGCGGACCGACGACGATGGTGCCGACGGTAGTAGGCCATTCCGCCTTGCCGCGTCAGCGTCGCGGACGTCGTCGATCGCGACATTGGCCAGCATCAGCATCCCCATCGGCACATCGAATGCCGAGCAAGCGGTTCCGGACGCGAGAAGGTCCGCGATCCGGTGCCGCCGAGACCAGCCGGGGTTGGACCGGGAAAAGATCCACCACCTCTGACCTATCCGTGAATTCAACATGGCGATTTCTCCCTCTGCCCCAAGCGCGCAGCTCTCACTTTCAGGGCGTTCCGGCGCCATGTGTGGCTGATGGCTCAGACCGCAGTCTAGAATTAGCTGCCCGAGGGGGGAAGCGAGACTATTGTGAGGAGGCCTGTGTGAAATTGCTGAGGCCAGCCTTGCCGCTAGCAGGGCTCCTAAGCTGCCGCCTTTGTGTGCAGCTTGAGACTGTTTGGCAGTCCAGCAGGCTGCTGGGACGCTCGGCATGCGCCGGCAGAAAGCTTGGCTGGACCGGTGGCACCCAAGCGGGATATGAACGTGGGAAGTCATGAAGACACCGGCAGCCAGTTCCTTTGGGCCTGAAGTCGCCGGCTTACGTGCACCCTGTCGCCTGGCTTACAGGATGTGGATTCTCCCGGCCCGCTTCCGATATCAGGCGTTCCGGAACAGATCAGACGCTTTTACAATTGCACAGGCGTCAGGGCTTGGGTGGTGAACACCAGGACGTCAGACCACGGCCCCATTTCCTCCCCGCATCGGACGCGCATTTCACGCTATCGGACGCCGGGCTCGACTCACTACTTCGACGGTGACGCCTGCTCGCAAATGCACGAGGAGTGCTGTCATGACACGATCACCGAGACCGCCGCCGAGTACCGATGCGGAAAAAGACTGCTGCGCAGGACGCCACCGAACACGCACACCATCGAGGTCCGCAGAATCCCCCCGCCGGGAGGGTGCGTCGACTTACGATCACTCTAATGCCGCCGCTGCGGTCATTGTCCCCCGCTTGATCTCCCTCCGCCTCCTCCTCCACCGGGAACCAACCGACAAACCCGGTGCGCGGAGCATGGCGGCCTGCCGCTAGCGTATCTAGGGGATCTGTCGTCTGCATCATGGCTCTTCTGTCTTGCGTTTGGCGTTTGCCAAACGGCGCTCGGTTTCGAAAGCCGACTGCGTTCGTCCCCTGACGCCAGATGCGCCGCGGACCGCCTGGCGCTCAGCAGCTGGTCGATGATCTGCCGGGACTGACCTTCGCCAGGATCGCGGATCAGATGCTCCAGAAGTACGCCGTTACCGGGAAGTCTACATGGCGGTAGATGATATCGCCACGCCTGGATTAGCCGGGCGCCGTGGTTGCCGCCGGCGAACTGGTAGTCGATCACGGCGTCCGTCCAGCTGCCTGCCGAAGTCCTCGAGGATCAAACCTGCTTTGAGATCAGCTAGTCTACGCTCATATGCTGTTTGTTATCGGCCACCCTACGAGCCGCTCTCAGGGGAAGGACGTCGTCGGTCACGCTCTTTACAGCAGAATCCGTTCCAGCGCTCATTCGCGGCGTCAACGCCACAGGCCGGTGGGCGGGTTGACCGCGCGCCTGCCCGATCGCCCCCGTGCGGGGTAACATCTGCGGCTTGCAGCGCGATGCGGCACCTGTCATGAAGCTCGTCATCCTGATCGCGACGGCGTCATCAACGTCGACAGCGATCAGTTCATCAAGAGCCCGGAGGAGTGGAAGCGCCGATCCCGGGAAGCCTGGACGCTATCGCCAGGCGCTGCAACCACGCCGGCTACCGGGTAGTGGTCGCCTCCAACCAGTCCGGCATCGGGCGCGGGCTGTTCTGACATGGCGCGCGCTCAACGCCATCAACGAGAAGATGCGCAAGGCGCTGGCGCAGGCTGGCGGGCGGCATCGACGCGCTGTTCTACTGCCCGCACCCGGCCGAGGGCAATTGCACCGCCGCAAGCCCAAGCCCGGCATGTTCGAGGACATCGCACGGCGCTTCAACATCAGCCTCGCCGGCGTGGCGAGCATCGGCGACTCCCTGCGCGATGTGCAGGCCGGCGTCCGCGGCCGGCGCGCAACCCGTGCTGGTGCTCACCGGCAAAGGGGTGAAGACCCAGCGCGGCCGGCGGGCTGCCCGACCGCACCAAGGTGTACCAGGATCTCGCCGAGGCCGTGCGGGCGATCATCGCATGAGCCGGGCGCTGGCGGTTTTGCGCCGATCGTGTTTCTTCCTATGCAGGCCGCTCTGACGGTCGTCTGGTCCATCAGTCTCGTTGCTCACCTTCCCGTTTCCTGCCCATTACGCGCTACCGCATCATCACGTCTGGTCGCGGATCGTAGCGTGGCTGGCGAAGTGATCTGCGGCGTCGCCTACGAGGTACGCGGCCTGGAAAATCTCCCGCAGCGCCCGAGCATCGTGCTGGCCAAGCACCAGCTCGGGCGTGGGAAACCATCGCGTTCCAGGTATTCCTGCCGCCGCAGGTCTGGGTGTTGCGCAGATCGCTCCTGCGCGTGCCTTTCTTCGGCTGGGGCCTGGCGATGATGAGTCCGATCGCCATCGACCGCAGCCGCCGGGATGCAGGCGCTCAAGCAGACGCTCGAGCAGGGGCGCGATCGGCTCGCGCAGGGCTTCTGATTATCATCTTCCCCGAAGGGCACGCGGTTTCCCCCGGGCAGAAAGGCAGTACGCAGGTCGGCGGCGCGTGGCTGGCAGCCAAGACCGGCGCGCCGGTGGTCCCCATCGCTCACAATGCCGGCAACCTCTGGCGCAAGAACGCGTTCCTGAAGTTTCCGGGCACTATCACCGTGAGCATCGGCAAACCCATCGATCCGGCAGGGCTGAAGCCGGAAGAGCTGAACAGGAGAGTAGAGGACTGGATCGAGATCGAAGCGGCGCGGCTTCCCGCCTTGCGCAGTCTATGGAGTTATGCGTCTGACGAACCCCGTCTCGCTCGGAGCCAGACCATCCGCCTGGGCGAGCGCGATCGGTTTCCTCCTCAAACGCAGTGCCAATCGCCGGCGTGCCGTCCTCACTGGTAGACGAGCGCGGTCTCGTCGTCAGTGTACCCTGGCGCACTCGACCGCTTAGCATCGTGCGTTCTTGCAGGATTCTGGCCGCTGGGTCCTGCGCAAGCTCGGAAGCCTGGGAGTCGCGCAAGCCCAAGCCCCGCGCTGTGGCAAGCACGGCGAGTGGATCGACTACCTCGGACGGCAGCTGCGCCTGAGCCCAGGCGCCGGCACTACGCGCTCGTGCAGCTCGAAGGATGACGGTGTCCTGCAACTGTCGTTGCCGGAGCCGCACGAGCCCGACACGCGTGCGCGCCGCCCCTGGTCAAGTGGTATCGGCGCTCATGCGCCAGAGCTACTTCCGCGGCCGCGCCGAGCACTTCAGTGCGCCGCTCGCGATCGATCCGCTGCGCGTATTCATTTCCAGCGCGCAAACGCGCTGGGGAAGCTGCAATGCCAACCGGTGAGGTGCGTCTCAACTGGCGCTCTCATTCAGGCCCCGCCGCACATCGTCGACTACGTGGTCGCGCACGAGCTGGCGCACCTGAAGGAGATGAACCATTCGGCCCGTTTCTGGCGCATCGTCGAACGCCTGTGCCCCGGTTACGCGGCAGCGCGGACCGAGCTCGGACGCGATGGGCAGCACTACATGACGCTCTAGCCGGTCGCTCGTTATCAGCGCGAGACGGCCGCCCCGGCGCTCCCGGAACGCCGTGCTAAACTGCCTCGCTACTTCGACTCCGCATGATCCATGCGTCCGCTGGCTCTCCTGCTGCTCGCATCCGCCTTGCTCCCGGGCCTGCGTGCCTGAAGGGTCCGCCGTATCTGCCAACGCCCGCGCAGAGAGCAGGAGATGGCCGAGCGCAAGAAGTCGCTTGAGGAGCGGACCGCAGCGCGAGAAACAGGAGGCAACCGCCGCCACCGCCGTCAAAACCATGGCGACAGCAGCAGCCGCAACAGACAGAGACCAACACGCAACAGCAGACATCGACGCCGGGTGACGCTAAGCCGTAGCGCAGTGACGGCATTCGGAGTCGCGACTCGCCGGCATCTTTACATTCAGGCAGACCAACGTTGGACCGATTTCCCTCGAGCTCCCTTCCTCGTATCACAGCGGTGAGCTGTGCGTCGAGGACGTTGCGCTGGCGCAGGTGGGGCAGCAGTTCGGCACGCCCTGCTACGTCTACTGCGCAGCGCGCTGACCGGCGCGTTCCAGAGTCTTCGACCGGCGCTTCGGCACGCGCCCGCACCTGATCTGCTATGCGGCCAAGGCCAACTCCAATCTCGCGATCCTGAACCTGTTCGCCCGCCTGGGCGAGCGGCTTCGACATCGTGTCCGGCGGCGAGCTGGCGCGGGTTCTGGCGCCGGCGGGGATCCGCGCAAGGTCGTGTTTCTCGGGTGTGGGAAAGAGTGCGGACGAGATTCGCCAGGGGCTCGAGGCCGGCATCTGTGCTTCAACGCCGAGTCCGAGCGTGAGCTGCGGCGCCTGAGCGAGCTGGCGACCGCCGCCGGCAAGATCGGCCAACGTGAGCCTGCGGGTGAATCCCGATGTGGATCGCGCACGACGCATCCCTACATCTCCACCGGCCGCAAGCAGGACAAGTTCGGCGTGCCTTCGGACGCTGCGCTTCACTCTACCGCGAGGCCGTCCGGTTGCCGGGCATCCGGGTCGCCGGGATCGACTGCCACATCGGCTCGCAAATCACCGAGATTGCGCCGTTCCTCGACGCCCTGGCAAGCTGCTCGGGCTGCTGGATCAGCTCGCGCAGGAAGGCATCGAGATCCATCGACCTCGGATCTGGGTGGCGGCTTGGCATCTCGCTACCAGGACGAGGATCCGCCGCCCGCGCGACTCGTGTTCGCATCGACGCGCGGCTGTTGCAGGCGGCTGGAGGATCGCCCGCAGCAGGTCCTGCTGCGAGCCCGGCCGCGCCCTGGTCGGCAATGCCGGGCGTGTTGCTGACCCGGGTGGAATACCTCAAGCGCGGCGCCGAGCGTGATTTCGCGATCGTCGATGCGGGCCATGAACGACCTCATACGCCCGGCGCTGTACGAGGCCTGGCACGACATCCGGCCGGTCCGGCCCTCGCTCCATCGCCTGGCCCGGCGCTACGACATCGTCGGCCCGATATGCGAGAGCGCGGACTTCTCGGCCACGAGCCGTGAGCCTGCCCTGGAGGCGCGGCGACCTGCTGGCCGTGATGTCGGCCGGTGCCTACGGCATGGCCATGAGCTCCAACTACAACACCCGCCCGCGCGCCGCCGAGGTGATGGTGGATGGCAACCAGCTCTCACCTCATCCGCGCGCCGCGAGTCGGTGGCGCAACTTTTCGCAGCGGAGCGGGTCATTCCTGACCGCCAGCGCGCACGCGGGCCCGGGACCGCCGAAAACCGGCGCGTGGCGTCAGATGTCCCGGCGCCCAGAATAAATGACGTCGCGCCGTAGGCTCTGGAGGGAGAACCGTTGAACGCCCCTTCCGCGGAAGGCACCCCTGGCACCCGCACTCCCGCCGCGAGCGATCCATAGACTCATGGCCGCGAGCGTGATCGGGCTGGCGGTGATCGCGCTGTCGGCTGCCGGTTGCTCCCAGAACGACGCCGCCCAGGAAGCCGCTAAGAGCAAGGCCGCTCCTGGCGTTCCCGTCGTCACTGCGCAGGTCGTGCGCAAACCATGCCGGTCAAGCTGCAGGCCATCGGCAACGTCGAAGCCGTATACCGCCGTGTGGCGGTGAAGTCGCGCATCGACGGCCAGATCACCGCGGTGCGCTTCCAGGACGGGCAGGACGTGAAAGAGGGTCAGCTGCTGTTCGAGCTCGACCCGCGCGCGCTGCAGGCGCAGGTCAAGCAGCTGCAGGCCAACCTCCAGCGCGACACGGTGATCGTCGCCAACAACCAGGCATAGGCGAGAAGCGCTACGCGCGATCTGCTGGAGAAGGGGTTCATCTCGGCGGACGCCTACAACCAGATCAAGACCGACCTGACGCGGCGGCAGGCGAACGTCCGAGGCTTCGACCAGAGCCGGACTGGAATCCGCCCGCGTGCAGCTGTCCTATACCCGGATCGTCCGCCTATCAGCGGGCGGGCGGGCAAGATCATGATCCAGATCGGCAACGTGGTGAAGGCCAACGACACGCGATCGCCGGTCACCATCAACGCGGTGGTGCCGATCTACGTCAGCTTCGCGGTGCCCGAGCAGTACCTGTCCGACATCCGCGCGGTTCATGGCAAAGGGATCGCTCGGCGTCCAGGCCTCTCCCACGGGCGCTGCAACCGCGGAGACCGACGGCCGGCTCACCTTCATCGACAACATAGTGGACGCGCAGACCGGCACGATCCGGCTGCGCGCCACCTTCCCGAACAAGGATCACGTGCTGTGGCCGGGACAGTTCGCCAACGTGACGCCGAGCGCTGCGCGAGCAGTCCGATGCGATCGTCATTCCTCGCAGGCGCTGCAGAACGGCCCCAACGGCCAGTACGTGTACGTGGTCAGGCCGCAGGACCAGAGCGCCGAGATGCGCAGCGTCACCCTGAGCGCATGGATGGCCTGGAGGCGGTGATCGCCAGCGGGCTGAAGGAAGGCGAGACGGTGGTCACCAGCGGGCAGATCCGGCTCACCTCCGGCGCGCGATGGCGGCGGCCGAAGGCCGGTTAGACGCGATGAACATCTCCGAGATCTTCGTCCGCCGCCCGGTCAGCGACCATCCTGGTCATGATCGGCATCCTCACCTTCGGCGTCCTCGCCTACCGGCAGCTGCCGGTGGCGCAGCTGCCCAACGTGGACTTCCCGACCATCCAGGTCACTGCCGGGTTGCCGGGGCGAGCCCGGAGACCATGGCGTCTTGCCGTGGCCACGCCGCTCGAGAAGGAGTTCTCTGCGATCGCCGGGCTGGAGCAGATGACCTCCGCCAGCGCCAAGGGGACGTCGCAGATCACGTTGCAAGTTCTCGCTCGACCGCAGCATCGATGCGGCCGCGCAGGACGTGCAGACGGCGATCTGCGCTCGCGCGCCGCAACCTCCGCCCGACATGCCGATTCCGCCGTCCTACCGTCAACCCGGCGGATCAACCCGTGTTCAGCAATACGTAACTGAACGAAGTATTACC
>ERZ1370068.5400-contig-4422_pt1 | contig 45190 bp, 59 predicted proteins | sample MGYA00561227_ERZ1370068 | MGnify/ENA primary metagenome ERZ1370068 (study PRJEB38410, sample SAMEA6850437) | metagenome | study: Metagenomic assessment of the ecological functions of the soil: analysis of the soil microbiota associated with the... | reverse complement strand
GGGCTGATCCTGGACGGAAGCCACCGCGCGGTCGTCCTCGCGCGCGATCTCGGGGCGCGCTTTGCGCGGTGATCCAGCGCGTCGCGCTCGACGCGCCCGGACGTCCGTCTCGGGAGCTGGTGCCGCGTGCTCGAAGGGTGCTCCCGCGGCCTCGCTGACGCGGCGCGCCGAGCCCCTCGGGCTCGAGGTCGACTGCCCCGAGGGGCTCCGCTGTCACTACGGCGAGTCGCGTGTCACGGACGAGCGCAGGTCCCAGCGCGTCGAGCTCGCACGAGCTGGCGAGCGAGATCGAGCGCCGCCTCGCGCCGAACGGCCACGGTCCTGAGGCGCGCCTGGTCGAGGGACGAGGCGGTGACCGAATGGATCGGCGCGTCGGGCGTGGTCGTCCTGCGCCCGCCGGCGCTCGACAAGGCGACCGTGCGCCGGCGGCCGGGGCGCGCTCCTGCCGCTGAAGTCGACGCGCTTCCTGTTCCCGCACCGCGTGCTCGGACTCGGCGTCGCCGCTCGCCGCGCTCGGGGGCCGCGGGAGCGCTCCTCGAGGCGGAGCTGGAGCGCGAGCGCGCGGCCGCTGGCCTGTCTCGGGGCCGAGCCGCCGTCGACCGCCACTATCCCGGAACAGCTCTGGCAGTTCGTCGACCACCGCATCCCCAGACGGACTCTTCGCCGACGAGGCTGGACGCCGCGTGCCTACACGGACGCGCTCGCGCGAGGCGACTCTCCCGGCCTCGTCGCGACCCTGCCGCTGCCCGGCAAGGCTGAAGGAGGTTCCCGTGGCCCAGACGAAGTTCGTGCTCGACGAGAAGGACCTACCGAGCCGCTGGTACAACATCCAGGCCGACCTGCCGGCTCCGCTGCCGCCGGTGATCCATCCGGGCACGCTCCAGCCCATCGGTCCCCAGGATCTCGCGCCCGCTGTTCCCGATGGAGATCATCAAGCAGGAGGTGAGCCAGGAGCGCTGGATCGACATCCCCGAGCCGGTGCGCGGACGTCTACCGGCTCTGGCGGCCCACGCCGCTCTACCGCGCGCATCGCCTCGAGAAGGCGCTGGGCACTCCCGGCGCGGATCTACTACAAGTGGGAGGGCGTCTCGCCGGCGGGCAGCCACAAGCCGAACACCGCGGTCGCCCAGGCCTACTACAACCACCAGGAAGGCGTCACGGCGCATCACCACCGAGACGGGCGCCGGGCAGTGGGGCTCGCGCGCTCGTCATTCGCGCTGCCAGCTCTTCGGGATCGAGTGCAAGGTCTACATGGTGCGCGTCTCCTACGACCAGAAGCCGTACCGGCGCGATCATGATGGAGGCCTGGGGCGGCAAGGTCGGTCGCCGAGCCCGTCGCGCGAGACGCCAGCGCCGGCCGCGCGGTGCTCGCGAAGGACCCGCAGTCGCCGGGTCGCCTCGGCATCGCGATCTCGCGAGGCGGTCGAGGAGGCCGCCCAGCGCGAGGACACCAAGTACTCGCTCGGCTCGGTGCTGAACCACGTGCTGACTGCACCAGACGGTCATCGGACTGGAGGCCCAGCGCCAGCTCGGAGATGGCCGGCGATCGTCCGGACATCCTCGATCGGCTGCATCGGCGGCGGCTCGAACTTCGGCGGGTTCACGTTCCCGTTCCTCCAGGACAAGCTCAGCGGGAAGCGGAAGGACCTACGCGTCATCGCCGTCGAGCCGCACGCGGCCCCGAGTCTCACCAAGGGCGAGTACGTCTACGACTTCGGCGACACCGGCACAGATGACGCCCCTGGTCAAGATGTACACGCTCGGCCACTCCTTCATCCCGGCGCCGATCCACGCCGGCGGCCTGCGCTACCACGGCATGGCGCCCCTCGTGTGCGCGCTCTACGACCACAAGGTCATCGAGGCGGTGGCCGTCCACCAGAACCCGACCTTCGAGGCGGCGCTGACCGTTCGCGCGCGGCCGAAGGGTTCCTGCCGGCGCCCGAGGCGGCCCACGCGATCCGGGTCGTCATCGACGAGGCGCTCCGCTGCAAGGTGTCGGGAGACCGGAAGGTCATCGCGTTCAACTTCTGCGGCCACGGTCACTTCGACCTTCGCGCGTACGAGCGCGTACATGACGGGCAAGCTCGAGGACTTCGGAGTATCCGGCGGAGCAGGTGAAAGCGCTGGCGGGACTTCCGAGCGTCAGGCGTGACGCCGCGCCCCTCCGCTCGGCCTGAGTCGATGGATTTCCGGCTGAGCCCGGAGCAGGAAGAGTTTCGCCGGGCCGTCGCCCGCTTCGTCGACGCGGAGGTGGCGCCGGCCGCCGGCGAGATCGACGAGGCGGGCGAGTTTCACGGCGCTCTCTTCCGGCGGCTGGGCGAGCAGGGCTACCTCTGCGCTCCGCTACCCCGAGAGCTACGGCGGGGCGGCCGCAGACTTCGTCACCGTATTGCCTCTTCGCCGAGGAGCTGGCGCGGGGCTCGATGTCGGTCGCCGCGCTCGCCGCGATGCAGAGTCTCATGGGGACGCACTTCATCTGGAAGTACGGGAGCGACGCGCATCCGTGAGCGCTACCTCGTCCCCGCGCTCCGGGGAGAGAAGGTCGCCACCTTCGCCCTGACGGAGCCGAACGCGGGCTCGGACATCGGCAACCTCACCACCATGCGCCGCGCGCGTCGGGGGCGGCTGGCGCCTTCGGGGCACCAAGACCTGGGTCACGAACGCCCCAGTTGCCGACTTATGCTGACGGTCTGCGCGAAGACCTCTCCGGAGCGCGGAATGAAGCACATCGCGCTCTTCCTGGTCGATCGCCAGTTTCCCGGCGTGACGCTCGGCAAGAGGATCGACAAGCTCGGCGTGCGGGCGTCGGCCACCGGCGAGATCATCACTCGACGACGTGATCGTCTCCGGACGAGCACCTCCTCGGCGGCGGAGACGGGCGGCGTCGAGAAGGTGTGGCGGCATCCTGTCGGAGATCCGCGTGATGACCGGGGCCCTCTCGGTCGGCCTCTGGCTGCGCGGCCTGCGACGCGGCCCTCCGCTTTACTCGAAGGAGCGCGTCACGTTCGGCAAGCCCATCGGCGAGCACCAGGCGGTGACCTTCCGGCCTCGTCGACATGCTGACCCAGCTCCACGCGGCGAGCCTCCTCGTGTACCACGCGGCGTGGTGCCATCGATCAGGGGCGGCCGGTGGCGCGGGAGGCGGCGATGACCAAGCTCTTCGCGTCCGAGGCCGGCGAACCGCATCTGCGACGAGGCGTCGCGGATCTTCGCCTCCTACCCTTCGCCACGGAGTATCCGGTCGAGCGGTACTTCCGGGACGCGCGGTTCCTCCTGTGGGGCGGGGGCACCAGCGAGATCCTGCGGGTCATCATCGGGCGCGACCTCGACCGCCCCCTGAGTCTCGGATGACGCTACGCGCCGCGCGGACGCCACTTCGACGAGTTCTCGGCGGGCGAGGCATTCACCACCGCGGCCCGCACCGTCACCGAGGGCGCTGTCGACTCCTTCGCCGGGCTCTCCGGAGACTTCAACCCGCTGCACACCGACGAGGAGTCCGCGCGGCAGAGCCCGATGAAGGGGCCGCATCGCCCACGGCATGCTCGTCCTCGCGGTCGCCACTGGCCAGGCCAGCCAGCTGGGGATCTTCGAGGGACGACGCTCGCGCTCCTCGGGATGGACCAAGATCCGGTGGACGGCGCCGGTGCGGCTCGGCGACACTGATCCACACGGTCCTGACCGTGCGGGAGACGCGCGCATCCTCGAAGCCCGACCGGGGTGTCCTGGTCGCTGGACGTGGCCGTGCGGAACCAGCGAGGGGAGACGGTTTGCCAGGCCGAATGGACGCACCCTCATGGCGCGGCGCTGAGCGCCGTGACCCGACGGATTCCGGCCGGGACCTCGCTGAGCCAGCCGCGACAGACCGCCATGGGCGAATGGTTCGAGGACGAAGCGCTCTGGAGAGACTTCTACCCGTTCCTGTTCGCCGAGGAGCGCTCTCCGCCTGGGCGCGGGCGAGGTCGCGCAAGCGCCTCGCGCTGGCGGGAATCGCGGCAGCTGCGGGAAGGCGGCCCTCGACCTCTGCTGCGGCCCAGGCCGGCCGCTCGTGCCGCTCGCCCAGCGCGGGCTCCGGGTCACTGGCGTGGACCGTACCGCGCTGCTCCTCGACCGGCGCGCGCGAGCGAGCGAGTCTCGCCGCGGTGGACGTCGAGTGGGTCGCAGGCGGACATGCGTGAGTTCCGGCGGCCGGAGCTGCCTACGACCTGGCGCTGTCGCTCTTCACGTCATTCGGTTCTGTTGCCGCGCCGGAGGACGACCTGCTGGTCCTGCGGCAACGTGCGCCAGAGCCTTCCGAGCCGGGCGGGCGTCCTGGTGATGGACCTCGATGGGCAAGGAGAATCTCGCGCCGAATCTTCCAACCGACTCGATCGCGAACGCTCGCCGGCGGCGCCGCTGCTGGTCGAGCGCTGCCAGGTCGTCGAGGACTGGACGGCGGATCGAAAACGAGTGGCTGCTGGTACAGGGCGATCGGGTGCGTGCGGCACGGTTCCGCCTGAGGATGTACTCGGGGTCAGGAGCTCCGGGACCGGCTGCGCGAGGCCGGGATTCGCGACGGTTGTCTCTTCATGGAGGGCTGGACGGCAGTCCCTACGGACTCGACGCGGCCCGGCTCGTCGCGGTTGCGCCCGCGCGGGAACTGACCGAGGGCATCGGAGAGGGAATGCGGCTCGAAGGAAAGGTGGCGCTGGTCACGGGGGCCGGGAACGGGATCGGGGAAGCGACGGCCCGCCGGTTCGCGCGCGAGGGCGCGATCGTGGTCGCCAACGACGTCGACGTGGAGCAGGCGCGGTCGGTGGTGACGGAGCTCCAGCAAGCAGGGCGCGCGTGCCCTGGCGGTCGCGCGGCCGATGTGACGAAGCGCGCCGACGTCGAGGCCATGATGCACTACGTCGTCGAGGAATTCGGCCGGCTCGGACGTGCTCATCAACAACGCCGGGATCAATCGCGACGCGATGAGCCACAAGATGACCGAGGAGCAGTGGGATCAGGTCCTCGCGGTGAACCTGAAGGGCACGTTCCTCTGCGCGCAGGCCGCGCTGGCGCGAATGCGCGACACGGCTGGGGGCGCGATCGTCAACACGTCCTCGATCGGATCGCTCGGCAACATCGGCCAGGCGAACTATGCGGCCTCGAAGGCCGGCGTCATCGGCCTCACCCGCACCCTCGCGCTCGAGTCCGCGAAGTTCGGGATCACCGTCAACTGCGTGCGCGCCCGGGCCGGTCATGACGCGCGATGCTGGCCGGCGTTCCGGAGGCGATCCGCGAGAGATCGTCGCGAGGTCCCGATCGGGCGCATCGCCCGCCCGACGAGATCGCGGGCGGTCCACGCATTCCTGGCCTCGGACGACGCGCGCGTACATCACGGGCCAGGTCCTCTTCGTGGACGGCGGGATGTCGCGTCGGCGTCTGACCGCCGCGATGCCCGGCGGATCGACCGAGAGCCCGTCCGGGCCGCCCCGGGGAGCGACGGACGCCCTCTTTGAGGCGATCCGGACGGGAGATCTCGCCCGCGTGGCCGGGCTTCTCGATCGGGATCCCGGACTGGTCCGTGCGTGGCGGGCGAGAGCACGCCCGCGCTCGTGCGTGCTATCACCGCCGGCCGGCCGTGCTGGGACTGCTTCGCGCTCGCGGCGCGGTCCTGGACGTGTTCGAGGCCGCGGCCGCCGGCGACGTCACTCGCCTCGCCGGGCTGCTCGGTTCCGCCCCGGGGCTCGTCTCCGCGTCATGCCAGGGACGGGTGGACCCCCCTTCACCTCGCGGCCCACTTCGACCACATGCCCGCGGTCGCTCTCCTGCTCGCGCTCGGCGCGGACCCGCGCGCCCGCCCCGGAACGCGCTCGCCAACACGCCGCTCCACGCGGGCCTGGCGAGCCGCGCCGGCCTCGAGATCGCGGACGCCCTGCTCGCCGCGCGGGCGCCGAGGTGAACGCCGCGGACGGAGAGGCTTCACGCACGCTCCACGTTGCGGCGAGCCAGGGGCGGCTTGACCTGGTGACTCCGGCTTCTCTGCGCGGGGCCGAGACATCGGCGCGGACCGCGGAGGGTCGCACGCCCGATCGATCTTGACTCGGACGGGCAGCCATTGAACGACCGCGCGGTTCCTGAAACCTGGTGGGGCGACGCGCGCATCGTCGCCCGGCGGGGAGCATCGGCTGTCGCCGTGGACCACGCTCTTCGAAAAGGACGTCGAGTTCGCCCCGGCCGGGCGCGGATCCTACCACGCCTTCGGCTCTTGACTGGGTCGCTGCCCCGTGCGCCTGGACGCCCGAGGGCGGATCGCGGTCGTCCGGCAGTACCAGCTCGCCGTCGAGCGTTACACCTGGGGGCTACCTTCGGGGGTTCGTCGATCCGGGCGAGGATCCGGAGAGCGCGTGCCGGAGGAGCTTCGGGAGGAGACTGGCCTCCAGGCGGAGCGCGTCACCTACCTGGGCGGGTTCCGGGCTGACGTCGGACGCCTCGAGCTCACGGGAGCACATCTTTCGCGTCGACGCGTCGGGGCCGCACCCGGACTTTATGCCGGGCCGGGGTGGCGGTGGAGTACGTCCGGGCCGGCCGTGATCCTCGACCTCATCCGGGACGGCAGCTTCTGCCAGCTCCATCACATCGCCGCCTGGTTCCTGGCTGACGGCGGGAACGCCATTCCGACGGCTGACGCTCCCGGCGGCGCCGCCCGCGGGTCGAGTCCGCCGCACCTCAGCCTACAAGCGCCCGGAAGCGAAGGCGAAGACGAAGAAGGAGGAGACCCAGCGAGCAGAACCGCAGCGCCTCGCCCAGCATGCCGCGCGGCCCGACCGAGGCCCCGAGCACCGCGAAGGCTGGCGTGACCGCCGCCAGGAACTCGCGCCCCGCGCTCGCCGGGGCGAAGAGCACCGCGGTCGCTACCGCGAGGGCCGCGTAGATCCCGGGCACCGCGCCCAGCCGGCGAAACACCTGCACGGTGAAGCGCCGACGAACACCACGGGCAGCAGGATCCGCGTCGCGTCGAGCAGGTCCGCGCCTGCATACGCGTGGGGCCGGATCGACGCGTCAGGATCCAGTACGTCTCGCGCCAGTACTTCGCCACCGCCCACTGGAGCTCCACGCGCCAACCGGCGGCGTGCGCCCTCCAGAACGCGAGAGGGATCGCCGAACGCGAACCACGAGGTACGCCATGTAGGCGCCGAGCCCCGCGACCGGGCAGCAGGACCGCGATCAGGTCGCGCGGGCGCGGACGTCGGCCCGCCTGTCAGTCGCGCCAGAGCCCCAGGCGCCAGCGCGGGCGCCAGCAGGACGCCCATCGGACGCGTGGCCGCCGCGAGCCCGCCCCAGATGCCCTCGCCGCCAGCGCCGTCGATCGCGGGCGCTCGCGTCGAGGCGTCAGGGTCGCCAGCAGGAAGAAGAGGGACTCCGCGTAGATCGACGTGAAGGAAGAACGAGAACGGATAGACCATGAGCCACAGCGTCGGCCGCTCGGCCGCGGCCGGCCCGGCTCCGCCCGCACCCAGCGCCAGAGGACGAGCACGGCGCCGAGCGCCGCCAGGTTCGCGACGAGAGAGTCCGGCCGGCCGACGTAGTTGCCCGTGAGCGCGGCCACTCCGTCGACCAGCAGCGGCAAGCAGAGGGAAGAACGCGACGCTGGACGCGCCGTGCGGATCGAACCAGTAGCCTCGCTCCGCGATCGAGAGGTACCAGCCGCTGTCCCAGCCCGGCCCAGGCAACCAGCGAGAAGTTCTTGCCCAGAAGGCCTGACCTGCGAGGCCACGAGTTCGGTGCGCGTCATCCGCGGACGGCGATGGCCGTCGTCACGTAGAGGATCAGCCGCGTCAGCAGGAAGGCGACCGAGGATGCCGGCTGAGCGCCCGTCGGTCCCGTGAGCGGACAGGCTCCCACACCCCGGACGCGGGGCGCTGGCGGCCGGGCGCTCGGGGCTGAAGACGGCGTCCACGGTGGCAAGCGACCGCTGATGGAGTCTGCATGGGGGCGCGGATGCTAGCATCCGCCGGTTCCAGCTCGGTCGACGGGTTTGGTCCGATCGACAGCCGGCTCGACTCAGGCGCGGCCCCTCGCGGCCGGGGCCGCGGCCCTGCGGTAAGGTGAGGGCCGAGCGCCAGGGACGGCGGCCGAGAGGAGCGTCACGGCATGCGGCGAGGTGGCCCTGGTCGGAGCCGGCATGACGCGCTTCGGCGTGCGCAAGGCGACGTACCGCGACCTCATCTGGGAAGCGGGCAAGGCGTGCTTCGACTCGGTGCCCGGCCTGCGGCCCGCCGATCTCGAGGGCATCGTGGTGGGCTCGGTGATGCCGGAGCGCACGGCCTTCAGAGCCACATCTCCTCGCTCGCCGCCGAGGCGCTCGGCATCAAGCCGGCTCGCCTGTCGGCGCGGACCGAGCACATGTGCGCCTCAGGCACCGTCGGCCTGCGCTACGCGTACGCGCTTCATCGCGGCGGGCGCTCGCGGACCTCGTCATGGTCCTCGGCGTCGAGAAGCTCAACGTGCCGACGCCGGACGAGGCCATCCTCAACATGGGCACGGGCGTCGATCGCGAGTGGGAGGCGGCCCACGGGCTCACCGCGCCGCCGTGCTTCGCCCTCGCCGCCCAGGCTCACATGGCGAACCACGGGACGACCGAGGAGCAGATGGCGCTGGTCAGCGTGAAGAACCACAACCACGCGGCCAAGAATCCCTACGCGCCACTTCAGAAGGGCGCGACCCTCGACCAGGTGCTGTGCTCCGCGGATGATCGCGAGCCCGTTTCGCCTCTTCATGTGCTCGCCGATCACCGACGGCGCCGCCGCCGTGATCGTCGCCAGCGAGGAGCGCGCCCGCGACCTGACAGACCGGCCCGTGTGGATCCGGGGCACCGGGCCAGGCGCTGGACGGGTTCACGCTCTCCTCGCTGCCCGAGGACTACGCGAGCTGGCCGGCCATGCGGCGGGCGGCGGAGCACGCGTATCGGCATGGCCGGCATCGGTCCCGACAGACGTCGACCTCGCGGAGGTCCACGACTGCTTCGCGATCGCCGAGATCATCGCGTACGAGGAGCTCGGGTTCTGCGCGAAGGGCGAAGGCGGGCGGTTCGTCGAGAAGGGGCCTGTCCGACTACGGCGGGAAGGTCGTCGTCAACCCGCGCGGCGGGCTCATCGGCTGCGGCCACCCGCTCGGTGCGACCGGCATCGCCCAGGCCAGCGAGGCCTTCTGGCAGCTTCGCGACGAGGCCGGCGCCCGCCAGGTCCCCGGCGCCGAGTCTTGCGCTCACCCACAACAACTCCGGGATGGGCGAGCACGTCGTCATGATCTACGGTCGCGCAGGCAGGCTGACCCGCCGCGAGGCCAGCCAGCTGGGACCACCGTTCCGCAGGGAACGGACCGGGGCTCGCTGACCCTGGGGGCCGACTCGGGTTCGGGCTACGTCCGGCGGGACGACGGGAGGTCAGCCGGCTGCGGGCCGGGAGCTGACTGGCGCGGCCGCCCTCGCCAGACGTCGGCGGCGCCGCCGGCGGCCGCTGCCGCTCGGCTGCCGCCGCCGACTGCGTCGCTGCGACCCGGCGGCGACTGGGGGCGGGGCGGCTCGCCCGGTTGCCGTCCACCTCGGGCAGCATCGCTCTCACCGTCGGAGTAGCTGAGGAAGTCCGGCTGGCGGTCGTCGCTCGGGCTCGTCGAGCGGCTCGCTGGCCGCCGGCGACTCGTCTCTACCCGCACCGGCTCGCTCTCGACGGCGCGGCGCGGCCTCGAGGCGCGGCGTGGCTGCCGGGCGGCCCGGCATCGTCCGCGCAGCGTGATCGTCCCGGACTGGCTCACGACGAATCTCGCGGATGCGGCGAAGCCGAGTGACGAGCCGGGGCGATCCCGGCGACCGCTGGAATCCCTGGACTTGAGGGCGTTCGCCACCGAGTCGATGCTGCACCGCGCGCTTGGGCGACGCCTCGACGAGACCGCGGACGACCGAAACCAGCTCGTCGTGGGGCGGCGGTCAATGGGAGATTCCGGCTGCGGCCGGGGCAGCGGATGCGAGGGCGCCGGGCGACTCCTCATGCCCTCCCGTCGCCGCCACGCCGGGCGGCCGACCGGGTGCGTGTCTCGGCCCGTCGCGGGAATCGACGGGCCGGCGCTCACCCTGCGGCGGGGGTGGTCCGCCGGGTCCGCGTCCACCGGCGACGTCGGCGCCGGCGCGAGCCCGAGGCGCTCACGGCCGGCGGTCGGCTCTCCGGCTCCGACCACCGTCTCCGGCGAGTCCTCCTTGCAGACGGCGATAGGACAGGCGGCGGAACTCGATTCCGAGGCTGGCGGCGACGTCTCCCACGGCGTCGAACGCGCGGTCGTCGGACACGATCTCGATGACGTCGCCGGGGCGGGCAGCCGCCAGCCAGATCCCGGCGGCGACGGCGATGCGCAGGTCGCTCCAGTCGCGGACGCCCGTCGAGGGCGCGCTGTGCACGAGGTGAGCCCCGCGCGCCGCGAGCAGCCGCGCCGCCTCGTGCCCGACCACCCGCCAGTTCGCGACGGCCACCAGCTCGGTCCGGCGGTCCCAGGGATCGACGCTCAGGTGATCGATGACATGGGCGAGGTGCTGGGCTCGGCTCGGTGTTCTCGACGTCGAGGAAGATGCGCGCGCCGGCCGGGGAGCCGCGGGCGCTCGGGCTCGGCGGCGGCACGCGGGCCGCGAACGCGCTCTCGACAGCGGAGACGGGGAGTGGGAACGGCTTCGGGCTCGTCGACGATGGCCGGGACGGTCGGGCAGCGACGGGCTCCGGTGCCGGCTCCGCCACGATCACGCGCCGGGGACGCACGGCGACTTTCGGCTGCTCTTCTTGCTCGACGCGGGACGGGAAGCGCTACTTCGCGTCTTCCTCCGGCTGCCGTCTCGGTTCGAGCTGGTCGTCACGGTCGCCTCAGTGTAACGCATGACGGCCGGTTCGCGCGCGCCCGACCGGAGGGACGGGCGGGGAGGGCACACCGGGTCGCCCAGATCTCGCCGGCGCGGGACCACGGCCGACCGCGCGTTGGACCCCGCTGGTATACTCCCGCTGGTGAACGGCGTTGTGACCTCCAGTCGGACAACCTCATGCAGCTGGTGCACCCGGTCCTGCCGGCCCAGTCGCGGCTCTGGGGGGCCGGCCGACCCAGCTATCCGGACGAGCCGCCCGAGGCGACCGCGGTGACGGCCGGCGCGCCGCGCGTGGCGGGAAGCCGGGCGTTTCCTGCGTCGTGAGCCTCATTGAGGACTGGGAGGTGCCGCGGCGCGCTCCGGGGCTCTTCGACGCGCTCGCCCGGGAGCGGATCGAGCTCGAGCGGTACCCCATCGTGGACTTCGGGGTGCCGCGCGAGGGTCCCGGCTTCGCCCGGCTGCTCCGCGACGTCGAGCGGCGCCTGGCCGCGCGGCGATGGGGTTCTGGTTCACTGCAACGCGGGCCTCGGCCGGACGGCGGTGGTGCTCGCGATCCATCCTGAAGGCCCACGGGCTGGTGGTCGACCCGGTGACGGAGCTCCGGCGGATCTACCGGCCGACCGCCATGCAGGAGCCGGGCAAGAGGCCTTTGTCCGGGGTCTTTCCACGAGCTGACCTCGCTCGCCCGCCGGCGATTGCGCCGGCGATGATAGACTCCCGCGTGGAGAGAGCCGATCCCATGACGGAGCCCGCCGCGCCGCCGGGCGCTCCATCCCGGGCTCCCTTACGCCCGGGTGGTGGACCCGCTGCCGCTCGAATCGCCCGAGCACAACAAGCTCCACGCCTTCTACGCGCACCTCGCGGAGGGCCGTCTGACGACGACCCGATGCCGGGGCTGCGGTCGGATCGACTGGCCGCCGCGAGGCTTCTGTCCCGCGTGCACGTCCGACGAGTTCGACTGGGTGGACTTGCCCGCCGACGGACAGGTCCGGGGCTTCAGCGTCCAGGAGACCGGCGTGCCGGCCGGCTTCCGTGAGGCCGCTGGTCTTCGCGATGGTCGACGTCGCGGAGCAACGGGTGTTCGCGCCCTTGGTGGGCGTCACGGATCCGGGCGCGCTCCGGATGGGCGCTCGCGTGCGGCTCTCGCCGGTCCGGGTCGCCGACGATCCGGACGGACGGCCGCGCTACCTGCCGGCGCTTCACGCCGGTCTCCGGCCGTGACCGACCGACCCCTCAGGGTGCTGATCGCGAAGCCGGGTCTGGACGGGCACGACCGCGGCGCGAAGGTGGTGGCGCACGCGCTCCGCGACGCCGGCATCGAAGTCGTGTACTCGGGCCTCAAGCGGACCCCGGACGAGCTGGTCGCCGAGGCCGTCAGGAGGACGTGGACGTCATCGGCCTGTCGGTGCTCTCGGGCGCACACCTGACGCTGTCCGGGGCGGCTGCTCGAGCGGCTCCGCGCGGCGGATGCCGGCGACGTCGCGGTCGTCGTCGGCGGCATCGATCCCCGCGCGGGACGCGCGAGGCGCTGCGGGCGCTGGGCGTCAGGCCGTCTTCCCGATGGGAACGCCGCTGCCCGAGATCGTGTCGTACTTCCGGTCGTTCCGGCGGGCGGACGCGTAAGGAGGCGCAGGTCGATGGCGGAGCCGCGACCGGACCGAAAGCTCCGGGACGCGACGTACCTCGACGGGATCGAGGTCAAGCCGGTCTACGGACCCGCCGACGTGGCCGGGCTCGACTACCGGCGCGACCTCGGCGATCCCGGCCAGTACCCGTTCACGCGCGGGATCCATCCCCACATGTACCGCGCGCGCGTCTGGACGATGCGGCAGTACATCGGCTTCGGGACGCCGGCGGAGACGAACGCGCGCTTCAAGTACCTCATGGCTCACGGCCAGGACGCGCTCAACGTCGCCTTCGACCTGCCGACCCAGCTCGGGCTCGACTCCGACGACCCGCGCGGGCGGAGGGCGAGGTCGGGCGCGTCGGCATGGCGATCGACTCGCTCGCTCGACATGGAGGAGGCGTTCGACGGCATCGCCGCCGACCGCGTCTCCATCTCGTTCACGATCAACTCCATGGCGGCGCTTCATCCAGGCGATGTTTCTCGTCGTGGCGGAGAAGCAGGGCGTCGCGTGGGACCGGGTGGTCACGACGCCGCAGAACGACATCCTCAAGGAGTTCGTCGCGCCGCGGAACCTGGGTGTATCCGGTGGAGCCCGTCGCTCCGCCTGGTCTGCGACATCGCCGAGTTCTGCGCGCGGCACGCGCCGAAGGTCAATCCCATCTCGGTCTGCGGATACCACATCCGCGAGGCCGGCTGCACGCCGGCCCAGGAGATGGCCTACGGACTCCTGATCGTCGCCGCGTACGCGGATCTCCTGGCTCAAGCGCGGCCTGCCCGTCGACGAGCTTCGCGCCGCGCCTGTCGTTCAACTTCACGTGCTGGGGGCGGCTGTTCGAGGAGGTCGCGAAGTTCCGCGCCGGCCGCCGGATGTACGCCCGCATGATGAAGGAGCGCTTCGGCGCGCAGAATCCCCGGTCCATGATGTTCCGGTCGCTGATCGGCGGCGGCGGCTCCGGCTTCACCGTGCAGGAGCCGGAGAACAACATCGTGCGCGGCGCCTACTACAGCCTCGCGGCGCGCTGTCCGGGTGCCAGACGAGCGCGCTGCCGACGTACGACGAGGCCTACACGATCCCGTCCGCCAGGCGCAGCTCATCGCGCTCCGCACGATGCAGATCTGCGCGGAGGAGACGGGCGTCGCCGACACGGTCGACCCGCTCGCCGGCTCCTACTTCGTCGAGGCGCTCACCAACGAGATGGAGGAGCGGATCCGGGCGGAGATGGAGCGCGTCGAGCGGATGGGCGGGATCGTCGAGGCGGTCAAGTCGGGCGCCATCCAGGCGGAGGTCGCGCGCCAGGCGTACCGGTTCGAGCAGATGATGCTCTCCGGCGAGTACCCGAAGGTCGGAGTGAACCGCCACGTCGCCCGGACGCCGAGCGCGAGGCCTCGGACGCCATCGAGCTCTACGCGTTCGACGCCCAGGTGGCCGAGGCGCAGATCGCCCGGCTCCGTCGCCTGCGCCGGGGCGGGAGCAGGGGCCGGTGGACGCGGGCGCTCGCGCGGCTCGGGACGCGGCGCGCGGCCGCGACAACCTCATGCCGCCGATCCTCGAGGCCGGTGCGGGCCTACGCCACGCTGGGCGAGATGGCCGGCGCCCTCCGCGACGTGTGGGGCGAGCACAAGGAGCCGAGCGGCCTTCTGAGCGACGTGGTGGGGACCGCGGAAGCCGCCTGGCTCGGCTACAAGGCGCGGAGCGTCGAGCTGCTCGCTCCTGGCCGAAGGGGACCATGTCCTCGACGTCGGGTGCGGCGTCGGCGAGGACGTCCGGGCCATCGCCGGCCGGGTGCGGGGAGTGTCGGTGGTCGGCATCGACGCGAGCGAGGACAAGATCCGCGACGCCCGCGCCCAGACCCTGGGGCTGCCGCGGCCCGTGGACTTCCGCGTCGGCGACGTCTACGCGCTTCCCTTCGAGGACGCGACGTTCGATGCCTGTCGGGCCGATCGCGTGTTCCACCATCTGGTGGACCCGCGAAAGGCCCTCGCCGAGATGGCGCGCGTGACGCGATCCGGCGGCCGGGTGGCGGTGAGCGACACCGACTACGACAGCCTGATCGTGGAGGCGGCCGACCGCGAGCTCACCCGCCGGATCCTCGAGCACCACGCGGATCGGATGGAGAGCGGCCGGGTGGGACGGACGCTCCCGGGACTGTTCCTCGACGCAGGGCCTGGTGTCCGTCTCGGTCACGCCCTATGCGGCCCTCGCGACCGCAGTACGACGAAGAGGTGCTGAAGCTCCGCGACAAGGCCGACCGCGCCGCGGCGGCCGGGTGATCACGCGCGCCGATGCCGCGCGCTGGGTCGAGAGCCTGGTCGAGGCCGATCGCGCCCGCCGGTTCGTCTGCGCCCAGCTGGTTCTGACCGTCTGCGGGCGCAAGGCGTGAGCTCCCGGACGGCGCTCCGCCCGGCCGGCCGGCCCGCCGGGATGACGGCTCCGCGCCGCGACCCGTCGGTCGCCGGCGGGACCCCGCGCCCGGAGCGGCCCTTACGCGACCCTCGCGCCCTACTTCGCGCAGCTGTTCGAGCCCCGAGGGATCCGACGATGGTTCGTCGCCTCCTCGCAGCTCGTGGCCGCCGCAGGTCTTCTGGGCGGGCGCCACCTGGACGTGGGCGCCGGGACCTGCCGGTACAGCCGGTACTGGGCGCGGGCGGGATACCGGTCGGTGTGTGTCGACGTACTTCACCAGATGCTCGTCCGGGCGCGGCTCGGCGGCACCGGCGGCCGCCTCGCTCGGGTGTGCGGGACTCTCGATTGCCTCCGACCGGAGCCGGCCTTCGATCTGGCCACCGCCATCGACGACGTCGTCTCGTACGTGGGCGCGCAGGAAGGCGGGCTCGGAGCGCTTTCTCGGCCAGCTCGCGCCGCGGCATGCGGCCGGGCGGACTCTTCCTCTTCGATTTCATCACGCCGGATGGGCGCCGCCGCTACACCTTCCGGAACTCTCGCGCCGTCGTGGGCGGGCGCATCACGGCCGACAGCCGAGGGCGGTTCGACGAGGCGGCGCGCGTTCTCTCGGTCGACCTCACGCTCGAGACGCCGGACCACGTCGCGCACGAGCGCCACGTGATGCGGCTGTACTCGGTCGGGGAGGTCGAGGCCGCGCTCCGACGCCAGGGCTTCGACGTGATCGTGGTGACCGACCTCTATGACGGCGCCGGCGTGCCGTTCCGGGCGGGCCAGCCGTCCTACGACGTTCTGGCCCGGCGGCGATGAGGCCGCGCGCTCGGTGAGGCTGCTCGACGGCGTCCGAGTGCTCGACCTGTCGCGAATGCTCGCCGGGTCCGTACGGCTCGATGCTGCTCGCCGATCTCGGGGCCGAGGTCATCAAGATCGAGGACCCGCGGGGGTGACCCGATGCGGACGATGGGACCGCCTTTCCTGGGCCCCGAACGCGACAGCGCCTACTTCCTGTCGATCAACCGGAACAAGAAGAGCGTCGCGCTGGATCTCGAGACCGCCGGGGGTGCGCGACGTGTTCCACGACCTCTGCCGGGTGTCGGACGTCGTCTGGGAGAACTTCCGCCCGGGCGTGATGGCCCGGCTCGGGTGCGCGCCGGCGACGCTCCGGCAGCTGAACCCGCGGCTGGTGGTCTGCTCCATCTCGGCCTTCGGCCAGAACGGGCCGTACCGGGAATGGCCGGCGTTCGACCTCGCGCTCCAGGCGATGGGCGGCGCGATGAGCCTCACGCGGCGAGACCGGGCGGTGCGCCCGCCCGGATGGGTCTCCCGATGGGCGACCTGGCGGGCGGGATGTTCGGCGCGCTCGCGGTCGCGAGCGCGCTCTTCCGGAGGAGCCCAGACCGGCGAAGGGCGCGGACTTCGACCTGTCGCTCCTCGACTGCCAGGTCTCGCTTCTCACGTACGTCGCGCAGTACTTCTGGGCGGACGGCGCGCGTGCCGGGGCGCGTGCGGCTCGGGGCACGCTTCGCGTCGTCCCGTACCAGGCCTTCCCGACGCGGGACGGCCACGTGGTGGTGGCGGTCTTCGCGGAGAAGTTCTGGGACGGCTTCTGTCGGGCGATCGCGCGGCCCGAGCTCGCGGCGACGCGCGGTTCGACTCGAACCCGAAGCGCGTGGCCCGGCGCGAGGAGCTGCGTGCCCGATGCTCGAGGCCGATGTTCGCCGCGCGGACGACCGCCGAGTGGCTCGCCGCGCTCCAGCGAGGAAGGCGTCCCCGTGGCGCCCATCAACACGGTGGACGCGGTCGTGAGCGATCCCGCAGGTGCGCCTCCGCGACATGGTGGTCGACCTCCATCACCCGACGCTCGGTACGCTCCGGCACGCTCGGGACGCCGGTCAAGGAGCAAGGAGCGCCACGCCTTCCGGCCCGTCACGCCGCCGGGCGCTCGGCGAGAACACAGGGCAGATTCCGCGCGAGCTGCTGGGGTACTCGGCGGAGCGGATCGACGGCCCTCAGGCAGCGGACGGGCCATCGCCTGAGTCGTCCGGTCGACATCGCAGGGCGGTGCTAGACTGGCGCCGACGGGACGCTGAGGAGGACGCGTGAGGCCCTCGTTCGCGCTACCATCGCCCCTCCACGGTCGAGGAAGCGTGCCGGCTCCTCGCCGCGGAGCCGCGCGCGGCGATCCTGGCGGGCGGCACGGATCTCATGGTGCATCTCCGACAGGCGCAGCGCGGACGGCGCCCGCCGGCGCGTCGATCAACGTCAAGCGCATCCCGGGGCTCGCCGAGATCCGCGTGCGCGCGACACGCGATCCACATCGGCGCGCTCGCGACCCTCGCGGCGCTCGTCGATCACCAGGTCATCCAGGCCGAGTACCCCGTCGCTGCCGTTCACGGCCCGCTACATGGGATCGCCCGCGATCCGGCACCTGGCCACGGTCGGGGGCAATCTCTGCAACGCCTCGCCGGCCGCCGATCTCTCGCCGGTGCTGCTCGCCCTCGACGCCGGGGTCGAGATCGCCGGCGAGTCCGGGGCGCGGCGACTTCCGCTCGAGCGCTTCTTCCGCGGCCCCGGCCAGACCGGTGCTCGCGACGGGGGAGATGCTCGCGGGGATCGAGATTCCCCGGAAGCATGCGCGCGTGGGTCGTGCGCTACGAGCGTCTGGACGTCCGCCGCGCGATGGACATCGCCATCGCGGGGGTGGCCCTCGCGCTCGCGGCGCGACGGACCTGACGTGCGCCGAGGCGCGCCTCGCGCTCGGCGCGGTGGCGCCGGACACCGCGCCGTGTGCCGGAGGCCGAGACGGCGCTGGTGGCGGGCGGGCTTCGCGCCGACCCGATCGAGCGGGTGATCGAGCTGGCGAAGGCCGCGTCGAGGCCGATCGACGACGTCCGGGCGACGGCGGAGTACCGCCGCGAGATGGTGGGAGCGCTGCTCCGGCGCGCCCTCGTGGCTCTCCCGGCCGATAGCTGATCACGTGCCCGACCGCTATCCCCCTCGAGCTCACGGTCAACGGGCGCCGGGTTCGCCGGGACGTGCCGGGATCGCGTACCCTGCTCGAGCTCCTGCGCGGCGACCTTCGCCTGACCGGAACGAATCTCTCCTGTGACACGGGAGACTGCGGCGCGTGCACCGTTCTGGTCGACGGCCGCGCCGTCGACGTCGTGCCTGGTCCTCGCCCTCGACGTGGACGGCGGCGAGGTGACGACGATCGAGGGCCTCCCGGCGCGGTGGCACGCGCGCTCGAGCGACCGGCCGCCGTCGCTGCATCCGGTCCAGCAGGGCTTCCTGGAAGAGGGTGGCGCCCAGTGCGGCTTCTGCACCGCGGGAATGGTCATGGCGGCGGCCGGGCTGCTCGAGACGGCGCCCGACCCCACCGAGGCCGAGATCCGGGCCGGCCTCGAGGGAAACCTCTGCCGGTGCACGGGCTACGTGAAGATCGTTCCGCGCGGTCCAGGTGGCCGCGCGAGCGCATGCGCGCGGCCGGGGAGACCGGGGCGTGAGCGGCGTTCGGCCGTGCGGGGGCGGCGCCCGCCCCGCCGGGCGCGGCCCTTCCGCGTGATCGGCACGCGGGTCACGAAGCTCGATGCGATGGAGAAGGTGACGGGGTCGGTCCAGTACCTGCCGGACCTGGACGTTCCCGGCATGGTCTGGGGCAAGATCCTCCGCACTCCCGTGCCGCACGCGCGGATCGCGCGGCTCGACACCAGCCGCGCGGAGGCGCTCCCGGGGGTCCTGGGCGTCGTGACGGGCCGGAACGTCGAGCAGCGCGCCTTCGGCTACGCGAAGGACCATCTCGCCCTCAAACCGGACGTCGTCCGCTGCATCCGGGACGAGGTGGCGGCGGTGGCGGCCGAGACCGAGGAGATCGCCGCCGAGGCGTGCCGGCTGATCGACGTGGAGTACGAGGAGCTGCCGGCGGTCTTCGACCCCGAGGCGGCCCTGCGACCCGGCGCGCCGCAGGTCCACTCCCGGTTCCCGGGCAATCTCGGTGAACTTCGCCTACAAGTTCACGGCCGGCGACGTCGATCGCGCCTTCCGCGAGGCGGACGTGCGTGGTCGAGGGGACGTACCGGCTGAACTACGTCACCACGGCCTGTATCGGGACGATGGCGGCGATCGCCTAGTGGGATCCTCGCGGAAACCTCACGATGTGGTCGACGACCCAGATCCCGTTCCTCTACCAGCGGGACCTCGCGGAGGCGCTCGGCGTCTCGGGCGACCGCATCCAGGTCATCCAGCCGCCGGTGGGCGGAACTTCGGCCGGGGGCTCGACCTCTACCCGATCGACATCATCGCGGCGCTCCTGGCCCGGCACGTCCAGCGGCCCGTCAAGATCGTGTTCGACCGGGAGGAGGAGTTCGTCGCGAGCCCGACCCGCGAGCCGTGCCTCTTCACGTTGCGCACCGCGGCGCGGTCGGACGGGACGCTGCTCGCCCGCGACGCCCGGGTCCTCATCGACAACGGCGCGTACGTGTCGTGGGGCTCGACGACGCCGTACGTCATGATGACCACGCTCGCCGGCTTCTACCGCTGCCCGAACATCCGGTTCGACACCGCCATCGTGTACACGAACAACGTCTACTCGGGCTCGATGCGCGGCTACGGCAACCTGGAGTCCGACTTTCGCCGTCGAGGCGCAGATGGACGACATCGCCGAGCGGCTCGGTCTGGACCGCCTCGAGATCCGGCGGCGCAACGCGAACCGTCCGGGCGACGTGACACCGCAGGGCCTCCGGATCACGAGCTGCGCACTCACGGAGTGCTTCGACGCGGTCGCCCGCGACATCCGGCAACCCGTCGACCGGCCGCTGCGGCCCGGGTGGCGGCGAGGCATCGGCTACGCCGGCATGTTCCACGTCGGAGGCGGAGCGCGCGTATACCGCTCGGACGGCTGCGGGGCCATCGTCAAGCTCGACGACTTCGGGAAGGTCACGCTGATCACCGGCGCCAGCGAGATCGGGCAAGGATCGGAGACGGTCCTGGCCATGATCGTTGCCGAGGAGCTCGGGATCCCGTTCGGGCGGATCGACGTGCTGAACAACGACACGGCGCGTCAAGCCCTGGGATGTGGGCGTCCACGCCAGCCGGACGACGTTCATCGCGGGCAACGCCGCGCTCCCTGGCGGCCCGGGACGTGAAGCGGCAGCTGCTCGAGCTGGCCGCCCAGCAGCTCGACGAGCCTATCGAGGCGCTCGACGTCGAGGACGGGTACGTGTACGCTACGGCGGCGCCGCAGCGCCGGATGGCATACGAGCGGGTCGTCCGGGCGGGACACTTCCGAGAGGGCGGTCGGATCCTCATGGGCCAGGCGCTTCTACGATCCGCCGACCCAGATGCTCGACAAGGACTTCCGGGGCAACGTATCGGTGACGTACGGCTTCGCGGCGCAGGCGGTGCTGGTCGAGGTCGAGGAGGCGACGGGCAAGATCGAGGTGGTGCGGGTCGCCTCCGCGCACGATGTCGGGCGGGCGTTGAATCCGGTCGGCTGCGAGGGCCAGATCGAGGGCGGGATCCACATGGGACTCGGCTACTGCCTCACCGAGGAGCTCCACCTCCGGGAGGGGCGCGTGCTGAACCCGGGTTTCTGGACTACAAGCTCCTCACGGCCCCGGACATGCCCGAGGTCCTGATCACGCTGATCGAGACGGTGGACGAAGCTGGTCCGTTCGGGGCGAAAGGTCTCGGCGAAGCGGGCACGATCCCGATCTCCGCCGCGGTTGCCAACGCCGTGAAGGACGCGACCGGGGTGCGGATGACCGAGCTCCCGATGACGCCCGAGCGCGTGTACCGCGCGCTGCGGGCGGCTCAGAAGCGCCGGGCCTCCCACCTGAGGCTCTGAACCCCATGCGCATCAAAGGACACCGGGAGGCAGACACATGCGGATGACGCGACGAACGTTCCTGCGGACCGCGAGCGGCGGCGCGGCCGCTCTGGCGACCGGCTCGCGGGCCATCCCCGCGCATGCCCAGCAGAAGCAGGTGGTGACCATCGCCTTCCCGGAGACGGTCACCTCGATGGACCCACACCCGGCCCCTCGCAACAGCCCTCGAGAGTCCATGTACGAGGCGGTGTTCGACCGGTTCCTCCAGCAGGACCGGCAGGGCAAGTACGGGCCGCAGAGTCATCGAGAGCTGGCAGTGGACCGACGGCAAGATGGGGATGGCCGTCAAGATCCGCCAGGGCGTGAAGTTCCACGACGGCTCCGAGCTCACGGCCGAGGATGCCGCCTTCCAGCATGAACCGCCTGAAGGAGATCTCCATCTACAAGGCCACGTACGCGAAGGTCAAGGAGTACCAAGTCCGGGACAAGGCGACCCTCCAGCTGGTCTTCGAGCGCTTCGATCCCTCGTTCCCGCGCTGGCTCGGCTTCCTGGCCGGATTCGTCGTGCCCCAGGCCTACTTCAAGTCGCTCGGCCCGGACGACAAGGCGCGGGGCGAGGAGTTCGCCCGGAAGCCGGTGGGGTCGAGGCCCGTACAAGGTCGTCGCCTTCACTCCGGGCAGCACGCTGGTGCTCGAGGCCTTCGACCAGTACTGGAAGGGTGCGCCGCCGATCAAGCGCGCGGTTTTCAAGATGGTCACCGAACCCGACGGCGCAGGTGGCCGAGATCGTGTCGGGAAACGTCCGACATCGCGTCCGAGGTTCCCGTCGAGGAGTTCGGGCGGCTCTCGACCCAGGCGACCCTCAAGGGGGTGAAGCAGCCCGTCGCGGACATGGCGCAGATCTTCCTGAATCCCCGCTTCGATCCGTTCAAGAAGGAGGAGGTGCGCTCTGGCCGTCCACTACGCGATCGACAAGAAGGCGATCGTAGAGAAGGTGCTCCTCGGGCTTCGGCATGCCGCTGTCGCTGACCGAGGCGCCGCTCTACGACGCCTACGACGGCTCCTTCAGCTTCCCCTACGATCCCGCCAAGGCCCGGCAGCTTCTGCAGACGGCCGGGTACTCGGCGTCCAACCCGCTCCGCCTCAAGGTGATGACGACGCGCGGCGTGCGCGCAAGGACTTCGAGTTCATGTCCGCGATCACCCAGATGTGGAAGGACGTGGGGATCGAGCGAGCTCGAAGTCATCACGATCCCGCAGTGGTTCCAGTTCCGGACCGCCCGAGGGCAGGGGGCAGGATCTCGCGCCGCTCTCGCTCTACTTCTGGTCGAATCCGACCGGCGACCCCATCAACTCCGTCGGCTTCCAGAACAACGTGAAGGGGCCGTTCGCGTGTGGGAGTCGGAGGACCTCCAGCCCCTCATCGATCCGATCTTCGACGAGCGTGACGAGCCGAAGCGCATCGCGGCCGCGAAGAAGGCCGCTCGCTACGTCGTCGAGAAGGGCTACGTCGTTCCGCTCTTCCAGGTGGTCCAGCCCGTCGTCATGAAGAAAGACCTCAGCTATCCAGCCGTTCCCGACCGGCGTGCTGATCCCTCAGGAGATGTCCTGGATGTAGCACCGCGCGGATCCGGGAGCCGACGGGCTTCCCGGATCCCGACCTGAATCCTCGATCGCGGTCCGGATTCCAGGCCGCCTGTCCTCGTTCCCTCATGCGACCCACGCCGGGTCCGCCTGACACCGAACCGACGCCATTCCGTCGCATTCGAGGGCATCTCAATCCCCCAACTCCACACGCTTTTCCAGGGCAGAGCGCTTGCACGCCAGCAAGCGGGGCGCGCCGAGCGCCGAAGCTGGGAGAGCCAGTGTGACGCGAGCGTTGCGAAACTGCTCGCGTTTACGAGCTAAGCGGCCCCAGCCCGTCAGAGAGGGATTTCCACGATTGACGCTCTCGGGAATTGGCCATAGGTTCAAGGGGTGGCATGGAGCCCCCACGCGTGTGGTTCTCGGATTCCGGCGGATCGCCGGTCCCGGCAAGGACTGCGCGTGAACGGCCTCGACCGTAGGCGTAGCGGCGCCGCGCCACTGGGGCGAACGGGTTGGCGAGCGCTGACCCTGCTGCCGCCGCACGTCCAGGCAGCCGTCAGGGAATCCCTACACGCGCAGCACGAGAAGTCGACCGAGGCGACGTCGAGGCCTCGAGCAAGGGTCCGCAGCCGCCGCGCTCAAGCCTCCGTATCTGTTCGTCGTGAAAAGGGTCAAAGCCCGACGTTCACGTCGCTCCGCGAGCTCGCGTGGGTCCGTCCGGACCTAGTGGGCGTCGTCTTCGATCGTCGCTGGATGGGCCAGCGGCGCGCCTGAACCATCCGACTTCCACCGAGCGGCGCCGCGCCGCAGCCGGCGCCGCGGCGCCGGACTGGACGAAATCCGGTTTCGTGCTTACGGCGCCGACCCGAGCGCCTGCCACGTTCGGGATAGCGCCTCGGCCAGCGGAGCCGCCGCCCACGAACCACGCCGGCGGTGCCGGCGATTCCCAGCCCGACGGTTGTCCCGCCACACCCGACCGTCGCGCCCCAGCGGACCGTGCTGGCTTCACCCGGCTCCCGCCGGCGCCGGCGAGTCGTCGCGTTCGGCGTCGGATTCGGATGCTGCTGGCTGCAGCGTCGGCCGCGGGTGTGTCTACCTTCGATGGCAGGATCTTGGCCCTTCGGTCAGTGGCTGGATCCCTCGGCCAAGAGGATCAGGTGATCCTGTCGGGGTTCGCTCGCTTCCGCCCTCTCGATCGTCCCAGGTGCGCCGGGCCGCCCCGAACCGGTCTCAGCTCCGGCGCCGCCGCGTCCGGCGGCCAGCCGTCCCCGAGCTGCGATCCCCGCGCCCCCGGCGCCTCAGCCGCCAGCCGCATCCCGTGCCAGCTTCGCTGCGTCTCCCGCTCCTCCGCCGGCCGATTCGGGTCCCGCTCCCCTGCGGATGCGGAGTCCGCGGCCTCCACCGGCGTCGCCGCGGACCAGTGTGGCTCCCACGGTGCCGACGATGGCGGTACAGGGAGGAGAAGTGCTGGGTGCGCTGGTGAACGTGAAGATCGACGCGAACGCCCAGTCGCCCCGGTGCCTATTCGTGGTCGAGCGTCAGGACGGCACACTTCTGGGTCGTCGACTCCTCGCGCGTGGAGGCTCGGGCCGCAGTAGCCCGTCCCGCACGGCCAGGAGCTGAGCTCGCGGACGCGCGTCCCACATCCCCGGTGAGCGCGGGGATCCGCCCGGATGGCCCTCAGTCCTTGAAGAACAGCCAGGTCACGGCGGCGAACACCGGGAGCAGAATCGCGCCGCTGTACGAGCATGTAGGCGAAGAACGACGGCATCCGCACGCGCCCAGCCTCCGCGATCGCCTTGACCATGAAGTTCGGGCGCGTTGCCGATGTAGGTGTTCGCCCCCATGAACACGGCGCCGACGCTGATCGCGGCCAGGATCGGTGGGGCACGCCCACGACCTCGCCGGGCAGGTGGAGACCCTGGCCCAGGGCCAGGAAGGTCAGGTAGGTCGGCGCGTTGTCGAGGAACGAGCGAGAGCGCCCCGTCGCCCAGAAGAACTGCCAGGGCTCGCGCACGCCGAGCTCGCCGCCTCGGGTTCGCAGAAGCTCGAGTGCCGGGATCATGGTGTCACGAAGATCCCAAAGAACAGGACGGCGACCTCGATCATCGGGTGGGGCGTGAAGTCGTTGCGCGCGGTGCACCGCTGCGCGGCGTCTGCCAGAGCGACAGCGCCGTGAGAGCCAGGATCAGGGCCTCCCGCCAGGGCGCCGCAGGAACGCCACGGCGAGCAGCACGCCGGCGAGCCAGACGAAGTTCAGCGTGCCCTCGATCCGGAGCGGCTCCGCTCCAGCGATGTCGCGTATGACCGCCCGGGCCGGCTCCCGTCCGTACTCGACCGAATCCCAGACAAAGTACACGAGCAGCAGAACGGCCCACGGTGAAGAGCCAGTGCGGCAGAAGCCGGAAGGTCCAGGTGAACGGCACGCCCTCGAGGTAGCCGAGGAAGAGCGGCGGGTCGCCGAGCGGGGTGAGGAGGCCGCCGATGTTCGCGACCAGGAAGATGAAGAAGACGACCGTGTGCGTGACGCGCGTGCGCTCGCGATTGGTCTGGAGGACCGGGGCGGATCAGGAGCATCGCCGCCCCGGTCGGTGCCGAGAAAGGATGCCAGGACGCTCCCGGTGGCCAGGAACGTCGCGTTGACGAGCGGAGTCGCCCGGAGATCGCCGCGTCAGGCGGATGCCGCCGGCGATGACGTACAGCGCGGTCAGCAGCAGCATGAACGAGACGTACTCCTCGGCCGTCTCCAGGAGCGCGTGCGGATGCGCGCGCGGCGTAGAGCCCCACCACGGGGAGACTCAGCACGCACGCGAGGACGAGCTTGTTCCGGTTCGATTCCCACCAGTGCGGGGATCCAGAGCGGGCACACGGCGATCGCGAGCAGCATCGCCACGAACGGAGCGACCGTGTACAGACGGGCAGGGAGGCGCGAGCACCGGTCACCAAGCGTATGCTGGTCTCCGCGCGCGCCGGCAACCCACCTTGCGGCTCTGGCATGACCTGCGCTAGAGTCCGGCCAGTCGTCGACATGCTCGCGGCGAGTCCCGGAACCCGAGCCTTCGTCATGCCTCTCCGCTTCCTGCTGAGCCGTCTCCTCCTGGCGGTGCTGTCCCTCTGGGGCGTGAGCGTGCTCGCGTTCGCGATCCTCCGGATCCTGCCGGGCGATCCGGCCATTCTCATGGCGCCGGTGGGCTCGACGGCGCAGGACATCGAGCGCATCCGGCAGGAGTTCGGCCTGAGCGGGTCGTGGTGGGCCCAGTACGGCGCCTTCTTCCTGAGCCTCTGCCGGGGAACTTCGGGCGCTCGCTCTGGCTTCAGCAGGACGCGCTCCGCGTGATCCTGGAGCGGCTGCCGGCGACGCTCGAGCTGGCGGTCACCGCCCTCGTGCTCGCCACCGGAGGCGGCATCCTGCTCGGCGTCTGCTCCGTGTGGCGGCGCCGGGCTGGCTCGAGTCCGGCGCGGTGTCGGCTGGGGATGCTCGGGATCGCGGTGCCGAACTTCGTCTGGGGCCTCCTGCTCATCGTCGTCTTCGGCGCGATCCTCCAGGTCGCTGCCGATCTCGGGCCGCATCGCACCCGAGTACGAGGCGGCGGAGGTGACTGGCTCGGCCGTGGTGGACGTCCTGCTGCGGCGCGACTCCGCGGCGCTCGGCTCCGTCCTCGCGCACCTGATCCTCCCGGCGACCGCGCTGGCGCTGCCGCTCCTCGCCGCAGCGTGTTCCGGACGATCCGCTCGGATCTCATCGGCGCGCTGGGCGAGGAGTACGTCGTCACCGAGCGCATGAAGGGGCTCGGAGAGGCGCGGATCCTCTTCTGGCGGGCGCTGCGGAACGCCCTCATCCCGACCGACGACGCTGATCGGGGTCCAGTTCGGCTTCCTGATCGGCGGGACGGTGCTGATCGAGACCATCTTCGCCTGGCCGGGCATCGGGCAGCTGACCCTCCAGGCGTTCCAGTACCGGGACTTCCCCTGATCCAGGGGATCGTGCTCGTCTACGCGGTCACGGTCATCCTCTCAACCTGGCCGTGGACATGGCGTACGCGCTCCTGAATCCGCGCGTCCGGCTGGCGGAGTGAGGACCGCCGTGAACGCGAAGCTCTGGGCGGGCGCCGCGATCGCGCTCCTGCTGCTCGCCCTGGCGTCTGGCCGGCCCGGCGCTCGCCCCGCACGACCCGAACCGGCAGGACCTGCTCTCGGTCCGCCAGCCGCCCGTCTGGGCCGGAGGCGCCTGGCGGCACACCCTCGGCACCGACAGCCTCGGCCGCGACATCCTCTCGCGGCTCCTCTGGGGCGCGCGTGGCGGTCGTCGTGGCGGTGGCGAGCGCCGTCATCTCGGCGCTGGTCGGGGTGCCGGTCGCCCTCGTCGCGGGTTACGCGCGCGGGCGCGTCGACACGGCGCTCATGCGCGTGGTGGACGTCTGGATGTCGATTCCCCGCCGTCCTCCTGGCGATCGCCGCTCATGGCCGTCCTCGGGCTCGGGCTCTGGAAGGTCATCCTGGCCATCGTGATCGTCGACTGGACGCGCTTCGCTCGCGTGATCCGCGGCGAGGTCCTGGCGCTCCGCGAGCGCGAGTTCGTCGAGGCGGCGCGGGCCATCGGGCTCCGACCGCCTCCGGGTGATGGCGGAGGAGCTCCTGCCCAATCTCGTGCCCCTCATCATCGTGCTGGCGTCGCTCGAGATGGCCATCGCCGTGGGCGTCGAGGCGCTGCTCTCGTTCGTGGGGCTCGGCGTGCAGGCGGCCACGCCGTCCTGGGGCGCGCATGATCGCCGAGGGGCGCGGCTACCTCATGGTGAGCTGGTGGGGCATGGGTGTTCCGATGCTGGCGCTGATCGTCGCCGTGGTCGGCTTCAATCTCCTGGGAGAGGGCTCCGCGAGCGGCCTCGACCCGCGCCTCCGGACGACTGCATGACTTGAGGCTCGGCGATGCGCGCGCCCGTCCTCGAGATCCAGGGCCTGACCGTGCGCTACGCGCGCGCCTCGCGACGTGGTCGCTCGATCTCGCGCTCGGGGCGGGCGAGGTCCTGGGGCTCGTGGGGAATCGGGCGCGGGCAAGTCGACCGTCGGGCGCGCCGTCGTCCGCCTCCTGCCCGGAGCCGGGGCGCGTCGAGTCGGGGCGATCCGCCTCGAGGGCCGCGACCTCCTGGCCCTGTCCGAGGCCGAGATGCGGCGCCTCCGCGGCGCCGACGTCGCGCTCATCCCGCAGGACCCGCTCTCCGCGCTCAACCCCGTCTTCCGGATCGGGCTCCAGGCGACGGACGCGCTCGGATCCACCGCGGCCTCTCGCGCGAGGCGGCCGCCGCGGAGATGGTCCGTCTCCTCGGCCACCTCGGCCTTCCCGAGCCGGCGGAGGTGCTGCGGCGCTATCCCCACGAGCTGTCGGGGGCATGCGGCAGCGCGTGCTCATCGCCATGGCCTTTCCTGCGGCCCCACGCTCGTCATCGCGGACGAGCCGACCACGGCGCTCGACGTCACCACGCAGGCCCAGATCCTGCGGCTCCTTGCGAGCCTCCAGGCGGAGACCGCGGGTCGCGACGCTCTTCGTCACCCACGATCTCGGCGTGGTGGCGCACCTGGCGCATCGCGTCGCCGTGATGTACGCGGGCTGCCTCGTGGAGTCGGCGCCCACGCCGCGAGCTCTTCCGGGCGCCCGCGCATCCGTACACGCAAGGGCTCCTGGCCCAGGTGCTGCGGGCCGACGTCCGCGCGGAGGCGAGCGCCGGGCTCGAGGGACTGATGCCGGTCCTGGCGGCGGCCGCCCGATCGCGTGCCCTTTCCGGGACCGGTGCCCGAAGCGCATGGCGGTGTGCGACGAGGCGATGCCCGGCGCCGCGAGATCGGCGCCGGCCACGTGGTCGCCTGTCACCTCTACGGTGACGCCGTGATGAGCGCCGGCAGCGCGCCGCGTCCTCGAGACCCGGGATCTCCGGACGCATTTCCGCCGCGGCGGCTGGCTCCGGCCCGCCCGGTGGCTGCGCGCCGTCGACGGCGTGAGCCTCGCCTCGGCCGCCAGGAGACGCTCGGCCTGCGTCGGCGAGTCGGGCTCCGGGAAGACGACGCTCGGCCGCACCATGCTCCGCCTGGTCGAGCCGACGAGCGGCGAGATCCACCTCGGCGGCCAGGAGATCACGCACCTCTCGCAGGCGGCGCTCCGTCCGCTCCGCCGGCGCATGCAGATCGTCTTCCAGAATCCCGTACGCGTCGCTCAATCCCCGGCGGTCGGTCGGCGCGATCGTCGGGCAGCCCCTCGCCGTGCATCGGCGTCCCGGGCGATCATGCGGGCATGGTCGCCGACCTCCTCCGAGCGGGTCGGGCTGCCGCCCGACGCGGCGCGGCGCTACCCGCACGAGTTCTCGGGCGGCCAGCGCCAGCGCATCGCGATCGCCCGCGCCCTCGCGCTGCGTGCCCGGATCTGGTCGTCGCCGACGAGATCACCTCGGGGCTCGACGTGACCGTCAAGCCCGCGGTCCTCGCGCTCCTGCGCGAGCTCCAGGTCGAGTTCCGTGTCGCGTACCTCTTCATCTCCCACGACCTGGCGGTCGTGCGGCAGGTGGCCGATCGCGTGGCCGTCATGTACCTGGGCCAGATCGTCGAGGAGGCGCCGACCGAGGCGCTGTTCGAGCGGCCGCTCCATCCGTACACGCAGGTGCTCCGCGCGTCGGTGCCGCCGCCCGACCCGACGGCGGCCTGGCGGCCGCCCGTCCTGTCCGGCGATCCGCCGAGCGCCCTGTCGATCCCGCCGGGATGCCGGTTCCATCCCCGCTGCCCGATCGCGGAGGCCGCTGCCGCGTGGAGCCGCCCGCCCGCGTGCTCGGCCCCGGCCACCGGGTCGCCTGCCATCTGGCGTCGTGACCGCCGCGGGCCACCAGGTGCCCGTCAGTGAACGTGCTCGAGCAACGTCGCGCCGGTGATGAGCCGACTCCGTGAGCGCCGAGGACGGCGGCCCGGCGCGCGGCCGAGCTCTGGCAGGAGGGCTACCGCCTGCAGATGGCGGGCGAGCTCGACCGGGCGATCGAGGCCTACCGGCGGTCGATCGAGGTACACCCCACCGCCGAGGCGCACACGTACCTCGGCTGGACGTACAGCTTCCAGGGCAAGCTCGACGAGGCGATGGCCGAGTGCATGCGAGCGATCGAGATCGATCCGGAGTTCGGCAATCCCGTACAACGACATCGGCGTCTACCTGATGCAGCGCGATCGCCTGGACGACGCGATCCCGTGGCTCGAGCAGGCCAAGCTGGCGCAAGCGCTACGAGCCGCGGCAGTTCCCGTACATGAACCTCGGGCGGATCCACCTTCGGCGGGGACGGTGGTGGGACGCGCTCCGCGAGTTCGAGGGCGCGGTGCGCGCCGCCCCGACCGACGCCGAGGCGCGGAAGGCGCTCCACACGCTGCGGGGTCGACTGAACTGATGGCGGCGCGGCGGCGCTGGTGACAGGAGCGACGCGGGGCATCGCCCGCGGCATCGCGCTGGACCTGGCGCGCCAGGGCTGGGCGGTCGCCATCTCGTTCCGGACGGACGCGCGCGCCGCGGAGGCGACCCGCGCCGGCATCGAGGCCGACGGGCGCGCCGGCGCTCGCCCTCCAGGCGGATCTCGGCGAGGCGGCGGAGGCGCGGGCGCTCGTCGCTCGCGTCGAGGCGGCCTGGGGCCGTCTCGACGCCGTCGTGCACGGGCGGGGCCGTATCACGATGGGCCGCTGCTCGAGGAGACGCCGGAGCGCTGGCGCGAGACCTTCCGCCAGAACCTCGATCCGCTCGCTCTTCCTCGCCCAGGCGGCGGCGCCGGGATGCAGGCCCGGCGGTGGGGCCGGATCCTGGGGCTCGGGTCTCGCGACGGCCGATCGTCTCGCCGCCCAGCCCAACGTCACCGCCTACTACATCGCGAAGGCCGGCCTGCTCATGCTGGTGCGATCGCTGGCCAAGGTCCTCGCACCGCACGGCGTCACGGTGAACGCGGTCTCTCCGGGGATCCTCGAGACGCCGGGCTATCCGCGTCCCGACCTCGAGGCGCTGCTCGGGCGCATTCCCGCGGGACACCTCGGCCAGGTCGACGATGTCGTGGCCGCGGCGCGCTTCCTCCTCGTCCGAGGACGCCGGCTACGTGACGGGAGCGAACATCCACGTGAGCGGAGGCTGGGGCGTTTGACCGCGCGGCCGTATCGCTTGACGCCGTCCGCGGCTATGACGGCTCGTCGGTGCGCGAGGAGGGACGCACGATGAGCTGACGACGCTGCGCCACCTGGCGGTCACGCGCGCCGGCGCGGTTCGCGACCGTCGCGCCTCGACCGGCCGCCCGTCAACGCGGTCGACCTCGAGGTGATCGATGAGTTCCTGCGCGTCGTCGCCGACGCTGGCGCCGACCGCGCCGTGCGCGCGGTGATCGTCACCGGCCGGGAACGTCGGTTCTGCGCCGGCGCCGACATCGCGATGCTCCGGGACCTCTCGCCGCGAGAATCAGCGGCCGCGCGCGCCGCTGGGTGGACGTGCAGACCGGCCTCGAGGCGCATGGAGAAGCCGGTGATCGCCGCCATCAACGGCTACGCCGCTCGGCGGCGGGGCGGAGCTCGCGCTGGCCTGCGACGTCCGGCTGATGGCCCAGGGCGAGCGAGATCGGCTTCCCGAGATCCGCCTCGGCTTCTTCCCTGGCGCCGGCGGCACCCAGCGCCTGACGCGCCTCCGTGGGACCGGCGCGCGCGCTCCGGCTCGATGATGGAGGGCCGCCGGCTCACGGCGGACGAGGCGCGCTCCCTCGGGCTCGTGGACGAGGTCGTGCCCGCGGACCTTCTCCAGCAGACGCGCGCGCGACGTGGCGGAGCGCTTGGCCGCGCGGCCCCACGCGCGCGCGATCGGCCTCCTCAAGCGCTGCGTCTACCAGGGGTACGGACGGCCGCTCGACGAGGGCCTCGCCATCGAGGCGGAGGCCGTGTCGGAGCTCATCCGCACGTCGGACGCGCGGGAAGGGATGGACGCGTTCCTCGCGAAGCGCCCGCCGCGCTTCACGGGCGCGTGAGGGGTGTCGCTCACGGCTGCGGCATCTGGACCGGGTGCTGCCGACACGGCGAGCGGGAGGGCCGACGATGAGCGGCCGGATGAGTCCAACGGCTTCACAGTTCGTGCGGACCGACGATCTGCGCGTGGCGGCCATCGAGGATGGCGGCCGGGATCTTCCGTGAAGGACGTGGCGGTCACGGACGGATGGGAGATGCAGATCGTCCGCGTCGAGCCGGGCGCTCGCTTTCCGGTCCACACTCACGCGGGTCCGGAGTTCCTGTTCATCCTGGAGGGCGAGCTCGTCCAGGCTGGACGGCGTCTCGGGCCCGGGCTGGGCAAGCGTCGCCAGCGCCGGGACGGTGGACGAGGACGTGCTACTCGGAGACGGGCTGCCTGTTCGTTCTCGTGGATCGCGCGTGACCGCGCGGTTCCGAGCGAGCGCGAATCCCGTCCGGGCGGCCGGCTCAGTCCTCCGCATCGTCCACCATCGGCCGGAACTGGACGCTGATCCGCGGACCGGCCTGCGCCGCCTTCGGCACGGCGTGCTGCCACGTCCTCTGGCAGCTCCCGCCCATGACCAGGAGATCGCCCCAGCCGAGATCGAAGGCGCGCGACGCGCCGCCCGCGGCCGGCCGCATGCAGGAACCGCCGCGGCTCGCCCAGGGACAGGATCGCGACCGACCGTGTCGTCGATCAGCCGGCCGAGGCGGTCGCCATGCCACGCGACGCTGTCGTGCCCGTCCCGGTAGTACGCCAGCGAGATTCGAGACAGGGCGAGGCCGTAGCGGCGCGACAGAGCGTCGGCGGCCCGCTCGAGTCACGAGGTGACCGGGCCCGTCCTCCGGTAGCTCCGCGACCAGGCGCGGGACGTCGACGACGCGCTCGTACATCCGGCGCCGATGGTGCTCCCACCGCGTCGTGCGACGGAGCGCCTCGAAGACGGTCGTGGTGCCCTGAAGCCAGCCGGGATGGTAGATCGACCCAGGCGCCGGCGCCAGTGTCAGCGCCGGAGACCCCGCAGGCTCAGGATCGAGCTGCGGCTCACCGGATCCGAATAGGCTGGCCTGGACGAGCGACGGACGGCATGCAGCCGGATGATACTCATCACGGTGTTCGCGTGTCGAGAGCAGGGGCTGGGAGAGCGCCTCCCGCGACCGAACGTGGGCCCAGGCCGGCCGGATCGTGCTCGGGCTTCCGCCCGGCGATCAGGTCCGTCACGATCCGCGCCGTGCCGAACGCCATCGTCCAGCCCATGTGGCCGTGACCGGCGTTGAAGTAGAGATTCTGGTGGCGTCCACGACCCAGCACGGGCGGGCCGTCCGGGGTCATCGGCCGGAGGCACGCGCGGAACTCCCCGCGCTCCCAGTCGGCAGCGGTCAGGGAAGAGGTCCCGGGCCAGCCGGAGGATGTTGTTGAAGTCGCGCGGGGTGTGGCGTCCGGTCGTAGCCCGCGAACTCCGCGGTCGAGGTGAGCCGGAGCCGGTCGCCCTGTCGCGACCAGCCCACGAGCCACTGCTCGTCCACGCCCGGAATAGTCGGCGCCAGGCCGTCCGCCCGGACCTGGAACGTCGAGCTGTAGCCCTTGGCGGGGTAGATCCCGAGACGCACGCCGATGGTGCGCGCGACGAGCGGCGCGCCGACGCCGAGCGCCAGGACGTACGCGTCGGCCGTGAACACGCCGGCGCTGGTGACCACGCCCACGACGCGGTCTGCCTCGGCCTGCAGCCCGGTCACCCGCACCCCGAGCCGCAGGGTCACGCCGAGCTTGTCGCGGCAGATCCGCGCGAGATTCTCCGTGAACAGCCGGGAGTCCCCGCTGGAGTCGCCCACGTCGCGGACGGCGCCCGCGATCTTGTGGCGGACCGGCTCGAAGGCGGGATCGAGCCGGGCGATCTGGCCGGGATCCAGGACCTCCTGGCGCTGTCCGTGCTCGGCGAGGAGCGCCATCTTCGCGGACGCCCGCGTCCAGCTCGCGCGGGTCGCGGAAGAGGTAGAGGGCGCCGCGGTGCACGGCGTGGTACTCGATTCCCTCGGCGCTCACCAGGTCGGCCATCACGGCCTGGCTGTACTGGCAGAGGCGGAGCTTGACGATCGTGTTCTGCCGGGCGCGCGCTCTGCGGTGCACTCGCGGAGGAACCGGAGACCCCCAGGCGACGAGCGCGGGATCCAGGCGCGGGCGCACCCGGATCGCGGTCTCGTGGCCCAGGAGGGAGCGGAGGAGCATTCCGGGAGCCTTCGGCGAGGCCCACGCGAAGGAGTGGCCGGGCGCGATGATTCCCGCATTGCCCGCGCTCGCGTCCCGTCCGACGCCGTCCTGCTCCTCGAGGAGCGTGACCTCGTGCCCCTCCTTCGCCAGGTAGTACGCAGTCGTGACGCCCGCGATGCCACCGCCGAGCACGAGTGCCCTCATGAGCGCATCCTCCGCAGGCGAGGATACGGCGCGGCTCGGTCGCCCGCAAGGCGGCGCAGGGGTCGGGACGGTCAGAGGACCCGGCGGAAGAGTCCCGGATAGGTCACGACGAGCGCCGTCCTGGTCGACCTCGATCTCACGGGTGAAGTCCGAGTCCATCGACTCGTAGCGGTAACGCCGCCGAGGCTCGAGGCACGTGTAGCGCTGGCGATTGATGGTGACCTCGAGATCGGGGAACCGCACGTAGACAACGTTGATGGTCTCGGCTTGGCCGCGCCTCGAGGCCGAGGCGACGGATGGGCAGCGTGTTCGTGAAGGGCGTGGCCGAGAGGTCGACGTCGATCGCCCCGGCCAGGTCAGGTCTCGGCGTTCCCGCGCGGTCCGCCCAGCGGCCGGCGCCGTCGCTCGAGAGCTCGATCCGACGGGCCCCGTCGACGAGGCTGACCTCGAGGCGCAGAACGCGCCAGCCGGGGTCACAGACGATTCGGTACCGGGCGGCCACGGCGGCGTCTTCCGGAGGGCTGAGGACCAGGGACTCCGCGCTGATGCCGTCGGCCCGCTCCTGCAGGACGAGGTGCTCCAGGCCTTCGCCGGACCAGTCCTTCCAGCGAACGACGACAGTCCGGCTCACCGCGCCGATTGTCACGAGACGACCGGGGCTGCGGGCTCGGAGAGCCCGCTGGCAAGACTCCATCGGATCAGGCGAGAGCGTTGAGGCGGCGGACCAGCTCGGCCTTGGGCGGCGCGCCGACCACGGTGTCCGCGATCTCGCCGTCCTTGAAGAAGAGAAGCGTCGGGATGGCCTGGACGTGGTAGCGCTGAGCCAGCGTCGGCTCCTCGTCGACGTTGACCTTGGCCACGACCGATGCGGCCGGCCTCGGCGCTTCGCGAGCTCCTCCAGCACCGGGGCGACCGCGCGGCAGGGGCCGCACCAGGGGGCCCAGAAGTCCACCAGCATCCGCGGCGTCGCCGCGACCATCTCCGCAGAAGTTGCGCTCCGTCAGCGTGACGGTCGCGGAGTCGGAAGTCGTGTTCGTCATTGAATCCTCCCGGTGTCGGCCGGCTGACCCAATGGCCGGGCTCCCGACACCGCCTATTGGACGCATTCCGATTGGGCGGGGATTCGCGCCGGACAGAACTCGCGTCCTGGCGCGGGTGACCCGGGCGCCGGTGGCCGGGGACCCCGGTGCCTGACATACAATAAGCCTCGCTCCGGCCCCGGGAACCACCCGGCCGGGGCCTCACCTGGAGGATGCGCCAGTGGACGAGCCTCCGCGCTCCACCGTCGAGCCCGTGACGCAGCTCGCCCTGTTCCAGCCGTCTTCCCGGTTCCTCGTGCTCGGCGCGCACCGGGAGTGCGGGGATTCCACGGGTCCGTGGAAGAGACGCGCCTCGCCGCCGGGCGGCTCCCGCCCGGGTCGGAGTGGTGAGGCCCCCGGCGCTCGAGGATCCTGAGCGCATGTTCCAGCCCTCCGAGGAGACGCGCGACAGGGAGGCCCTCGAGGCCGCTCCAACTCGAGCGGCTCCGCCGGACGGTCTCGCGCATCGCCGCTCACAACCCGGTCTACTGGCGGCACCTCGGGGGCGTTGCGGCCAGCGATCTCGCCTCGTTCGACGACCTCGGGCGCTTGCCCTTCCTGACCAAGGACCAGCTCCGGGATGCATACCCGTACGGGATGGCCTGCCACGGGACCGAGCCGGTGCGGCGGGTCCACATGTCCTCCGGCACGACGGGCGCGCCGATCGTCAATCCGTACACGGCGGCCGACCTGGACCAGTGGCGCGAGGTCATGGGGCGCTCGCTGGCGGCGGCGGGCGTGACGGCGCGGGACGTCCTGCTCGTGACCGCGTCCTTCGGCCTGTTCACCGGCGGCTTCGGCTTTCACTTCGGGGCCGAGGCGCTCGGGGCGATGGTGATCCCCGTGGGCGCGGGCCGGACGCTTCTCCAGCTCCAGCTCCTCAAGGATCTCCAGGCCGACCGTCCTGGCGGGGATCGCGACGTATCCTCTGCAGGATGATCGAGGTGGCGCGGCAGGAAGGATTCGACTGGAAGTCGACGAAGCTCCGCGTCGCCCTCCTGGGCTCGGAGCCGTGGTCGGACGCGCTGCGCGCGCGGATCGAGTCCGAGATGGGCGTGCGGACCTACGACCTCATCGGAATGACGGAGACCGGCGGGCCGGGGATGGGCATCGAGTGCCACCTCCGCGACGGCATTCACGTGTGGGACGATCACTACTTGCCGAGATCGTGGATCCCGCGACCGGCCGCGTCCTGCCCGACGGCGAGCCGGGTGAGCTCGTCGTCACGACGCTCACGCGGCAAGGCCTGCCCCTCGTCCGCTACCGGACACGCGACCTCACGCGCGTCCGCTCGCGCGAGCGGTGCGCGTGCGGGCGTACCGGCGTGCGACTCGACCGCTTCCGCGGGCGGACCGACGACATGGTGATCTTCAAGGGCGTCAACTTCTACCCGACCCAGGTCGAGCAGATCCTCCTCCGCCAGCCGGGGCTGGACCACGAGTACCAGATCGTGCTGGAGCGAGATGCCGCCCGGGGGACCACCTCGTCCTTTACGTCGAGGCGGGGTCGGCGTTCGACCAGGCCGCGGAGACCCGCCTCTTGCGCGAAGCTGGGCGACAGGCTCAGTCTCACGCCTGAGATTCGGAAGCTGGCGCTCGGGGAGATCCCGCGGCCGGTCGGCAAGGCGGTCCGGGTGGTGGACCGGCGAGAAGGACAGGAGCGCCATGAGGAAGCTGGCCAGACGCAAGCGGACCCCGCACGCGAAGCGGGGCGCGGCGAGGCGGCGCGCGGCGGCGCGGCGGGAGAAACGCCCGGCGGCGATCCCGCACGGCTACCACACGGTGACGCCGCACCTGACCGTGTCGCGGCGCGGCCGACGCCATCGCGTTCTACGAGCGGGCCTTCGGTGCCCGCGAGCGCGGGCGCATGGCCTCGCCGGACGGTAAGACGATCATGCACGCCGAGCTCCAGATTTGGAAACTCCATCGTGTTCCTAGCCGACGAGTTTCCCGACATGGGATGCCGCGCTCCGCAGACGCTGGGCGGCGCGACCGGGACGCTCCACCTGTACGTCCGTAACGTCGACCAGGCCTTCGAGCGGGCCGTGGCGGCGGGCGCTCAGGTGCGGATGCCGGTCACGGACATGTTCTGGGGCGACCGCTACGCCAAGGTGCGCCGATCCGTTCGGCCACGAGTGGGGCCTTGCGACGCACAAGGAGGATGCTGTCGGCGCGCGAGATCGGTCGGCGCGCCGAGGCGTTCTTCTCGCGGATGGGAGGTGGATCGTGAGCGCCACCCGGAGCCTGCGCTCGCTCGCGTTCGTGGCCGAGACGCCCCTCGAGGCGCTGCCGAAGCCTGCCGTCGAGATGGGCCGTCTCGCGGTGCTGGACTGGTGGGGCGTCGCCGTCGGCGGCGTCGAGGAGCCGGTCGCCCGGCTGCTCCGGGACGCCGTGCCGCGAGCCCGAGGGTCCGGCCTCGGTCCTCGGGACCGACCGCACCGCGTCTCCGGTCACGGCGGCCCTCTGGAACGGCACCGCCTCCCACGCCCTGGACTACGACGACACCGTCCTCGCGCTGCCCGGTCACGTCACGGCGCCGCTCCTGCCGGGGCTCTCGCGATCGCGGAGACTCGGAAGACGCCGGGGCGGGACGTGCTGCTCGGCGTTCGTGCTCGGCGTGGAGGTGATGTGCCGGGTCTCGCGCGCGGTGGCGCCGGGCACTACCGCGCCGGGTGGCACGCGACCGCGACGCTCGGGCGGCTCGGCGCCGCGGCCGCGTGCGCCCGGCTGCTGGGTCTGGACGCGAGCGGGGTCGACCGGGCGGTGGGGCTCGCGGCGGCCCAGCTGGCCGGCATCCACGAGTCGTTCGGGAACATGGGCAAGCCCTTCCAGGTCGGGCCGTGCCGCGGCCGACGGGCTCCTGTCCGCGCTGCTGGCGGCGCGCGGCGTGACGGGGCCGTCGGGCATCCTCGACCACCCGGCGTGGGTGCGCCGGCTCTCGCCGGACTGGGCGCCGGCGCGCCTCGCCGACGGCCTGGGCCAGGACTGGGCGGTGAACGAGGTCTTCTTCAAGCGCTTTCCGTGCTGCTTCGCGACCCACGCCGCGCTCACCGCGCTCCTCGACCTCGGCCCCTCGACCGGATACGGCAGCGATCGAGGCGGTGGACCTCGACGTGTGCCGGACCACCTTGCTGGTGGCCGACCAGCGTCAGCCCGACACCGGGCTCGGCGGAAAGTTCAGCATCACGTACTGCGCCGCGAGCGCGCTCCTCCGTGGGCACGTCCGAGAGGAGCACTTCACGGCCGCGGCCGTCCGGGATCCCGGCGGCGCGCGCCCTGGCGAGCCCGCGTGCGCCTCTTTCCGCAGGCCGATCTCGACGAGTCGCGAGCCAGGGCCGTCGTGCGACTCCGGGACGGCTCCGTGCGGGAGCAGATCGGCGACCTCCGGCTGGGCCGCGATCCGGATCAGCTGCGTCGAGAGCTCGGCGTGAAGTTCGTGTCCCTCGTCGAGCCGCGGCTCGGGCAGGCCGAGGCCCAGCGCCTCCGCGATGCGCTGGGCCGCGTGGACGAGATCGAGGACCTCAGCCGAGCTGGGACGCGGAGGCCGACCGACCGCTCGACGGCCTGGCGCGCCTGGGCGGCGCGCTGGACCCCTCGTGACCGTGGACCTCGACGCCGCTCTTCGCACCGCGCGGCGTGGCCGTGCTGGGCGCGTCGCGCAACCCGGCGAAGCTCGGACACCGCCTGGTTCCAGAACCTCCTCGACCCGGGCTTTCCCGGCGACGTCATTCCCGTAAACCCGAGCGGCGAGGCGATCCTCGGTCGCGCCGCCGTCGCGCGCGATCCGAGGACCTCCCGCGCGGACTCGATCTCGCGCTGGTGAGCCTCCCGCGCGACGGCCGTCCTGCCCGCCGTGCGCGCCCTCGGCGCCCGCGAGCTGCCGGATGTGCGTCATCCTCGCCGTCGGGATTCGGCGAGACGGGGGACGCCGGCCAGCGCCGTGCAGGCGGAGATCGAGGCCATCGCCCGGACGAGCAGGATGCGCATCGTCGGCCCCAACTGCATGGGCGTCGTCAACGTCCCCGGCCACCTGAACGCCTCCTACTTCTGGGACGTCCCGAAGCAGCCCGGAGGCATCTCGTTCGTGTCGCAGAGCGGCGCCTACGGAGGGCTCTTCTTCCGCGAGGTGCGCCAGCGCATCGCTCGGAGTCGCGAAGTTCCTCTCGATCGGGAACCAGTCCGACCTCGGCTTCACGGAGTGCCTCGAGTGGCTCGCCGACGATCTCGACACGCGCGTGGTGGGGCTCTTCGTCGAAGGAATCCGGGACGGGCGGGCGTTCGTCGCGGCCGCGCGGCGGCTGTCGCGCGCGAAGCCCGTGGTCGCGCTCAGGGCGGCCGCGCCGAGGCGGGCCGGCGGGCGGCGGGCTCTCACACGGGCTCGCTCGCCGGGACCTGGGAGACCTATCGTGCCGCCTTCGCGGCCGCCGGCATCGTGGCAGTGGAGGGAACCGAGGAGCTGTTCGACGCGATGGTGACGCTCGAGGCTCACGCGGCGCCGGTCGCCCGCGCGACGCCGCCATCGCGATCCTCACCATCTCGGGCGGTCCGTCGCGTCGTGGCGGCCGACGCGGCGGAAGCCGCGGGCCTCCAGGTTCCATCGCTCCCGCTCGAGCGCCGGCAGGCGCTGCGCGCCCACCTGCCGGACTTCGGCGCCGACGGGAATCCCGTCGACATGACGCCGCAGATGGAGCCGGGCGGATTCGAGCCGAGCGTGCGGCTGGTCCTCGAGGCACGCCGAGGTCTCCGGCGCCGTCGCGATCGACATCGGCCTCGACCGTCCCGAGTACGCCGACGCTCTGGTCTCGGCGCAGGCCGCCACCGGCAAGCCCGTGGTCGCGTGCACCGTCGACACGCCGGACATGGATCGCCGCCTCAGCGCGGCCGGTATCCCGCTCGTGCCGGGGCCCGAGCGCGCGGTGCGAGCCTACCGCGCGCTCGTCCGCCGCGCGGAGAGCCACCGCCACGTCGAGGGCCGTCGGAGAGCGCCCGTCGCCGGCCTTGCCCGCGGGCCTCGCGGCGCGGCTCGTCGCCGCCCGGGGCCGCTCGCTCATGCCGACGCGCGCGCGCTGCTCGAGGCCTACGGCGTGCCCTTTGCGCGCGAGCGCATCGGTCGCCACGGCCCCGGAGGCCCTGTCGAGCCGCGGAGGAGATCGGCTACCCTCTGGTGGTCAAGACGGCGCGACCGGACGTGCTCCACCGGACCGAGGCAGGCGGCGTCGTGGTCGGGGTGAGGGACAGCAGAGGCGCTGTCGCGGGCGGTGGACGCGATCGAGGCGCGCCTCGGTCCAGGGCCACTCCTCGTGCAGGAAGAAGTGCCGCAGGGACTCGAGTTCCTCGTCGGTGGCCGGCGCGATCCGAGCTTCGGACCCACGCGTGGTGGTCGGCCTCGGTGGGCTACTGGCTGAGTTCCTTCGCGACGCGTCGGTCGGGCTCGCGCCCCTGTCGCGCGAGATGGCCCGCGCGCTGATCGCCGAGGGACGCCGGGCGCGCGCTTCTGCGAGGGTTTCGCGGGGCGGCGCCCGTCGACGAGGATGCGCTGGCCGGTCGTGCTGGTCGGGGTCGGAGATCTTCTGGTGGATCACCCGGCGGTGGAGGAGCTGGACCTCAATCCACTGATCGCATCGGCCGGGCGGCTCGTGGCCGTCGACGCGCTGGTCCTGGTGAACACCGAGATGACGCGTGAGCGAGGAGGACATGCTGATGGGAGCTGATGGAGCGGCACGTGGGGCGGCGGGATTTCCTGCGGGCCGGCGTCGCCGCCGGCGCCGCGCTGGCCGGCGGCTTGCCGGCGCGGCCCGGCGGCGCGCAGGGGAAAGGCAAGGTGCGCTTCGCGTACCTCCAGCTCGGCTGGGCGGCGTGCGAGATCATCCACAAGGAGGATCTCCTCGGCAAGCGCGGCTGGCAGGCCGAGTACAACGTCGTGCCGGGCTCCCCGGCGGGTCTCGTCAACACCTTCGCAGCCGGGAACGTGGACGCCGATCGACATGTCGTTCGCGCTCTCGGCGAAGATGTTCGAGGACCAGGTGCCGCGTGAAGGTCACCGGCGTGGCCACCGCCGTGCTGGGCGCGATCGTCGCCCGGAAGGACCCGGCATCAGCAAGGTCGAGGACCTCAAGGGCCGGAAGATCGCGGCCGATCGTCGGGACGCACGACCTTCCTCGACATCCGGACGCTGACGCTCAAGGGCTACGGGTTCGACGTCCAGAAGGACGCGCAGCTCATCACCGCCCAGGCGCTCCCCGACATGGCCACGATGATCGCCAAGAAGGACGTGGACGCGATCGATCGCGTGGCAGCCCGTGTCCGACCTGATCGTGCAGCGCGGTGACGGCGTGTATCTCGCGAAGCAGATCGACCTCTGGCGCAAGGCCGACCGGGCGGGCGACGGGATTACCCGGTCCACGTGTGCTACGCCGTCAGCCCGAGCTTCATCGAGAAGTACCCGGCGTTCCCGAAGGATCTCAACGACGCCCAGCACGACGCCGTCGAACCTCTGGAACGGCAACAAGGCGACGGGCGGTGGAGATCGTCGCCGAGATCACCAAGCTGCCGCCGGCCGTCGTCGAGTACGCGCACGGGCAGACCGTCCAGATGCTCTACGGACTCTCCGACGAGCAGATCGACACGCTGGTGGTCCAGCTCAAGCTCATCAAGGAGACCGGGTTCCTGAAGTCCGACGTCTGGGACAATCCCGACCGCATCAAGAAGGAGTTCTTCCTTGGCGTCCGGCCTGAGAGGACGCGCAGATCGCAGATTCACTTGGCGGTGGACGCGTGGGGGTTGCGGGTCGCCCCGGCGGCAATCAGGGGCTCCACGCCCGCTCACGTCATCCAGTCGATCACGGCCGCCCGATTCCCGCCAGGGACGAGGTGACCCGTGCAGGTCACCGCTAGTCGGATCGAGGCGCTGGCCGGGGTATGCTCCCTTCACGGCTGGGCGGAGGCTCTCGCCCTGGGCGACGCTCCACCCGGCGCTTCCGGTTTTGCCCTTGGGGGGCGTTGATCTTTACGGCGACGGCCCGCCCCAGGTTCGCCGCCGTCACGGCGCGGCCGGTGGGGTCCAAGGTCGTCCCAGCGGAGCGCCAGCGCCTCCCCGATGCGGAGGCCAAGTCAGGCCGTGTAGCAGCACACAGAGCGCCCCACTCGGGAGGGCGTTCCCGCTCAGCCCGCCTCGATGCCTGGCCCGGAGTTCGGGGCGTGTGAAGATCTCTCACCTGGGCGGGCGGTTGTCGGCCGGAACGCTTCGCCCACCCGCCCAGCCGTGCGGCCGGGTTCGCCGCCAGCGAGCCATCCTCCGCAGCTGGACGCGGGCAGGCGGTCAGGACCGAGGGCGAGGGCTGCACTGTTTCTGGAGCGGGCGCCGGAGAGCCAGCCACCCGGACAGGGCACGCCCGATGTCCTCTCCGGGTGAGTAATCGGCAGCGTCTGCTTGCCCAGCGCCGACCCCCGGATAGCGCTGCATCACGAAGGCATACCGCTCGGGCGGTCCCGTCCGTCAGCTGAACGCCCCGCACCGCCACGAGCCGCACTGTTCGACGTAGGATGCGAATGTCGGCAGTGGCATCCGAGGCCGCGTCGTCAGTACGGATGGGTCCCCGAGCGTGTTTCTTACCATGCTCGGGCAGAGCTCTCTCCTTTTACCTGTCCTTCCCGTTCGTCTGCGCACCGCGCGAGATGGGCGATCGACTCCCTCGGGCTGTAGAACTCCATCTTGGGGGCATTTCGGCAGACTTACGGGGGCCCGTCCCCAGGCGACCCACACGAAAGGAGAGCTTGCCCGCTTTGGTCTTCCCATGGACCCGAAGTTCTGCGTTGTTCCCAGTCCCTCTGCTCGAGATCGCGTTCTCGTACGCAGACCGCTCATCTGGCCCTGGTCAGGAATGGCACAAGTCTCGCTCAGGTTTTCCGTCAGCCACGCAGCCATCTCATAGTTTCTCCCTGATGTCGCACGTCAACGCAACGTAGTCGCTCGGCGATCGGGGTTCGCCGACACCACCCAGCGCCTGCGCGCCTGCGCCTGGAGGCTGCATGTACGCCGGCGGAATGCCGGGCGACTCTCACACCGTGAACTGATCTGCCTCACGACGTGGGCAGATCGGAGGAATCTGATGAAGAAGGGTTCTGGTAGTCCTGGCACTCTACTTGTACCGGGCATCGCGCTCCGCCTCGCGCAGATCAACTTCGATAACCCGACCGTGGATGGCGGCACGCTCACCTACAACGGCGCGGGTGGCCCCGTGGTCGGCGCGGACATCATCTTCCAGCAGGTCATCGGCGTGGACACGCCCCTGGGCAGCGGCGTGCCGCTCTTCACCGCTGGCCCGTGAACTGCTTGCTCCGCAGCACTCGCGGGCAACAACGTCACGGAAGGCCCGCCGGTCTACGTCCTTCGGTGCCGGGGCTCGCTCACGCTGGTCGGCGGACTCAGCACCGCCATCGATGAGTGGCGGCCTCCAGGTTGTCCCGGGCGGCACCCTCCTCGCCCACGATGGCGTCTTCGACACGCCGGCCCTCGTCCTCGGGGGACCCCGGCACGATTCGGCCCTGTCTGCCGGCGGGGGATTCGAGTCTCAAGGATGAGGACCTCACCGGCTTCTGCGGCCTCACCCAGCCTGGGTTCCACCTTCGCGGACACGCGAGCTCTCCCCTCAGCGCAGCGGTGTTCCAGTCCGACCTACGGGCGGCTTCACCGCCACCGTGAACGACGCCGACCTCTCCAGCACGGCGGTCGCCGAGCCGGCGACGCTTTGCTCCTCTGACTGGGCACCGGGCTCGTCAGGGGCCGGGGCGTTCAAGCGGCGGATCGCCCGGGGCCGAGCTCCCCGTCCTGAGACGCTCCGAAACCGACCCGACAGTGAGCGGCGGGGATCAGCGCGGGTCCGCCGCTGCGCCGAGCCCCATAGCCGTTGGAACCAAATGCGGCCACCGTCTTTTACTCTCACGCCACGGTGTGGCTTTCTCCCTGGAGGTGAGTCGGCGCGCTGCTGATGACTCGCGGTGTGATCTCGGCGCGTCGCGGTCTGCTGCCTCCCTGCGCCTCCGCGAGCTCGCGGTTCCCGCCTGCAGGAGCTCCGCCGTGGCTGTCTGCTGCTCCAGGGCTTCGGTTGGCGCTCCCCCGGAGCCTTTCGCATCCTCCACGCTGCAGATCCGGCGTACGGCCGCGCGGTGGAGCTGCACCCTCAGTGAGGGGCGTGCCACGCCACTCCCGCAGAACTTCATCCTGCGGCGTTCTCGCGCTGCGGCACCGAGGATGCTGTGCTGCCATACGGAAGCGGCTCCCCAGTCCGGATATCGCCCGTGAGCGCCAGCCAGGCGCGCAGCGTCACGGCAACCCGAGTCGCCGCCAGCTCGGTGCGTCCCGGCCGTTCCGTAGGGTGCCGGGCGCCCACGGCCTACCGCGACCCGGCCTCGGGCGCCAGACGGGCTCCTAAAGCCACCGAAGTCCCCTGACTGTGGGAGCCCGAGCGTCTTCAGGGCCGCCCCGCGGGGTCCGGCGGATACGCCTTCGGCGGGCCTCGCTGGATGAGCGGCGTCGCCACCCTCGAACGGCCGGTCGGCCGGCACGAGGACCGGGCTTCCTGGTTCCCCGGAAGACCACCTCGCAACTCGGACCGCGCCTCATCACAGGCGGGACCAGACCTGACAGTCACATGAGCCGGCCGCCAAATCGCTGGCTGGCCAACTGGGTGCGCAGACCCCCAGTGCCATCGGCCGAGCAGGTTCTGGCCGCATCTCCGCATAACCAGCTGATATGTTTTGGCTATCACAATATAAACTCGCCACCCATCTGGTAAGAGTCAGCCTGGCGGCATTGATAAATGCATCTGCGTGTACTATCGGCGCACACCGCTGACGCGCTTACGGTACAAGCTCAGCGGTGTCACCCTCGTGGAAGCTGGCGGTCGTCTGGCACTCCTCCTGACGATCGTGGCTGGGGACTCACCCTTCCGGGGGTGCTGGCCTCCTTCAGGGTGCCCCTCGGCGCCGGCAAGGGCCAAGGGCGCCTGCGTGACGCCGATCGTGCAAGCTCGTCCGATACGCGCGCGACAACGCGCCGCTCACCGGCGCGCCAGGACTACTGCATCGCGTTCCGGTTGGCCGGCAGCGTGGGGCAGTACGAGATCACACCGGTGCCCGCTCTGGGCACGACGTGCGTGGGAACTTCAGCGTCGAGGGACCGACCGATCCGCTCCGCCCGGCAGCGCCGCTATCGGGGCGGCGGTAGCGCTGCGCTTCACGCCGGTAAGCACGGTGGATCCCGTAGAGCCGCGACGGACATCGTGGTGACATCGACCACCGAGGGGACGACCTGCGCCCGGTCTGCCGTCCGGGGCTACTCGCGGAAGGCGGCACCCGGATGCCCGCCACCACCTGCTAGATCCCCGAGGGGAGCCGGATCAGTGCGCGACC
>ERZ1370068.1285-contig-11176_pt1 | contig 45192 bp, 51 predicted proteins | sample MGYA00561227_ERZ1370068 | MGnify/ENA primary metagenome ERZ1370068 (study PRJEB38410, sample SAMEA6850437) | metagenome | study: Metagenomic assessment of the ecological functions of the soil: analysis of the soil microbiota associated with the... | reverse complement strand
GGTAGCCTTCGTTCAGTTACGTATTGCTCAACAACGTCCTCCAGCATCGCCGCTGACCGCGATGCTGGCAATGGTGATGGCGCTGGGCCAGCGCACCTGTTCCATTCGCGCGCCACCGGCCGGATCGCAGCGATCCTGTTCTTCTTCCACGGCGCCCTGTCGTTCGTGCCTACCTCCCGACTTCGCCTCACCACGGCCGATGCCCTCGCGTCCCGATCTTCAAACTCACCGACCGCTACCTCGCCTGACTTTCCGTATCGCGGCGAGGAGTGGGATCTGGACAGAACGTCTACCTGAACCAGCGCCACCTATGAGCGCGATCGGGATCGATGATCGCGCTCCTGTTCATCGTCGAGCGACTGCAGTGCTGGCAGTGCCAGGCGAAACCAGCGCGGGCACCTGGGTCTGGACGGAGCAAGGAAGGCTCGAGCCCGCCGATCAGGCCACCGATACGGCCGTCGAACCGCCGCTCAGACCAGTCGCCGAACCGGCCGCTGAAACGGCCACAACGACGGCGGCGGACCAGGCCGGTCCGGCCGCATTGTGGACGCCGACACCGGGGTCGTACCCGTCCTCGCGACCGCGCCGGCAGCGGGGTTCACTGCAGCCGCGGTTCGGGATCGATTGACGCATCCGGTCGACCATGTGCGGGCCGGCCTGCGCGACCCGGCCTTGGCGGGCCACCTCGTCTCAGGCCTCTTGCTCGGCCTCCTGCCGCTCTGGGTTGACGTGGTATTGCCCGGCGCAGCTCTTCGGGAGTGATCTTCGTCGTCTTCCGAACCGTGCCCAGATCAGCCGTCCTGGCCGTGGCGGCCACCCGATCGTGGCGATCCCCCAGATCCTCACCGCCGCGACCACGCCAGACCTGCCCGGCACCGCCCACTACCCAGCTTTTCACTGGGGCTACATCGTCGACCCGCCGACGCTGACGAACGTGGCGACATACCTGGCGTTCATCTTCGGTCTCAAGTTGATCCTCGTTGCCGCCGCGCTGATCGCGGGCAACTCGGCCAACGACGGATCTTCCTCGCTGCCTGCAGCCATCGTCGCGGTCTTTTCTGGTCAGTTAGCGTCGAGGTCTTCGCCAACCACAAGTTCCTCAACGCCTGGCTGGTGATTGCCAACGTCTTTACCGCCTATGGGCTTGTCCGGCTGTGGGGACCTGGCCGGATGCGGCGGCTGCCTCCCAGGCTCCCTTGCACGTCGCATGGCGGCCAAGATGGAGTTGCCGTAGTCACGGCTGCGGCCATCGTCGTGGGCGGCGTGATCGACTTCGTCCCGATCGTCGGGTCCAGATGCTCAGCTTCCCGCTGGCCGAGGGACCGGCTCTGCGACTGGGTCGCCGACGAGACGAAACCGACGGACGTCTTCCTCACCGACCTCTATGTCACCAGCCCGATCCTCCTGGCCGGTCGGGCGATCTATTCTCGGTTGGCCGTACTACGCGTGGTCGGCCGGCTACGACGCGGATACTCGCCCAGGCGCTCTACGTCCGGATGCTCCAGAGCCGCGACCCGGCCGAGGTCCTGCAGCTGCTGCCGGGCAGGTAGCCGCCTACGTCGCAATCGACGATGGGCTCCGCCACAACTCGATGGTCCCGGACCTCAACGAGGAGGTCTACCGGGCGAGCTGAGTCGTCTTCGGGACACCGAGGGCAAATACCAGAACATCTCGTCATCTACCAGGTCCCAGCCGGCGAGAGCGGCGCAGGCAGCGGTGCTGGCGGGCCATCCGGCTCAGTGGTCCTCCCGTCGACAGCGGCACCATCGGCCCGACCGACGGTCCCGAGCGGCCCGACGCCGGTCCCGTATCGCTGTTCGCGGGCGGCCGGGTGCCGGGCCGGGCCAGTTCATCGACGCCCGCGGGCTCGCGGTCGCCCGAGGCAGCGACATCCTGCTGGCCGACCAGGGCAACAACCGAGATCCAACGCTTCGCCGCGGACGGAACGTTCCTCGCCAGCTTCCGGCGAGCTGGGCAGCAGCGGGCCAGCTCAATGCGCCAAACGGCGTGGCCGTGAGCGCAGCGGGCCACATCTTCGTGGTCGACACGATGAACCAGCGGTCGAAGGAGTTCGATGCCGGCGGTGCGTTCATTCGAGACCGGCGGGCCCGGCACCGGGCTTCTGCAGCCCGCGCGTCGCACTCGGTCCCGACAACGCGATCCCCGTCCTTGATCGGGGCCACGCCCGGGTCGCGCCTGCCCGTCGCCGGCGAGGCTACGAGCTTTTTGGAACCCTGGGCGCCGGCCCCGACCAGCAACAGGCCGACCGGCCTGGCCGTGGCGGGCGACCTCGTCTTCGTCGCGGACAAAGGCAATGCCAGATCCGGGTCTTCGGCACCGACGGAAGGTCCGTCCGTGCGATCGCCGTCCCGAGTGGGCGACCCCCGGGGGCTATCCCGACGTGGCCCTCTCGGCCGACGGCGGTTCCTCTCGCATCGAGTCCCGCGACCGCCGGGTGCTGGTCTTTACGTTGGATGGCGCAAGGACGGGCTCGCTGAAGCCCGCCCGCCGAGCGTCCTCGCCGGTCAGGCGCCCCTGGCAGTGCAGCCAGATGGCCGGGTCCCTCGTCGTGGACTTCGAGGCCGCTCGCGTGACCCAGCTCTCACCGCCCCGGCCCATGAGGCCCCGCGCACAGGGTGAACGGCACGATGCTGGCGGTCGCCTATCTGGTCGTGATGGTGGCGTTCGGCGACACGCTTGCGAGCCGGTTCTTCTCGTCGGTGTCGCGGATCCAGCGCCTTTGCTTCGGCGTTCCTTGTGGGGCTGCTCGTCTCCACGTGGCTGACGTACCTCGCGGCCGCGCGTCGTTCGGGCCCTCGATGTTCAGCCGCTGATCGCCGGAGACGCGCTGCTGCTGGCCGGGATGAGCTTCGTCGTGGCGCTCCGTGGCCCTGGCCTGGCGTCCGTCGAACGGCCGGAGTCGCCCGCGTGGCGAGATCGAGGTGGGTCGTGGCACGCGGCCCGGGGGCGCGTGGAGCTGGATCGTCCTGAACGCGCTGACGCTGCTGGTCACCTGGATGATGACCTCCACGCTCGGGTTCAGCGACGGCAGGTGCTCCTCGGCGGGCACGAGTGGGGCGACTTCGGTCCGACGATGGCGATCGCCAGAGCTTTGCGGTGGGCCACAACTTCCCGACGCAGTACCCCTCTTTGCCGAGCGAACCGATCCTCTATCACTTCCTCTTCTACTTTCAGGTCGGCAACCTGACCTTCCACTCGGCCTCGATCCAGCGACGGCCAACAACGTCCTGAGCATCGGCTCGATGGTGGCGATGCTCGGCCTGGTCGTGGCCCTTGGCGAGCGGCTCTTCGGCTCGACCGCGACGGGTCCGGATCGCGGCGATCCTGTTCTTCTTCCACGGATCGCTGTCGTTCATTCGCTATCTCAGTACGTTCGCCTCGCCGGCGGACGTAGTCAATGCGACATGGGCCTCACCGTACCTGGGCTCGGAGCGCACCGTACCGAGGCAGAGGACTGGGCGACGATGGACAGAACGTCTACCTCAACCGAAAATCACCTGGCGAGCGCGATCGGCGTCGTCCTGCTGGCGCTCGTCTTCGTCGTGGACCGGCTGCAGGCACGAGCTGCCGAGCGAGCCTCCTGGAGCCGATCGACGGAGACGCCATCCGGTCACGAGTCCCGGCGGGACGGCTGGTGGGCGGGCCCGGGATCGGTTTGGGCCATCCGGTCATGTATCGCGCCGGCCTGGCTGACCCGCCCTGCCTGGCTACGTGGCGACGGACTCCTGCTGGGCCTCCTGCCCGCTCTGGAACAGCCCGATGTTCGTCGCCAGTGCGGTCCTCTTCGCGATCATCTTCGTGGTCTTCGCAGGCGGGTGCGATGACGGTCTGGCCATCGCTGCAGCGATCCGGCGATCCCGCAGGTCCTGTTCCACTCCGGCGCAGGGGCTGCGGAACGACCCACTTCGATCTTCCATTGGGGCTACACGGTCGATCCGCCGACGCTTCTCAACGTCGCCATCTTCCTCGGCTTCATCTTCGGTCGAAGCTCTTCTGGCCGCCGTCGCGCTCATCGCGACGAACTCCTACACAGCGCCGGATCTTCCTGGCGGCCGCCCAGGCTGTTGGGGATCGCCTTCCTCCTCCAGCTCACGGTCGACATCATTGGCCAACCACAAGTTCCTCAACGCCTGGCTGGTGATCGTCAACTGTTCGCCGCCTACGGCGTGGTGCGCCTGTGGCGGGCGCGGCCAAGATCAGGCGTGCGTCCTCCACCGGACGGGCAATGCAGCTTGCGGGACGCCTGGTTGCGATCGCGATCGTCGTTGGCATCAATGACCGAGGGATCATCCGTCTCATGCCCGTCAAGAACGGCGGCCACGCGGCCTACACCCTGGCCGGGGATCCGCTCTATGACTGGGTCACCACGGACACAGAAGCCGACCGACGTCTTCCTGACGGATCTCTACATCACGCCAGCCCGATCCTGCTCGCCGGCCGCGCGATACTACTTCAGCTGGCCGGTGTACGCCTGGTCGGCGGGCTACGACGTCGACGCGCCAGACGCGTCTACGTGCGGATGTTCTCGGACCGAAGTCCGCGCCAGCTCGTGACCCTCCTGCAGCAGAACCACATCGCCTACGTCGCGATCGTGACCCGCTCCCGGCGCGGCTCTGGCGACATGGTCAAGCGTGAACGAGGACGTGTACAAGGCCCACTTCGAGCAGGTCTTCGACGATCGGGCCAAGCGGTACGAGGGGCTCATAATCTACAAGGTGCCCACCGACCCGACAGCGGCGCTGCCCTGCCCGACCGACCCCGGAGCCTTCACCGACGCCGCCGCCAGTCAAGATGACCGCCGGCGAATGCCCGGTTCAGGAATGGCCAGTTCCTCGACCCCCGCGGGATCGCACCGTCGGCCCCGGCGGCGACGTCAGTCGCCGACTCCGGGCAACGACCGGATTAAAGCGGTTCGCGGCCGATGGGACGTTTCCCGCTCGACCTTGGGCTCGTCTCCGGGACGGAGACAGGCCAGCTCGACGAGCCCAATGGGGTCGCGGTCACGTCCGCAGGACACGTGTTCGTCGCCGACACCGTCAACGGTCGGGTCCAGGAGTTCGACGAGCACGGTGCATTTGTCCGCGACTGGCCGGCGCCCGATCGCTGCTACGGGCCACGCGATCTCGCCGTCGCGCCGGATGACACGGTGTACGTCCTCGACCAGGGCCACTCCGCGTCGATACGCCTGCCAGCCACAGGGCCGGCGACCACGATCGGCAGGCTTGGCGGAGGGCCCGGGCAGCTCAACGATCCGACCGGCCTCGCGGTCGCGGGGACCACTACGTGTACGTGGCCGACTCTGGCAATGACCGGATCAGGTCTTCGGCGCCGACGGCAGGTTCGTCCCGCTCGATCCCGGTCCCCGATTGTGGTCGACCCCTGGCGGCTACCCGGACGTCGCCGTCTCGCCGGACGGTCGCGTCCTCTACGCCTCGAGCCCGACGACCAACGGGTCCTCGTCTTCACGATCGACGGTCGCCGCACGGGCTCGCTGAAGCCGGCCGGAGCCGATGCGCTCTACGCAGGTCCCGGCGCGCTGGCGGTGCGGCCGGACGGTCGGATCGTCGTCGACTTCGACGGCTCCCGGGTCTCGGAGCTCGCGCCGCCGCCATAGGAGACCGGCAGCCGGGGGGCCGAGCGGCCGCTCGCCACGCGCGTCGCCCCGCGCCAAGATGCGGTGACCTCGCCCATGACCGGCACGATCCTGCACGTCGATCTCGACGCGTTCTTCGCGGCGGTCGAGCAGCGCGACCGACCCGAGCTGCGCGGCAAGCCGGTCGTCGTCGGCGGCGGCGGGCCGAGCGACCGCGGGCGTCGTCAGCGCGGCGTCGTACGAGGCGCGCCAGCTTCGGCGTCCACTCGGCGATGCCGCTGCGCGACGGCGTCCGGCGGCTCTGCCCGGACGGCGTCTTCCTGCCGGTCGACGGCGCGCCAGTACCAGCGCGTCAGCCGCGAGGTCATGGCGATCCTGCGGCGCTTCACGCCGCTGGTCGAGCCGATCTCGATCGACGAGGCGTTCCTCGACGTGACCGGCATCGCGGCGCTGTTCGGCGACGGCGAGACGATCGCGCGCGCGATCAAGGACGGCGATCCGCGACGAGGTCGGGCTGACCGCCTCGGTCGGCGTCGCGACGACGAAGCTCGTGGCCAAGATCGCCTCCGACCTGCGCAAGCCCGACGGGCTCGTCGTCGTGCCGCCGGGCGAGGAGGCGGCGTTCCTCGCGCCGCTCCCGATCGCGCGGCTGTGGGGCGTCGGCGCGAAGACCGCGGCGGCGCTGGCGCGACTACGGCGTGCGCGACGATCGGCGACCTCGCCGGCCCTGCCGACCGGACCTCGCTCGTCCGGCGCTTCGGCAAGCACGGCGCGTCGCTCGTCGATCGGGCGCGCGGGCTCGACGCCGACCCGGTCCGCGACGGCGACCCGGCGAAGTCGGTCGGGCACGAGCACACCTTCGACGTCGGACACGTCGCGATCCGCGAGGTCATCGAGCGGACGCTCCTGGCGATGGCCGAGGGCGTCGCGGGCGGCTCCGGCACGCCGGCGTCAAGGCCGGCGACGGTCGCGGTCAAGATCCGCGACAGCGGCGTTCCGACACGATCACCCGGCAGCGGACGCTGCCCGAGCCGACCGACATGACCGAGCCGATCTGGCGGGCCGCGCTCGACCTGGCCCGGCCCGAGATGCGCGGGCATGCAGGTCCGGCTGCTCGGGGTCACGCGCCTCGAACCTCGGCGACGCGCGAGCAGCTCGGGCTGTTCGAGGCGCGACGACGAGCGACGCGGACGCGCGGTCGAGGCGGCCGACGAGCTCCGGCGAGCGGTTCGGGACGCGCGCCGTCACGCGGGCGCGGCTGCTTGCGGACCGGCATCCGGCGCCGTTCGAGCGCGACCTCGGGACGCCGGTCGAGCAGCGCGGGGCTCCATGCGCGCGACGCCGGTCGGGCCAAGCGCCGGACGAGGGCGTGGGAGCGGATCTCGGAGGGCTCCGGCGCGGATCGTGACAGCAGAAGGTGGCACGGACGAGGTCGACGATCGCTGCCGTTCGAGGACGCTCCAGCGCTGACCGCTTGACATCGAACAGGCGTTCGCATTAGGCTGCGGACCGTAATCAGAACAGACGTTCTCCGCGTCCAGTGCCCGGCCGAGGCGCGAGCCCAGCAGCTCCGCCCCCGGGAAGGAGCCACGGCATGGCGATGATCGAAGTCGAGCCGGTCCGGTGCGGTACGCGCCGATTGGTTCGACGGCCGGCCCGCCGCGAGCTCACGCTGGGACGGCCGCCGCCTGCCCAGTGCTTCGAGCATCATCGGCCGTTCGCGACGAGACCGCGGCCTTCCGGTGATGACCGGCCCGCGAACCCTCTTCGAGGTCGAGCCACGTCGGTCGCCGCGTTCACCTCGTCTACCGCCACCGTTCGCGGCGCTGGACGATCGAGGGGCCTCGACGGGAGCCGTCAAAGCGGCCTGACCGCAGACGGGACGCGGACCCAGCGATTCCAGTGCCGGCTGCTCCACGGTCCGGCACTTTCTTCCTCAGGGGAGCTCAGCGGTGCTGATCGCAGGCGCCGGAGACGGAGGGAGCGTACGCAAGGTACGCGACCGCCGTACGACGACGGCAACACGCTAGCGGCGCCGATCAGCTCCCGAGTCCAGCAGACTCCTCCCCCGCCGGGCACAGGGCAGCAGGGCGGGTGGCGAGTACCGCCGCCCGTCAGCCCCTCGTCGCCGCCTATGATCTGGGGCCGTGCAGGATCGGATCCCCCTTTCGCCGACCCTGACCCTCGCGTAAGCGAGTTCAACGAGCGCCTCGCGTCGGCCGAGCCCGTGCCGGGCGGCGGCAGCGCGGCGGCCGTCGCGGCTGCGAGCCTCGCCGCCGGCGCTCGTGGCGATGGTCGCCGAGCTGTCGAAGACGACCGAAGTACATGGAGCACGGCGCGCTCCACGGCGGTCGCCCAGGCGACGGGCCGCGAGCTCGCCGGCTCGGCCTGCTCACGCTCACATGACGAGGAGACGGCGAGAGCCTACGGCGCCTTCGCCGCCGGCGTCGAAGCTGCCACGGGAGACGGACGCCGAGCGCGAGGTCGCGATCCCGCGACGCGCGCGGCCGCGCGGGTCGCGTCCGGAGTCCCCGCTGCGAGTGCCTCGGAGGCGTGCCTCGAGGCCGTCGTCGCCGCCGAGTCGCTCGCCGGGCGCTGCAACCAGAACGCCTCGTCCGGACCTCACCGTCGCCTCGCTGCTGGCGAGGCGGCGCGCGCAGCAGCGCGGCGGCGAACGTGCTCGGTCAACCTGCCGTCGGCTCAGCGACGACGCATGGGCGCCGCGAGGTCGAACGCCCGGTGGCCGAGCTCCTCGCCGGACATCACCGCGGACCGGCGGTCGATCGTGCCGCGGGCGTGCGTGGCGGTCCGGCGGACTCCGCGTGCGCCGCTGCGTGCGGACTGTCGGTGAGTGTCGCGACGGCTGAGCCGCCACGGCGGCGGCGCGCGCGCCTCTCGAGGGCGCTCGATCGCCGAGCGAGATCCGGGCAGGCGTCGCCCACGACGTTGCCAGCTTACACCGCGACGCACGGCCGCCCGCCGGGTCTCGCGGTGGTGATCTGCGGCCGCGACGCGCCCCGTCGATGGTCTATGCTCGAGCGGATCCTCGAAGGCCTGCGCCGATCGGTCGGGATCGCCGGCTCAGCTCGTCGGAGCATCGCCACGGGGACGCCACGCGCAGGCGCCAGGCAGCTGACCGCGGCCGTCCGGCGCCTGAACGCCGATCCGACTGATCGCCGGGATCATCGTCCAGATGCCGCTGCCGACCGGCGATCCGCTGCGGGCCGTCGATCGACGCGCATCGACCCGGCCAAGGACATCGACGGGATCCATCCGCTGCAACGCCGGCCTGCTGCGCCTCGGCTACGAGGGGTTCCTGCCGGCGACGGCCCACGCCGCGGTCGAGATCCTGCAGCCGCTCGGGCATCCAGATCGACGGGCGCGCGACGCGGTCGTCATCGGTCGGTCGCCGGTCGTCGGGATGCCCGTCGCGCTTCATGCTCGTCACGCGAGGAACGCGACCGGTCGACCGTCTGCCACTCGCGGACCGCGCGACCTCGCCGCGCACGTCCGCGGCGCCGACATCGTGGTCGTGGCCGCCGGCGCACCCGGGCCTCGTCACCGGGGCGATGCTGAAGCCCGGCGCGGTGGTCGTCGACGTCGGCATCAACGTCGTCGACGGCCACCTCGTCGGCGACGTCGACTTCGCAGTCGGCGCGCGAGGTCGCGTCGGCGCGATCACGCCGGTCCCGGGCGGCGTCGGCGCCGTTGACGAACGCGCTGCTGCTGACCCACCTCGATCGCGCGCGGCCCAGCGCCAGGTCGAGCGGCCGCGGCAGCCGCCGACGACTCGCCGGGCAGTCGTCCGCGACCTCGACTGCGCTTCCCGTCCGACCTCGAGCATCGCCCGTTCCGTCACGCCGCGGCCGATCATCGACGTCGCCGCGCGAGCTCGGGCTGCGCGACGACGAGATCGGAGCCGTACGGCCGGACCAAGGCCAAGGTCACGCTCGACGGCGATCCGACGCGGCTCGAGGCCGAGCGGCCGCGCGGCAAGTACGTCGTCGTCACGGCGATCACGCCCGACGCCGCTCGGCGAGGGCAAGTCGACGACGACCGTCGGCCTCGCCCAGGGCCTGAACCGGATCGGCCGCAGGGCGGCGGTCTGCATCCGCCAGCCATCGCTCGGGCCCGGTCTTCGGGATCAAGGGCGGCGCCGCCGGCGGCGGCTACAGCCAGGTCATCCCGATGGAGGACTTCAACCTCCACCTGACCGGCGACGTCCACGCGATCGGCGCGGCCCACAACCTGGCCGCGCGCGTTCATCGACAACCACCTCCACCACGGCAACGCCGCTCGGGATCGACCCGCACGGCGATCCTCTGGCCGCGGGTCGTCGACATCAGCGACCGGGCGCTGCGCAGGTCGTCGATCGGCCTCGGCGGCCGCGAGAACGGCTACCCGCGCGAGACCGAGTTCGTCATCACGGTCGCCTCCGAGGTCATGGCGGTCCTCGCCCTCGCTATGGCGGTCGCAGGCGCCGGCGCGGAGGACGTTCTGCCGCCCGGCTCCGGTCGTCCGATCCACGGCACGCTGCTGGAGGAGCTCCTGCGCACGAACACGACCGTCTACCGACACGACATGGAGAGCGCCGAGTTCCCCGAGGAGGACGAGTTCCTCGCGCTCGGCCTGCGCTGCCGGCTCGCGACGCCATTGCTGGCGGGTGCCCGCGCGATCGGGATGCTGTCCCTCGTCCGCCGCAGAGCCGAACGCGTTCACGCCCGAGGAGATCGAGCTCGCCGGGCTGCTCGGACGGCTCGTCGCGACGCGCGGTGCAGAACATCCGCGCGTACGAGGCGGAACGGAAGACAGTCGACGAGCTGCGCCGCCTTTCGGCTCTCCGCGCCGACTTCGTCTCGCTCGTCTCGCACGAGCTGCGCACCCCGATGGCGGCGGTGATCGGCTCGGCCGCGCACGCTGCAGCAGCGCTGGCGCGAGCTGACGGCCGAGCAGCGCGAGTCGTTCCTCGAGCTGATCGCCGGCGAGACCGGACGTCTGGCGGCGCTGATCGGCGACGTGCTCGACACGCTCGCGCATCGAGGCCGGCACCTTCAGCTTCCGGTTCGGGGAGGTCGACGTGGGCCAGCTGGTGCGCGACTCGGTGGCGACCGCACAGCTCGGGCAGGACGAGGTGCGCGTTCGCGCCGAGGTGCGCGAGCCGCTGCCCGCAGGTCCGCGGTGACCGTGATCGCCTGCGGCAGGTGCTGACGAACCTGATCGACAACGCGGTCAAGTACTCGCCCGGAGGGCGGCGACGTCGAGGTGCGCGCGTACCGGCGAGGACGGCTGCGTGCGCGTGGACGTCCGCGATCGTGGCCCCGGCATCGCCCAGGACGACCAGCGGCTGATCTTCGAGAAGTTCGGCCGCGTCAGCGGCGGTGGCGTCGCCAGGCCCGGAACCGGTCTCGGCCTCTTCATCGCGCGCTCGATCGCGGAGGCCCACGGCGGCGTGCTCGAGGTCGCGCTCCGCGCCGGACCAGGGCTCGACATTCACATTCGAACTGCCGCTCGACGGAGCTAGCCGACGCGAACGCGCGCTGAGGCCCAGCTCGCGCTGGACCGCCTGCGCCCGCGAGGCGATCTCGCCGGCGCAGCTCCGTCGGCTCGAGCACGACCGCCTCGCCGCGGTAGCGAGAGGATCTCGCCGACGAGCCACTCCGGGCTGCCGACGGGCCGCTCGGCGACGGCCGACGCCGTCCGACGAGCAGCGCGCGCGCCCTTCTCGACCTCCCAGCGCGCGATCTCGCTGCGAGTACCAGATGCGCGCCGCGCGGGCGTCGCGGAACTCGTGCGGGTCGAAGCCCTCGCGCGGCTCGAAGTGCCCGCGCTGCAGCCGTGCGCTGCGCATCCGGTCGAGCCGGAACGAGCGCTGCGCCGTCGCGCGTGCGGTCCCACGTGTGCACGTACCAGTACGGCAGCCGGCGCTCGAGCGAGTACGGCTCGACCAGGTGCGTCGAGACGTCCTCCTCGCCTTCCTTCAGGTACTCGATCTCGACGAGTCGCCGCTCGCGGATGCCCCGGCTGAGCGTGCCGACGAGGTCTTCCTCGGCGCGCCGCACGTGCGGCTCGGGCGTCTGCGCGAGCTCGAACTCGCCGAAGGTCTCCTCGAGCTTCGCGCGCACGCGCTCGAGCGGCGAGTGCGCGTCGGCGGCGATCATCGGCCCGACGAACTCGAGCGCGAGCCGGATCGCCCGCGCCTCGAGCGGCGTCAGCCGCGGCGGCGCCCGGAACGTGTCGCCGAAGAGCTCCTTGTCGACGCGGATCGTGTCGCCGTCGAGCTCGGCGTAGACGGCGTAGCAGCCGCCGCCGAAGTTGACGAGGTTGAGCAGCGAGAGGTGCTCCTCGAGCGACTCGGGCGGGATGTTGAAGCGCTCGACGAGCTCCTGCGCCGGGAACTCGGCCTGCGCGTCTCCTCGCCGCAGCGGTCGAGCAGGTACGCGAGCAGTGCCTGCAGGACGCCGAAGCGCTCGGGCGCGACCGGCGCGGCCGGGCGGTCGCCGTCCTCCTCGACGCGACCGTCGCGTCGCGGCGGCGAGCGCGTCCGGCGCGCCCTCGTGGCGCTCGCGCACGAGCCGCAGCGCCGCGCGCGACCTCGCGTCGCAGCTCGTCGGGGGCTCGGCGGCACCGCGCGGCCGTCCTGGCGCAGCACCCAGGCGCGAGCAGCGGCAGGCTCGAGTACTCCGTCACGAAGACGCCGTCCTCGATGCGCCCGCGGTCGCCGTAGCGTGCGCTCGACCCACCAGGCGGTGTCGCCGCGCGACCTCGATCCGCGCCTCGCCGACGGTCTCGCCGATCTGCCACGGCGGGCGGCCGCGGTAGCGGTCGACGTCGAAGCTCGGCCGGCAGGCGGAAGTCGCGCTCGCGGCGGGTGGCGAAGCGGATCTCGCCGCGGATGCGGGAGACGCGGAACGTGCGCTCGTCCTCGGCGTCGAGGTCGTGGCCGACCACGTACCAGGCGCCGTCGTCCTGGAAGAGCGCGTACGGGTTGACCGTGCGCTCGCGCTCGCTCGTCGCGCGAGATCGACCAGTAGCGGAACTTGACCGTGCGCTGCTTCGAGATCGCGCCCTCGAGCTTGCCGAGCCGGCCCTGCATCTCCGGCGAGTAGTCGGGGTCGAGCACCTCGACGCGCACGGCGGTCTCGGTCGGCGCCTCGGCGAAGCCGGGGCGGCCGAGCGCGAGGTTCTGGAGCGCGAGCCGCAGCGGCTCGGCGTAGGCGAACTGTCCCTCGAGCAGGTAGAGGCAGGTCTGCAGCGCCGCGAGCTCGTCGTCGGTCGAGCTCGAGCGGCGGCAGGAAGTAGCGCTCCGAGCGCAGTGTTGTAGAGCTCCTCGCCCGTGAACTCGTCGCGCTGCGAGTGGAGCGGGACGCCGAGCGCGAGCAGCTCGGCGCGGTCGGAGTAGAAGCGGCGCGCGAACGCCTCGTCCGACATCTCCTGGTAGCCCTCGACGTTGCGCCTTGATGTCGCGCGCGGTCAGCGGCCGCCGCTCCGCCATCAGGAAGGCGACGAGCGAGAGCTGGCGGATCAGCTTGTCGGTGTCGTGGGACAACTGGCAGCGAGCCTATCCGCTTGCGAGCGTGCTCGAAATGCCGGACACGTCGCACTCCGGCTACGAGCGAGTCGGTCGCACCACCTAGGTGCGGCGGCTAGGCCGCGACCTGCTGCGCTCGAGGTGCTGGTGCGACGGGCAGTAGTCGCGATCGGGCAGCGGCGTGCGCTGGCACGGCTTGCCCTTGCGCGTCGTCGCGCGGCAGCGGGCGACGCCGCCGTCGAACGCGCCGGCCTCGATCTGGCTCTCGATGAACGCGACGGCGGCGCGCGACGCCTTCGCGTACCGCCCAGGCGACCTGCGCCTGGCACGGTGATCGGGAAGTAGCGCCGGATGTCCTGGAAGAGCGCCCGGTCGGGCTTGGCGAAGTAGAGCGGGTCGCTGGCGAGCCGCTCCATCGTCTGCTCGCACGCCTCGAGCACCTCGCGCCGGTACTGGAGGCGGGTCTCCGGGGTCGACGTACGGGTCGATCAGGTCCTTGATCGACCGGTAGATGGCGCGCGAGTACTGATACATGCAGGCTTGAATCTGAAGGGTTCGCTCGTCCATCAGTCAGTATCTCGGCGTCCTATTAATCTCCCGCAAAGCTTTGTTAACTGGGCGGTTAATCCTGCTGCGTGGCACTGGGCTGCGGCGTCGAGTCTAACGAACCGGAGCCGTGTTACAAAGTCCGGCTACCCTGTTGGCTGCGAGGGTAAACGCCCGCTAGGGCGTGATTCGGCGCGGATACGGGCTCGCGATACCCGTGGCGATGGGCATCGATCACGTGGCTCTGTGCCTCCGCCTCCGTTGTCGTAGATCCCGCAAAGACGACGAAGTAGCCGGGATGAAGGCTGGAGAAGGCCGCGGAGTCGAGCACGCCGACCTGCTTCAGGCCCACGTGCAGCGCCTGCCTGGCCTCCGCGAGCGCGCCGCGCGCCCGTTCGTGACCGGGCACCGAGTCGAGCACGATCGTCCAGCCGCTCTTCGCTCGCCGGCCACGCGACGAGGCGTCTGCGCCGGAGGCGGTGGAGGCGGCCGGGCTCGTCGCCGGGGTGGTCGCGGTCGTCGCCGTTGGCGCCGGCTCGGGCGCGGTGGTCGTGTCCTGGAGGCTCGTCGGCGGCCGACCTGTGTGCGGACGACGGTCTCGCTGGCCGAGCTCGAGCTCGTCGGCGAGCCAGACGGCCGAGACGACGCCCGCCACGACCGCGACCACGAGCGCGAGCAGCGCGGGCCAGATCCAGTCGCCCGGGTACCAGCCCGAGCTTGCGGCGCCAGGCCGAGCCGAGCACGGCGACCACGCCGGCGCGTGGCCGGCAGCCGCTGGCCGCACTCGAGGCAGTACTCCTGGCCCTCGGCGTACGGCGTGCCGCAGCGCGGGCAGCTGCCGGTCGTCCTCGGGCGGCGCCAGGCTTACCGCTCCCAGGGATCGGAGCTGCGATCGATCGACCCGTGGGCGATCGTCTCGTCGACGACCTTGGCCGGCACCGCCCCCGAGTCGGTGTCGCCGTCGAGCTCGGCGGGCCGGCCGCAGCTGCGCGCAGAAGCTGGCGTCGGCCGGAAGAGGATGCCCGCAGCCGCTGGCAGGCGATCGACCGGCTCGCCGCCGACCGGGCGGCCGCAGTTGGCACAGAAGTGGGAGCCCCACGGCACGGGCGCACCGCAGTCGCAGGTCGTCGGGGCACGGCCGTGCGTTCGCGACGGCGTCGAGCATCGAGTCGAGCTCGAGGAGCCGCTCGCTCGAGCGCGACGACCTCGCGGCACTGCTCGACCAGCAGCTCGTCGCGGAAGCTCGAGCGGCGGTACATCTCCAGCGTCAGGCCCGCCGAGGTGGCGGATCCGCTCCTCGCGGGCCTTCACGATCGCGCGCCGCTCGCGGCTGAGAGCGCCCGGCGAGGGCGCCCGTCGGCAGCCGCGGCGGGCGGCTGCCTGCTCGGTCCGCGCCGGACCGGCGGCGGAACCGGTTTAGCAGGGAAAACGCACCACGGGCGGCGCGAGTCTAGCAGCGGTGCTGGACGCTCTAGCGCGGCGCGCGTTCCGGCGCTGCTCGGCGGCCGAATCCGCCGACGAGGGCGATGAACGAGCAGCGAGGCCGACGAGGCCCGACGACGATCCCGACCCACGGCGATCACGAACCCGAACGACGATCCCGATCACCATCAGCGCGATGGCGAGACCGATCACGCGAGCGTCGAGCTAGACGGAGCACGACGAGCCGCTCTTCGGTCAGCTCGCGCACGGCGTAGGCCGGGCCCTCGCGCGTGTTGCCGGAGTCCTTCACGCCGCCGTAGGGCATCTGGTCGGAGCGGAAGGTCGGCGCCTCGTTGACGGTCACGCCGCCGAAGTCGAGCTCCTGCGCGGCGCGCAGCGCGGCTGTCGAGCCGGCGTCGTGAAGATCCCGGCCTGCAGGCCGTAGCGGGTCGAGTTCGCGAGCTCGATCGCCTCGTCCAGCGAGTCGACCGGCGTTCACGGTCACGACCGGGCCGAAGACCTCCTCGCAGCTGACCTTCAGCTCGGGCGAGGCGTTCGCGATCACCGTCGGCTGGATCAGGCCGTCCTGATCCTCGCCGCCGGCCAGGATCTCGGCGCCGCCGCTCGCGCGCCTCCTCGATCCAGGCGAGGATCCGCTCGCGCGCGCCGTCGTCGATCACCGGGCCGACGTCGGTCTCCTCGTCGGCCGGGTCGCCGACCTTCAGCGCCTCGACCTGCGGGCAGGAACGCGCTCGACGAAGCCGTCGTAGACCGGGCGCTCGACGTAGATGCGCTGCACCGAGATGCAGCTCTGGCCGGCGAAGGAGAACGCGTTCGCGGCCATCGCCGTCGCGGCCGCCTCGATGTCGGCGTCGGCCGCGACGATCACCGGCGTCGCGTTGCCGAGCTCGAGGCTGACCTTCTTCTTCGGCGCGCCCGCTCCTTGAGGCCCCAGCCGACGCCGCCCGAGCCGGTGAAGGTGATCGCCTTCACGCGCTCGTCCTCGACGAGCGACGTCGCCGATCTCGGCCGAGGGGCCGACGACGACGTTGAGCCAGCCCGGAGGCAGCCCCGCCTCGTCCTCGAGCTCCGCGAGCAGCAGCGCCGAGAGCGGCGTCTGCGCTCGCCGGCTTGAGCACGACCGCGCAGCCGGCCGCGAGCGCCGGGGCGAGCTTGTGCGCGACGAGGTTGAGCGGGAAGTTGAACGGCGAGATCGCGCCGACGATCCCGATCGGGCTGCCGCAGCGTGAAGCCGAGCTTGCCCTCGCCGGCCTGCGGCGGCGTCCATCGGCACCATCTCGCCGGCGAGCTTGCGCGCCTCGACCGCGGCGAAGGTGTAGGTCGACATCGCGCGCGTGGCCTCGACCCGGGCGGCCTTGAGCGGCTTGCCCGGCCTCGTCGGAGATCTGCCGCGCGACCTCGTCGTGGCGCCGCGCCGAGCCGGCCACGCGACGCTGGACGAGGATCTCGGCACGCTTGTGCGCCGGGCAGCGGCTCGCGCATCGCCTGCTGCGGCGGCGTCGATCGCGCTGCGTCGTCTCGGCGGCGCCGCGCCTTCGCGCACCCGGCCGACGACCTCGCCGGAGTAGGGCGAGCGCACCTCGAGCCAGTCGCCCGTCTCGATCCACTCGTCCGCCCACGAGCAGCTTCTTTTCGGCGGTAGTCACGGCCACGAGGGCTAGTCTAGAGCGGTCGTGGCCATGCGTGCCGAAGCCTTCATCGTCGACGCCGTTCGCTCGCCGATCGGCAAGCGGAACGGCACGCTCGCGCTCGCTGCGTGCCGACGAGCTCGCGGGCCAGGTGCTGAACGCGCTCGTGGAGCGGAACGGGCTCGATCCGGCCGAGGTCGAGGACGTGCAGATGGGCTGCGTCTCGCAGGTCGGCGAGCAGGGCTGGAACATCGGCCGGATGGCGCCGCTGGTCGCCGGCTGGCCCGAGTCGGTGCCCGGCACGCACCGTCGACCGGCAGTGCGGCTCGTCGATGCAGTGCAACTTCAACGCCGCGGCCGCGGTCTGGTCGGGCCAGCTCGACCTCGTCGTCTCGGCCGGGGTCGAGATCGATGTCGCGCGTGCCGATGGGCTCGAGCGGCGGCGACCTCTGCCGACGAGCTGCTCGAGCGCTGGGAGATCGTGCCGCAGGGGATCTCGGCCGAGCTGATCGCCGAGGAGTGGGGGCTCTCGCGCGAGGAGCTCGACGCGTACTCGTACGAGTCGCACCGGCGTGCGCTGGCCGCGATCGACGAGGGGCGCTTCGAGAACGAGGTCGTGCCGGTCGAGGTCTCGAACCCGCACGCCGGCGTCGCTCTTCGGCGTCGACGAGACGCCGCGGGCCGACACCTCGCTCGGAGGCGCTGGCGGCGCTGAAGCCGGCGTTCCTGCCGGACGGGAAGGTGACGGCCGGGAACTCGAGCCAGATCTGCGACGGCGCGGCGGCGGTGCTCGTCGCGAGCGAGGCCGCCTGCTCGAGGCTCGGCCTCGAGCCGCGCGCGCGGTTCGTCTCGTTCGGGCTCGCCGGCGTCGACCCGCGCCTGATGCTGCACGGCAACCCGCAGGCGTGCGAGCGGGCGCTCGCGCAGGCCGGGCCTCGGCTGGGACGACGATCGCGGTGGTCGAGGTGAACGAGGCCTTCGCCTCGGTCGTGCTCGCAGTTCCTCCGCGACGCCGGGCTCGAGGAGCGCGTGGACGACGTCAACCCGAACGGCGGCGGGATCTCGCTCGGCCACCCGCTCGGCGCGACCGGCGCGCGGATGACCGCGACGCTGCTCGAACGAGCTCGAGCGGCGCGACGCGCGCTACGGCGTGGCGACGATGTGCATCGGCTTCGGCCAGGCGATCGCCGCGGTCGATCGAGGCGGCTCAGGCGGAAGGTGGGGGAGTTAGGCTATCGCTCGGCGCGAGCATCTACGATCGCGGCGTGGAGATCGCTCGCGTCGGCGTCGTCGGCCTCGGCACGATGGGCGCCGGGATCGCGCAGGTCTGCCTGCAGGCCGGGCTCGAGGTCGTCGGCCGCGAGGTCGAGCCCGAGCTCGGCGAGCGGGCGCGTGAGCCGGATCGACCACTACCTCGGCCGCGGGGTCGAGAAGGAGCGGCTGACCCAGGAGGAGAAGGACGCGGCGCTCGGGCGGCTGACGTCTGATCGACGGAGCTCGCCGACCTCGCTGACGTGCCAGCTCGTGATCGAGGCCGCCTTCGAGGATCTCGGCGTCAAGCGCGAGCTCTTCGGCGAGCTCGACCGGCATCGTCGCGCCGGACGCGATCCTCGCGACGAACACCTCGGCGCTCTCCGTCACCGCAGATCGCTCGACGCGACGTCAGTCCCGAGCGCGTGGTCGGCATGCACTTCTTCAACCCGGCACCGGTGCTGCCGCTCGTCGAGGTCGATCCGGACCGCTCATACGAGCGACGAGGCCTTCGACGCGGCGTACGCATTCGCGCAGCGGATCGGCAAGGAGCCGGTCGGCCTGCAACGACACGCCGGGCTTCATCGTCAACCGGATCCTGATCCCGCTCCTGAACGACTGCGTGCGGGTGCTCGACGAGGCGCGGTCGAGCCCGGACGACGTCGACCGCGCGATGCGCTTCGGCGCCGAACTGGCCGATCGGCCCATGCGCGCTGATCGACCTGATCGGCGTCGACGTCCACGTCCACGCCTCCGAGGCGCTCCACGCCGCGCTCGGCGAGGAGCGGATGGCGCCGCCGCGAGCGGCTGCTCGAGATGCAGCGACGAGGGCACCTCGGCCGCAAGACCGGCAAAGGCTTCTTCGACTACTAGCAGCCTTAGCGCTCAGCGCGGTCAGCCGCGACCAGACGTTGTCGACCAGCCGCGAGACCGCCGGGTCGTTGATCGACGCCGTGAAGTTGAGCGCGCCCGCGGCGAAGACCCGGCGCCGCGCCGGGCGTCTCGTAGTACGTCATCTCGGCGTCGCGCGGGCCGATCGCGTTCGGGATCCGCGCCAGCAGCGGCGGTCCCGGCCGGCGAGCTCGGCGCTCGCGCGTCGATCTCGATCCCGTAGCGCCCGAAGGACGAGCCGTTGCGCAGGCCGGTCCCGGCGAACGCCCACGGCGCGAGGTGGTCGCGCCCTGCACGACGTACGGCGCCTGCGGCGGCGCCGTAGTTGCTGGCCGCCCACTGCGACGCCGACGAGCGCAGCCTCGGGCCTGCCGAGCGAACGCCACATGCGCCACTCGCCGAAGCGTTTGGCCCGAGCGCGTCACCTTCCAGAAGAAGTTGTTCGCCGAGAGGAACATCAGGTCCGCCGCCGAGGTCGCGATAGCGCGTGACGACGTCGTAGGCGTGGCTGGTGACGTACTCCTCGTGGCCCGGGAAGACGACGAGGTCGTACGCGTGCCGCAGCGCGTCGCCGCTCGCCAGACGCTCGAGGTCGTCGTCGGTGAGGAAGTCGACCTGCTTGCCGGTGCGGCTCAGCCACGAGATGAAGCTCAGGTCCCAGTCGCTGGAAGCGGAAGGGGACGCCGAAGTCGAGGAACGGGCGCGTCAGGTCGACCGTCGCGATTCGCGCCGCCGACGTACCAGCTGTCGCCCCAGCCGTCGCCGTTGCGCGTCGAGGAAGTTGTACGCCTGCCAGGTGTTCGTCGAGAGCACGACCGCGACCTTGTGCTCGCCGAGCGCGCTGCGGCCGCAGGATCAGCGGCGCGTAGCCGACCCGTCCGTCGCCCGCAGTTCACGCGCAGGAAGTAGAGGCCGCTCTCGGCTGACGCCGGCGGCGCTGATCCTGACGACGTAGGGCCGTGCTGCCGCCGGTCGGCTCAGGCGAGACTGCACGGCCGGCGCGACGGCTACGCCGCTCGGTGCGCAGGTCGTGCACGGTCGGCTTCGGCAGGCTCGCGAACGAGAAGAGCTGCAAGCCGCACGCGCTTGGCGTCGGTCGCGAGCCCGACGGTTGGCCGTCGCCGCCGACCGGGATAGCTGCGGGCGAGGAAGCCGGCCTCGATCCCCTGCACGCCGGACGACCAGCCCGCTCGTGAGCCGGTTCGCGCCTTGGCGGCTCGTAGCCGTAGACGCGACGGCCGCCGTTCGTGCCGGTGGACGGCGAAGCCGGACGAGATAGGTGCGGTCGGGCGTCGACCGCGCTCGGACGCCAGACGATCGTCCGCGCGCCGGCAGGCAAGCTGACGCCTCGTGCTCCAGATCGTCATGCACCGGTCGGCGCACCTCGCTCCGTCGCAACCACGCGCACCTCGACGGTGGCGGCGCGGTCGAGCTTGAAGCGGATCAGCGCGCGCGTCGCGGAAGCCGTCGCCGTTCGGGCTGATCGGTCGTCAGCTGCGGCGCGTCGCCCGCGAAGGGCGTGCCGCCGTTCGAGATGCGCAGCCCGAGCAGCCGCGGCGGTTGCAGTCTGCGGAGGCGCGGCGCGCGCAGCAGCGGCTCCGACCAGCGCATGCGCCGATGCGGCCAGCCCCTCTCAGTCGCCGAGTCGTTTACGCATTCCTTACAACCCGCTGATCCCCAACTCACCTGGAGCGCCGATACTGTCGATGCAGATGAGGCGGACTCTCTCGGACTCACCGTGCTCCTGCTGGCCGCGATCACGGTACCGCTCGCGCTGGCCGCCGGCACCGCCGACCGACGGGACGCTCGTCGGTCAAGCGCGGCACAGGGCAGATCGCTCGCGCTGAAGGTCACCGGGATCGATCATCGGCCACGTCAACGGAACGGCCGCAGTGCAGATTCGCGACTTCCGGCGCCAACGATGCGAACGCCCACACGGCTGCAAGCCGCAAGCGCGCACCGGATCTCGCAGCAGGTCAGCGTACTGCACGGGCCGCAACCTCGGCTTCCGCGTCGATGAACGGCCGCTTCACCGTCAACGTCCGGGGCACCGGGATCTCGATCTCGGCCGTCGGCACACGGCGAGGTCGACAGTCGACGGCACCGGGGGACAACGGCTTGAACGACGGCGTGATGTCGATCGACAACAGCGCCGTACCAGTCGCTGCCGGACTTCTGGACGGCGTTCACCCTCGGATCGCCGCCGCCCGGAGGCTGACGGCTGCCTCTGGCATCCTGAGACCATGACAGCTCAGGCGCAGTCGGTGTTGGTGGTCGAGGACGAGTCGCTCGATCGCCTCGTTCGTCTCGCTCTACCTGAAGAACGCCGGCTACTCGGTGCAGCACCGTCGCCACGGGCGCGGAGGCGCTCGCGCAGGCCGACGCCGAGCAGCCCGACCTGATCGTGCTCGACCTGATGCTGCCCGACGTGGACGGGATCGAGGTCTGCCGGCGGATCCGCAAGCGACTCCGACGTGCCGATCCTGATGCTGACCGCCCGCGACGAGGACGTCGACAAGATCATCGGGCTCGAGGTCGGCGCCGACGACTACCTGACGAAGCCGTTCAACCCGCGCGAGCTCGTCGCGCGCGTGAAGTCGATTCTCCGCCGCGCGCGTGCCCGAGCGCCGCGAGCTCGAGACGAAGCAGCTCAAGCACGGCGACCTCGAGATCGACGCCGGCCGCCGCGAGGCGCGCGTCGCGCGGCGAGGAGATCCAGCTCGCGCCGAAGGAGTTCGACCTGCTCTGGGAGCTGCTCGACCACCGCGGCCTCGTGCTGACGCGCGACCAGCTGCTCGAGCGCGTCTGGGGCTACACGTTCGCCGGCGACACGCGGACGGTCGACGTGCACGTGCGCCAGCTGCGCCGCAAGCTCGGCGACGCCTCGCCGATCGTCACCGTCTGGGGGTCGGCTACAAGGTCGCGCCCTCGCGGGACGCGGCGGTCAGCGCCTAGCGACCGAGGCCGCGATGCTGCGGTCGCTGCGCTTCCAGCTCCCGGCGCTCTTCCTGCTCGGCGTGGTCGTCGCAGGCCTCGTCTCGGCGGCGATCGCGCTGCGGCTCTTCCGCGCGTACGCCGAGAGCCGAGCCCGGCGCGCAGGCCTACCACGAGGTTCGCCGCGAGGCGACGGGGCTCGACCGCAGCTCTATCGCGCCAGGCGGGCCGGACGGAAGCTGCTCTCGGCGCAGCAGCTCGAGCTCGCGACCGGCGACAAGATCTTCTACAGCCACGGGCGCGCGGGATCGAACCGTTCCCGGGCCAGGGGCCCGCGTTCACGCCGCTGCCGAAGGGCGTGCTCAACCCGAACGCGCGCTTCGGCGACAGCGGGGTGACGTTCGTCTTCCGGCCTCCGGGCTCGAGCACGAAGCTGCTCGCGGCCGGCGCGGCCGCTGCAGGTCGGGAAGAAGGTGTTCGGCGCGATCGTCGTCGCCAAGCCGAAGACGGTGCTGAACCAGCGCTGGCTCGCGCTGATCGAGCGGCTGCTGATCGCATTCGCGGGCGGCGTGCTCGTGGCGGCGGCGTTCGCCTGGTACTCGTCGCGCCGGATCACGACGCCGCGTGCTGCAGCTCTCCGCGCGCCGCGGACGAGGTCGCGCACGGCAACTACGACGTCGAGGTGCCGAGCGGCGGCGCCGGCGAGATCGGCGTGCTCGCCGAGCGGCTTCGACGAGATGGCCTCGCGGCTCGGCGAGACCGGAGGAGCTCGAGCGCAACTTCCTGATGACGGTCTCGCACGAGCTGCGCACGCCGCTGACCGCGATCCGCGGCCACGTCGACGCGCTGCGCGAGGGCGTCGTCACCGACGACGAGCTGCGGGCGGCGCTCGCTCGACCGTGATCGCGGCGGAGGCCGAGCGGCTCGAGCGGCTCGTCGGCGACGTGCTCGACCTGGCGAAGCTCGACGCGCACCGGTTCACCGTGCTGCAGGAGGAGGTCGACATGGAGCGGCTCGTCGACCGCGCCTACGCCACCTTCAGCGAGGAGGCGCGGCGGCGCGGGATCGACTACCGGCGACGAGCTCGACGCCAAGCCGGTGATCGTCTCGGACGGCGACCGCGTCCTGCAGATCATCACGAACCTGCTCTCGAACGCCTTCCGCTGGACGCCGGACGGCGGCCGCGATCGAGCTCGAGCTCGACCGCGACCGACGGCAGCGTCTACGTCGGCGTCGCCGACAGCGGGCCCGGGATCGCGCCGTCCGAGCGCGAGCGGATCTTCCGGCCGTTCTGGTCTCGCGGCGGCGGCGGCACCGGCCTCGGCCTGCCGATCGCGCGCGAGCTCGCCGCGGCGCTCGGCGGGCGGATCAGCCTCGAGACTCGGCCGAGACCGGGAGCCGCTTCGAGCTGATGCTGCCGACAAGCCCAGATAGCTTCCGCGCGTGGTCGCCGCGCCCGAGCTCGTCGAGCTGCCGCGCCGTCGCTCGCCCGCGCGAGCCGCGCTCGTGGCGCTGCGGCCGCGGCAGTGGTCGAAGAACCTGCTCGTCTTCGCGGGCCTCGTCTTCGCGGCGAAGCTCGGCGATCCGCTGCGCTGGCTCGAGGCGCTGCGTCTGCTTCGTCGCCTACTGCGCGGTCTCGAGCGCCGTCGTACCTGGCCAACGACGTGCGCGACCGCGCAGCGACGACCGGCTGCACCCGGTCAAGCGCGCGCGGCCGATCGCGCGCGGTGAGCTCTCGCCGCGCGCCGCGCTGACGATCGCCGGCGGCCTGGCGCTGCTCGCCCTGCTGCTCGTCGCGCCGCTCGGGCTCGCCGTCGGTGCTGCTCGTGCTCGCGTTCGCGGGCGCTGCAGACCGCGCTACACGCTGCGGCTGAAGCACGTCGTGCTGCTCGACGTGCTGGCGATCGGCGGCGCTGTTCGTGATCCGCGCCGCGGCGGGCGCCGCGGCGGTGGACGTGCCGATCTCCGGCTGGCTGCTGCTCTGCACGCGCGCTGCTCGCGCTCTTCCTCGCGCTGGCGAAGCGCCGCGGCGAGCTCGTGCTCGTCGGCGCCGAGCGCACGCCCGGCCGGCCGGTGCTCGAGGGCTACTCGCTCGAGCTCGTCGACCAGCTCGATCGGCGATCGTCGCCTCCGCGACGGTGATCGCGTACGCCGCTCTACACGCTCACGGCCGCGCCACTCGCGGGCGCTGCTGGCGACGGTGCCGTTCGTCGTCTTCGGCGTCTTCCGCTACCTGCTGCTCGATGCACCGTCGACGACGTCGGCGAGGAGCCGGAGCAGGTGCTGCTGAGCGACGTGCCGATCATGCTCACGGTCGCCGGCTGGATCGTGACCGCGGCGGCGATCCTCGCATTCACCTGAAGCGCGGGCTGATCCTCGCCGCCGCGCTGGCGGTAGCCGTGGTGCGTCGGGCTCGGGCTCTACGCGGACTTCGGCTCGCTCGGCGACGAGCTGCGCAGCTTTCGCTGGGAGCTGTTCCCGCTCGCGCTGGCGCTGACGGCGCTGAACTACCTGCTCCGCTTCTTCCGCTGGCAGCGCTACCTGGCGCAGCTGGAGATCGAGATTCCGCCAGGCCGCAGCTTCGCGATCTTCGTCGCCGGGCTGACGATGACGATCACGCCCGCGAAGCTCGGCGAGCTGCTCAAGTGCGGCCTCTTGAAGCGCTGACGTTCGACGTGCCGGTGCGGCGCTCGGCCCCGGTCGTGCTTCGCCGAGCGCGTGACCGACGCGACCGGGGTGGTCGTGCTGGCGGTCGTCGGCGGGCGCGGGCACCGGAGCTGGCCGCTGCTGCTCGCCGCCGTGGTCGCCGTCGTCGGCGCGCCGTGCTCGTCGTTCGCAGCCCGCTGCTCGATCGCTGGTCACGCCTCGGCGAAGCGCCCGGCGCGGCCCGCGCGCTGCTCGGCACCCGCCTGCTCGTCGAGATGACCGCTGCTCTCCGCGGTGTCGTGGCTCTTCGAGTGCCTCGCGGCCTACGTGTGCGTCAAGGGGCTGCGCCTCGACCTCTCGCTCGCCGACACGATCGTCGTCTTCACGCTCGGCAGCCTGGCCGGCGCGCTCTCGTTCCTGCCGGGCGGCCTCGGCGTCGCCGAGACGAGCATGGCCGCGCTGATCAAGGCCCTCGGCGACACGACGAAGGCCGCAGGCGGCGGCCGCCACGCTCCTGATCAGGCTCGCGACGCTCTGGTTCGCGGTCGCGCTCGGGCTGGTCGGGCTGGCAGTGGAAGAGCGGCTGCTACCGGCGTCAGCCGGTGCGGCGTTCTTCCATGCGGTAGACGATCGCGCCGTCGCCCGTCTGGAGCTTGCGCTCGAGCGTCGTCAGCCGCCGCTCGACCGACTTCCAGCTGGAGGTGATCAGGTCGACCAGCAGGCCGAGGTCGTCCACGCGCGCGTGGCGCTCCGAGAGCAGATCGCCCTCGACGCGCTCGAGCCGGCGGATCACCTGGTTCATCAGGCCGCGGATCTCCGCGAGGTTGCGGCCGACCGGACGGACCTGCTCGGCGAGCCCGTCGCTGACCGCGTGCTCGACCCTGGCCGGGATCGTCGCCTCGAGCTCGGCGGCCGTCTGCGCCAGCTCCTCGACCTGCGCGCGCGCCCGCTCGAGCGTGGCGTCCACCGCGGCCGCGTCGGGACGGCCCTCGGCGGCCTCCCGGAGCCGTTCTCGCGCTCTTTCGATCGCGTCGTCGGTCATCAGGCGGCAACGGTAACGTCCGCGTCGGATGAAGTCGTCCGAGCTCGACTACGAGTTGCCGCAGGAGCTGATCGCGCAGCACCCGCTCGAGCGGCGCGATGCCTCGCGGCTGCTCGTCTACGACGCGCGCGAGCGGCGAGACGCGGCACCGGCGCTTCGACGAGCTGCCCGTCGAGCTTCCCGAGGGGACGCTCGTCGGTCGTCAACGACACGCGCGTGCTGCCGGCGCGGCTGCGGCTCGAGCGGCCGGGCGGGGGCGAGGCGGAGGTGCTGCTGCTCGAGCGGCTCGGCGCGAACGGAACCTGGGAAGGGCTCGCGCGGCCCGTCGCGCAAGCTGCAGGCCGGGCCAGCGGCTCGGGCCGGTCGAGCTGCTGGAGCCGCTCGGCGAGGGCCGCTGGCGGCTGCGGCTCGAGGGCGAGCCGGCCGGCGAGGCGCCGCTGCCGCCGTACATCCACGAGCCGCTCGCCGACCCCGAGCGCTACCAGACCGTCTACGCGCCGCAGCGAAGGCTCGGCCGCGGCGCCGACCGCCGGCCTGCACTTCACGCCGGAGCTGCTGGCGCGGCCTCGACGTCGAGCGGGTCACGCTGCATGTCGGGCTCGACACCTTCCGCCCGCTCGCGGCCGACGACGCTGCGAGGAGCACGCGCTGCACAGCGAGCGCTACGAGGTCGAGCCGCGACGCGTGGGAGCGGATCCGCGCCGCCGAGCGGGTGCTCGCGGTCGGGACGACGACGGTGCGCGTGCTCGAGTCGCTCGCCCGCGGCGCGCCGCTCGAGGGCCGCACCGACCTGTTCATCACGCCCGGCTTCGAGTTCCGCCGCGTGGACGCGCTGCTGACGAACTTCCACCTGCCGCGCTCGACCCTGCTCGCGCTCGTGATGGCGTTCGCCGGCGTCGAGGAGACGCGCCGGCTCTACCGGCTCGCGATCGAGGAGCGCTACCGCTTCTACTCGTTCGGCGACGCGATGCTGCCTGTGAGCGACCTGAGCGCTTCGACGCTCGGCGCCACCGACGGCGCCGCCCGCACCGGCGTCCTGCGCACCGCGCACGGCGAGCTGCGGACGCCCGCGTTCATGCCGGTCGGCACCAAGGCGACGGTCAAGGCGGTCGACCCCGACGAGCTGCGCGCAGCTCGGCGCCGAGATCCTGCTCTGCAACACCTACCACCTGCACTTCCGCCCGGGCGCCGACCTGATCGCCGAGCTCGGCGGCCTGCACCGCTTCATGGCCTGGGACGGGCCGATCCTCACCGACTCGGGCGGCTTCCAGGTCTTCTCGCTGCGCGACACGATCCTCCGCGGGACGACGACGGCGTCACCTTCCGCTCCGTCTACGACGGCGACGAGGCCCGCTTCACGCCCGAGCTCGCGGCTCGCATCCAGGCGCAGCTCGGCTCCGACATCGCGATGTGCCTCGACGTCGTCCCGCCGCCGGACGCGCCGCGCAGCGAGCTCGAGGACGCAGTCCGCCGTCACGACCCTCTGGGCCGAAGCGCCAGCAGCAGGCCGAACGCGCGCCGGGCCAGCTGCTGTTCGGGATCGCCCAGGGCGGCACCGATCCCGAGCTGCGGCGCCGCAGCGTCGAGGAGATCGTCGGAGCTCGGCTTCGACGGCCATGCGCTCGGCGGGCTCGCGATCGGCGAGTCGAAGGAGCAGATGCTCGGAGACGACGGCGTGGGCGTCGGAGCTGCTCCCGCCCGAGCGTCCGCGCTACTTCATGGGCATCGGCGACCCGGTAGGCATCCTCGAGGTGATCGAGCGCGGGATCGACATGTTCGACTGCGTGCTGCCGACCCGCAACGCGCGCACGGGCTCGGCGCTGACCTGGGAGGGCCAGCTCGAACCTGAAGGACGCCCGCTTCGCCCGCGACCCGCGCCCGCTCGACGAGGGCTGCGCCTGCCCGGCCTGCACGCGGTTCTCGCGCGCGTACGTGCGGCACCTGCTCAACCAGCAGGAGATCCTCGGGATGCGGCTGCTGAGCCTGCATAATCTGCGCTTCGTGCTCGACCTCGTCGCCGGCGCCGCGCGACGCGATCGAGCGGGGTCGGCTGGCGAGTTACAAGGAGGAGGCGCTGGCCCGGCTGCAGGCGTCCCAAGGAGGCAACCACGTGGGCTACCTGATCATCCTCGTCGCGCTCTTCGCGGCCTGATGTGGCTGCTCCTGATCCGGCCCGCAGCGGCGCCGCCAGGTCGAGCAGGCGCGGATGCAGGACGACCTCGCGTCGGGCGACGAGATCCTGACCGCCGGCGGCATCTACGGCACGGTGCGCGGCGATCGAGGACGAGGTCGTCCAGCTCGAGATCGCGCCGGGCACGATCGTCCGCCTCGACCGGCGCGCCGTTGCGGCGGTCGTGCCGGCGAAACCGAGCCGGAGCCGGAAGAAGTCGAGGCGGAGCCGGAGGACTCGCCCTCGCCCGGCGAAAGCTAATCTGTCCCGGCCTCGAAGTGAGCAATCGGCGCTCATACCTGATCCTCGTCGGCCTGATCCCTGGCGGCTCTGGCCGGCGTCGTCGCTGCTCGCGATCCCGGGCTCGCCCGCGCACAAGAAGGTGACGCTCGGCCTCGACCTGCAGGGCGGCCTCGAGGTCGTCCTCGAAGGCGGTGCCGCCGAAGGGCAAGACCTGCGACTCGGCCTGCATGGACCGCTCGGTCTCGATCATGCGCAGCCGGATCGACAAGCTCGGCGTCGCCGAGCCCGAGATCCGCAAGCAGGGCAGGACCAGATCGTGATCCAGCTCGCCGGCGTCCACGACGTGAACAAGGCGGCGCAGATCATCGGCACGACCGCGCCAGCTGCAGTTCTACGACCTCGAGACCGACGTCGTCGGGCCCTCGAAGCGACGGCGGCACGCGTCGCCACCGGCAGCCTCTACGAGCTGCTCTCGAGCAGGTGCAGAGCGGACACGAAGAAGGGCACGCCTCGCCGCTACTACCTCTTCAACGCGAAGAAGCAAGCCGGTCGCACGGCCCGAGGACACGCGCGAGCGCCTGCTCGACGCGACCCTGCCGAGCGGCCGCAAGCTGAACGGCGAGGTGCCGAAGGGCTTCACCGTGCTGGGCGTGCCGCCCAACGGTGATCGTGATCAGCTGCGACCAGAAGACGACCGGCTGCCCGGGCGTACGCAGCAGGCGACGCGACCGCGCCGACCGTCTACTACCTCTTCAAGTTCGACCCGAACGGCAACCGACTCCGGTGCCCGAGGCGACGGGCGGCGACCTGAAGCTGTCGGACATCGCGGCCGACATCAGCACGCAGGGCCAGGGCAACGTCGTGCGGCTCGGCTTCACCGGCGAGGGCGCGAAGAAGTTCCACGAGATCACGCGCGACGAGGCGCATCCGCGGTGCCGGCGACGCGGCCGCCGCCAGGCCGGACCGGCAGCGACGCCGCCACGATCCAGCAGTTCGCGCAGCACTTCGCGATCGTGCTCGACGGCGAGCTCCAGTCGACGCCGTACATCGACTACAAGCAGAACCCGGACGGGATCGACCCGACGGGCACGGCGCCGAGATCTCGAACATCATCGAGCATCGGCGAGGCGAAGGACCTCGCGCTCGTGCTCCAGACCGGCGCGCTGCCGGTCGAGTTCGCAGCAGATCGAGCGCACCGACGATCTCGGCGACGCTCGGCAAGGACTCGCTCAAGCGAGGCGCAAGCACGCCGCGCTGATCGGCCTGCTCGTCGTCGCGATCTTCCTGCTCGTGCTTCTACCGCTTCCTCGGCGTCGTCGCGGTCGATCGGCCTCGGCATCTACGCGGCCTTCCTCTACGCCGCGATCCTGCTCTTCAACGTCACGCTGACGCTGCCGGGCTTCGCGGGCCTGATCCTGACGATCGGCGTCGCGGCCGACGCGAACGTCGTCATCTTCGAACGCATCAAGGAAGAGGTGCGCGCCGGGAAGTCCGTGCGCGCCGCGATCTCGGCCGGCTACGCGAAGGGCTTCCACACGATCATCGACGCCAACGTCGTGACGCGTGATCACGGCGCTGGTGCTGTTCGCGGTCGCGACCGCGGGCGTGAAGGGCTTCGCGCTGATGCTGCTGATCGGCACCGTCGATCTCGCTGATCACCGCCGTCGCGGCGACGCGCGCGATGCTCGGCCTGCTCGCCGGCTTCCGCTGGTTCGAGAACCCGCGCTTCATGGGCGCGAGCGGCCAGCAGAGCCGGCGGTGGCTCCAGATCGACTTCATGCGGCAGGCGCTACCTCTGGTTCGCGATCTCCGGCGCGATCGTCGTGATCTCGATCGGCGCGCTCGCCGTCAAGGGCCTGAACCTCGGGATCGACTTCAAGGGCGGCACGCAGGTCACGTTCACGACGCCGCAGCCGACCTCGCTCGTCCGACGGTGCGCGAGCGAGACGACGCAAGTTCGGCAGCGGAGCCGGTCGTCCAGGGCCGCGGCACGAGCGTCGACGGCGACGAGTACAAGAGCTTCCAGCTGCGCCTGCAGACGCTGAACCGGGCCGGAGACGAGCGCGCTCGAACGACGCGGTCGGGAAGCAGTTCGACACGACGAAGATCCAGATCCAGACGGTCTCGGCGAGCTTCGGGCGGCAGATCGCGCGCTCGGCGATCATCGCGATCCTCTTCTCGCTGCTCCTGATCATCCTCTACATCGCGGTCCGGTTCGACTTCAAGTTCGCGGTGCCGGTGATCGTCGCGCTGGTCCACGACATCGTGATCACGGTCGGCGTCTATGCGCTGCTCGGACGGGAGGTGTCGAACTCGACGGTCGCCGCGGTGCTGACCGTGCTCGGCTACTCGATCTACGACACGATCATCATCTTCGACCGCATCCGGGAGAACATCCCGCTGATGCGGCGGGCGCCGTTCGCGACGATCGCGAACGTCTCGCTCTGGGAGACGATCCGCCGCTCGCTGGCGACGACGCTCATCACGCTGCTGCCGATCGTCTGCGCTGCTGATCTTCGGCGGCGCGACGCTGAAGGACTTCGCCTTCGCGCTGATGGTCGGGATCCTCTCGGGCGCCTACTCGTCGATCTTCATCGCCGCGCCGCTGCTGACGATCTGGAAGGAGCGCGAGCCGGAGTACGCGCGCCGGATCGGCCAGGACTCGCCGAGCGGCGACGCGGCCGAGGCGGCGATCGAGGACGACCGAGGAAGCCCTCGCGGCCGCCGAGCCTGCGCCGGATCTCTCGCCCGTCGGAGCGGCCGACCGCCCGGTGCGGAGCCAGCGCGGAGAAGCGCGAGCGCCGGCGGCAGCGGCGACGCGCGAGGCCCCATGGCCGCTCCCGCTGAGCTTCGCGAGCTCGCGGAAAAGCTCGTCGCTCGCCGGTGTCGGCGCGGTCGCGCTGACGGCCGAGCGGGCGGACGCGCTCGCCGAGGAGCTGTCGGCGCGCGGCGGCATCGGGCGCGAGGAGGCGCGCGCGTTGATCGAGGAGGCTGGTCGGCCGCTGGCGCAGCGAGGGCGTCCGGATCGAGCGAGTGGACGGGGTGGGGCTCGGCGGCGCTGTTCCGCGAGCTCGGGCTCGTCACGCGGGTCGAGCTCGAGGAGCTCGAGCTGCGGGTCGCGCAGATCGAGCACCGGCTGCGGCTGCTCGAAGCCGTGAACCCGCTGCGGCTGGCTCGGCAGCGTCGAGGCGGGGTGGTGGTTCGGCCGCCGGATCGCGCCGCGAGTCGCGGTGACGCTCGCGCCGGCCGCTGGCTACGGCGTCGAGCGCGTCCCGCTCGAGGGCGGCGGCGTGGTCGCGGCGAACCACTTCTCGGCGATCGACCATCCGCTGATCGGCGCGTTCTCGCCGCGGCCGCTCTACTTCCTCGCGAAGGCCGAGCTGTTCGAGATCCCGGTGCTCGGCACCGGTCTTGAGCTGGCTCGGCGTCTTCGCCGTTCGCCGCGGCGAGGGCGACCGCGAGGCCGTGCGGCATGCGCGAGAGCTCGTGCGCGACGGGAACCTGGTCGTGCGTCCACGTCGAGGGCACGCGGCAGCGCTTCGGTCATCCGGGGCCGCTGCATCCCGGCGCGCTGATGATCGCGATGCAGGAGGGCGTGCCGGTGATCCCGTGCGCGGTCGACACGCTTCGGCTGGCGGCCGTCGAACCGGCGCAAATGCTGCGGTCGTCTGGGGCGAGCCGCTGAGCGTCGACGACCTGCCGCGCAACCGGAAGGGCTACGCGGAGGCCGGGCGAGCGGGTTGGCGAGGAGATCGTCCGCCTCTGGCGCCTGGCCGTCGCGCGCCTCGGCCGCCGGCCTGCCCGAAGAGCTCCCGGACGGCGCGCGTCGCAGCGGCATCAACCCGACGCCGTAGCGCCCTCCGGCGGGGACTGTCCCCGCCCGTCGGCCCGGCGGACATGGCGAGCGGCGCGAAAGCGTGACGATTTGTGCACAGCTGGCGGTCCGGCCCGGCGGTTCATGCGATCCTGGCGGGGCAGGCGCTCCGCGGGACACGGCCGAACGGCTCGCGCGGCGTCCGGTAGCCCTGCGCGCGTGTCACACTGAGCGCCATGGCGAGCACGGCCAGGCGCAGGAACCTCGGCCGGATCTCGGAGATCGCCCAGGTCGCGGTCAGGCACGGCTTCGGCTACTTCTTCGAGACCCACCGCCTGACCGACCTGCTGCCCGGGCCGCCGAGCGGCTGCCGCCGCGAGGCTCAGCCCGTCCGCAGCGCGGCCGGCACCTGCGCGAGATGCTCGACGAGCTCGGCCCGACCTTCGTCAAGTTCGGCCAGCTGCTCTCGACGCGCCCCGACGTCGTCCCGCCGGACATCGTGCGTCGAGCTGCAGGCGCTCCAGGACGACGTCGCGCCCGTTCCCGTACGAGGACGTCGAGCGCGTGATCCGCGAGGACCTCGAGCTCAGCGATCGAGCAGCTCTTCACCGAGTTCGACCCAGACGCCGATCGCGGCCGCCTCGATCGGCCAGGTGCACCGCGCCACGCTGCCCGAACGGCACGCCGCGTCGCCGTCAAGGTGCAGCGGCCCGAACGCGCCGCGGCAGATCGAGGCCGACCTCGCGCTGCTCTACCAGGCCGCGCGCCTGGTCCGAGGAGCGCGTGCGGGCGCTCGACTTCATCGACGCGCGCCAGCTCGTCGACGAGTTCGCGCGCTCGATCCGCCAGGAGCTCGACTACCGGCTCGAGGCCCGCAACGCCGAGGCGTTCCACCACCGCTTCGCCGGCCACCCGCACGTGCAGATCCCGCGCGTCTACTGGAGCTACACGCGCACGCGCGTGCTCACGCTCGAGCTGCATCGAGGGCGTCCAGCTCGCCGACCTCGCCGCTCGACGCGTGGGAGATGGAGGAGCGCCGGCGCCTCGCGTACCTGATGGCCGAGACGTGGATGACGATGATCTTCCGGCACGGCTTCTTCCACGGCGACCCGCACCCGGCGAACATCTTCGTGCTCGGCGACGGCGAGCAGATCGGGCTCGTCGACTTCGGCCAGGTCGGGAAGCTGACCGACGAGGACATGTCGAAGCTGACGCGGCTCTTCATCGACGCCGCGAACGAGCAGCATCGACGCCGCTGCCGCGCCGGCTCGCCGAGCTCGGCGTCCGCTACCCGAAGGAGCGCGAGGACGAGTTCGTCGCCGAGCTGCGCGAGCTCTACTACCGCTACTACGGCGCGAGCCTCGCCGAGATCGACCCGCTGCAGGTGATCCGCGAGGCGTTCCAGCTGATCTACCGGCTGAACCTGCGGCTGCCGACCCGCTTCGTGATGCTCGACAAGGCGATCGCGACGCTCGGCGTCGGTCGGCGATCGAGCTCTACCCGGACTTCAACGTCTTCGAGGTCGCGAAGCCGTACGCGCGCGGGCTGATGCTGGAGCGCTACACGCCGCAGCGGGTGCTGAAGCGCGCGCGCACGCGAGGGACTCGAGCTGGCGCGCGATCGCGCGCGACCTGCCGTACCAGGTGCACGACGTGCTCGAGGAGTTCCGCGACGGCCAGATCGAGGTCGGCTTCGTGCACAAGGGCCTCGACGAGTTCATGCGCAAGCTCGACGTCGCGCTTCAACCGGCTCGTGATCGCGCTGGTCGTGGTCGGCGGCCTGATCGGCTCGAGCCTGATCGGGATCTTCTCGACGAAGGGCCCGCAGATCGCGGGCGTGAACTTCCTCTCGTTCGTCGGGCTTCGTCCTCTCCGCGATCCTCGGGCTGTGGCTGCTCTGGGGCGTGCTCCGCTCCGGGCGGTTGTAGAAACGCTCGTCGCACTTCCGCGCGAAAGGACATCTGGCGGCGGCGCGAGGCCGCGGATAGCTTCGGCTGCATGTCGCAGGCGCTGCTCCTCGCCGAGGCCGAGCCGGGAACGCGGGAGTTCCTCGCGCGGCACCTGGCGAGCGACGGGTTCGCGGTCGCTCCGGCGGGACGCCGGACGCGAGGCGCTCGAGCTGGCCGAGCGCGAGCGGCCCGACCTCGTGCTCGTCGGCGGCCTCCCGGATGCGCCGGCGCTCGAGGTTCTGCCGGGTGCTGCGCGAGGGAGAGCCCGGCCGGTCCTGGGACCGCGACGTCCCGTGATCGTGCTCGGCGAGGCGCGGGCGGACGCGGTCGACCGCGTGCACGCCTTCGCCCGCGGCTGCGACGACTTCGTGCCGCGGCCGTTTCACTACGAGGAGCTCGTGGCGCGGATCCACGCCGTGCTGCGACGGACGCAGCCGGGTGAACGCGAGCGGCTCGCCGCGGGGCCGGTGGCCGTCGACCGCGCGACGCGGAGGGTGACCGTGCACGGCCTGTCCGGTCGCGCTCTCGCCGCGAAGGAGTACGAGCTGCTCGTCAAGCTCGCCAGCGCAGCCGACGCGCGTCTTCACGAAGGAGGAGCTGCTGCGAGAAGTCTGGGGCGTTTCGCTCGCTCGGGCGCGACCCGCACGCTCGATTCGCACGCCTCCGCCTGCGGCGCAAGCCTCGCTCGGGCCGGTGCCGCCGGACTGCGTGCTCAACGTCTGGGGCGTCGGCTACCGGCTGATCGCCGACCACGAGGAGGCTCGCAGCACCGCCTAGGTCGAACCGTTGGCCTCGCGGCATGGAGGAGCGCCGTTCGCGTCACGATAGGTCTGCCCGGCGAGCCCGAGGCGGAGGTTCTCTGCGGGCTGCTCCGTGGCGAACGGGATCAAGTGCGGTGACCGCCCGACCGACGAAGCGGACTCGGCGTTCGAGGGCTTCGGCGGGGAGGGCGGCGAGCGCGAGATCCTCGTCGCGCCCGCCGATCTCGAGGCCGGCGCGCGCCTCCTCCAAGAAGACTGACCGTCAAGCCGGTACCGGCCCGGTACGCGAGCGCGAAGAACTGTGCGGACACTCGCCCGCGCCGGGCCCGCGCAGATCCAGGCCAGTGCGCAGCGAACGAGCGCGCCTTTGAAGATGTCGAGCAGCGCTCGCAGGATGTTCGTGTTCGGCGGGCTCTGGTTGTGCGCCCGGACGACCTCGAAGTCCGAGCAGGCCTTGTAGTCGTTCACCGCGGACTGCAGCGCCGAAGCAGCGCCGGCTTCCGCGAATTGCGTCGCGAAGTACCCGTCGAGCCCGTGTGAAGTTGTCCTGGAACGCGTCCGCCGGTGACTGCACGTCGAGCAGACTGAGTACTCGAGCGTCAGCCCGATCACGCTCGTCGGCCGGCGGCTGCGTCTTCTTCAGCGTCGTGACCTGCTTCTGCAGCGACTTTGACCTGCGCCGCGAGCGACTTCAGCGTTGGCGCTCTGGTCGAGCTGGCGCTGGCCGGCGACGCGACGAGCAGCACGACGGCCGCGACGGCCCTGATTGTCAGTGCCCGCTCCATTCCATGCGCTCCCGTTTGAGCCTCGAGTGGTTCGGCGCAATGCTAGCCGCCGAGCAGGGCGCCTTCGAGCTCGAGCAGGGTGCGCTTGCGGTCGAGCCCGCCGGCGTAGCCGACCAGCGAGCCGGTCGAGCCGACGACGCGGTGGCAGGGGAGCACGGATCCGGCACGGGGTTCCGGTTGCATGATCGTGCCGACGGCGCGGGCCGCTCGCGGCCGGCCGGCGCTGCTCGGCGAGCGTGCCGTAGGTCGTCAGCTCGCCGTACGGGACGCGGGCGAGCCCTCGAGCACGGCCCGGCCGAACCTGCGCGCGGGGCCGAGGTCGACCTCGAGCTCGAACTCCCGCCGCTCGCCGGCGAAGTACTCGTCGAGCTGGCGGCGCACCTCGTCGGTCGGGCGAGGCGAGCGGGAGCACGCGCGTGCCGGAAGAGCCGGGCGAGACGCCTGGCCTCGGCGTCCGGGTCGGCGTCAGTGGATCTCGCAGACGCCGCGCTGGGTGACGGCGACGAGCAGCTCGCCGACGGGCGTATCGTGCAGCTCGTACGCGACGTCGAGCAGGCCCCCGCGGCGGCGGCGTCGCGGAAAGCGCCGGTCGAGCTCGGGGGAGACGGTCATGCGAGAGCTCCTTCTGCGCAGGCGGCGGACACCGGACGAGGCTGCTCTGTCTCGCGGCTTCGGGCGAGGAGCCGAGCGCCGCGCCGATGTCCTCGTAGCTGAGGTCGTAGCCGTAGCGGAGGAAGACGGCGGCGCGCTCCTTCTCGGGCAGGTCGGCGGTCAGCCGGCGCACCTCTTCGTAGGGGAAGCGGCTCGTCCACCGACTCGAGGTCGGGCAGCTCGGCCGAGGTCGCCCGAGTCCGCCGGAGCACGTCGAGGGCGACGTTGCGCGCGATCTGCAGCGCCCAGGCGCGCAGGTAGCGCCCAGTGCTCGAGCGTCGGTAGGCCCGGCAGCGCGCTGCAGGAACGTCTCCTGAACGCGTCGTCGGCGGCGTCGCGGCCGAGCATGCTTCGCAACTGCGCGAGCACGGGCCCCTGCTGCCTTCGTAGAACCGCTCGAACGGGGGACCGGACATTGCTTCCATCATTCCTACCAACGCAGCGGCGCCGCTGCCGTGTGAGACCGTCCTGGAGATGCTCAGCGGATCAGACGCGCGGAGCGGCAGGCGCCTGGCGAAGCGCCGCACGATCGCGGCGGTCGTGGCCGGCACAGATCGTGCTGGTGGCGCTCGTGCTCGGCGCCGACTGGCCGGTGGCGCTGACGAGCTCGTGGGGCGTCGCCGCGCTCGTGATCATCTTGGTGGTCTGGATCCGGGTCTACCCGATGAACGCCGAGCAGACGAAGGCCAACGCGCGGTCGGAGGACTTTCGCCGCCAGACCGCAGAACTGGCGGTTCTGATCGCCAGCGTCGCCAGTCCCGGCGCGATCGCCTACACGCGTCGGCGCGGGCCGGCAATTCCCACGGCACGACCAAGGGCCTGTTGATCGCGCTCGCGCTCGCGGTCGTCTCGCTTCGTGGCTGACCGTGCATCATCGCTCTACCTCGTCCGCTACGGCGACGCAGTACTACAGCGACCCGATCGGCGGCGGATCGAGTTCAACGACGACGAGCCGCCGGACTACCGCGACTTCGCCTATCTCGCGCTTGACGATCGGGATGACGTTCCAGGTCTCGGACACGACGCCTGAGCCGAAGCGCCGATGCCGAAGCCTGGCGATCCGCCACGCGCTGCTCTCGTTCCTGTTCGTGGCGGTGATCGGCGCGCTGACGATCAACACGGTCGGGGCACCGCTCCAGTGAGCCGAGGTATCCCCAGGGGAGGCGCGACTCGCACGCGCGGCGGAGTGAACGTGCAAGGAAGGCGCGGTGGCGCCGTCGGCGACGGCGTCGTCGAGCTCGCCGACGGCACGTGCGAGAGCGCCGACCGAGGTGCTCGTGGCCACGGGCGCCTGGACCCGCGGCTGCATCGCGGCACCTATCCGCTCGACGCAGCAGGTCAACGTCTACCTGCGCTCGCGACGCGCCGGCTCGCTGCTGTTTGGACCTACGACCTCGACGTCTACGGCCCTCCGACGACGACGGCGGCGCGGCCTCGAAGGTCGGCGGTCACGCCGTCGGCGCCGAGCGATCCGACGACCCCGCGCGCGCGAGGCGCCTGCGGCGGAGGTGCCGGCCCGCCGACGCAGCACGCAGCGCCGGCTACCGGGCCTGATCTGGCCGGACGGCGGCGCCCGTGCGCGGCGCGGACGTGTGCTGCTACGCGCTGACGCCGACGCGAGGCGCCGATCGTCGACCGCATCGGCGAGCGCACGGTCGTGCGCCGGCTTCTCCGGCGCACGGCTTCAAGTTCGCACTGACGGTCGCGGCCGCGCGCTGCCGACTCTGGTGCTGGGGCGGACGCCGGAGAGTCGACCTCGCGCCTCGTTCCGCTGCCTGACCGTCAGGCGTAGCCGCCGCGCCAGTCGCGGCGCCGGCGCCAGACGGCGGCCACGCCGACGCCGGGCTGCGCGCGACCGTTGCGCCCAGCGCGCGCAGGCCGGTGCCTGCCATGCAGCAGCACGACCGCCGGCTTCTGCGCGCTGGGCGACCAGTGCTTGCGCGCAAGCGCGACACGGCAGCGCAGCGTCATCTCGCGCTTCTCGACCGAGCCCGAGGACGCGCCGACGTGGTGGCACGATCACGGCGTCGGGCGTGATCGCCGGGGGTGAGCTCCGCCCTGCGTGCGCGCGCCGCGAGGTCAGCGTCCCTCGCCGTACATGAAGAACGTCTCGTCGAAGCCGTCAGAGCTCGCTCCTGCGGTGCGCGGGGCGAGAGACAGGCAGCCCGTGACGATGTCGACCTGGCGCGCGCTGTCGCGTGGCCAGCCGCCGAGCGACTCGGGTTGAAGATGCGCGAGCCGCGGAACACCGACGACAGGCCCGGAGGCGAAGCAGACGAGGCCCAGGAGGCTCTGCGCGCCCCAGCACGAGCCGGGGTCGAGCTCTGCCGTCCGGGCTGCAGGCGTGCGGCCGCCGATCAGACCGGCGCCCGGGATGCGCCTGCGCGTAGGCAGCAGGGCGCCCGAGCGTGTCGCCGACGAGCTCCGTGTCAGGGTTGAGCATCAGCACGTACTCGCCCGACGACTCGCGCGGCGCCCAGGTTCGAGCCGGCCGCGAAGCCGATGTTCTCCTCGAGCGCGATCAGGCGGACGTCGGGGAACTCGCTGCGCACGAGCTCGGCCGAGCCGTCGCCCGGAGGCGTTCTCGACACGACGATCCTCGTAGGAGCAGCCGACGGTCTCGCGCTGCACCGAAGCCAGGCAGGCGCGCAGGAGCTCGGGGACCTCGCAGGACACGATGACGACGGAGATGTCCGGCCATCCTGACCCACCATGCCACCGCCTGCGGCAGGCCTCCCGTAAGGCGCGACGAGCTCACGCGTGCAGGGTTGCCAGCGACGATCGCGCCGGCCGGAACCGAGCGCCGCACGACCGAGCCGGCGCCGATGACGGCGCCGTCGCCGCTGATCTCGACGCCGGCCGTGATGATGGCGCCCGCCCCGATCCAGCGTCGTTGCCGATCACGATGTCGCGCTCGCGCGTGATCTGCGACTTGATCGGCGAGTCGGGGTCGAGCGAGTAGTCGGAAGCGGTCACGAACGCGCCGGGGTCCGAACGAGGCAGTCATTGCCGATCATGATGCGGCCTTCGCGATCGCCGCCCCACAGGCAGCACGTGGTCGCCGATGCGCGTGCGGTCGCCGATCGCGATCCGCTCGCGCGTTCGCAGAACGAGGCCATCGGCGAGCAGTCGCACGCCCTGCCCGCAGGTGAGCGAGCCGGCGCTGGCTGACGTGCGTGCGGTTGTACCAGTGCACGATCTGAACAGCCCGACGTAGGCACGGGGATCAAGCGTCGAGCGAACCAAAGCGAGGGCGCGACGAGCGTCCACTTCCCCTCCCAAGGGTCACGCTGGAGCGCCAGCGTAATGACGGTTAGGCACGCTTGCCTCGCCGGACGTAGAGGTCGGCCCCGAAAGGGAGTGGCGGACCTAAGTCAGGACTGTCGCGTAGGCCTTGATGAGGATGTGGGCGACCTCGGGGCGCCTGAACTCCTCGGGCAGACGCTCGCCGTACAGCATCCTCGCGCACCATCGTGCCGGACAGGAAGACGTGCTCCTCGCCGTCGTGCGGGCACGTCTTGCCCGACGCCATCCAGCCGCACGCGCGGAGAAGAACGTGCTCGAAGAACATCGGCTCTGATGCCAGCGCGGCCTCGAGCTCGTCGAAGATCTCCTGCGCGTCGTAGGTGCCGTAGTAGCTGCCCACGCCGGCGTGGTCGCGCCCGGACGATGAAGTGCGAGCAGCCGTAGTTCTTGCGGGCATGATGGCGTGCCAGATCGCCTCGCGCGGGCCGGCGTAGCGCATGGCCGCTGGAACGCGGACAGACAGGATGACCCGGTCGCTCGGGTAGTAGTCTGTCGAGAGCAGCGCGTCGATAGCACTTCGGATGCGGACGTCGGCGCGGGACGTCGTCGCTCCTTCGTGTCGCCGACGAGCGGGTGGATGAGCAGGCCGTCGACGGTCTCGAGCGCGACCTTCGTCAGACGTACTCGTGCGCGCGGTGGATCGGGTTGCGGGTCTGGAAGCGCCACGACGCGCTTCCAGCCCCGCGCGGCGAACGATCCGGCGCGTCGTCGGCTCGGGGTCGAGCGCGAGCTCCGGGAGCGGCGGCCCGGGCCGCCTGAACACCGTCACGTCGGCCGGCGACGTACTGCCCGGATGCTGCGCCGTACAGCCGCGCCACGCCCGGGATGCGCCTCCTCCGTCGTCCGAGCACGCTCGCCTCGCGCTCGCGTCGTAGGGAGACGTCCCGACCTCGAGCACGCCCAGTAGCGGCCGCCTCCGCTGCCAGCGACCCGCCTCGCCCGAGGGCGCCTGCCCGTACCGCGAGCGTACGGGAAGCGCCCAGATGCGCCGTCGCGAGCCGCATGCCCTCGACGACGCCCCGTAGTCGGCGCGGCCGAGGAAGCCGTCGAGCGGCGAGAGCGCTGCCGCGAGCATGTCCAGATCGCCACCTCCCGCCGCTGAGCGTGACCGCTCGAGGCCTCGACGCCGCCGGGGACTCTCTGCCAGCGACCAGCGACCGCCAGGCGGCCGATCAGTCCGGCGCCACGCTGCCACCGCCGCCTCGACCAGGCCGCGCTGCTCGAGATAGTCGACGACGCGCGGCCGCGCTCTCCTCGGGATCGCGCTCTCGGTGTCGATCGTACGAGCTCGGGCGCCGGCTCCTCGTAGGGCCGCTGATGCCCGTGAACTCCTTGATCTCGCCCGCGATCGCCTTCGCGTAGAGGCCCCGGTGTCGCGGCGGACGCACTCCTCGACCGAGGCGTGCACGTGAACGCACACGAACTGGCCCGAACTCCTCGACCAGGCTCGCGCGCGCGGCCTGGCGCGTCTCCTCGTAGGGCGAGATCGCCGAGACGACGACGCGCCGCCGCCCTGCCGCGTGATGCGGCTCGCGACCCAGCCGATGCGCTGGATGTTGGTGTCGCGGTCCTCCTTCGGAGAACCCGAGCCCCCGCGAGAGGTGCGTGCGCACGACGTCGCCGTAGTCGAGCGGCTCGACAGCGCGGCCGCGCCGCTCGAGCCCGGGAATCACGAGGTCGGCGATCGTCGACTTGCCCGCGCCCGACAAGACCGGTGAACCAGATCGCGAATCCCCGCGTGTCTCGCTCCATATCCAGATCTCCTGATCGCGTGGAGGAGGCACGGTAATACAGTATGGCGTTCGAGGGCCGACGCGGGCCGGCTCGGATCGCCCCCGCACGAAACCGACCACCTACGCTGGAGCCCATGGCGGGTCTCGGTACCGCCTGCAGACACTGTGGAGGCTTCGACCCTGCGCTCCGATCCCGACCGATGGCCTAGCGCGTGCCCGACCGTCCCACCGATCACGCTGCAAGGATCCCACGGCCGCTCTTACGAGCAGCTCGGCCAGGTCGTCGATGGCACCTGGCTGTCGCTCGGTGAGACCGGCCGTTCGCCGTGTGCACGCGCTGCGCGATCTGGTTGCGAGCCACGGCTGCACGCGGCGGGCGCACTGGCTCGAGCAGCTCAAAAGGAGGAGCTGACGCGGTGCGCCGGCGTCTGCAGGCGCTCGGCTACCCCGAGCAGGAGACTTTCAGGCGCGCAGCGAGAGTGCGGGCGAGGTGTCGTCCGAGCGCACGAGCCCAGGTGGCGCAGCGCGAAGCGGCTCGCCTCCGTGCGGTCTGCGAGACGCCGAGCTATGCGGTAGATGTTCGAGAGGTGGAACTTCACCGTCTGCTCGGTGACCCACAGCTGCTTCGCCGGGATCTGCGAAAGTTCGAGAGGGCCCTCGGCGACGTACTGGAGGATCTCGAGCTCGCGCTCGGCGATCAGCCGCTGTGGGCTGGTCCTGCGAGGCCGAGCGCAAAGTGAGTGAGGGTGCGCCGGCGCTCAGTGAAGACCGTGCCGTCGACCGTGTGCCGGATGGCCGAGGCCAGCTCGCCGGGCCTGATCGGACTTGACGATGTAGCTGCCAGCGCCGCTCGGCGCTGTCGGCGGGCGCCTGGTTGACGTGCTGCGGGATCGTCGTGCATCGAGAGCAACGACGACGCGTGCTCGGCGCCTTCGCGGCGGACCCCGCGCAGCGCCCAGAAGCCGTCCCCGTCCGGGCATGCGCAGGTCGAGCAGGCATGACGTCGGGCTGTCGCGGCGACCACGGTCTTACCTGCTGCGCGCCCCGTCGTCGCCTCGCCCACGACTCCGCCATGCCCCGGCGCCTCGGCGAGTGTCGCAGCCGCGCAGACCCGCTGAGCACTTGAGGCGATGGTCGTCGGCGATCACGATCCGGATGCGCGCCCGTCCGTTCCTGGTGCGTCGCCCGGCGCTTCGCTCGCCATCGTCAGCCACTCAGCGCGCCGCGCGCGCATCGTCTCTCGCCGCGGCCCTTCGCCCGCCGTCAAACCCGACCACACCTTCGCCTACAGCCGATCCGCTCTGTCGTCACCTTACGAGTGGCGTGGCGAAGCCAGCCCAGCCCACCCATGCGTTCTACCAGGTCGATCCTCACGGCGCACGATGCGCTCGCGCGCACGCTCCAGCTAGTTCCCGCGTCTCTTCGCGCACGCCCGAGCACCGCGATGCCCGGCCACGTAGACGCCAGCCGAGGAACGACCAGGCTATCCCGCCGACGACCTCGAGCTAGCGGCCGGGCGGCCAGGGCAAGCAGCGTGAGCGCGGTGACGAGGCCAGCGTCATGACGCCGCCGGCCGCGAGAGCAGCGCAGCTGGTCGTCGCGGAACGGGTGGATGCGGAACGGCCGCGCGACCTGGCCGACCTGATCAGCAGTCACGCCGTGCAGAGCGCGATCAGCGTCGAGGCTCGCCGCGCCGGCCATGCCGTGTAGCGCGGCACGAGGACGACGCAGAGCACCAGGTTCGCGCTGAACACGAGCGACGTTGCTCGAAGAGCGTCACACGCGGGTGGCCCGGAGAGGTTGACTGCTAACGCGGTCAGCGGCCCGGCCGCGTTGAGCACGGAGCTGGCCGATCGGCGAGCAAGGACGAGCGGCTGCCGCGCGCCGGCCTCGTAGCCGCGGCCGAAGAGCGCGAGCAGCGGCTCCCGCAGGACCGCCATCGAGCCGAGGGGATCGGCAGCGTAGCGGACGGCCAGGTGTTCCAGTACGAGACGCGTCGCAGCATCTGCAGCGCCAGCCGCGGCGCTGTCGCCTGCGCGCGTGCGTCCCCGCGATGCAGCGGAGCGAACGCCTCAGCGACCGCGACCGTGAGCTGCGAGACCGGCGCGAGCAGCGCGACGACGAGCGCCGTAGATCCCGACCTGCCGCGCCGTCCCGTAGTGCGCGAGCACGAGCGTGTCGGTCCACAGCGTCGCGCAGGTAGAGGCTCTGGCTGAGCGACTGCGGCCACGGAGAACCCGGATTCAGCGAGCGCAGCGCCCAGCGGTCGCGCGCGCCGGCTACTCAGGGATCCTCGGGCAGACCGCTGCGCAGCAGCCAGATCGGCGAAGGCCGTGCCGGCCAGCCCTGCGGGATCGCGAAGCCTGACGCCGAGCGCCGTCACGTCGGCCAGCACGCAGCACGAGCGGCACGGTCAGCGAGCAGCCGCGCGATCGGGTTCTGCGCCGCCGCGATCGTCGACGAGCGCCCCGTCAGGCCGAAGCCGAGCACGCAGGCGGCGCACACGCGGCTCGTGCAGCAGGCTAAGCGGCAGCGCCAGCGCCGCGAGCCGCAGCAGGTGCGTCGCCTCCGGCTTGTGGAAGCGCGCGCAGATCTCGGGGGCGAGCACGAACAGCGCCTGGCCGCGGCGAGCGAGCTGCGGACGAAGCCCCGCCACCAGTGCGCCCGCGCGGCTGCCGCGCGCCGCGCGCTCGTCGCCCGCGGCGGCGCCCCAGCGGAGACGTAGCGCATCGGCGCCGGCCTCGAGACCGAAGAGCGCGGGGAGTCTGCGCCAGCACGACCACCGTCGTCGCGACCGTGAACAGGCCCATCGTCTCGATGCGTCCACGATGCGGCGGACGATCGCCTGGAACGCGAGCGCCAGCACGCGCTCGCCACGAGCGGCGCCGACAGCGCGCCCCGCGCGCGGCCCCGCGCGCCATCGCCCCGGCGCTCGACGACAGGTCGGTGCGCATCCCCGCCGCCGGAGCCGGGTTGTCGCGCCCCACGGCGCCAGGCGCTCGTCGTCCTGCACGGCCATCCGCACGCGGCGGTCGCCGCGGCGGTGCAGATACTGGCCACCCCCGAGCTTGCGGAAGACGCCTGCGAGATGGAACTTCACAGTGTTGACCGTCACGCCCAGCCTCCGGCCGCGATCTGCCCGCTGGAGCGCCCGCGAACGCCGCCCGCTCCAGCACCTCGCGCTCCCCGCGGCGAGAGCTCGGCGCTTCATGCCGTCACATCAAGCTCTCGAGCAGGCTCGGCGCCGCGCATCGCCGGCGGCACCGGCTGGCCCAGCAGCTCGAGGCACGGTGGGGGCCATGTCGAGCAGGTGCGCGCTCCGGCGCAGGCCGGGCTCGACGCCCTGGCGCCGCGCAGGATGAACATGCCGTGCTGCGCGTGGTTGGCGTCGTCCGGGCCCGGTGTCGTTGTCGAACGTGTAGATGGCCCTCGTCGCCGCCGACGGTGCCGACCGCGCGCCAGTAGAGGTCGCCGAAGTGCACGATCAGGTCCGGGGCGACGCCGCTGATCTCGGGATAGACGTCCTCGGGCCGGAACACCTCGTCGGGATCGGCCTGCCCTGAGCTCGTCCGGGATCGCCGCAGATGCGCCTCGATCGAGCTCGTCGCGGAAGCGCTCGTAGTCGGCCGCCGGGATCGACGCCGCCTGGGGCTCGCGGCCCTCCACGTTGAGGAAGACGCGCGAGTAGTAGCCGCCCTCGGCCCAGACCCGCGTGTCGTCGACCAGTCGATGCCGCACATCGCGCGTGCTGGAGCGGCCCTCGGCTCGCGCTTGAGCGCCGAGGAGGCCCTCCTGGCGCAGCCACTCGTTGATGCGGATGCCGCCGTCCATGCGCTTGGCGCCGTGGTCGGAGACGGACGAAGCACGGCGGTCTCGTCGTCGGCATGGCGCAGCAGGTCGCGCGAGCAGGCCGTCGACGTGCGACGTGGTAGTCGAGGATCGCCTTCTCGTAGGGGCCGCCCGGCACGTGCTTGCGGTGCGTCGGGATCCATGTCCTTCCAGAAGCCGTGGTGGATGCGGTCGGTGCCCATCTCGACCATCGCGAAGAGCTCCCACGGCTTCGTGCTCAGCAGGTGCTCGGCGAGCTTGAAGCGCCTGTCGGTCATCTCGTAGATCTGGCGCAGGAGGTCTTCCTTGTCCTCGGTGCGGAACTCCGGTGCAGTCGAAGAGGTACTCGCCGACGACGTCCTCGACCTCGTTGCGCGAGGGCCGGCGGGAACGTACTGAGACTAGTAATACGTAACTGAACGAAGTACAA
>ERZ1370068.4437-contig-3510_pt1 | contig 45195 bp, 58 predicted proteins | sample MGYA00561227_ERZ1370068 | MGnify/ENA primary metagenome ERZ1370068 (study PRJEB38410, sample SAMEA6850437) | metagenome | study: Metagenomic assessment of the ecological functions of the soil: analysis of the soil microbiota associated with the... | reverse complement strand
CAGTTACGTATTGCTCCATCAGGTACGCCGGATGGATCTTGCGGCCGTCGGCGCGGATCGTGCCCTTGCCGAACAGCGGATCGTCGGTCGGCAGTCTCCTTCATCTTCGCGATGACCTTGCGTGCCGTCGTCGCTCTTCAGCGCCTCGACCGCCTTCAGGTAGTGCGAGCACGGCCGAGTACACGCCGGCATGCACCATCGTCGGATGGATGCCCTTGTCGCGCGCGGCGAAGCGCTTGGCGAACGCGCGCGTCTGGTCGTTCTGTGTCCCAGTAGAACGTCTCGGTGACGATCAGGCCCTGCGCGGTCTGCAGCCCGAGCGCAGTGGATGTCGGTCAGGAACACCAGCAGGCCCGGCGAGGTTCTGGCCGCCCTTGACGATGCCGAACTCGGCCGCCTGCTTGATCGAGTTGGTCGTGTCGCCGCCGGCGTTGGCGAGACCGATGATCTTGGCCTTCGACGCCTGCGCCTGCAGCAGGAACGAGCGAGAAGTCCTGCGTGTTGAGCGGTGCGCGCACCTTGCCCAGCACCTTGCCGCCGTTCTTCAGCACGACCGCCTCGGTGTCGCGCTCCAGCGCGTGGCCGAACGCGTAGTCGGCGGTGAGGAAGAACCAGGTGTCGCCGCCCGTCTTGACGATCGCGCCGCCGGTGCCGTTGGCGAGCATCCAGGTGTCGTAGGTCCAGTGAATCGTGTTCGGCGAGCACGCCTTGCCGGTCAGGTCGGACGACGCGGCGCCCGGAGACGAGGAACGCCTTGCCCTTGTCCTTGGTGATCTGGTTGACGGCCAGCGCGACGCCGGAGTTCGGCACGTCGACGATCGACGTCGACCTTGTCGACGTCGTACCACTGGCGCGCGATGGCCGAGCCGACGTCGGGCTTGTTCTGGTGGTCGGCCGAGACGATCTCGACCTTGATAGCCGCGCTTCTCGATGCCCGAATCCTCGACCGCCATCTGCGCCGCGACGACCGAGCCGGCGCCGGCGAGGTCGGTGTACAGGCTCGACATGTCGGACAGCACGCCGATCTTGATCACGTTGTCCGAAACCTGCGCCTGCGCGGCGCCGCGCCGAAGCGCCGCGGCGACCGCCAGCGCGCGACCATGCGTGCGTTTCAATGCATTCATTGCAATGCTCCTCGCGAAGTCGCGTACTGCGATTGCGCGCTACACGCCGAGGTAGTCGTGCAGCTTGTCCATGTTCGCGTCGAGCTCCGCGTTGCGGAATCATGTCGACGACGCGGCCGTGCTCCATCACGTAGTGCCGGTCGGCGACGCGTCGCCGCGAAGCGGAAGTTCTGCTCGACCAGCAGGATCGTGAAGCCCTGCGTCTTGAGCTCGCGCGATGGTGCGCCCGATCTGCTGCACGATCGACCGGCGCCAGGCCTTCGGTCGGCTCGTCGAGCAGCAGCAGGCGCGCGCCGGTGCGCAGGATGCGGCCGATCGCGAGCATCTGCTGCTCGCCGCCCGACAGCTTGGTGCCCTGGCTCGCGCAGCCGCTCCTTGCAGGTTCGGGAACAGCTCGTAGATCTGCTCGACCGACAGCCCGCCTTCGCGCACCACCGGCGGCAGCAGCAGGTTCTCCTCGACGTTGAGGCTGGCGAAGATGCCGCGCTCCTCCGGGCAGTAGGCGATGCCGCAGGCGGGCGATGCGGTTCGACGGCAAGTCGCATCGTTTCGCTGCCCTCGAACACGATCGATCCCTCGCGCCGCGGCACGATGCCCATGATCGACTTGCAGCGTCGTCGTCTTGCCGGCGCCGTTGCGGCCGAGCAGCGTGACGACCTCGCCCGCGGCGCACGTCGAAGTCGACGCCGTGCAGGATGTGCGACTCGCCGTACCACGCGTTGCAGATCGCGCACGACGAGCAGCGGCGCGGCTGCGGCGCGCAGGCGCGGCGGCGTTCGAGCACGCGCTTCAGGCATGGCCCGCTCCCAGGTAGGCCTCGACGACGTCGGGATTCTTCGACACCGTGCGCGTAGTCGCCCTGCGGCCAGCATCTCGCCGCGCGCGAGCACGGTGATGTGGTCGGACAGCGTCGACACCACCGACAGGTTGTGCTCGACCATCAGCACGGTGCGGTTGGCCGCGACGCCGCTTGATCAGCGCGGCGATCCGCTCGACGTCCTCGTGCGCCATGCCGGCGGTCGGCTCGTCCAGCAGCATCATCTCCGGCTCGAGCGCGAGCGTGGTCGCGATCTCGAGCGCGCGCTTGCGGCCGTAGGCGAGCTCGCACCGCGCGCGTCTGCTGCGAACTCGGCCAGGCCGACGGCGTCGATCAGCTCGCGCGCGCGCTGGTCGTCGAGCTCGTGCAGCGTCGCGCTCGACCGCCAGAAATCGAACGAATGCGCCGCCGCTTGCGCTGCAGCGCGATGCGCACGTTCTCGAGCACCGTCGAGATGCGGGAACACCGCGGAAATCTGGAACGAGCGGACGAGGCCCATCCGCGCGATCGACGCCGGGCCGCGAGCCGGTGATCTCGCGTCCGTTGTAGAAGATCTGGCCGCGCGTCGGCGTCAGGAAGTGCGTGAGCAGGTTGAAGCAGGTCGTCTTGCCGGCGCCGTTCGGGCCGATCAGCGCGTGGATCGTGCCGCGGCGAACGGTCAGCTCGACGTCGCTGGACGGCGACGAAGCCCTTGAACTCCTTGGTGAGCCCGCGCGTTTCGAGAATGGTGTCGTCGGCCATGCGCTGCTGGGCGCACGTTGGCGGCGCCACTACCCTCCTGCAGGGCGCGCGATTATCGGTTGCCGCCCTGATTGGCGCAACCGGACATCGCGCCTGTCACGAGCGCCAGTTTGGTGCGCGCTTGCCGAGGAAACGCGTCGATGCCTTCGCGCGGCGTCGGGCTCCGAGCATGTTGCACGCCATCGTTTCGCCGGCCAGTCGTACGCGCCGTCGAGCCCACGCTTCGATCTGCGCATAGAACGCGCGCTTGCCGAGCGCACGACCGCGGCGGACTCTTGGCGCGCGATGATCCGACGCCAGCGCGTGCACCGGCGCGCGTCGAGTTCCGCGGCCGGCACGACGCGGTTGACGAGTCCCCAATCGAGCGCGGTTCGCGCGTCGATCGAGCTCGCCCGTCAAGCAGCAGCTCCATCGCGCGCTTGCGGCCGATGTTGCGTGCCACGCCGACGGCGGGCGTCGTGCAGAAAATGCCGGCGTTGATGCCGGACAGGCCGAACTTGGCGTGAATCGGCGGCCACCGCGAGATCGCACATCGACACCAGCTGGCATCCGCGCAGCGGCCGCGGCGCCATGCACGCGTGCGATCACCGGCTGCGGCAGTCTGCGTGAGCTTCAGCATCATTCGCGTGCACGCGTCGAAAGCAGCCCGCGCTGCCACGTCGTGGTCGATGTGGGCGCGCATCTCGTTCAGGTCGTGGCCGGCGCAGAACGCGCGGCCGGCGCCAGCCAGCACGACGACGCGTACCGATCGCATCGCCGGCGATCGCGTCGAGCGCCGCGTCGAGCGCGGCGATCATCGCACGTCGACAGCGGGTTGAAGCGCTCGCCGCGATTGAGCGTCAGCGTGCACAATGCCGTCGTGCGTGTCCGCCAGCACATAGGGCTGCAGAGCCGGCTTCGACAGGGTGCGTTCATGCCGTGCTCCATGGATCTCGACGCCGTCATTCTAGGCGAGCCGGGGACCGACATGCGGACATCAGGCCGCCTGACTTGTCACGTATACTTGAATACCGACTTATAGCTATATTGACTTATCAATTGCACGTGATTACGCATTATTCACTGCAATCGATATTCATACGATCGCTCTACAGGGCTGGTGACTTTGCCCGTGACACATGGCTGCCGACCCGCGATTCGATCCCTGCGGCGCGAATCACGGCCGACTACCGTCGCGCGGAGCGAGTGGTCGCGCCGCTCGTCGCGGAGGCCGACCCTGTCGGAGGACGACGTTGCGCACGGCATCAGGCGCTGGCGGCGACACTTGGCCGCAAGCCGTGCGCGCGGAGCGCCAGCAAGGCGGGCGGCGTCGACGCGCTGATGCTCGAGTTCTCGCTCGATCAGCCGCGAGGGCATCGCGCTCATGTGCCTCGCCGAGGCGCTGCTGCGCATTCCCGACGCGGCGACGCGCGACCGGCTGATCCGCGACAAGATCAGCAGGGCGACTGGTCGACGCACGTCGGCGCAGTCGCCGTCGCTGTTCGTCAACGCCGCGGCGTGGGGCCTGCTCGTCACCGGCAAGCTCGTCGACTCGCGCAGCGACGGCACGCTCGAGCAGGCGCTGCGCGTCGCTGCTGCGCAAGGGCGGCGAGCCGCTGATCCGCAAGGGCGTCGATCTCGCGATGCGCCTCCTCGGCCGGCAGTTCGTCACCGGCCGCACGATCGACGGAGGCGCTCGCGAACGCGCGCGAGCGCGAAGCGCGCGGCTACACGTTCTCGTTCGACATGCTGGGCGAGGCGGCGCTGACCGACGCCGACGCGCGCTCGCTATCTCGTCGCCTACGAGCACGCGATCCACGCGATCGGCCGCGCGGCGGACGGGCGCGGCGTCGTACGCGGGCCCCGGCATCTCGGTCAAGCTGTCGGCGCTGCATCCGCGCTATGCGCGCGCGCAGCGCGAGCGCGTGCATCGCCGAGCTCGTGCCGCGCGTGCTCGCGCTCGCGCAACTCGCGCGCGACTACGACATCGGCTTCAACATCGACGCCGAGGAAGCCGACCGCCTCGATCTGTCGCTCGATCTCTTCGCGGCGCTCGCCGCCGATCCCGCGCTCGCGGGCTGGGACGGTCTGGGCTTCGTCGTCCAGGCGTACCAGAAGCGCGCGCGCGCGGTGATCGACTGGCTGGTCGCGCTCGCGCCGCCGCCATCGCCGCCGGCTGATGGTGCGGCTCGGTCAAGGGCGCGTACTGGGACACCGAGATCAAGCGCGCGCAGGTCGACGGCGCTCGCCTGACTATCCGGTGTTCACGCGCAAGGTGCACACCGACGTCGCCTATCTCGCGTGCGCGAAGGCGATGCTCGCCGCGCCCGACGCGCTCTATCCGCAGTTCGCGAGCCACAACGCGTTCACGATCGCCGCGATCCACACGCTGGCCGGCGACGCCGACTACGAGTTCCAGTGCCTGCACGGCATGGGCGAGATCAGTCTACGACCAGGTCGTCGGCGACGGACGAGCTCGATCGCGCGTGCCGGATCTACGCGCCGGTCGGGTCGCACGAAACGCTGCTCGCCTATCTCGTGCGCCGGCTGCTCGAGAACGGCGCCAACACGCTCGTTCGTCAACCGCATCGTCGATCCGGCGGTGCAGCATCGCCGAGCTGGTCGCCGATCCGGTCGCGCGTGCGCGCAGCACCGGCGGCGACGCCGCATCCGCGCATCTCCGCTGCCCGATCGCGCTGCTGTCCGGATCGGCGCGAATTCGCAGCGGCCTCGATCTTGTCCGACGACGCCGTGCTGCGCGATCTGCGAGCTGCAGCTCGGCGGCGAGCCGCCGCAGCTACGCGACGCGGCGCCGATCCTCGCGGCACAGCGACGGATCGCGCGCGCGCGCGGCGTTGCGATCGTCAATCCCGGCGACCATCGCGACGTCGTCGGCACGGTGGACGAAGCCGACGCCGCCGATGTCGCGCATGCCGTCGCGATGGCCGCCGCGTCGAGAGTCGGCGTGGTCGACGTTGCCGGCCGCCGAGCGCGCCGACTGCCTCGAGCGCGCGGCCGATCTGCTCGAGGACGCGCGCCCGCGCTTCGTCGCTGCTCGCCGTGCGCGAAGCGGGCAAGACGCTCGCCAACGCCGTCGGCGAAGTGCGCGAGGCGGCCGACTTCCTGCCGCTACTACGCGGCGCAGGCGCGCCGCGAGCTCGAGGGTAGCGACGCCGCGCGGGCCGATCGTCGCGCATCGCGCCGTGGAATTTTCCGCTGGCGATCTTCACCGGGCAGATCAGCGCCGCGCTGGCCGCCGGCAACCCGGTGCTCGCGAAGCCCGCCGAGCAGACGCCGCTGATCGCCGCACGAGGCGGTGCGCATCTTCCATCGCGCCGGCGTGCCGCCGGCGGCGCTGCAGCTGCTGCCCGGCCGCGGCGAGACCGTCGGCGCCGCGCTCGTCGCCGATCCGCGCATCGCGGGCGTGCTGCTTCACCGGCTCCACCGACGTCGCGCAGCTCATCAACCGCACGCTTGCGAATCGCGCGACGACGATCCCGGTGCTGATCGCCGAGACCGGCGGCCAGAACGCGATGATCGTCGACAGCTCCGCGTTGCCCGAGCAGGTGGTCGCCGATGCGCTGACGTCGGCGTTCGACAGCGCCGGCCAGCGCTGCTCGGCGCTGCGCGTGCTCTGCGTGCAGGACGACGTCGCCGACCGCGTGCTGCCGATGCTCGAAGGCGCGATGCGCGAGCTGCGCATCGGCGACACGCGGTCGCTCGCCACCGATGTCGGACCGGTCATCGATGCCGAGGCGCAGGCGCCAGCCTCGACGACTACGTCGCGCGATGGCGCGCGGCGCGGCGCCGGTGTTCGCGCTGCCGCTCCCGCCGGAATGCGCGAACGGCACGTTCGTCGCGCCGACGCTGATCGAGATCGCGGCATCGCGCGAGCAACTCGACGCGCGAAGTGTTCGGACCGGTGCTGCACGTCGTGCGCTTTCGCGAAGGCGAGCTGCCGCAGCTCATCGATGCGATCAACGCCACGGGCTACGGCCTGACGCACGGCATCCAGACGCGCATCGACGAAACCGCGTGCGATCCTCGTGCGCGCGCATCCGCGCCGGCAACATCTACGTCAATCGCAACATCATCGGCGCGGTCGTCGGCGTGCAGCCGTTCGGCGGCGAGCGCCTGTCCGGCACCGGGCCGAAGGCGGGCGGTCCGCACTACCTGTGGCGGCTCGTGCGCGAGACGCGGCCGCCAGCTGCGGTCGATGCCGGCAGCGGCATCGCGCTCCCGGGCCGACCGGCGAAACCAACACGCTGCTGCTGCGTCCGCGCGGACGGGTTGCCTGTCTCGCGGCGACCGGACCGGAGCTGCTGACGCAAGCGCGGCTCGCGGTGCAACTCGGCAACACGGCGCTGCTGGCCGCGTCGACCGCGGCCGAGCGCGTTTTGCGCCGAGATTGGCGGTGCGTGTGCAATGGTCGCGGACCCGCTCGCCGCCGCGCCGGATGCCGTGCTGTTCGCGGGCGCGGACGATGAGGCCGCGGCGCTGCGCAAGCGGCTTGCCGCGCAGGACGGACCGCTGGTCCCCTTGCTCGTGGCGCACGACGGCGCCTACGATGCGATGCGACTCGTGAGCGAACGCACGGTGACGATCAATACGACAGCTTCCGGCGGCAATGCGTCGCTGCTGTCGCTCGAAGAGGAAGAGCCGGCATGACGGCGGCTGCACCTGTGGGACTACTACGCGGAAAGGAATCGACATGAACGTCTTGATGAGAAAAGTTGGCCGGTATGCGCATTTCATGTGCGCCGCGCTCCTGGCCTTCGGCATGATCGCGGAAACCGGCGCGCAATCGACGGCGCAACAGATCAAGCAGCGCGGCGAACTGCGCATCGGCGTCACGCCGGGCGAGCCGTGGTTCTTCAAGGATCCGGGCTCGGGCGAGTGGAGCGGGATCGGCTACCGGATGGGCCAGCAGGTAGCCAAGGATCATGGGCGTGAAGCTCGTGCCCGGTGGAAACCACGTGGGGCAACTGCGGTAGCCGCCGATGCAGGCCAACCAGATCGACGTCATGTTCGTGCTCGACGCGACCGACGAGCGCAAGAAGGCGATCGACTTTCCGGATGCGCCGTTTTTCTGGTACGCGCAAGGCGTGCTGCTCGAGCGGACGGGCTGAAGGCGAAGAACTGGACCGATCTCGACCGCGACGACATGCGCATCGCCGTCACGCTGGGCACCGCGCCCGACCGCGAGCTCACCAAGCGGCATGACCAAGGCCAAGATCGAGCGCTTCGCCGAACATGGACGAGGCGATCGCCGCGTTCTATTCCGGGCGCGTCGACGCCGCGTCGTTCTATCACCCGGCACTCGTGATGCAGCAGGCGCGCGTCAAGAAGGGCACGGTGGTCATTCCGCGAGCCGGTCGTCGCGCTGCCGACCAGCGCCGGCATCCGGCGCGAGGACGACAAGACGCTTCCGCGACTTCCTCAACGTCGAGTTCGACAAGTACTACAAGAACGGACAGACGCAGAAGTTCTACGAGGAGTTCCTGGTGTCGCGCGGCATCGACCCGCAAAGGCGCCGCCGATCGTCAAGGAGCAATGGGGCAAGTAAGTGAGCTGACAAGCACCCATCCGCGTCATCCTCGAGCGAGCCGAAGCGGTCGATGCGCAGGCGATCGCGCGTTGCGATAGCTGTCCGCGTCGGGATCCGTACCGCACGCAAGCGATGAACTACCAGTGGGACTTCTCGGGCGTCGTCGAATCATCGGCGACATGCTGCTGCTCGGGCTGGTCGGCACGGTCAAGATCGCCGCTGGTCTCGATCGTGCTCGGCGTCATCGTCGGTTTCATCGTGGCGCTGATGCGGATGTCGGCCAACGCCGTGCGTTCACAAGCCGGCGACGGCGTTCGTCGAGTTCTACCGCAATACGCCGCCGATCGTCCACTTCTTCTGGTTCTTCTACGCGCTGCCGATCGTGATCGGCGTTCAGCCTCGACCCGTTCGTCGCCGCGGTGCTCGCGTTGTCGACGCAGTCCGGCGCGTTCTACGCCGAGGTGTTCCGCGGCGGCATCGTCTCGGTCGAACGCGGCCAGTGGGAGGCGCGCGAAAGCGCTCGGCATGAACTACCGATGCGCGATGCAGCGGGTGATCGTGCCGCAGGCGTTGCGCCGGATGGTGCCGCCGTTCGTCGAGCGCTCGTTCGAGCTGACCAAGACGACCGCGCTCGCGTCGACGCTCGCCTATGCCGAGCTGCTCTATCAGGCGATGCAGGTGAACAGCATCACGTTCCGCCCGATGGAGGTCTACACCGCCGTCGCGCTGCTCTATTTCACCGTCCTGTTCGCGGCGAGCAGCATGATGCGCGCTCGTCGAGTACCGGCTCGACGCGGGTCGGCTAGGGACGAGCGCGATGGACTACACGTGGGACTTCGCCATCGTCGCCCGACAACTTTCCGGTGCTGCTGCGCGGCGTCGTCGTGACGCGTCGAGCTGTGGGCGATCGCGTTTCCGCTGGGCATGGCGCTCGGCTTCGTGATCAGCCTCGCCCGCGTCTCCGGCAAGCCGTGGCTCAACGGTGCCGGCCATCGCCTACGTCGAGGTGTTCCGCAACACGCCGGTGCTGGTGCAGCTCATCTGGTTCTACTACGCGTTTCCGATCGTTCTCGGTCAGCAGCTGGGGCCGTTCACCGCGGCGATTCTCGGCCTCACGCTCAACACGTCGGCGTACTGCGCCGAGATCTTCCGCGGCGGCATTCAGTCGATCGCGACGCGGGCAATGGGAAGGCGCGCGGGCGCTCGGCATGTCGTACGGCATGGCGATGCGCGCGTATCATGCTGCCGCAGGTCGGCAAGCGGATGCTGCCCGCGTTCACGAACCGCGGCATCGAATTGGCGAAAGTGACGTCGCTGGCGTCGATCCTCACCGTGCACGAGCTCATGTACCAGGGACGCCTGCTGAGCTCGACGTACTACCGGCCGCTCGAGATCCTGACCGTCGTGGCGCTGATCTATTTCATCCTCATCTATCCCGGCAGCTATCTGTCGGCGCGGCTCGAGCGCAGGCTGCGCGCGCGCGACTGACCTGAGGTAGCGGACCGATGAGCGACACGCTGCATCCGCATCCGCAACCTGCACAAGCGCTTCGGCGCGCTGCACGTGCTGCGCGGCATCGACCTCGACGTGCAGCGGGGCGAGCGGATCGCCATCGTCGGCTCGAGCGGCTCGGGCAAGAGCACGCTGCTTCGCTGCATCAACTTCATGGAGGTCCCGACCGACGGCACCATCGAGCTCGACGGCAAGGTGCTGGGTCGCGCGTCGACGGCAAGGACGGCGCGCCCGCGCGCGCTACGCCGAGGCCGAGCTGTGCGCGGTGCGCGAGCGCGTCGGCATGGTGTTCCAGCAGTTCAACCTGTTTCCGCACATGACGGTGCTCGAGAACGTCATGGAGGGCCTGCTCACCGTCAAGCAGCAGGCCAGGGACGCCGCGCGCGCGCCGCGCGCGGCGAGCAGCTCGCCAAGGTCGGCCTCGCCGACAAGGTCGACGTCTATCCCGGCCAAGCTCTCCGGCGGCCAGCAGCAGCGGGTCGCGATCGCGCGCGCGCTCGCGATGGACCCGGAGGTGCTGCTGTTCGACGAGCCGACGTCGTCGCTCGACCCGGAGCTGGTCGGCGAGGTGCTGCGGCGTGATCCGCGCGCTCGCCGAGGAAGGCCGGACGATGCTGCTGGTCACGCACGAGCTCGGTTTCGCCTATCACTTCGCGGATCGCGTGATCTTCATCGCCGACGGCGTCGTTCCACGAAGTCGGGCACGCCGGACGCGGTGCTGAAGCATCCGGGCAAGGAGCGCACGCAGGCGTTCCTCGCGCGCTTCTCCGAGTTCACGTTCTGACGCGATGCGCGGCGTGCGGCCATGGATCCGGCATGACAATCACGGGCGCGTCGGTGCTGGAGTTCCACCGCAAGCTCGACGGGCGCTCCTGGAATCCCAGCACGCGCTGGAGCGAGCGGCGGGCGCCTTTGCTCGCTGCTGCGGGCCGACGACGGCAGCAGCGGTGTCGGTGAAGCGTGGTCGCGGCAATCGGAAATCGGCTGCGTGCTGCAACATCTTGCGGATGCAGTCGCGCCGGCGATGCATCGGCCGGAACGTCGACCACGCGCGCGCCATGGCTGGCCAATGTTGGCGACGCCACGCGATCCGATCTGCCCGACTGGGTCGCACCGGCCGCCGCGAGCGCCGTCGACATCGCGCTCTGGGATCTGCGCGGAAAGCGTCCCGGGCTGCCGGTCTGGCGGCTGCTCGCTCCGGGAATGCGGCGGCGAGCGGCAACGCTGCCGTCTATGCGAGCGGCGGACTTGTATCGCGACGGCTCGACGGATGCCGACCTCGCGCGCGAGCTCGCACGTTACGTCGAGGAAGGATTCACGGCAGTCAAGATGAAGATCGGGGTCTCGCGCTGCACGACGACATCGGCCGTGTGCGCGCCGCGCGCGATGCGATCGGGCCGGACGTGACGCTGTGGGTGGACGCGCGTCAATCAGCTGACCGAGGCCGACCGCGATGACCGTGGTGCGAGGCGCTGGCCGAATGCGGGTCGGCGCCATCCAGGCACCCGCTGCGTTTGCCGACGTCGGCGCCATGGCGCGAATCAATCGCGACGGCCTGCCGGTTATCGCCGCCGAGGGCGAGCATCGCCACGAACGATTCGACGCCATGCTGGAGTGCGAAGGCGGTGACGCTATCTGCAGTTCTGCCTCGGACTTTGCGGCGGATTCAGCGGCGGCGCGCGACTGGACGCGATGGCGGCGGCGTTCGGCATCGCCACGTACGCCGCAATGTTTCTCGACCGCCGATTCTGCAGGCCGCTTCGTTGCACTTCGGCGCGGCGCGCGACAATGTCGGCAGCGTCGAGTTCCATCGCTTTCACGACCATCTGGCGGCGCTGCTGCCGGCGCCGATGCGCCGCGTCGGCGGCGGCGACGTTCAGCCTCGACGATACGCCGGGACTCGGACTCGGGCCGATCGCAGCAGGCCCGCAACCCGGCGGCGGCGAAATCGTCACGCATGCGCAGCTCGGCGCGCTCTTGATCGGAGCCAATCATGACCCAGGCCAACCAGGACCCGGCGACGAGCGCGCAGGGCTATCTCGACGACCCGCGCAACGAGAATGTCGTCGTGTACGTCAACGGCGAGTTCGTGCCGCGCGATGACGCCAGCGTTTCGGTTTTCGATGCCGGCTTCGTGCTGGGCGACGGCGTCTGGGAGGGACTGCGCCTGGTGCGCGGCAAGCTCCTCGCATCTCGACGACCATCTCGACCGCCTGTTCGAGGGCGCCGGTGCGATCCGGCATCGACATCGGACGCACGCGCGACGAGCTCAAGGCCGCGCTCCACGAAACGCTCGCGCGCAATGCGCATGACCGACGGCGCGCACGTGCGGCTGATGGTCACGCGCGGCCGCAAGAAGACGCCCAACCAGGATCCGCGCTTCGTCGTCGCCGGCCCGACGATCGTCATCGTCGCCGAATTCAAGAGCCCCGAATCCGGCCACGAAGGCGCGCGGGCTTGCGCTGTGGACGTCGACGTTTCGCTGCAGTGCGCCCGGACGTCTTCGACCTGCGCCTCAATCCGCACAGCCGCCTCAATTTCATCCAGGCGCTGCTGCAGGCGATCGACGCCGGCGCCGACGAGGCGCTGATGCTCGACCCGCACGGGTTCGTCGCGAGCTGCAACTCGACCAACTTCTTCGTCGTGCGCGCAGGCGAACTCGTGGACGTCGACCGGTCGCTACAACTTCAACGGCATCACGCGCCGGAACGTGCTCGCCCTCGCCCGGGCGAACGCAATGCGCGTGCGCGGAGCTCGACTTCACGCTGGCCGAGACGTATGCGGCCAGCGAGGCGTTCGTGACGGGCACGCTGGGCGGCATCACGCCGGTCACGCGGATCGACGGCCGCGCGATCGGCGATGGCAAACCAGGTTCGATCACCATGCAAATTGCCGACTGGTACCTGGCGAGCGACCGGTGCGCAATGAGCGAGCCATCGAAGAAACCGGACGCGATCGACGTCGCGATCCTCGATGCGTTGCAGCGCGACGGACGCTTGAGCAACGTCGCGCTCGCGAAAGCCGTCGGCTTGAGTCCGACGCCGTGCGCGGAGCGTGTGCGCGCGCTCGAGGGCGCCGGGATCATCAACGGTTACACGACGAATCTCGACCCCGAACGGCTCGATCCCGGGCTCCTCGTGTTCATCGAAATCGCGATCGACCGCACGTCCGAAGACGCGTTCGACCAGTTCCGCAAGGCGATGCTCGGCATTGCGCAGGTTCAGGAATGCCACATGGTTGCCGGCGGATTCGACTATCTGCTCAAGGTCCGCGTGCGCGACATGGCGGCGTATCGCGCGTTCCTCGGCGAAGGTGCTGTCGAAAGTGCCGGGCATTCGCGAGACCCACACCTACGCCGTCATGGAAAACGTGAAGGAATCGCGCGCCGATCGATTTATCGCACTTGTCGGACCGATAGCGCAACTAGGGTCTCGACCCTATAATCGGATCGCCGATCGCTTCGACCAAACCGTCTGGTCAGCACGCGCGACAGGCGTGGGAATCGCATGTGGCGCCTACCCATAAGACACAGGTTGCCCTACTTATCGCGGGAACGACGAGCCGCTACTCGATCGCCGCCGCCGATTTCGCGCGCTCGCGCAGCAGGAACTTCTGGATCTTGCCGGTGGACGTCTTCGGCAGCTCGCCGAACACGACCTTCTTCGGCGCCTTGAAGCGCGCGAGCATGCTGCTGGCAATGCGCGATCAGCTCGGCCTCGGTCGCCGTCGCGCCCGGCTTCAGCTCGACGAACGCGCACGGCGTCTCGCCCCACTTCGGATCGGGCTGCGCGACGACGGCCGCGGCGAGCACCGCCGGATGCCGGTAGAGCGCGTCCTCCACCTCCAGCGAGCTGATGTTCTCGCCGCCCGAGATGATGACGTCCTTCGAGCGGTCCTTGATCTTCACGTAGCCGTCCGGCTGCATCACCGCGAGATCGCCGGAATGGAACCAGCCGCCGGCGAACGCCTCGCTCGGTCGCCGCGGGATTCTTGAGGTAGCCCTTCATCGTGATGTTGCCGCGGAACATGATCTCGCCCATCGTCTCGCCGTCCCACGGCACTTCGCTGCATCGTCTCGGGATCCATCACCGTCATGCCCTCCTCGCACGTATAGCGGACGCCCTGGCGGCCGTTGCGCTCGGTGCGCGCGCCGATGTCGAGCGCGCTCCCACTCGGCGTGCTTGGCGCACACGGCGGCCGGCCCGTAGGTCTCGGTCAGGCCGTAGACGTGCGTGATGTCGAAGCCCATGCGCTCCATGCCTTCGATCATCGACGCCGGCGGCGCGGCGGCGGCGACCAGGCACTGACACCTTGTGCGTCGATGCCCTGCTTCATTTCGTCGGGCGCGTTGATCAGCATGCGAGTGCACGATCGGCGCGCCGCAGTAGTGGGTGACGCCGTGCGCGCGGATCGCGTCGAAGATCGCCTGCGCCTCGACCTTGCGCAGGCAGACGTTGGTGCCGGCGTTGGCGGCCATCGTCCACGCGAAGCACCAGCCGTTGCAGTGGAACATCGGCAGCGTCCACAGGTAGACCGCATGCCGCGGCATCCCCCAGTCGATGATGTTGGACAGCGCGTTGAGATACGCGCCGCGATGGTGATAGACGACACCCTTCGGATTGCCGGTCGTGCCCGACGTGTAGTTGAGCGAGATCGCGTCCCATTCGTCGGCGGGCGGCTGCCACGCGATACGCCGGGTCGCCGTCCGCGATGAACGATTCGTAGTCGATTTCGCCGAGCCGCTCGCCGCCGGGACCCTGCGCGGTCGACGATGTCGATCACGAGCGGTCTTGCGCTTGCCGAGCGCGCAGCGCATCCTCGACGATCGCGCGAATACTCGGTGTCGGTCAACAGCACCTTGGCCTCGCCGTGATCGAGCATGAACGCGATCGCCTCGGCATCGAGCCGCGTGTTGAGCGTGTTGAGCACGCCGCCGGTCATCGGCACGCCGAAGTGCGCCTCGATCATCTCCGGCGTGTTGGCGAGCATCGCGGCCACCGTGTCGCCGACGGCGATGCCCGTTTGGCCAGCGCCGAGGCGAGCCGGCGCGAACGGTCATAGGTCTCGCTGCCACGAATAGCGCCGGTCGCCGTGGATGACGGCGATAGCGCTTCGGCCACGTGTACGCGATGCGGGCCAGAAACGACACCGGCGTCAGCGGCGCGTAGTTGGCGGCGTTGCGGTCGAGGTCGACGGGCATAGGGATTCATGCATCTGTTCCTCCGAAATGCGTCGGCTCGCTTGTGCACGCATCGTAGCAAATCGCGCGGACGCGCACGCGCCAGCTTGCCCGCGCCCACCGATCTGGTTACGCTCGGACACCCATCTCCGCTTTGCGACGCATTTCGCACCATGGGCCATCGCTTGTCAAGATCGTTACCCGCACCGGCGACGCCGGCACGACCGGCTTGGGCGACGGATCGCGCGTGCCGAAGGACTCGCCGCGGATCGCCGCGATCGGCGAGCGTCGACGAGCTCAACTCGACGCTCGGCGTCGCTGCTCGCCGAGGACGCTGCCCGACGCCGATCGCGGCGTGCCTCACCGCCGTGCAGCACGATCTCGTTCGATCTCGGCGGCGAGCTGTCGATTCCCGGCTACAGCGCGATCACCGACGCCCACGTCGAGCGCCTCGAAGCCGACGTCGAGCGCTTCAACGCCGACCTCGCGCCGCTCAAGGAATTCATCCTGCCGGGCGGCACGCGCGCCGCCGCGCTCGCGCACGTCGCGCGCACCGTCTGCCGCCGCGCCGAGCGCTCGCTGATCGCGGCCGCCGCCACCGACGGCGATCACCGACCGCTCGCGCGCGTGTACCTGAACCGCCTGTCGGATCTGCTGTTCGTGCTCGCCCGCGCGCTGAACCGCGCCGGCGGACGTGCCGGACGTCCTCTGGCAAAAGGGACGCTGACCCGGCATGGCCGCCGCCGTCCCGATCGCCCGACAGGAACGTGCGCCTGGCGCGGTCTGCTGTCGCGCATCGCGCTCGGCGACCAGCGCGGCGTTCGGCGAGTTCTACGAGGCGACACGTCGGCGCATCTGTACGGCGTCGCGCTGCGTATCTTGAGGGACCCGCCGCCGCGGAGGAAGTCCTGCAGGAGGCGTACGTCAATGTCTGGCACCACGCCGGCTCGTACGAGGCCGCGAAGAGCCAGCCGCTGACCTGGCTCACGAGCATCGTGCGCAACCGCTGCCTCGACCAGCTGCGGCGGCGCGAGCTCGACACCGTGACGCCTGACCGCGCGACGACGATGACGCCCCCGAGATACGACCTGCCGTCCGACGCCATGACGCCCGCCGAGATGCTGCTGGCCGGCGCCGAGGCGCCGCTCGGTGCGCGACTGCGTGCGACGCGCTCGACGCGCGGGCCGAAGCAGGCGATCGCGCTGGCGTTCTACCAGGGCCTGTCGCATTCGGAGCTGGCGCAGCACCTGCGCGAGCCGCTCGGCACCGTGAAGTCGTGGGTGCGCCGCGGCCTCGAACGACTGAAGCACTGCCTCGACCGCGCGGGTTACGCGCGAACCGAATGAATCTGTCGCGCCCCGACCGTGCTGCCCGCCTCGACGCGCTCGCCGCAGCAGTACGTCGCTCGGCACGCTGCCGCCGCGCGCGCGCGCATGCGGCTGGCGCGGATCGCGCGTACCGATGCCGTCGTGGCCGGCGCCATTCGCGCGTGGGAGCAGCGTCTGGCGCCGTTGACCGAGGCCGCGCCGCCGATCACGCCGTCGCCGCGCCTGTGGCGGATGATCGCGCTGCGTCTTGGGATCGAACCGCGCGCGCCCGGCCGCCGACGGGCCGTGGTGGTCGCGCCTCGCGTTCTGGCGCGGGCTTGCGTTGGCGAGCCTTGACCGCGGCGCTCAGGCGCTGGGCGTGACGCTGCTGTCGCCGCGCCCAGCGTGCCGACCAGCCGATCGTGGTCGTGCTGGCCGGCCCGGACGCCAAGCCTGCGCTCTGGCCACGATGTCCCGCGACGATCGCCGTCGTGATGGTCAAGACGGTCGGCGGCGCGCCGGTGCCCGCGGCAGATCGCTCGAGCTGTGGATGCTTCCCGACGGCTCCCCGCCGCGGTCGCTGGGCGTGATCCCGGCCACGGGGTAGGTCGCCTCAGGCTCCCCGCATTGCCCGGATGTCGCGCTGGCGCGGGTGCCCGCGCTCGCGGTCAGCCTGGAACAGGCCGGCGGTTCGCCCACCGGAGCGCCGCAGGGGCCGGTGCTCTACACGGGTGCCGTGGAACGCTTCTAGCCTGCCCACGACGCCGGTCGCTAGCGTCGGCGCTACGGACGCCCAAAGCAAAGGGCCGGACGCCTTGCGGCGCCCGGCCCTCGCGTTGTCGCGTTCGTCAGCCGCGCGGCTTGTAGGCGGCCGGCAGGTACGGATCTCGGCTTGCGCCGCCTTGTCGCGGGCGGCGACCACTTCGATCTTCGCCGGCAGGATCGCGACCTCGGTCGGCGCGAGCACCAGGTGCTTTGGATCGACGTGAGCTTGCGCCGCGGCAGAGCGCGAGCTGCAGCGGCAGCGATCACGGCGAGACCGAGGGTCATGGCCGTTGCGGCCACTGCGGCCAGGCCGAAGGTCGGATGCCGCTGCTGCGGCGGTAGGCGGGCCGAAACTGCATTCTGGTCGTATAGTCATGGCGTCCTCGTCTGGTTAGGCGCTTCTGACCTCTTGGATGCCGGCGAATCACTCGGTTCGGATTCAGGCTGCCCCTCGAGGTCGGAGGCGGGCGTGTGAGTGCAATCCTAGGCAGGCGCTGCATGGCGCCATCAAGACGGGTGCGACGAAACGGCAGGCCTAAAGTGCCGCGACGGGCGCAGAAGCAGCGCCGCGCGGACGGGGACAGAGAGGTGAAGAGGCAGGTGCCAGGACGCCTGATGCACGAAGCCGGGAGGCTTCCTTACCTCACTTCATTACCGTTTCCTTCAGCCTGTAGCTATGCGGCCTGATCCTCCATCTCCCACCCGGCGGCGGCCAGTTCTGCCCGCAGGCGGTCGGCCTCCGCCCATTGCTTCGCGCGACGCGCGTCGAGGCGGGCGTCCGCCAGCGCCTGAATCGCGGCCGGAATGGTGTCCTGACGAGGCGCCCACTGCGCGAGGCCCAGTCCCAGTACGTCGTCGAACCTGAGCAATGTCGCGCGCTTGACCGGCGGCGGCAGATCGCCGCGCAGGACCTCCCACGCGACGGCGAGCGCGCGCGGCACGTTCGAGATCGTCGTTCAGCTCGTTCGTGAAGCGTTCCACATAGCGCGGGTCAGCGCCGCATGCGGTGTTGGACCCCACGCTTGCGGCTGTCGCCGCTACGCTGCCCCCGGAGCGGAGTCGCATTGGGGCGGCCCGGCGGCGCTCATGGCGGCCAGCGCGAACAGGCCGCTGCGCATCCGGTCCGAGCGCGGTCGCGGCCGCATCCATCGCGTCCCACGGAAGCTCATCTGCGTCGCGGTAGTGCGCCGGTCAGGCACAGGTAGCGGATAGGCGAGCGGATCGTAGCCGCGCTCGATCGAGCGACTCGACGCGCAGGAACTCGCCGGCCGACTTCGCCATCTTGGCGTCGTTCGAGCAGCAGGAAGTAGCCGTGCATCCAGAAGTTCGCGAGCCGCGTGCCGACGCGCGCCTCGGTCTGCGCGATCTCGTTGGTGTGATGGACCGGGATGTGGTCCTCGCCGCCGCAGTGGATGTCGAAGAAGTCGCCCAGGTACTTCTGCGCCATCGCCGAGCACTCGATGTGCCAGCCCGGGAAGCCGCGTGCCCCACGGGCTGTCCCACTCCATCTGGCGCTGCTCGCCCGGCGGCGAGAACTTCCACAGCGCGAAATCGGTCGGGCGGCGCTTCTCGCCGAGCTCGACGCGCTTGCCGGCTTCGAGGCCCGTTGATGTCGAGGCGCGCGAGATAGCCGTAGTCCGTCCTGCTTCGCCGTGTCGAAGTAGACGCCGTCGGACGTGCGATACGTGTAGCCCGTTGCTGCTCGATGTCGGCGATGAACTCGATCTGCTCGCGGATGTGGTCGGTCGCGCGGCAGAGCACCGTCGGCGTCCTCGATGTTGAGCGCGCTTCATGTCGGCGACGAACGCGTCGGTGTAGAGCTGCGCGATCTCCCACGCCGTCTTGCCGGTGCGCCGCGCGCCCTTCTCCATCTTGTCCTCGCCGGTGTCGGCGTCCGACGTGAGGTGGCCGACGTCGGTGATGTTCATCACGTGGCGCACGCGATAGCCGTTCCAGTCGCAGCACGCGCTTCAGCACGTCCTCGAACAGGAACGTGCGGAAGTTGCCGATGTGCTGGTAGTCGTAGACGGTCGGGCCGCAGGTGTAGAGGCCGACCGTCGCCGCCGGGCTGCAGCGGCTCGAACGGGCGCAGCGTGCGCGTGTAGTTGTCGTAGAGGGCGAGCGGTGCGGGCATGGCAACCGGAAACGAAAAGGCCGGCGGCAGGCGGCGGCGCGAGCGGGGCCGTCAGACCCGTGTACGCGCGCGCCAGCCGCGAAGGTCGCAAGGACAACAGGCTTGACGGGTGGAACCTGGTCGCATAGGGCCGATGTCATAAGCAAAGCGTCGGACTGCAAGCGCCGGGCGGGGCCAGAGGCTGCCGCTACCGCCCGGAGCGCCCGGCGGGCGGCTGAGAGTACGCGTCGCGGTAGATGCGCTGGGGTTTGAGCACACTGCGCGTGCACCCGCGGTCGTCAACGCTCCCGATACGATGCTCGCTTCCCTTTCCCGCGGCACCTGGTGCGCTGCTCGCCTCGTCGCCGCTCATCGCCTGGTTCGCGGCGCTCGACGTGCGCAAGCTGCAGCATCCGGACGAAGGCCGCTACGCCGAGATCGCGCGCGAGATGGCGGTCGAGCGGCGACTGGGTGACGCCACGGCTCAACGACCTCAAGTACTTCGAGAAGCCGCCGCTCCAGTACTGGGTCGGCGCCGCCGCGTTCAACGCGCTTCGGCGTGCAGACGAATGGACGGCGCGGCTGCCGCTCGGCGATGGCGGGATTGCTCGCGGTGATCGCGGTGGGCTTCACTGCGGCACGCTTGGCAGGCGCCGACGCCAGGCGCGTACGCCGCGCTGGTGCTGGCCGGCGCGCGTGTGGCACGCCGGACTCGCGCCACTTGCTGACGCTCGATGCGCGTGCTCTCGTTCTGGCTCGCGATCGCGCTGTGCGCGTTCCTGCTCGCGCAGCGCGCCGGCTCTCGCCATCGGCGCAGCGCAACTGGATGCTCGTCGCGTACGCGGCCGCCGCGGGCGCGACGTTGACCAAGGGCCTCGGTCGCGCTGGTCATCCCCGGCGCGACGCTGGTGCTCTATTCGCTCGTCACGCGCGACATCGGACCGTGGCGACGCCTGCACGCTGCTGCCGGGCATCGCGCTGTATCTCGCGCTGACCGCGCCCTGGTTCGTGCTGGTGTCGCGCGCAGATCCGGAGTTCGCCCAGTTCTTCTTCGTCCACGAGCATTTCGAGCGCTTTCTGACGACAGACACACAACCGCGACCGGCGGGCTGGTACTATTCATCCCGTGGTTCGTGCTCGGGCATCCTGCCGTGGCTGCTCGTATGGGTCGTGGACGCTGCCGCGAAGCTGGCGCGACGCGCCGCGTGCGCCAACGGCTTTCGCTGGCGAACGCTTCTGCCTCGTCTGGGCGGCGCTTCGTGTTCGTGTTCTTCAGCATCTCCGGGTCCAAGCTGCCGTCGTACATTCCTGCCCGATGTTTCCGGCGCTGGCGCTGGTGCTCGGCTTCGAGTTGACGCGGATGTCGTCACGGGCGCTGGCGTGGATCGCGTTGCCGCTCGCCGATCGGCTGCGCTGCTGTTGCATCGTCTCGGCGCTGGTGTGTGGCAGCGCGGTCGCAGTGCCATGCGCGACCGAGCGCGACGCCGGCGTCGATCTATCGCGCCGTTCGCGCCGTGGCTCGCCGGCCGCCGTCGCGTATTCGCCGTGGGCGGCATTGCCGCGTTCGCGTGGTTCCGCAGTGGCACGCCCGCGGCGAGACGTTGGGCATCGCCGCGCTTGTCGCTCGTCGGTGCTGATCGGGCATGCAGCTCGCGCTTCGTCGGTGACGATGCCTTCGCGGTGTACGCTCGGCCGTACCACATCCTGCGAGAGGCGGAACGCGCCAATGGCGGACCGCTCGATCCGGCATTCCGGTGTACCAGGTGCGAAGCTACGACCAGACGCTGCCGTTCTATCTCGGCCGTCCCGACGCCGCTGGTCGAGTATCGCGACGAAATGGCGCCGGGTCTCGACGCCGAGCCGCGACAAGGGATTCAGACTGAAGCGCATGGCTCGACGCGTGGAACGCTGCGCCCCTGGCGCTATGCGCTCATGCCGGCCGACACCGCCGCCGAGCTCGCGCGCAGAAGCGTGCCGATTGCGCGTGCTGCGCGCGCGATCCGCGCCGCGTCTTCGTGGCCGCGCAGACTAGGTCCATGACGCGCCACGATGACCTGGTCCGCGTTCGCGTTTCTGCATGACCGGCGTGCTGCTGAACGCCGGCGCGCAACTGCTGCTGAAGGCCGGCACCAACGCGCTCGGCGTGATCACGCTGACCCGCGACAACTGGTGGGACATGTTCTGGCGCATGGGGCACGCAGGGGCACTTCGTGGCCGGCGTCGTCGTGCTACATGGTGAGCCTCGTCGGTCATGGATCATGGGCCTGTCGCGCGTGCCGGTGTCGATTGCGTATCCGATGCTGTCGCTGGGCTACGTGATCAACGCCGTGGCCGCGCTACTACCTCTTCGGCGAAGCGGTCATCGCCGACGCGCTGGCTCGGCATCGGGTTCATCATCGCTGGGCGTCTGGCTGGTGGCGCGCTACGAGCACCGCCGGCCCATCCCAGCGACTCGCGTCGCCGCGGGCAGTGCAGCGGCGACAGCTGCAAGCGCGTGTGATCCATCTCTCCCGACCAGTGAGCCGACGACGGCCTCATCTGCCGTTCGCGCGGCCGACGCTCGACGAGGCCGACGATCGCGGGCGTCGCCGCCGTGCTGCGCTCCGGCTGGATCACCAGCGGGCCCAAGGTGAAGGCTTTCGAGGCCGCGCTCGCGGCGACTGTCGGCGGGCGGCCCGGTGCGCGCGTCGCGTCGTCGGCGACCGCCGCGCTGGAAATCGCGCTGCAGCTGTGCGGGCATCGGCCCGGGCGACGAGGTCATCACGCCGGCCATGACGTTCTTCGCCGGCGCCGAACATGATCGTCAAAGTCGGCGCCACGCCGGTATTCGTGGACGTCGAGCCGGGCACGCGCAACCTCGACCTCGCCGCGACCGCCGCGCGGATCGGTCCGCGGACCAGGGCGATCATGCCGACGCACTTGGCCGGCCTCGCCGTGCGACATGGACGCGCTCTACGCGCTCGCCGAAGCACACAGCTGCGCGTCATCGAGGATGCGGCGCTGGCCATCGGCTCGCGCTGGCGCGGGCAAGCCGATCGGCAGCTTCGGCGACATCTCGTCATCGTTCAGCTTCCATCCCGAACAAGAACATCACGGCGATCGAGGGCGGCGCGCTCGTCGTCAACGACGCGACGCGAGGCGCAGCGCGTCGAGGCGCTGCGCTTCCACGGCATCGCGCGACCTGCCCGACGGCACGCGCGACGTCGCGTTGCCGGCGGCAAGTTCAACCTGCCCGACGTCAACGCGCGCGATCGGACTGCGCCAGCTCGCGCAGCTTCCCGCGTTCAACGCGCAGCGCGCGCGCGCTCGTCGACCGCTACTTCGAGCGCTTCCGCACCGACCCGCGCGTGCGAGCTGCCGCATCCGCGGCTATCGGCGACGAGGCGGCCACAGCTGGAACATGTTCGCGCCGCTGCTGCCGCTTGACCGCGCTCGACGATCGACGCAAGCGCGTTCCGCGACGCGCTGGACGCGCGCGGCATCGGCACCGGCGTGTCCTACGAAGCGGCTGCATCTTGCACGCCGGCTCGCCGCTTCGGCTATCATCGCGGCGACCTTCCGCACACCGAGCGCATCGCCGACACGACCGTGACGCTGCCGCTGCATCCCGACGATGACCGACGCCGACGTCGACCGCGTATGCGACGGCGTGCGCCGAGGTCATCGCGCGCATGCGCCGACTAGCATGCCACGTCGATGACCTCGCCTGCCGCTCTCGGTCGTCATCCCGGTCTACAACGAGGAGGCCGGGCCTGCCGGCGCTGTTCGCGCGCCTGTATCCGGCGCTCGACGCGCTGCGGCGTCCCCTACGAAGTGATCTTCGTCAACGACGGCAGCCGCGACCGCTCGGCGGCGCTGCTGCAGCGACCAGTTCCGCGCGCGCCCGGACGTCACGCGCGTCGTGCTGTTCAACGCCAACTACGGCCAGCACATGGCGATCATCGCCGGCTTCGAGCGCGTGCGCGGCGAGCGCGTCGTCACGCTCGACGCCGACCTGCAGAATCCGCCGGAGGAAATCGCGCAAGCTGCTGGCGCGCGATGGACGCCGGCCACGACTACGTCGGCGGCGTGCGGCGCAGCGCGCGAGGACTCGCTGGTGGCGGCGCGTCGGCCTCGCGCGCTGATGAACCGGCTGCGCGAGCGCATCACGCGCATCCGGATGACCGACCAGGGCTGCATGCTGCGCGCGTACAGCCGCGACATCGTCGACGCGGTCGCGGCGAGCCGCGAGGTCAGCACGTATCATCCCGGCGCTCGCCTACACGTTCGCGCACAGCCCGACCGAGGTCGAGGTCGGCGCACGAGGAGCGCGCCGCCGGCGAGTCGAAGTATTCGCTGTACCAGCTGATCCGCCTCAACTTCGACCTCGTCACCGGCTTCTCGCTGGTGCCGCTGCAGCTGTTCTCGATGTTCGGCATGATCGTCGTCGGCGATGTCGCTGCTGGTGTACGCCATCGTGGTCGTCGTCAGCGCTCGTCGCCGGCGACTGGCATCGGCGGCTTCGACGCATTGTGGGATCGCGACATCCTCGCAGTTCTTCCTGATCGGCGTGCGTGCTGTTCGGCGTCGGGCTCGTCGGCGAGTACGTCGGCCGCATCTACCAGCAGGTGCGCGACCGGCCGCGCTACACGATCCGTGCGGTGCTGGAGCGCTGACGAGCCGACGCCGACATTGCCGGCGACCAGAGATCGCAGAGCGTCTTGACAGCACGTCAGACCTGCGCAGTACGGCTGAGCAGTCACTGTCGCATGCGACCGACGCGCCGTCGTCTTCGCCTATCACAACGTCGGCGCGCGCTGCCTGCGCGTCCTGCTGCGCGCACGGTGTCGACGTGCCGCTGGTGCGTCACGCACGACGACGATCCCGGACGAAACGATCTGGTTCGAGCGCGTCGCCGACGTCGCCGCCGACTACGGCATCCGCCATCGTCATGCCGGCCGACGTCAACGCACCGGAGATCGTCGCGCGGATCGCGCGCTCTGCGCCCGACTTCTTCTTCAGCTTCTACTATCGGCAGATGCTGAAGCGCGGCGCTGCTCGCGATCCCGGCGCGCGGCGCGCTCAACATGCACGGCTCGCTGCTGCCGAAATACCGCGGACGCGCGCCGGTGAACTGGGCGGTCCTGCACGGCGAGCGCGAAACCGGCGCGACGCTTGCACTACATGGCGGACAAGCCGGACGCCGGCGACATCGTCGCGCAGACCGCGGTGCCGATCCTGCCCGACGACACCGCGCGCGACGTGTTCGCCAAGGTGACGGTCGCCGCGGAGATGGCGCTCGACGCATGCGCTGCCCGCGCTGCTCGCCGGCACGGCGCCGCGCATTCCGCATGAACCTGGCCGCGGGCTCCTACTTCGGCGGCCGCACGCCCGGAGGACGGGCGCATCGACTGGTCGCAGGAGCGCCGCGCGCATCCACAACCTCGTGCGCGCGGTGGCGCCGCCGTATCCCGGCGCGCACGACGACCGTCGGCGGACGTCCGGCGCGAATCCTGCGCACGCGCGTGCTGGACGCGGCGGGACCGACGCAGCCATGCCGGTCCTCACGCTCGCCGACGACGCGCTCGTCGCGCTGTGCGGAGGCGGCGGACGGCTCCCGTGCAGGCGCTCGAAGTCGAGGGACGCGCTCATCGCCGCAGGAATTTCGCGCGCATTTCGCGCGCCGTCGCTCCGCTGGCGGCGCGCTTGAACCTGGCGACGCGCGCGCGGTCGCAGGTCGCGTCCGCGCCGCGGGGTAGAATGCGCAGCCCTGCTCCGGGCTTCTTCATGAAACGCATCCTCATCCTCGGCGTCAACGGCTTCATCGGCCATCACCTGTCGCAGCGCATCATCGCGATCGACCGACTGGGAGATCTACGGGATGGACATGCAGACCGACCGCATCGGCGATCTGCATGTCCGAGCCGCGCTTCCACTTCTTCGAAGGCGACATCACGATCAACCGCGAGTGGATCGAGTACCACGTCAAGAAGTGCGACGTGGTGCTGCCGCTCGTCGCGATCGCCACGCCGGCGACCTACGTGCGCGAGCCGCTGCGCGTGTTCGAGCTCGACTTCGAGGCCAACCTGCCGATCGTCCGCGCCTGCGTGCGCTACCGCAAGCGGATCGTGTTCCCGTCGACGTCCGAGGTCTACGGCATGTGCGCGCGACGCCGAGTTCGATCCCGAAGCGTCCGAGCTCGTGCTGGGCCCGATCAACAAGCCGCGCTGGATCTACTCGTGCGCGAAGCAGCTGATGGACCGCGTGATCCACGCGTACGGCATGCAGGAAGGGCTCGACTACACGCTGTTCCGCCCGTTCAACTGGATCGGCGCCGGGCTCGATTCGATCAATACGGCGAAGGAAGGCAGCTCGCGCGTCATCACGCAGTTTCTCGGGCACATCGTGCGCGGCGAGCCGATCAAGCTGGTCGACGGCGGCACGCAGAAACGCGCGTTCACCTACATCGACGACGGCATCGCCGCGCTGCTCAAGATCATCGACAACAAGGACGGCATCGCCACCGGCAAGATCTACAACATCGGCAATCCGGCCAACAACTGGTCGGTGCGCGAGCTCGCGGAGAAGATGCTCGACGCTCGCGCAAACGCTATCCCGAGTACGCCGACAACGCCGCCAAGGTGACGCTGGTCGAGACCACGGCCGACGCCTACTACGGCACGGGCTACCAGGACGTGCAGAACCGCGTGCCGAAGATCACCAACACGTGCGCCGATCTCGACTGGAAGCCCGTCGGTCGCGATGGACGACGCGCTGACGCGGATCTTCGACGCCTATCGCGGGCAGGTGGCCGAGGCGCGCGGCCTCGTCGATTAGAGCCGCGGTACGCCGAGACACAGAGAACCGGAATCGGAAAGGTTTTCTCGGCGTCTCTGCGTCTCGTTGTGAAAGAATTTTCCCTGGACATGCAGCTCGCGCTGAAAATCGACGTCGACACGCTTGCGCGGCACGCGCGAGGGCGTGCCCACGCTCGTCGAACTGCTGCGCAAGCACGGCGTCACGGCGACCTTCCTGTTTTCGCTCGGGCCCGACCACACCGGCCGCGCGATCAAACGCGTGTTCCGGCCGGGTTTCGTCGGCAAGGTGCGGCGCACGTCGGTGGTCAAGCACTACGGCGTGAAGACGCTGCTGTACGGCACGTTGCTGCCGGGGCCGGACATCGGCCGGCGCGCCGCCGACGTCATGCGCGGCGTGCGCGACGCAGGGCATCGAGACGGGCGTGCATTGCTGGGACCACATCCGGTGGCAGGACGGCGTGGCTGACGCCGACGAGCGCTGGACCTACGCCGAGATGCATCGCGCGTGCGAACGCTACACGGAGATCTTTCGGGATCCGCCGCGAACGCACGGCGCGGCGGGCTGGCAGATGAACATCCACGCGCTGCGGCATGACGCAGCGACTCGGATTCGACTATTGCTCGGACGGTCGCGGCGCTCATCCGCATCTGCCGATCTGGAATGCGGAGCCGATCCGCTGCCCGCAGTTCCCGACGACGTTGCCGACGCTCGATGAATTGGTCGGCACCGGCGAGATCACCGAAGCCAACGTGGCGGCGCATCTGCTCGAGCGGACGCGGAGCCGGCGTTCGCCGGCCACGTCTTCACGCTGCACGCGGAGCTCGAGGGCATGCGCCTGGCGCCGGCGTTCGAGCAATTGCTGCTCGGATGGAAGGCCCAGGGCTGGACGCTGGGTCCGACGAGGGCACTGTTCGAATCGGTGCGAGCCCATGGCGCTGCCGCGCTGCACGACGGGTCCCGGCAGCGTGCCCGGCCGCAACGGGCACGCTGCTGGTCCAGGGTCCGGAGTTTCTGGGCGAGGTCGATCTCGCCAGGGCGGCGTGACGCTCACCTGTTCACCACACATGGTTCAGTCAATCATCACACGGAGACACGGATGCCCGGCAAGAAAGTAGCGGATTTCACCGCGGCCGCCACCGGCGGCACGTTCCAGCTCTCGGATCACCGGGGCGAGACCGTCGTGCTGTATTTCTATCCCAAGGACAACACGCCGGGCTGCACGACCGAGGGCGCGCAGTTTCGCGACGCGTACCAGCAGTTCCGCAAGGCCGGCGCGGTCGTGGTCGGCTGCTCGCGCGACTCGCTCAAATCGCACGAAGGCTTCAAGGCGAAGATGGAATTTCCGTTCGAGCTCATTGCCGACACCGACGAGAAGCTTTGCCAGCAATTCGCGGTCATCAAGATGAAGAACATGTACGGCAAGCAGGTCCGCGGCATCGAGCGCAGCACGTTCGTGCATCGACGGCACCGGCAAGCTGGTGCGCGAATGGCGAGGCGTGAAGGTGCCCGAGCACGTCGACGAGGTGCTCGCGTTCGTCAAGGCGCTCTAGCGTCGGACTTGAATTTCCTTCGCTTCGCTGAGGTTTCGATTCCGGCGGCAATCGTCCGCTGTTCCCTTTCCACCACAATACCTTCGCCGGTTTCGAGGTTCCGACCACAACCCCTTGTGTCCTAGGTGAAAAGGGGTACTATCGTCGGCAAGGCCGCGCACTGCGGTCGCTCAACAAAGCTAGGAGGCCCATGGTCGAACGCAAGCTGCGCCCTGCCCCATCCACGCTGCACCTCCTCCCTCCCGCAAGCCGGCCAAGACCGGCGGCGCCGTCCGCGACGAAGCTCTTCGTCCTCGACACCAATGTCCTGATGCACGATCCGACGAGCCTGTTCCGGTTCGAGGAGCACGACATCTATCTGCCGATCCTCACGCTCGAGGAGCTCGACAACAACAAGAAGGGCATGACGGAGGTCGCGCGCAACGCGCGGCAGGTGAGCCGATTGCTCGACGACCTCGTCACCGCGCAAGGCGAGACCGGCGAAGGCATCGCGAAGGGCATTCCGCTCGACCGCCAAATCCAACGGCGCGGCGACGGGCCGGCTGTTCCTGCAGACGGAGAACATCGCGACGGCGCTGCCGCCGTCGCTCGCGAGCGGCAAGGCGGACAACCAGATCATCGCCGTCGTCATGCACCTCGCGCAGCACCATCCCAAGCGCAACGTGATCCTGGTGTCGAAGGACATCAACATGCGGATCAAGGCGCGCGCGCTCGGCATGGCCGCCGAGGACTATTTCAACGACAAGGTGCTCGAGGACACCGAGCTCCTCTATTCGGGCACGCGCGAGCTGCCCGCGGACTTCTGGGACAAGCACGGCAAGGGCATGGAATCGTGGCAGCAAGGCGGCCACACCTACTACCGGCTCGACCGGCCCGCTCGTTGCCGTCGCTGCTGTCGAACGAGTTCCTCTATCAGGAGAAGAACGGACGAGGCGCCGTTCTACGCGGTGGTCAAGGAAATCACACGGCAAGACCGCGCTGCTGTCCACGCTCAAGGACTACACGCACCAGAAGAACAACGTCTGGGGCATCACGGCGCGCAATCGCGAGCAGAACTTCGCGCTCAACCTGCTCATGAATCCGGAGATCGACTTCGTGACGCTGCTCGGCCAGGCCGGCACCGGCAAGACGCTGCTGACGCTGGCCGCGGGGCTCATGCTGACGCTCGAGTTCAAGGTCTACACGGAAATCATCATGACGCGCGTCACCGTGCCGGTCGGCGAGGACATCGGCTTCCTGCCCGGCACCGAAGAGGAGAAGATGAATCCGTGGATGGGCGCGCTCGAGGACAACCTCGACGTCCTCAACAAGACCGACGACGAGGCCGGCGAATGGGGCCGCGCCGCGACGCGCGACCTCATCCGCTCGCGCATCAAGGTGAAGAGCCTCAATTTCATGCGCGGCCGCACGTTCATCAACAAGTTCCTGATCATCGACGAGGCGCAGAACCTGACGCCGAAGCAGATGAAGACGCTGATCACGCGCGCCGGTCCCGGCACGAAGGTCGTGTGCCTCGGCAACATCGCGCAGATCGACACGCCCTACCTGACCGAAGGCAGCTCGGGCCTCACGTACGTCGTCGACCGCTTCAAGGGCTGGGCGCACTCCGGCCACGTCACGCTGCAGCGCGGCGAGCGCTCGCGGCTTGCCGACCACGCGGCGGAAGTGTACGTAACGTGACCAAAACACGAAGTGCCTGCGCGTGTTTTTGGCCCCGAATGTATGTCCAGCACGAAAGCCAGGCGGCCGCGTCGCCTTTCGTGTAGAAAATCATTGGAAGCGCGCCGATCGTAGCGCTACGCGGCCGTTCGAGCAGCGCGCGTATGCGACGATTGAAAGCGCCTTCGCAATCGAACGCGCGCGATAGCGCCAGAGAGCTGCACAGCTCGCATGCGCAGCTACACGGAACGGGCGCGCAGCTGAGCTTTCCGCGATCGACGGCGCGATCTCGTGCTGGAATTCTTCAGGAGATTTAGGCGCGAGCGGCCGCCCGAAGCCTTTCGTTGCAGATTACTCGGGACTCAAATCATGCCGCGCTGGATGCCGGTCAGTGGTTTGAGCACGTTACAATGCCTATGGATCCGCTCTACCGCTTGAAGAAGCGGTCAACGCCGCGCCCAATCCGGTGGCGCGGGTGCGCGCGCTCAACGCTGTCGACCGAGCTCGCGCGGAACGGCAACGCGGAAGCGGGCCTTCGCGATCACGCAGGAAGCCCGTGAGTTCGCCGCGCGCAGCGGCGACCGGCAGCTCGACGCCGAGACGCGGCATGCGCTCGCGCGCTGCCATTTCACCTCGCCGATTTCACGCGCGGCGCTCGAATGCCTGCTGGAGGCCGCGCACATCTACCAGGAGTTGCGGCGATCTGGCGGGCGCGGCGACGGCCTTCGCCGGCATCGGAGTTTGTCAGCATCGACTGGGCGCGCACGACGACGCCGTTGCCTCGTTGCTGCGCGCGCTCGAATCGGCGCGTGCGCAAAAGCTCGAAACGCTCGAGACCGACATCTTCAATCTCGCTTGGCTCGGCGCTGATCGGCGCCAACCGCGTCGACGAAGCGGCGCGCTACATCGAAACTGGGATCGCACTCGCGCGGGCAGACGAGAACAACCACAATCTGCTGACCAAGCTGCTGCTCAACCAGTCGCTGCTGGCCAAGCGTCGCGGCGATGACGCTCGCTGCCGCCGACGCGGCCGCGGCGCAGGCGGAGTACGCGCGTGGTCTGGCGCAGGTGACGCAGGCATTGGAGCTCGCCCGCGAACTTGGCAATCCGTACGACGAGGCGCACTGTCTGGGCCAGACCGGAATCATGCTGCGGCTCCTGCACAGCGACGTCGAAGCGGACAAGGCATTGCTGCAGACGCTGGAGCTCGGCCGCAAGCTCAACGAGCCGCACGTGCAGGCGGAGGCGTTGATGGAGCGAGGCTCGCTGCTGCTGGCCGGCGGCCGTCTGGCGGAAGCGCAGGAGTGCCTGTCCGAAGCCATCGTGCCTTGCGCGGCGCATCGCGCGCGCGCTCGATGCTCCGCTGAAGCCTGCGAGGCGCTGTCACTCGTGCTCGAGAAAGGCGGCGACTACGCATCGGCGCTGGCGCAGTACAAGGAATTTCATGCGGTGCGCGAAGCAGAGCTTGCCGGGTCGCGCAAGCACTGCGGCGAACGCCGCCCAGCTTTGGCTCGACTTCCAGGATGCGTCGCGGCGTGCGTCGCAGTACCGCGAACGCGCCGAAGAAGCTCGCCGCCGACCATGCGGCACTGACCAAGAAGGCCAAGGTGCTGACCGAGGTCTCGAGCAGGATCGCTGACCGGGCTACTCAATCGCCGCGGACTCGACGCGCACATCGAAGCGCTGGTCGCCGCGAGCGAAGCGAGCGACGTCCATGCTGACGCTCGCGCTGATCGACGTCGACATGTTCAAAGCGGGATCAACGACATGTTCTCGCATGCGGTGGGCGACACGGTGCTGCGGCGAGTGGCGAGCGTCATCCGCGCGCATTGCCGGCAGGACGACCTGCCGGTCCGCTACGGCGGCGACGAATCTCCTGCTGGTGCTGGCGGGCACCGATCTCACGACGGGCACTCGCGTACTGGAGCGCCTGAAGCGCGCCAGCGACGCTGCCTGTGGCAGCGCCGAAGCCCGACGCTCAAGGTCACGCTGCTCGATCGGCATCGCGATGCACGTGCGCGGCTCCACCATCTCCGAGACGATCGCGGCCACTGACGACGCGCTGTACCCGCCAAGCCGCGGGCCTGGATCGCATCGTCGCAAAGAGTCGACGCACCGAAGCAGCTCACGCGCGGGATGTCGGCGACGACGGCTGCATCGGCAATGTCTCCGCGCCGGATCTACGAACTCGCCTCGGCGTCCGACTCGGCTCGAGCTCGCGGAGCATGTCGGCCAATGTCGTTGCCAGCGGCAGCGCGCGCAGATCGCCGATGATCGCGCGAAGCTTCGCGGGCGAGCCCACGATGCGGCGCGGCTCGTCCGGCCGCACGAACTGCGGATTCACCCGGATCGCGATCCGATGCCCGGTTAACTTCTTCCAGCGTGGCGACCATGGCACGGATCGCAACGCCTGCGCCCGAGCACAGATTGACGGTTTCGCCCGCCGCCTCGGCGCGGCCAGCAGCCGCCGATACGCGTCGACCACGACCACGCACGTCGAGGAAGTCGCGGACGACATCGACGTTGCCGAGCTCGATGACGTCGGCCCGCTCGGCGAAATGGCGGACGATCTTGGGAACGAGATACGGCTCGCGCTGGCCCGGACCCGTGTAGTTGAACGGTCGCGACGATCGTGATCGGCAGCGATCGAGCGTACAGCCGAGCTGGTGTGCTCCATCGCGAGCTTGCTCTGACGGCGTAATGGGTGCGGGCGCCAGCGGCGCCGTCTCCACGAGAGTCTGATCGGATTCGTCGTGCTTGCGTAGACCGTGCCCGTGCTCGGCAGCAGGACGCCGCTCGCGACCGTCGCTCTCGCGCGCCAGCGCCTCGAGCAGCGTAGCGTGCCGGGTGAGGTTGACGCGATAGATGGACGCGGCCTCGGCGTGGCCGGGAAAGGCGATCGCCGCGAGATGGACGACGTAGTCCGGCGCTGCCGTGCGAATTGCGGCGGCAACGGCCGGCGCATCGAGGAGATCCGCCTCGAGGTCATCGCAATTGGCGCGTGCGTGCTCGACCAGACCGAGATGACGCGGTAGTCGCATTCGCGCAGATGCGCGCACAGGTGCCGGCCGGTAAACCCGGCGGCACCCGTGTACCAGCACGCGTTCAGAACGAGACGCCACGATCTACGCGGTTGAGATCCGCCTCGACCATCATCCGGCACACCGATTCGAGCGGCGTCGTGTCGCCCAGCCGAGTTTCGCCTGCGCCTCGCAGGATTGCCGAGCAGGCGATCTACTTCCGCCGGACGATAGAACGCCGGATTGACGCGGACGCGCGTCTTCCCGGACGCGGAGTCGATGCCGATTTCATCGACTTCGGTGCCGCGCCATGCCAGCGTGATGCCTGCCGCGGCGAACGCCAGCTCGACGAAGCGGCGCACGGAGTGCATCTGGCCGGTCTGCCAGCACGAACGTATCGGGCCTGGGTGCCGGCAGCATCCGCCACATGCCATCGACGTACTCTCGCGGCGCGAAGCCCCAATCGCGCTGCGCGTCGAGATTGCCCAATTCCAGCATCGTCCTGCGTCCACGGATGATCGCGCCACCGCATCGGTGACCTTGCGCGTGACGAACTCGCGCCCGCGCAGCGGCGACTCGTGGTTGAAGAGAATTCCGCTGCTACCGCGAAGATGCCGAACGACTCGCGGTAGTTGACGCGTCATCCAGTGCGCGTGGAGCTTGGCCGACGCCGTAAGGGCTGCGCGGGTAGAACGGCGTGCCTCGTCCTGCGGCATCGCCTGCGCACGCGGCCGAACATCTCCGACGTGCTCGCCTGGTAGAACCGGATTCTGGTATCGACGATGCGGATCGCTTCCAGCAGGTTGACTACGCCCAATCCCGTGGTCAGCCCGGTGTTGATCGGCTGGTCGAACGGACCGCGACGAAACTCTGCGCGGCCATGGTTGTAATGGCTGCGCCATCTTTCGAGGATGCGGATCCCGGAGCCCCACGTCGAGCAGGTCGAACTCCACGCAGATGCAGCCGCTCGTGGCCCGCGATCCGAGCTCCTCGGATGCGCCAGAAATTGACCGAGCCTGCCGCGGCGAAAGGTGCCGTAGACGCGGTAGCCTCTGGCGAGCAGGCATTGCGCGAGATAAGCGCCATCCTGCCCCGTGATGCCGGTGATGATGGCGGAAGGTGTCGTTGCAGTGGTCATGGGTCCCGTTGTCGTTATCGTGAAGATGGTTGCCCGCCGGATCTCGCGGGCGCGGTAACGTGCTCGCGTGGAGATGTTCCGCGATCAAACGTCGCTAATAGCTGCCGGGCCTGGCGAAATTCTCGAAGCGCGTGTGCTCGCCCAGAAAGGTCAGGCGAATCGTGCCAATGGGACCGTTGCGCTGCTTGGCGATGATGATTTCGGCCGTGCCCTTGTCGGGCGTGTCCTCGTTGTAGACCTCGTCGCGGTAGATGAAGAGGATCGAAATCCGCATCCTGCCTCGATCGCCCCCGAATCGTCGGCCGACGATGCCATCCGCAAGCCACGAGCTCGGCCCGGGAACCGTCAGATCAAAAGACTTCCTCTTCGCCGTCGGGACGGATATCCACGACGCGGTCCCAGTACAAATCGTCCGTCACCCAGCGAAGCGCAAGCCGTCGTCCTGCAACAGATCGGCATAGCTCACAACCGTGTCGCGCGCGAAGGCGCGAAGTCAGCAGCGCTCGAACCGCCATAGCTTCGTGCCTCGCATCGAAGCCATCCGTCGTGCGTGGTCACTCCACGCACTCTCATGCTGGCGCGCACCTGCGCGAAGACTTCCTGCGGAAGCGTATCGACGCTGGGATTTGCAAAACCACGTTCCGTAGCGCATTGGCCAGGAGCCGCTCCCGCCTCGAGCCGCGCACCAGCCACCCCGACGCGTTCGAGGAAAAAGCCGTTGTCTGCGCGATACGCCCGAGACATCAACGTTGAACACGGGCCGATACTCCTTTTGCAGATCGACCGGAGAGCCTGAATGCGTGCCACGATGCCGAAACGCATCAACAATGCCGCGACGTCGCGCGCCAACCTCTTCGCTGCAGGTGCTGAAGTAAACCCGCGGTGCACCACGATCGCCAGCTTTTGCGCACGTGGATCGACCCATCGGTCGCCCACAAAATGCCGGAGCAGCAATGCCACCTGGTTATTACCAAGGCGGAACACATCTGCCGGCAGCCGCTTTTCGTGCGATCGCTGGTCGAAGATGCAGAAGTCTCGCGCAGCCAACGATTCTACTCCCTGCGGATGCCACCGGATTGCCACAAGCCGGATACTGACCAGTTGATGCCAGTGCCCGCGTCCCGCATGACGATTGACGGTGGCACCGAAAGGCGCGAGAGTCGCGGCCTCGCGCACCAGCGTCGCTGTTCGCTTCCGACGCCGTCGTATAGCGCAGCGGCTGGTGCGAGAGATAGCTGCCGTCGCCGACCCAGGTGCCCGAGCAGCACGACCTCATCGTCCTGCCAATGCAACGTCGAGGCTGCCTCAGGGAACCTGCCCGTGACAAGGCGCAATTCGGTCGCCCGGTTTGATCGCACCCCAGGACGACCCAGCCACGCTGCCCACAAATACGCGGTGCTTCGCCGTCGCGCGCAACGCGCGCCGCTCGCGAGGAGTCATCCGCAGCGCTGGTCGGACACCCGCAGACCATACGCGACCGCTGCGAGCGCCCGCGATCTCGCCGTTCTCCATTCAACGCGAGGACCTCGGGCTCGGCGCCGACAGCGCGGCTGCGAATCGCCCAACGCGCGAGCCATCGGCACAGAGCGCCAAGGTATCGCCCGGCATTTCGCGCAGATCCGACATCACGGGCCGCTTGTTCGGCCGCTGCTCGAGCGAGCGGTTGAGCTGCGACAGCGCGATCGACCGGCACCTTGCAGCTCCTTCGCGAGCGACTTCATCGCGCGCGAGATCTCGGAGATCTCGGTCGCGCGATTCTCGCCGGCGGTCGTCGCCTGCATCAGCTGCAGGTAGTCGACGATCACGAGGCCGAGCTTGCCGTACTGCTTCATCAGGCGGCGCGCGCGCGAGCGCACCTCGATCGCGTTCAGCGCCGGCGTCTCGTCGATCAGGATCGGCGCTTCGTTGAAGCCGGCCGAGCGCGGTCGAAAGCTTCTCCCAGTCCTCGGCGGCGAGGCGGCCGGTCCGCAGCTTGTGCTGGTCGAGGCGTGCCGACCGAGCCGATCATGCCGCAGCGCGAGTTGCGAGGCGCCCATTTCCATCGAGAACACGGCGACCGGCATGCTTCGGCGTTCGAGCGCGACGTGCTCGCCGATGTTGAGCGCGAGCGCGCGTCTTGCCCATCGCTCGGCCGCCCGGCGACGACGACGAGATCGCCCGGCTGCAAGCCCGGACGTCATCCGGTCGAGGTCGGCGAAGCCGGTGGGCACGCCGGTGACGTCGGACGGATCGTCGCGGTTGTACAGCGTCTCGATGCGCTCGACGACGCTCGCCAGCAGCTTGCCGATGCTCCTGGAACTGCTGCGCGCCGCGCGAGCCCTGCTCGGCGATGTGCAGCACCTTCGCCTCCGCCTCGTCGAGCACCTCTTCGCGCTGCGGCCGAGCGGGTTGTACGCCGTGTCGGCGATCTCGCCGGCGGTCGCCGCGAGCTGGCGCAGGATCGAGCGGTCGCGGACGATGTGCGCGTAGTGGCGGATGTTCGCGGCGGTCGGCACGTTCTGCACGAGCGCGCCGAGATACGCGAGGCCGCCGACGTAGTCGAGCTTCTGCGTCGACGCCGAGCGCTTCGGACACGGTGACGACGTCCGCCGGCTTGCCGTCGGCGGCGAGCGCAACGATGTGCCGGTAGATCGAGCCGATGCGCGTCGCTGTAGAAATCGGCGTCGCGCGACGACGTCGCCGACGCGTGTCGGCCGCGTCGTTGTCGAGCAGCAGTCCGCCCAGCACCGATTGCTCCGCCTCCAGCGAATGCGGCGGCAGCTTCAGCGCGTCGAGTTGCGGATCGTCGGGCACGGTGTACGGCGAAACTGGCTGCGGGGACGCGCGATTCTACCGCGGTGCGGCTCGCGCGAACCGCGATGAAAACGAAAGGGCCGGTTGCGCGGCCCTTCGATTCATTGCATGCGCGCTGTCAGCGCACGGGCAGGCGCTCAATTGCCTGACGGTTTCGCCGACGACGTGCACGGTGATGTGCGCGGTGACGTCGGTGTGCAGCGACACGGCAGACGCGGATGATCGCCGACCTGCTTCAGCGGTCCGGACGGCATCTTCACCATCGCACTTCTCGACGTCCGATGCCCTGCGCCTTGCAGCGCTTCGACGATGTCGACGTTGGTGACCGAGCCGAACAGGCGGCCGTCGACGCCGGCCTTCTGCGTGACCTGCGATCGTCGCGCCTTCGAGCTTCGCGGCGAGCGCCTGCGCGGCCGCGAGCTTGTCGGCGGCGCGCCGCTTCGAGCTCGGCGCGCTTCGCCTCGAGCAGCCTTGAGGTTCTCCGGCGTGGCGCGCTTCGCCTTGCCTTGCGGGATCAGGTAAGTTCCGCGCGAAGCCGTCCTTGACCTTGACGACGTCGCCCAGGTTGCCGACGTTCGCGATCTTCTCGAGCAGGATGATTTGCATGGTCGCGCTCCGTCAGTGCAGGTCGGTGTACGGAAGCAGCGCGAGGAACTGCGCGCGCTTGATCGCCGTGCCGAGCTGGCGCTGGTAGCGGGCCTTCGTGCCCGTGATGCGCGCCGGCATGATCTTGCCGTTCTCCTGCACGAAGTCCTTCAGGACGTCGATGTCCTTGTAGTCGATCTGCTTGACGCTTCTCCGGCGGTGAAGCGGCAGAATCTTGCGGCGCTTGAACAGCGCATTGCCGCGCTCGCGCTTCTTGCCGTCCTTCTTCTTGCCTTTACCCTTGCCTCTTCCGATGGGACGTGGCATGTCGTTTCCTTCGTTAGTCTTCAGTTCTGATTCGAATCGCGTGATGTGCAGCGCGACGCGTCGATGCCGGTGCGGTAGCGGCGGGCGAGGAATCCTTCGCAGCGCACTGCCGCTCCCGACGGCGACCCTGCGCAAGCGCCACGCGCCACGTCGCCGAACGCCACCGCGTGCAGCTCGCACTCGACCTTGCGTTCGCCGCCGGCTTCCGGCTGCACCGACCGGTGCATGCAGCGCTGCAGTCGATCGCCGGAATGCCGGCGGGCGTGTGGCGGAGGTCGCCGCGTTCGGCGAGCGATGGCGTCGAGCGTCGAGCCGGTTGCTCGCCGGCACGTCAGGTCGCGCGTCAGTCGCGTCAGCTGGTTGCGTCGACGCGTGCGGCGTCGCTGCCGCCGGCGCAGGCGCTGCGGCCGGCGCTCTCGGCCGGCACGGTCGCCTCGATCGCCGTTCGCGCGTCGCCGTCGCGGTCGCGTCAGCGACCGCGCCTTCTCTTCCTTCATCATCGGCGACGGCGTCGACGACCGCCTCGTTCATCGCGACGATCAGGTGGCGCAGCACCGCGTCGTTGAACTTGAACGCGTGCTCGAGCTCGTCGAGCGTCTCCTGGTCGCACTCGATGTTCATCAGCACGTAGTGCGCCTTGTGGACCTTCTGCGATCGGATAGGCGAGCTGGCGGCGGCCCCAGTCCTCGAGGCGGTGGATCTGGCCGCTTGCGGCCGGTCACCATCGTGCGGTAGCGCTCGATCATCGCGGGCACCTGCTCGCTCTGGTCGGGATGCACGATGAATACGATTTCGTAATGACGCATGAGCAGAACACTCCTTTCGGTCGGTTGAAGGCTGGTCGGATCCGGGCACGCTCGGCGACGCCAGCGGCCTCCCCGTCTGCTACGCAGGGTGAGGCAAGGAAGCCTGCGATTATAGCAGTCTGCTGTTGTCGATCAATGACGCTAGACCCGGACTATCCGCGCAGCGGCCGGTGCAAACGCGTTGCAGATCAAGGCTGTTCCGCGGCCTGCGCGGCCCGCTGCGCCGGTCACCTCGACGCGGCAGCGGCGCGGCCGATCGCCAGCGGCGTCGCTAGCATCGCGTCGCGGTCGGCCTTCGGCAGCGTCGGACTGCCTGTCACGCGCGCGTAGAACTGCGGCAGGTCGTCGTCCTTCCTGCGCGCAGCAGCGCCGCGGAATGCGGGTACGCTGAGCCGTATAGATGCCGATCGACGCCAGCGCTGCGTTGTTGGGTCCTGCGTTGCCTCGCCGCGAACCAGCGATCGTAGCCGCCGAGGCCGGGCTCGCCGGCCTTCGCGTGCTCGTACGCCGCTTTCATCGCCGCGAAGCGCTGCCGCCTTGCCGCGTCGCTTGCCGTCGTCCGGACGCGGCGCTCGCGTAGATGCGCGTCAGAGCGTCGCGCGCGTCGTCGCGGACGAGATCACGGAATACCGCGCGCAGCTGCGTCCGTGCGCACCGCCTATTGCGCATCGAGCTGCGCGATTGCCTTGCGGCGCGCAAGCCAGCGTGCGACGCCCCGCTTCCTCCACCGCGACGGCGAACGACTCGTTGAAGACCGAGTCGTCCTTGACGTACACGCACCTGATGCGCAAGCTCGTGAAAGACGAGGCGCGCCACCTCGGTGTCGGGCCAGCGGACGAACGACGACAGCACCGGATCGTCGAACCAGCCGAGCGTCGAGTACGCCGGCACGCCGCCGACGTACACGTCGTCGCCTGCCGCCCGCAGCCGCGCCGCTTCCGCGCGCGCCTCGTTCTCGCGGAAGTAGCCGCGATAGTTGACGCAGCCGGCGACCGGAAAGCACCACTGCGCGCGGCGTGAGCGAAAGCGCCGGCGTCGCGAAGACGTTCCACACGACGAACGGCCGGCCGAGATCGGTGTAGCTGCGTGTAGCTGCCGTTGTCGGGCAGTCCGAGCTCGCGGCTCGCGAAGGCGCGGATTTCGCTGCACGCGCTCGCAGGCGCTCGGCCGAGCGCGGCGTCGGTCGCTCTGCCGATCACTTCCGGGATCGGTTGCGCGCGCGCGATGAGGTCGAGCTGGCCGGACGCGCCCTGCCAATAGTAATCGGCGGTCTCGATGGCGCTGCAGCCGGCAAGCGCGCAATACGCCAGCACAAGGCGAGCCTGCGACATGTGCGTTCGACCGCATCGGTCGAACGATCCGCGCGTCCGCATGCGTCACGGCGCAGAAGACGCGCGCAGGCGCCGATGCCGTCCTCGAGCTTGCGCCTGACCGATCGTATACGCGAAGCGCACGTGCTGCGCGGCGCGATGGCGCCGAAATCCATGCCCGGCGTGAACGCCACGCCCGCGCCTTCCAGCACGTCGCGGCAGAAACGCGTCGCTGTCGTCGGCGAACTCGCGAGCAGTCGGCGTAGACGAAGAAGCCGCCGGTCGGCATCACCGGAACGCCGAAGCCCAGCTCGCGCAAGCGCGGGCACGAGGAAATCGCGCCGGGCCTCGAACGCTGCGCGCCGCTGCTTCGAGGATCGCCGAGCGTCGCCGGCTCGAAGCACGCGAGCGCCGCGCGCTGCGACGGCGTCGCCGGCGAAATGTACGAGATTCTGCGCGAGCTTCTCGAGGTCGCGCACGTGGCGCTCCGGCGCCACCACCCAGCCCAGGCGCCAGCCGGTCATGTTGAAATACTTCGAGAAGCTCGAAATCGACGAACGCGTCGTCGGCGAACTCGAGCACGCTGCGCGCGCCGTACGCAGGCCATAGGTCAGTCCAAGATAGATTTCGTCGACGATCGAGCCGGCCGCCGCGCGCGCGCAACGGCGGCGACGATCCGCGCATCTCGTCGCGCGGCACGACGCGTGCCGGTCGGATTCGACGGCGACGCGATCAGCACGCCGCGCGTCGTCGGCGTCCAGTGCCGCTCGATCGAGGTCCGCCGTCAGCTGATAGTTCGATGTCGGCGCCGACCGGAATGCCGACGGGCTCGCCTTCGAGCATGCGGACGAAGTGGCGGTTGCACGGATAGCCGGGATCGGCGAGCAGGATCCGCTCGTCGCGGTTGACGATCAGCGCCATCACCAGCAGCAGCGCCGCCGACGAGCCGGCGGTGACGATGACGCGCTCGGGCGCGACGTCGACGCCGTAGTGGTCGGCGTAGTGCGCGCGCGATCGCGTCGCCGCAGCTCCGGCAGGCCGAGCGCCGACGTGTAGTAGATGTCGCCGGCGGCGATCGCGCGCTGCGCCGCGTCGATCACCGGTCGCGGCGTCGGGAAATCCGGGCTCGCCGATCTCCATGTGCACGACCGATGCGCCCGGCGGCCTCGAGCGCGCGCGCGGCGGTCTGCACCTCCATCACATGGAAGGGCGCGATTTCCGCGACGCGCGCCGCGAGTGGCGATCGGGAATCCATCGAAAGTCGTAGAGCCGATTCGGGCAAGAAGGCGTTATCGTACCGCCCTATCGGTATCGACCAACGCCGCTGCCCAAAGTTCGTGCGCTGTCTCGTCTACGCCGTTATCGCGCTGCGGCTCTGCTGCGCCGCCGCGCCCGGATACGCGACCAGGTGTACAAATGCGCCGACGAGCGGCGACCTGCCCGTGTACCAGGATGCGCCGTGCCCGCCGGGCCGGGAGCTGCGCAATTTCGCCGCCGATCCGGCCACGGTGTCGGTGATTCCGGTCGCGCCCGGTCCCGCGGCACGACTGACGCGTGCCGTCGCGCCGCTGCCGGCACGCCGGACCAGGAACGCGAGCGCCGCCGACCGGAAGGAGCGGTCGCGCGGCGGCGACCCGTCGGAGCGCCGCTACATCCATCCCGGGATGCACGAAGGCGAGGTGCTCGCCGCGCGCCGGTCCTCCGGATCTGAAAAGCGGCGGCGGCAGCCGCAAGCTCGCGCGCTGGACGTACATGCCGGCGCGAGCGCGATCCGCAAACGATCACCACCGTGGTCTTCGACTACGGCAGGCTGGTCGAGGTCGAGCGCAAGGTCGTGACGAGTGAGCGCTCGTGCAGCGCGTCCGCGAAGCCAGCGTCACGGTGGACGGCCGCACGACCGGCGCGATCGGGCCGGGCTCCTCGTGCTGGCCGGCATCACGGCCGACGATGGCGTCGAGGATCGCGACTGGCTGGTGCGCAAGCTCGTCCAATTGCGGATCTTCGACGATGACGCCGGCGTGATGAATCGCTCGGTGCGTCGACATGCGGCGGCGACATCCTCGGCCGTATCGCAGTTCACGCTCTACGCGTCGACGCGCAAGGGCAACCGGCCAGTCGTACATGGCGGCGGCACGGCCGGAGGTCGCGCGAGCCGGCGTTCGCCGCCTTCGTCGCGTACGCTCGCCGCTGCGCTCGGCAAGCCGGTCCCCACTGGTGTATTCGGCGCGCACATGGAGGTGCACCTCGTCAACGACGGACCGGTGACGATCTGGCTCGATTCCAGGGTCCGCGACTGACCAGCTGCCGCTCTACGCATGGTCCGGCTTGGCCGGGGACAGGTACCCATTTCTCCTCTGGCACGACCTTCGGTTCCTCCGGGTCGCGCTTCGTAGGCCGGCGTCATGATCGCGACGCCGTACTCGTTGAAGACATCGAGGATGTTCCGGTGCAGCGCCGAATAGAGTTGCGCCATCCGGATGCGGATCCGTCGCAGCCGACGTTGAGCTCGTAGGTGACGGCGAAATCGCCGAGCGCGCGTCTGCAGCACGAAGCGGTCGCCGGCTCGGCCGCAATCCCAGGCGTGCGGCGCGCCGCTCGAGCAGCATCGCCTCCACTTGCCGCCAGGGCGTTTCGTAGCCGATGCCCACGGTGGTGTGCAGCAACAGGCCCTCCTTGCGCGCCAACGTGGTGTAGTTGATCACGTGGCCGTTGATGATCTGCGAGTTGGGAATCACCACCTCTTCGTTCTTCGTCGTCCGCAGATGCGTGACCTGCAGCCGCATGGCGGTGACGTCTCCGACGACGTCGCCGATCTTCACGCGATCCCCCACGCGGAACGCGCGCGCCGGTACGTCATCATGTACCCGGCGATGATGTTGTGGAAATCGCCGTCGACGAACCGAGCGAGAACACGACGCCCAGGAACAGCGATATGCCCTTGAAGGCCGCGGCGTCGGACCCCGGAATAGTACGGGATACGCGACGACAAGCCCGAGGACGATGATGGCCAGTCGGACGATCTTGTACGTCGGCATCGCCCATTCGGGCTCGAAGTTGCCGAGCTTCACGATGCCGCGCTCGACCGACTCGAAGAAGAGGCGGACCATCCGCAGGCCGAAGCGGACGATGAAATACAGGATGACGAGGAAGATCAGCTTCGGAATGGCGTCCAGAAATTCGCGCCCCAGCGTCGCCAGCGGATCGATCACATGGTCGAGCAGCGCGGTGCCCACGCCGATCGTCCAGGGAATTGGCCAAGCACAAAGACCAGCCAGACGAAGGTCAGCGCGCAGCAGCGCGAGGATGCGCAGCAGCCTGAGCAGCGCCGGATACCAAAGCGCGGGCGCGCTCGGCGCGAACGATGGCAAACGACTGGATGCCGACCGTGCGGATGCGCGCATGCAGCGCGGATTCGACCCGCTTCCGCAGCCGGCTCGTGAGCCATATCAATAGCGCAGCGGTGACCAGGTAACAGCAGCGTCGCGCCGCCTGCAAGCAACAGTCGCGCGGGTAATGCGCTCCGGCGTTCGCGCCGCGCGGTAGTCGACGATCGCGCTGCGGATACGGGCTTCGTTCAGCCTGCGCAAGGCGTAGTGACTGAAACTTGTTCGAGCTGCGCGTCCGCCGGCGTCACGACCATGATGCGCGTCGGAGCCGGCGAAGATCGCCGTCAAGCCCTCCGAGGTTCCGGTGCGCACCGACGCTGGCGATCGACGGCCGGATCGCGTGCGGCCGCTTCGATCCGCTGGACGATGCCGGCGGCGCGGCCTCCGCCGGAAAGCTCGTGGTGCCGCGCACGCGGAACAGCACGCTGCCATCGACCTCGACCGCCGCTTGCTCGATCGCCTGTTCGGGATTGGCTTCCTCGGCTGCGGCCGCACGCGACGGAAGCCGAAACCCAGGACAACAGCCATGGCGACCGCGGCCAGGGCGCGATACGAGCGGCGATTCGGCATTAGGAACCTCTGAACAAGTCGCACACGGTTGACGGGGTGTTTTCGGGATGGGATGCGCGAAGCGAAGCCGAAGCGATGGTCGGCCCCTTCGCGAGGCTCGCGACAAAGCGAACCGCCCGAAAACCCCGTCCCCTTCGAGCTGCAGCCAATGCGGCGCCTGCTTCGCCGTGCTCCTCGGCATCGTAGGCTTGGCTGCGACCTTCGTCGCCGTCTCGCATCCATCCGCATTGTGCCGTGCAGCGCAGGCCGTGCGGACTTGTTCGAGAGTTCCGCAGGCCCTTCGGTAACGCAACGACCGGTCGGCGGGGCAACCGCGGGCGGGGCATGTGCATTATCGCCGATCGGCGATCGGCGGCTCGACCGTTCGAAGGTAGCCGCGTCAGTCCTCGAGCGGACTGCGCTGGCATCCGCGTGTTCCAGCGCCCGGGAAGGCTAGCCTGCGTCGCGATCGAGCGCCAACCGGCCGGGGCCGAACGCCCACACCATCAGCATGCCGCCCATGATCGTGACGTTCTTCAGGAAATTGATCAGCTGCGTCTGGTATTCGGCCAGGCGGGGCAACCAGAAGTTGTGGAAGACGATCGTCGTCGGGATCCAGGAACACGAAGATGGCCAGACGCCGCCCAGCGCCTTTGTAGCCGACGAGCAGCAGCACGCCGGCGCCCAATTCGACCGCGGATAGCGACGATCGCCATCAATTGCGGCATCGGCAATCCCTTGCTGGCGATATAGCCGAGCGGTGCCTTCGAATCCGGTGATCTTCCCGAAGTCCGAATAGATGAACATGACGCTCAACAGGATGCGGGCGACGCAGTGCCGCGCCATCGCGATTCGTGTTCATGCGCGTCCTTTCGCTCGTGTACCAGACGCGGATGGCGGGTTGCCATCACGGCAGGTCGAACAGCAGCAACTTCGGCGCCATGTCCGCCGCGCGATCCGCACGGCGCTCTCGCCTTCGATGCGCACCGCGTCGCCTGCGCCGAGCGGCGTGTCGTTCACGGTCGACGTTGCCGCGCGCGACATGGACGTAGGCGCGGCGGCCCGGCGCGAGCGCAGTGCGTCGCGGTCTCGGCGCCGTCGAACATCCCGGCGTAGACGCGCGCGTCCTGATGAATCGTGCACGGCGCCTCGCCCCGCCGGGCGGAGCGGCGAGCAACGCGAGCTTGCCGCGCTTCGCCGCGGGCTCGACGCGCGCCTGCTCGTAGCGACGCCGGAATGCCGCCGTGCCGCTGGCTCGATCCAGATCTGCAGGAAATGCACGGGCTCGGTCGTGCGACGGGTTGAACTCGCTGTGCAGCACGCCGCGGCCGGCGCTCATCCGCTGCACGTCGCCGGGCACGATGACGGAGCCGGTGCCCATGTTGTCCTTGTGCGCGAGCTGCCCGTCGAGCACGTAGCGAGATGATCTCCATGTCGCGGTGGCCGTGCGTGCCGAAGCCCGTGCCGGGCTGCGACGCGGTCCTCGTTGATCACGCGCAGCGGGCCGAAGCCCATGTGCGTCGGGATCGTAGTAGTCGGCGAACGAGAAGCTGTGGTAGCGAGTCGAGCCAGCCGTGGTCGGCGTGGCCCGCGTTTGGCCGCGGGGCGTAGCGTGATCATTCGAATTCCTGGCGAGCCGAAGAATGCAGTCGTGTCGCCGCGTCGACGGCGATTGCTACGTCATCGCAAGCGTTGGGCTAGAGTTTGTACGCCGCTTCGCGAAGTCGTGCGCGAGGCCCGGCGCCAGCGCGAACGCCTCGTCCTCGCCGATCTGGTGCTCGGCGACGAGGGTGGCGAGGAAAGCGGCAATCGATGCGCCGCGCGACGTCGTGCCGCGCCGGGATCGACAGGAACGCGCGCGTGTCGTCGTTGAAGCCGACGGTGTTGTAGAAGCCGGCCGTTTCGGTCGCCTGCTCGCGAAACCGCAGCATGCCCTCCGGGCTGTCGTGAAACCACCACGGCGGACCCAGCTTCAGCACCGGATAATGACCGGCCAGCGGCGCCAGCTCGCGCGCGTAGACGGTCTCGTCGAGCGTGAACAGGATGATCGGTCAGCCCGCGCTCGTTGCCGAACTGGTCGAGCAGCGGCTTCAGCGCGCGGACATAGTCGGTGCGCATCGGGATGTCGGCGCCCTTGTCGCGTCCGAAGCGGCTCGCCACCAGCGGATTGTGATTGCGGAAGCTGCCCG
>ERZ1370068.7655-contig-6560_pt1 | contig 45207 bp, 47 predicted proteins | sample MGYA00561227_ERZ1370068 | MGnify/ENA primary metagenome ERZ1370068 (study PRJEB38410, sample SAMEA6850437) | metagenome | study: Metagenomic assessment of the ecological functions of the soil: analysis of the soil microbiota associated with the... | reverse complement strand
TACGTATTGCTCGAGGAACCGTTCCGCCCATTGCGGGTGGAACGCATCCTCGTCGTACGTCCACCTCCTCTGGCCCGCGGACCACAGGGCGTGGCCGGTCGCGGCCGCGGCGAGCGCAGAAGGCCACGACCCGTACGGACCACGGGCGCACTGGCGGTCAGCGCGCTCCCGTCCGGCGGCTCGCGGGCGGCACGCCGCGGATTCTACACGAGGCCGCCAGGGCGCCGCCTCCCTCCGGCTCCGTGACACACTCGATGTCCATGCCGTCTCCAGCCCGCCGCTCCTGGAGGTCGTGCGCGAGGGTGGCCGCCGCGCTCGCCTTCCCTCGTGCTGGGCCCCGCCCGTCCACGCCCAGTACTTCGGCCAGAACAAGGTCCAGTACAAGGACTTCGACTTCCGGGTGATATGAAGACCGGCACTTCGACATCTATTACTACGCCGGGAGGAGGAGGCGGCGGTCGCCGGACGCGGCCAAGATGGCGGAGCGCTGGTACGCGCGCTCTCAGCGCGTGCGCTCCAGCCACCAGCTCGCCGCAGCGCCAGCCCGTCATCCTCCTACGCCAGCCACCCCGACTTCGAGCAGACCAACGTCCGTCGACGGGCGACATCGGCGAGGGCACGGGCGGCGTCACCGAGATCCTGAAGCGCCGCGTCGTGCTGCCCGATGGCCGGGACCGCTCGGCGGAGACCGACCACGTGCTGGGCCACGAGCTGGTGCACGCGTTCCAGTTCGACATGACGGGCGAGGCGGCCCCGTCAGCGAGCGGCAACGTCCCTGCCGCCGTCCGGCTGCCGCTCTGGTTCATCGAGGGCATGGCCGAGTACCTCTCGCTGGGCCCCGTCGACCCGCACACCGCGATGTGGATGCGCGACGCGGTCGGAGGCGCAGACCGGATGCCGCCGCGATCCGACCGACCTCGACAGCCCCGCGTACTTCCCCTACCGCTGCGGGCCAGGCCCTCTGGGCCTACGTGGCCGGGCGCTGGGGCGACGAGGTCTGGGCGCGTGCCCTGAGGGCTCGCGTGCGTGGCAACAGCGGACGCGGAGCAGATCCTGTCGGGCATCACGGGATTGCCCTCCGAGGAGCTGCTCCAGGCAGTGGCACGAGGCGCTGCAGGCGCCTACCGCGCCGCTCGCTCGAGCGCCAAGCGGACGGCTCCGTCCGACTACGGGCCTGGTCGTGATCACCGACGAGAACGGCGGGCGAGCTCAACGTCGCGCCCGTCGCTGAGCCCCGACGGCAAGCTGCCTGGCCTTCTTCTCCGAGAAGGACCTCTTCTCGATCGACCTCTACCTGGCCGACGCGTCGTCCGGCGAAGATCCGCCGCAAGCTCGTGAAGACGGCGACCGACCCCCACTTCGAGAGCCTGCAGTTCATCAACTCCGCGGGCAGCTTCGACGCCACGGGCCGGCGGTTCGTGTTCGGCGCCGTCGAGTCGCGGCAAGGCCGCGCTCAACGATGCGGGACGCCGCCGGCGGCCACGTCCACGACTGCAAGATCCCGGAGGTGGACGAGATCTTCGATCCCAGCCTCGCTCGCCGGACGGCCAGCAGATCGTGTTCTCCGCCCAGGTCGGCGGCCTGACCGACCTCTTCGTCTACGACCTCGAGGGCGAAGCAGCTGCGCCGCGCTCACGAACGACGCCTACGCCGATCTGCAGCCGTCGTGGTCCCCGGACGGAACCCGCATCGTGTTCTCGACCGACCGCTTCTCGACCGACCTCGAAGACCCTCGGCGCGGGAAACTATCGCCTGGCCCTCGTCGACCCCGACGGCAGTGACATCCGCCCGCTGCCCAGCTTCGAGGAGGCGAAGAACATCAACCCGAAATGGTCAGCGGACGGAGCCAGCGTCTTCTTCATCTCCGATCGCAACGGGATCAGCAACATCTATCGGCTGGACGTGGCGCAGCGGCCAGCCTTCGCAGGTCACCGATCTCTTCACGGGCGCCAGCGGGATCACCGCCTCAGCCCGCGCGCTTTCCGTGGCTCGCGATCGGCTCGCCTACAGCGTGTACGAGAAGGGTCAGAACCGGATCTACGCGATCGAGGGGCCGCGGATGGCGGGGACGGCCCTGAGCGACGCCGGCGATCGCACCCGCGCCGCCATGCTGCCACCGCGCGAGCGGCCGGGGGCGGAGGTGGCGGCGCTGCACCGTGAGCCGACGTTCGGCCTGCCCACGAACCAGAAGGTCGTGACCGCGCCCTACAAGCCCAAGCTCACGCTCGACTACGTGGGGCAGAGCGCGATCGGCATCGGGACCGGGCCTACGGGGACCTTCGTCGGCGGCGGTGTGGCGCTTCCAGTTCAGCGACGTCCTGGGCGAAGCACAACCTGGGCGCCGTGCTGCAGATCGACGGGCGCTTCGAGGACTTCGGGGGCATCATCGGCTACGAGAACCGGGCGCATCGATGGGCCTGAGGGCGCAGATCTCCCAGGTCCCGTACGTCACGGGCCTCGTTCGCCACTCGGCCAGGCCCTGAGCGGCGCCATCATCGAGCGGTCCGAGCTGTACCGCGAGACCCACCGCGGGGCGGAGAGCTACATCGCGTATCCGTTCAGCAAGGCCTCGCGCTTCGAGGTGGCAGCGGCGGTCCGCCACATCTCGTTCGGCCGCGAGATCGAGACCGTGGCCTTCGACCCGTTCACCGGCCAGGTCATCGCCCAGGACCGGCAGAAGCTGGATGCGCCCGACGGCATCGGGTTCGCGGAAACCAGCGCCGCCCTCGTCTACGACACCTCCCTCTTCGGGCCGACCAGCCCCATCCTGGGACAGCGTTACCGGTTCGAGGTGACACCCACCTTCGGGGGCTGGAAGTACACGACCGTCCTGGCCGACTATCGCCGGTACGTGATGCCGCGTGCGGCCCGTCACCCTGGCCGGACGCCTCATCCACTACGGGCGCTATGGCAGCGGCGCCGACGACCCGCGCATCAGCCCGCTCTTCATCGGCTATCCCACCTCATGCGCGGGTACGACGTCAACTCGTTCAACGCGAGCGAATGTGGCCTCGAGACCCTCCGGTGCCCCGTGTTCGACCAGCTCGTGGGCAGCCGCATCGCGGTCGCGAACCTCGAGCTGCGCCTTCCCGCTGCTGGGCCTCTTCAACCGGCAGCAACCTGTACGGCCCCATCCCCGTCGAGACTGATCGCGTTCTCCGATTGGGGCGTGGCCTGGACCGGGCGAACGACAAGGCGAAGTTCCTGGGCCACGAGGGCACCCGCGAGATCGTGAAGAGCTACGGCGGGGGCGCCCGCGTGAACGTCCTGGGCTTCGCGGTGGTCGAGATCGACTTCGTCGAGGCCCGTGGATCGGCCGAAGGAAGGCTGGACCTGGCTGTTCAACTTCACGCCCGGCTTCTGATACCTTTGAGCCTGAGTCCTCGTCGACCCCTCATTCCGCGAAGGAAGTGGCCCATGATCCGGACTTGCCCTGGCTGCGGCACCAAGAACCGCATTCCCCCGAGCACCCGGCCGACACCGGCCGCTGCGGCTCGTGCAAGGCCGACCTGCCTCCGGTGCAGCGAGCCCATCGACGCGGACGCGGCTCTCTTCGACGAGATCACGGGCAAGGCGACCGTGCCCGTGCTCGGTGGACTTCTGGCGGCCTGGTGCGGCTCCCTGCCGCATGGCCGCGCCCGAGGTGCATCGCGCGGCCACGGACATGGCAGGCAAGGCGGTGGTGCTGAAGGTCGACACGGACAAACATCCGGAGCTCGCCCAGCGCTTCGGCGTGCAGGGGCATCCTGAACTTCCTGGTGATGAAGGACGGGCAGGTCGTGCGCCAGCAGCCCGGCTACGTGCCCCACACCCAGCTCACGAGCTGGCTGAGCGAGGCCGTGGGCGCGACCGCGAAGGCCTGAGCGTCCGCCGTCAGCCCTTCGCGATCCGGCCGATGGCCGCGTAAGTCGTCGGAGCGCTGTGAACCGATGAGCACCCGCTTCCCGTTGTCCAGCGTGAGCTCCACGCCGCGATCGCCGCTCACGTTGTAGGCGCGGCCACGCAGTCCGAACCTCAGGCCCCAACCCCGTATTCACGGATGGGCCGATACGTGCGCGCCTCCCAGCGGGCGATGTGCGTGGGCGCGATCGTGCGGTTGGCGAACGGAAGCATGCGGATGCGGACGCCGGCGTCCCGCACGGTCACGTGCAGCTCGAGGAAGAGCAGGATCGCCACCAGCGCCGGGGACAGGAACATCGTCAACTGGGGCCCCCGGGAACGTGCGCCCGCAAGTCTGCCAGGCGAACACTGTCGCCAGGAGGAGCGATCTCGTGTAGCACGAACGCGACGACCCGGTTCACGAAACGTTGGCGTTCCTCGAACAGGACCGGTCCCGCGGCGGGGTTCCACTCATGTCCGCACTCCGTACTTCTAGTTCGCGCGGGCCTTCAGCATGCCCGGCGAGTTCCACCGCATGACATGATACACCGCGGGCACGTCGCCCACGTTCTTCATCCCGGCATCTGGTTCGCGGCCTGAAGATCACCGGAGCCGGGCCCCACGCGCTTCGCCTCGCCGTTCGACGAGCGCTTCCACCGTCCCCTCCTTGATGATCACGATCTCTTCGTCGGGGTGCTTGTGCGGTGGGTGGGGTGACTGGCCGACGGGCAGGGTGGAGACGTGGGCTCCAGCTCGTCCAGCGTGGCCGTGGGGTCCTTGAAGACCTGCTTGGCTCTTGGTCACGCCGGTGCCGGAGGGCTTGGCCTGATCTCCTCCCAGGAGACGGCGGTCGAGCTCCATCACGGCGCGCCGGCGGACTGGCCGGCGCGCTGCGGCGAGCGCCCCGGATGACCATGCCGGCGAAGAGGGCGAGGAACACCCTGCGCATGCGCGACCTCCTTTGGTTCGTGAGACGGGCGGGATCGTACCGCAGCAAAGCCGCCCGTTGGTGGCCGCAGCAGCCAAAGCCGCCCGTTGGTGCCGTTCGCTATAGTGGGCGGTCATGCTCGACGCGCCCGCGCGGCCTCGTCCGCGGACTCTGGACCGGCCCCGGCGGGGGCCGCGAGGTGCCTGACCCTCGCCTACCCGCTGATCCTGGCCCACATGTCTTTCACCGTGCAGACCTTCGTGGACCGCCTGTTCCTCACCCGGTATTCGGCGGAAGCGGTGGCGGGGGCGGTGACCGGGCTCTTCTTCACGCTCGCGGTGATGTCGCTCTTCTCGGGCACGGGTGAATACCTGACCACGTTCATCGCGCAGTACCCTGGGCGCGGGCCGCCCCTGCGCATCGGCCCCGCGTTGTGGCAGGGCTTCTATTCTGCGATCGGCGCCGGCGTGCTCATCGCGGCCGTCTCCCCGCTGGTCGGCCCCGTGTTCGCGCTGGCCGGGCACGATCCCGTCGTGCAGCGCAACGAGATCACCTTCGCGACCATCCTCCTGCGCGGGGCCTTCCCCGTGGTGCTGATGGCGACGCTGGCCACCTTCTTCGCCGGGCGCGGCCAGACGCGCGTGGTGCTGGTCGTGAACGTCATCTCCACCCTCGTCGACATCGTGCTCGACGCGCTCTGGATCTTCGGGCGCGGGGGCTTCCCGCGCTGGGGCGTGGCCGGCGCGGCCTGGTCCACGGTGGTCGCGCAGGCCCTGGGGGCGGCGATCTTCGTCGTCCTCATCCTGCGCCCGTCCTGCCGCCGCGCCTACGCCACCCTGTCCGGCTGGCGTTTCGATCCCGCTCTTCCTGCGCCTGCTGCGCTACGGCCTGCCCAGCGGCCTGCAGTATTCGCTGGAGATCCCGCCTTCGCGATCTTCACTGATGATCATCGGCCGCATCGGCACCGCGCCCTGGCCGCCTCCGGGATCACCGTTCAACCTGAACATGATCGTGTTCATGCCGATGCTCGGTCTGGGAGTGGCGGTGAGCGCGGTGGTGGGGCGGTACCTCGGGGCCGATCAGCCCGACGCCGCGGAGCGCGCCACCTGGTCCGCCTTCTGGCTGAGCCTCGTCTACATGACCGCCTGCACGGCCGCTCTACGTCCTCGCGCCCCACGCCCTCCTCTTCCCTACGCCGCCCGGCGCGGATCCGGCCGTGTTCGCCGAGGTCGAGCGGATCTCCGTCGTGCTCCTGCGCTTCGTGGCCCTCTACTCCCTGTTCGACATGATGAACGTGATCTTCGCCGCCGCCCTGCGCGGGCGGGGGACACCTTCTACACGCTGGCTTTGACCGTCGTCCTCTCCTGGGCCGCCATGCTCGTCCCCGCCTATCTCGTCTGCGTCGTGGAGGAGGCGGCGTCTACGCCGCGTGGGACGACGGCCAGCGCCTACATCGTGCTCCTGGGCCTCCTGATGATGAGGCGGTTCCGGGCCGGGCGCTGGAAGTCGCTGCGGGTGATCGAGCCGCACCTGCCCGACCTCGAGGAGGCGGGCGCGGGCCGCTGGGGAGAAAGGTCAGCGCAGGCGGGCGCTGGCGAAGATCCAATACGAAAGCGGACGGCGCCCGTATTCGTTGGCCAGGAACTCCGGCAGCAGGGCGATGGCCCCCGACGCCCCGAGTCCCCAAGCGACGGGGCCTCGTATGGGCAGCTCGTACCGGTAGCCGGCCTCGACCGATCCCAGCGGGAACACCCGCACGTGGAAGGGGTCGTAGGACGGGAAGAGCTCGTCCTTCCTCCAGCGCTCCGCGCGGAAGAGACGGCGTGACGGCGGCCGGCCTGGACCGTCGCCTCCGCGAGCAGCGCGTCCGACGTGCGCGAGGGCGCGTAGGGCGGAGCGATGACCGCCGCGCAGGAGGCCGCGGCTAGGGCCGAGGTCGTGGCCAGCGGGCAATTCGTCGGCAGGTCCGCGCTCCGCACGTTGCGGCCCCACGCCACCGTGGCCTGCGGCCGCCATCGACCTCCGCCCGCGTAGCTCACGGACGCGGTGTACCGCCGCACGTCGATGGTCGGGTGGAGGATCTCCGGCCCCCGGAGCTCGGCCGCGCCACCTGGGCCGGAGAGCCACGGGCGGGGGTTCACGGTCAGGCGGGCGGCGCGGGAGTCGAATCGCGGCCGTTCGATGTTCCAGCGCGCGCGCGTCGGGCTCGTGGCCGTTGAAAGCGGACCCTTCGAGCTTCGCCGGGCCCCAGACCAGACCGGCGGTGGCCACGCCGTAGGAGATGTGGGTGGCGTCGAGCCAATGATGGCTGAGGGGCGCCGCCGGGCATCTCGGCCGCGGAGCTGCGGTGGCATGAACGCCGGCGGCCCCAGCGCCGGCTCGCCGGGCAACCCGACATACGCGAACGCGCTCGTCCGCGCGCCCAGGGAATGGGAATAGATCGCGGCCAGCTCCATGGCGAGGTCGTGCGGGTGCTGGCGGTCCACGAGATGCGTGCGGCCGTCCGCGGTCTCGCCCGTCTGCAGCAGCAGGCGGTAGCCCTGCGGGCCCCATCAGCGGCTCCAGGCAGCCCATGGCGCGGAGCGTGAACATCCCCGCCCAGGACGCGGCTGGCCGCCGCCATCAGCATGTTCGTGCTGAATCCCTGCTCTCCGCCCCGCGGGCCGCCCTGGTCGGTGAAGACCCCGAAGACGTCGCCGTGCACCATCACGCGCCAGGAGCCGGGGAAGCCGTGCCACCCCGGCATGCCCGCGCTCTCCGGCTGCCAGCTCGTGCCGGAGGCGTCCCGGTCCATGGGATAGGGGCCGAGGAGGCCGGAGTGGCCGGGGTGTCGGCGGCGCGGGAGGGGCGCGGAGCCAGGGCCAGGAGGGCGAGCGCGGCCAGGGCGCGCAGCCGGGTGGGGGCAGCCATTCCGGGGAAGGATGCCACGAAGGGGGCTCCGTCGAAACCAGTTGACAGAGTCAAATAGTTTGGCGCAGACTCCATCCTGCCATGGGCCAGGCCGGAGCGCCTCGCCGGGAGCGCGCGCCCTCGACCGCCGGGTCGAGGCCGTCCGGCACTTCAACCGTGACTACACCCGGCGCATCGGGGTGCTGCGCGAAGGCCTGCTCGACAGCCCGTTCTCCCTGACCCAGGCCCGCGTGCTCTACGAGCTCGCGTACCGCGAGCAGCCCGACGGCCACCGCCCTCGGCCAGGGAGCTCGGGCTGGACGCGGGCTACTTGAGCCGCATCCTCTCCGCCTTCGCGCGTCGCGGCCTCCTGGCGCGCCGGCCCTCGAAGACGGACGGGCGGCAGAGCCTGCTACGGCTGACGCCACGCGGACGCGACGTGTTCGCGAAGCTGGACGCGGGGTCCGCGGACGAGGTGCGCGGGCTCATCGCGCCGCTTTCTCCGGCGCCGGCGAGACCGCCTCGTGTCCGCCATGCGCACGATCGAAGGCGTGCTGGGCGAACGCGACGGCGGCGCGCGGGCCCGCCGCTCCTGCCGCATCCGCGCCCCGCGCCCCGGGGACATGGGGTGGGTGATCCACCGCCACGGCGAGGTCTCACGACCGGGAGTGGGGATGGGGCGAGGGGTTCGAGGCCCTGGTGGCGGAGATCGTCGTGAAGTTCATGGCCCATCACGATCCCAAGCGCGAGCGCGCGTGGATCGCGGATCTGGACGGGGAGAGGGTGGGATCGATCTTCCTGGTCGCGAAGTCGAAGACGGTGGCCAAGCTCCGCCTGCTCCTGGTGGAGCCGGCGGCCCGCGGCTGCGGAGTGGGGCAGCGCCTCGTGGAGGAGTGCATCCGCTTCGCCCGCCGCGCCGGCTATCGGAGATCGTGCTCTGGACGCAGTCGATCCTGGACCCGGCCCGGCACATCTATGCCAAGGCGGGATTCGCACTCGTCGGCCAGGAGCCGAACCACGAGTTCGGGAAGGGCCTCGTCTCGGAGACGTGGAGATTGAAGCTCTAAAGCGAACGGCCCGGGACACGCGGGGTGGGCCGCGGGCCCCGAGCCGATCGGCCCGGCTGATTGCGTCGCGCCGCTGAGCCGCGGCGCGACGCGACGCGACAACTAGAAACTGAACTTCACCCCCAGCTGCACGTTGCGCTCGCTGGTCTTGGTGAGGATGCGCCCGAAGTCGGCGCTGGCCGGGTCGATGATGACACCGCCATTGCCGGCGTTGGGATCGCCCAGGTTCGGGTGGTTGATGAAGTTGAAGACCTCGAGCCGGAGCTGGATGCGCTTTGCGCCGCCCAGAGGCACGTTCTTGAACAGCGCGATGTCCCAGCTCTGGAACCACGGCGAGCGCAGGCATCCGGGTTGCGGCCGGCATTGCCGAAGGTGCCCGCGCGCCGGCCTGCTTGAAGGCGGCGGGGTTGAACCAGAAGTTCTGGTCCACGGTGCGCGCCCTGCGAGAACTGCGGGTTCGTCGATCTTGGGATCGCCCGACGAGGTTCCAGGGCTGGGCGGTCGTGTCGCCGACGCCCGCGATGTCGTCGCCGCGCCAGACCGGGCAACGGCTTGCCGGACTGGAAGAAGGTCACGCCCGACATCTGCCAGCCGCCCAGGATCTTCTTCATCAGGGTGTCCTGCGTCGCGCCAGAAGGGCAGCTCGTAGCAGGTAGTGGAACGTTGAGCACGTGCGTGCGGTCGTTGTTCGAGATGCCCCAGTAGCCGCTGTCGTCGTAGGCGTTGAACAGGATGTCGCGCTTGCTCGAGGCGTTGTCACGCAGCTCGGAGAGCGTGTAGGCCACGCCGAAGCCGAGGCCGTCCGCGTGAACGCGCCGCTCCAGGTTCGATCTGCAGGCCGTGGTAGATCGAGCGCCCGGCGTTCTCGGAGAGCCGGATGGCGCCGAAGCCCGAGGTAACGGACGCAGCGCGTCCGACGTTCACGCCGGGGTTGGCCTGGATGGTCCCCGGCAGGAGCTGGTTGATGTTGCGCTCGCGCTGCAGGTGCAGTGCCCATCCGCCCGACGTAGCGTCACGTCCACCGCCATCGTCGCAGGGCAGCTCGCGCTGGAACGAGGCGCTCCAGTCGTAGGCGGTCGGGTGCTTGAACTCCGAGGTCCTGCATGGTCATCATGAACGGGAAGGTCTGCGCTGGTCGCTCCCGTCGGCTGATCCGACCGACGCCGTTCGTCACGCCCACCTTGAACTGGATCGGCGGGTTGCCGCCGAGCAGCGTCGAGTCGTTGAGCAGGACCCGCTGTGTGGAAGATGCCGCCGCCCAGCCGGACGACCGTCTTGGGGTTGATGCTGGTAGGCCATCCCCAGCCGCGGCTCGAACGACGAACGGATGCGTCTCCGAGAACCCTACGGGCAGGCCGTGGAACAGGCGATGCGTAGGCCGGGTTGCCCGCGGCCTCGATCTGCGCCCGTCGCCTCCGCCGGGAAGCCGTTGCCCGGCAGCACGATGCCGTTGAAGCGGTCGCCGCCGATGATCGCCCCGTCCGGCGGTCGATCACGGCCGCCGCGGCGGGGTTGTAGAACGCGCGGATTGAACATCGGCGATGTTGTTGAGCTTGGCGTGCCAGGGCGGCCAGTAGACGTAGCGCAGGCCGCCCTCGAGCGTCAGGTTGCTCCGCACCTTCCAGGTAGTCCTGCACGAAGGCGTCCACCGCGAGCGCGCGCCACTCCGTCGCGCGACTTCGCCCCGATCTCGCCGTAGTTGCGTGAACAGGCCCGAGCGCGGTGTTGGCGACGGCGTTGCCCGTTCCACCGGCGCGCGTGTCGCGTGAACTCGAATCGCCCGTTCTGGTTGTTGGTGTCGCCGGGCTGGGGCTCACGTTGATCTGGTCCATGTCGTCCTCGCCGGAGTACTCGATCGAAGACGCCGGCCTTGAAGGTGTGGCGGCCGCGGCACGTGGGTGAGGTTGTCGGAGACGGTGTCAGATCGGTCCCGGCGGAGAGGCGGGATAGGGACCGCCGTCCATCTCCGAGATGCCGCCCATCGGTGATGGTGGGGATCTTGTCGGGGATGAGCTTGCTCTCGGGGAAGATGTAGGGATAGTTGATCCCGTACTTGCTGCGCTCGAAGATGTCGGTGCCCCGGAAGACCTCGATGAACACGCGGTCGCGCGCCATGGCGGCCGTGGCCTCGTTGATCCACGGACGACTTGAACGTGCTCGTCCAGCTCAGCGATGCCGTGTCGTTGGGACGGTCCCAGTCGCGGCGCGCGTTGGCGAAGGTCGCCGCAAGAAGGCGTCGGCGACCTTGCAGTTGTAGTGCGAGCCGCGGAACGAGATCGTTGTTCTGGGAGTTGGGCGCGAAGTCGAGGCGGAGGGTGTCCTTCCGCGTACGGCTGGGGTTGGGGCTGGTGCCGAGCCAGTTCGTGGAGCCCAGGCGGAAGCCGGGGGTCGGCACGGGATAGATGTTGAGCAGGCCCGTGCCGTTCGGGCTGCAGCCGGTTCGAAGGGATGATGTTCCCGGGGAAGGGCTGGCCGGTGAGCGGATCATTGATGGCGACCGCGCGCCCGTAGAACGGGTTCGATGGACTGCAGCAGCTCGCTGAAGTCGCCGCGCCGCATCGGCCTCCGAGGGCACGATGCCGGTGCTGATATCCGTCCGGTCGTAGTTGATCCACTCCTGGGCCCAGAAGAAGAAGAGCTTGTCGCGGTCGGTGTTGAACTTGCCCGGGACGTAGACGGGCCGCCGACGTCGAAGCCGAACTGGTTGAAGGTGTAGGGCGCGGGCTGGTTCTTCACTTCCGGGCAGCGGGCTGCTGCGTTGCGCGTCCACGGAGTTCGCGTCCATGCCCGTCGTCGCGGATAGAACTCGAACAGTGTCGCCGCGGAAGCTGCGGCCGCCGCCCTTGGTCACGAAGCGGATCTGCCCGCCCGACGGACCGGCCGTATTCGGGCAGGTAGCTCGCGGTCAGGACCTGGATCTCCTGCACGGTGTCGACGTTGACGGTGCCGATGATCGCGCCCGCGGCGCGGTGCGGGTCGCGATGGCGCCGTCGATCGTGATCGAGGTTCTCGTCGCGTGCGGCTGCCGTTGATGATGAAGCCGCCGTCGCTGAGGCTGTCGGGCTGGAAGCTGTTGAAGGCTGCCTCCGGCGCCGCGCGCACGCCCGGCTTGAGCAGGGCCAGGTTGATGGGGTTGCGGCCGTTGAGCATCGATGTCCTGGATCTGCTTGCTCTCGATCGTCTTCGCCACCTGGCCGGTGTTGGTCTGGAGCGGCGTGGCCTCCGCCACCACCGTGACCGTCTCCTCCATGCCGCCCGGCGAGCACGGCGTCGGCGCCGATCTTGGCCCCGGAGTCCAGCGTGATGCCCGTCCGGGCGTACTTTCGGAAGCCGGTCAGCTCCACGACGACCTGGTATTTCCGGGCTGGAGTGGTCGTCGCCACGTAGTACCCGGACGTGTCGGTCGTGTAGGCCTTCTCGAGCTTGGTGCCCTCGTTGATGATGCGAACAGTGGCGCCAGGGATGGGAGCACCTTGCGAGTCACGGACGAAGCCGTTGATCTGGCCGCTGTCGAACTGGGCCTGCGCGGGTGCGGCCAGCGCCACCAGCGCGAGCGCGACCAGGCACGCCAGCCACCGCATCCTCGGCTGCACGGATGTCGACATCTCTGCCTCCTTGGCGCCTCGTGGGCCGGGTATCGCGGTGGCATGGAGCGCTCCACGCCGCCGGCACGGACCTCTGGGACACGAATGTTAAGTAAGTAAAGTGCCCTGGATATACCGCCAACCCGCCCCGGTTGCAAGCGGTTTCAGCGTCCGCGCCGCCTATGACGTGGCTAGGGCGTGGGCGTGATCTTGATGTTGCGGAAGGCGACCTCGTCTCCGTGATCCTGGAGCAGGATGTGGCCGGAGATCTTCGTGCCGAAGCCGTCGACGTCCTTGAACTTGCTCTTGGCGATGGCCGCCTTGAGCTCGGGCGAGCCGAGCTCGTACTCCACGACCTTGCGTCCGTTGAGCCAGTGCTCGACGTGATTGCCCTTGACCAGGACGCGGGACTCGTTCCATTCCCCGACGGGACGTGGCGGCTTGTCGGCGATGGGAGGCAGTACGTCGTAGAAGGCGCCGGCCTGGCGATGGGGGCCGACCTTGGCGTCCGGATGGCGCGCATCGTCGAGGACCTGGTACTCGTGGGCGATCGGCCCCTCGCGGTCTTCGGTCACGAAGTACTTCAGCGCCGCTGTTTGCGCCGGGCGCGATGCGCCATTCGAAGCGCAGGTCGAAGTCGGAGAAGGTGTCCGTGGTCACGATGTCGCCGCCGCCGAGCGAGTCCCGGCGCCGGTGGGGATGTGGGCGAGCGCGCCGTCCTTCACCACCCAGCGGTCGGCGGGAAGTCGGTCTTCTTGAAGCCGCGCCAGCCGGCGGTGGTCTTGCCGTCGAAGAGCAGCCGCCAGCCCGCCTTCTTTTCCGCGGGGGTGAGCTGGTTGGGCGGGGCCGGATCCGCGGCGGCGGCGAAGGTGGCCGCGGCCAGGACGAGCAGGCTGATCATGTCGTCCTCCCTTTCGAGTAGTCGTCGAACTTCTCGAGGAACCGGTCCACGTCGCGCGGCAGCAGGTAATACGGCGTGGAGAGGCGCAGCTTCGACGGCTCGCCGCCGCGGATGCCGGATCTTGTGGCGCGTCCACATCCACTTCTCCAGCTCCATGCGCACGATGGGGGGCACGTTGACGGTGGCGATCGCGCAGCGCAGGGCGGGATCGGGCGAGGTCCAGGACTGCGCGCCGCGCTTGACCATCGCGGCCAGGAGCGAGTCGCACATCTTCCGGTGCCGCTTCTCGATGCGGTCGAGGCCGATCGTCTCACGCCAGCTCGACCGCCGCGCGCAGGCCCCAGAGGGCGGGGACGTTGGACGAGCCGATGCGCTGGAAGCGCTCCGCGCGCAGCTTGGGCTCGTCCCAGCCGCTGGTGGCGATGGTGTTCCACAGCCGGTCCATCACCTCGTCGCGGACGTAGAAGAAGCCCGACCCTTTCGGCGCCTGCAGCCACTTGTGCGGGCTCGAGGTGTACATGTCGCAGCCGAGATCCTTCACGTCGAGGCGCATCATCCCGACCACGTGCGCCCCGTCCACGGCGGAGAGGATCCCCTTGCTGCGGGCCAGGGCGCAGATCTCCCTTCACCGGCAGCACCACGCCCGTGGTGGTCGTGATGTGGCTGATGAAGACGACGCGCGTGCGCGCGGGTGATGGCGTCGGCCACCTTGGTGAGGATCTCGGCCGCGCTGGCCGGGGGCAGAGGCAGGACGAACTTCTTCACCACGATGCCGTAGCGCTTGGCGCGCAGGTTCCAGGGCTGCTCGCCGCCCGGGTGCTCCTGGTCGCTGATCAAGACCTCGTCGCCCGCCTTGAGGTCGATGCCGTTCGCGATCGTAGCTGTTGGCCTCGGTCGCGTTGCGCACGAGGGCGAGCTCGTCGCGCGAGCAGCCGATGAACTTCGCCAGCGGATCACGGAACTCGTTCCACGGTCCGTAGCCCCAGATCGGATAGTCCTCGGGATCGTCCTGGGCCATCCGCTCCGTCTGCCGGTAGCCCTCGAAGACCGCGCGCAGCACCGGCCAGGACACGACCCCACGGTGCCGTTGTTCAGGTAGACCTCGTCCGGCGGGATGAGGAACTGCTTGCGGATCTCCGCCCAATACGCCTCCTCGTCGCGCACGTAGAGGTCGCGCGCGGGGAGGACGGGACGCGCAGCGGCGTCTTCGGCGCTGAATCGGGCCGGGCCAGTGCAGCGCGGCGGCGGCGCTGCCCGCGAAGGTGAGGAAGTCGCGGCGGTCGAGCATTGTCCTGCCTCAGAGGGGACGGCGGATGGGCGGAGTGTGACATGAACTGCGGGGGCCCTGTTGACATCCGTAGAGACGGGGAATACCCTAGGCCCACCAACAAAGAAAGCGTTTTCAAGGGAGGAGTCTCATGAGCTCTCGCGCGGCGTCGCCCCGTCTGGTCGCTGGCCCTGGCCGCACGCTCTACTGGGTGCTGCTGGTCGCCGTGATCCTGGTCGTCCTCATCGTCGCGTCGCCCAGCGCGTCCTGGGCCCAGGCCGTGACCGGGACCCCTCCTCGGCGCGGTGACGGACGCCCAGGGCGCGGGGATCCCCGGCGCCACCGTGACCGTGACGGAGACGGGCACGAACATCGCCCGCACCGCCCAGACCAACGGCAGCGGCAACTACATCTTCTCGAACCTGAAGGACGGCACCTACCGGGTCGGCGTCGAGATGCCCGGCTTCCGGAAGGTCGCGCGCGACAGGCGTCGTCGTCGACGTCAATACCACCGTGCGCGTCGACATCACGCTCCCGGTGGGGCAGCTCAGCGACGAGGCGACGGTCGTCGGCGGAGATTCCTCCGCTGCAGACCGACCGCGCCGACACCGGGCGCATCCTCGAGCGAAGCAGATCACGGAGATCCGCTCGTCCTTCAACCGCAACTTCCAGGGCTGCTGGTGACCGTGCCCGGGGCCACGCGACCGCTTCCGTCCGCACTCGCAGTTCTTCAACTCGCAGGACAGCCTGTCCACCAACGTCAACGGACAGACCCGCCTCGCCAACAACGTGATGCTCGACGGCATCGACAACAACCACAAGACGCGGCCTGCTCACCGTGCTCATCCCTTCCGCCGACGCCATCGAGACGGTGAGCGTGAGCACGAGCAACTACGACGCCGAGTTCGGGCGCGCGGGCGGCGCCGTCACCAACGTCACCCTGAAGTCGGGCACCAATCAGTCTCAAGGGCGTCGGCTTCTTCTTCGGCAACGGCGACGGGACGCTGGCCAAGAACTACTTCTCCGGCACCAAGGCTCCGACCAGCTACAAGCAGTTCGGGCTGGCGCTGCGGTGGCCCGATCATCCACGACAAGCTCTTCTTCTTCGCGGACTACCAGGGCACCGGGACAACCTCGGGCAGGTGAACCGCCACAACATCCCGCCCGTGGACTTCCGCAACGGCGACTTCAGCCGGGCGACCACGATCATCTACGACCCGGCGACGGGAAACGCGGACGGCACGGGGCGCACGCCTTTCCCCGGCAACATCATCCCGTCCAACCGCATCAGCCCGATCGCGCAACGGCTGCTCGCCCTCGTGCCCGCTCCCAACGTGACCGCCGCCCTCGGTCAGAACAACTACGAGTTCCTGGGCGTGCGTGAGAAGAAGACGGAGGCCGCGGACGTGAAGCTGACCTACCAGGCTTCGACGCGGGACGGCCTTGCCTACCGGTTCAGCTTCCAGCGCCCGGAGGTATTCGACCCCGGGACGTACGGGGTCTACGGCGGGCCTTCGAACGACGGCTTCGCGGGCACAGGGACCAACAAGACGTTCAGCACCGCCCTCAACTGGACGCGCACCTTCGGCACCTCCGCGACCCTCGACACCCGCGCCGGCTTCGTCTACTACCACAACATCGCCACCGCCCAGGGCGCGGGGCTCAACACTTCGGACGAGGTCGGCATCAGCGGAGCGAACCTCGACGAGTTCACGAGCGGCCTCACGCGCTTCGAGGTCTTCTCGGGCTACTCGAACCCGGTCATCGGGTTCTCGCCCAGCCTGCCCTGGGACCGCTCGGAGAAGACCTATAACGTCGCCTCCACCTTCACCAAGATCAAGGGCAACCACACGTTCAAGGCCGGCCTCGATGTCCGGCACAACCGTGACTTCCTCCTCCAGGTCCAGGACCTGGGCGGGTCGCGCGGCCGCTACCAGTTCGGCGCTGCCCAGACCGCGTCGCCCGCGGACAGCGCGTCGCCAGAACGGTTACGCGAACGCGCTGGCGAGCTTCCTCCTCGATCTACCCTCGAGCGTGTCGCGCGATCTGCAGCGTCACCGATCCCGGCACGCAGCACTGGGCCTTCTTCACCTTCATCCACGACAAGTGGCAGGTCACCCCAAGCTGACCCTGGACCTCGGGCTCCGTCACGAGTACTACACGCCGTTCGCGGGCCTCGTGGACAAGGGCGGGCTCTCGAACTTCGACCCCGATACGAACAGCCTGCTCGTCGCCGGGTACGGGAACATCCCCGCCAACCTGAACGTCAAGACCTCCGAAGGACAACTTCGCGCCCGCGCACGGGCTGTCGTACCGGATCAACGAGAAGATGGTCGCTGCGCGCCGGCTACGGCGTGAGCATCATGCCCGTTCCCCGACAACCAGTGGGCCTTCAACTTCCCGGTCAAGCAGAACAACCAGTTCAGCCCGCCCGAACTCCTTCGCCCCGGCGGGACGGATGGCGGACGGATTCCCGGCGCCGGTGACGGCCGTGATCCCGTCCGACGGGATCATCGTGGCCAATACCGCGTTCCTGCGGAACCAGCAGTACAACGTGGTGCCTCTCGACCTCTCCGGAAGGGAAGATCCACGCCTGGAACGTCGCCTTCCAGCGGCAGCTTCCGTTCAAGTTCGCGGCGAGATCGGCCTACGTGGCGAATCGGGCCCACGGTGTGCTCGGCCGGTACGACTTCAACGCGGGCATGACCCCGGCCTCGACAACGCGGGGCGGCCCCTACTTCGCGCCCTTCAACCGCACGGCCACGTCTCTGGGCTGGGTCAAGACCAACACCCGCTACGACTCCATGCAGGTCAAGCTCGATCGTCGTTATTCGAACGGGCTGCTCTGGACCGAACTCCTACACCCTGAGCCGGGCCAAGGACTACGTGAACGACGTGGGCACGATCGGGACGCCCGCGGACGTCAACCTGAGCTACGGCTTGGCCGATTTCGACCGAACGCACTCGTTCGTGTCCAGCTTCGTGTACGAGCTGCCCGTCTTCAAGGAGGCGAAGGGCACCATGGGCGCGATCCTGGGCGGCTGGCAGGTGGCCGGGATCTTCGTCGCCCAATCGGGCACTCCCGTCGATATCCGCGCCGGAGGCGCCAGCCTGCGCGCCCCGGGCAACCAACAGCGGCCGAACCTCAACGGATCGCAGAACGTGCTCGGTGACATCGGCCCCGGCCAGCAGTATTTCGACACGTCCGTCTATTCGGCACCGGCGGCCAACACGTTCGGCAACATGACGCGCAATGCCGGGCCCCGTGGCCCGGGCTACGTGAACCTGGACGCCTCGCTGGTGAAGCGGATCCAGGCCCGGGACCGCTACGCCCTCGAGCTGCGCGTGGACGCCTTCAACGTCACCAACACGCCGCACTTCGCCAACCCGGGGCGGGACTTCGGCACCCCGACTTTCGGGCAGATCAATGCGACGCTGGGACCCGGTGACGGCGCCACCGGCCCCCGCCTCGTCCGCTTCGGCGCCCGCGTGACCTTCTGAGGACGGCCATCCGGTAGGCGTCTTCCGGCGTCTCGCGGGTTCCCAGGGCCGTCGCCGCGCTTGCGGCGGCGGCCCTTCTTCTGGTCTCCGCCCCACATGTGTAAAATGGAAGCGGCTTCCCGGCGCGATGCGGCCTATGGATATCTCCATTGCGCAATCGCGGGACACGTCGCATCTGGATCGGGAATGGGAGTCGGCGAAGCATGGACCTGCGCCAGCTCGAGATGTTCCGTGCCGTGGCCGAGCAGGGCACCTTCACCAAGGCCGCGGCCCGCCTGCACGTCTCGCAGTCCGCGGTCAGCCGCCAGGTCCAGCTCCTGGAGAAGGAGCTGGGGGGCAGCCTCCTCCGCCGCAGCGCGAAGGGGTGACCCTCACCGAAGCGGGCGAGCTGCTCCTGCGCATGACGCACCGCGTGGAGCGGGACGTCGAGGAGGCGCTGGCCGAGATCTCCCAGACCCATGCCCTGCAGCGGGGGCTGCTCCACCTGGGCGGGGGCATGACCGTGTGCCTCTACATCCTGCCCCGCCTGCTCAAGAAGTACCGCCGCCTGTATCCGGGGGTGGACCTGCAGGTGACGGCGGGCAGCTCGGAGAAGATCCTGGAGCGGGTGCGCGCCCACGAGTGGACCTCGGCCTCCTGACCCTGCCCGTGGTGGCCAAGGACATGGAGGTCGTGCCCGTCCTGAAGGAGGAGATGGTCGTGGTGACCGCCCCGGGCATCCGCTCTCGCGCGAGCGCACCATCGACCCCAAGAGCCTGGGGAAGTACCCGCTCATCCTCTACGAGGCGGGCTCGAACACGCGCAAGGTCCTCGACCAGTTCTTCCTGGAGGAGGCGATCTCCGCCGAGGTCGCCATGGAGACGGAGAACGTCGAGATCATCAAGGCCATGGTCGCCATCAACCTGGGCGTGACCATCGTGCCCTACACGCCGGTGGCCAAGGACGTGCGCAGCGGCCGCCTGGCGTCGTCGCGCATCCGCGGGCGCCGCCTCTTCCGCGACACGGGCTGGGTCTACCTCAAGGCCGAGCACCGGCCGCGCGCGGCCACCGAGCTGCTGCGCACGTTCGACGAGATGAAGGACCAGTTCCGCACCCGGCCGGCGGGGGCGTAGGTCGCGAATGCCGTCCAGGAGGTGACATGACGCCACTCGTGGCCGTGCTGCTCGGACTGGGGCTGGCCGGGCCGCCGGAGTCCTCGTTCTGCCGGAATCCACCGTCGCGCGCGTCCGAGGCCTACTGGGACTACATCCCCGCCTGCGGCTGCGCGCGGCTGGAGGCGCCGTCGCGCGCCTCGTCCGACCACGACCGCTTCCTGAAGGCCTGCAGCGATTGGCGCGAGCGGAATCCCGCAGCTCACCGTCTCGGTTCCGGACCCGACGGCGGGCGACCCGGTGACGCCGGCCTCGCCGCCTCCGCGCGAGTGCCAGAATCCTCCGTCGCGCGTCTCCGACGCGTACTGGACCTTCATCGACGCTTGCGGCTGCGCGCCGCTGACGGCGCCGTCACGCGCGTCGTCCGACTACGACCGGTTCGTGAAGGCGTGCAGCGATTGGCGGCAGCGCAACCCGTCCTCCACGGTGAGCGTCGCCGGTCCTTCTCAAGCCCAAGGCCCAGTCCTCGTCCCCGGCCGAGCGCGTCGCCGAAGGCGTCGCCCGCACCGTAGGAGTCCCATGAAACCCACTCGCACCGCCATCCGCCGCGTCCTGTCCCGGGCTGCCCCTGGTGCTCGGCTTCGCCATCGCCGGCTACGGCATGCTCCTGCTGCATCCGCAGCCGCTCTTCGCCTTCAGCGCGCGCGACGCCGCGATCGTCCTGCATGCGCGGGAGCCTCTGCCGTTGGAGGTGCAGGGCGTGCTCGCAGACGCCCGCCGGCGCGTGGAGGCGTCGCCGTACTACGACCCGAGCGCGACGTACGACGCGTTCCTGTGCGACGACGTGCGCACCTTCACCGCGTTCACGCTGTGGAACCGCGGCGCGGGCGCCGTGTCCCAGTGGGACCTCACGGGGAACATCTTCCTGCGCCCGTCCCACGTGGAACGGAACCGGCTCGTCGGCCGCTCCGGGAACGAGACACCCGGCGAGCGCACGCTCTCGTATTTCATCGCGCACGAGGTGCACGCACACGATGCTGGCGCGGCGCATCGGGCGCGTGCGCTACGCGCGCCTGCAGCGGTGGCAGGTCGAGGGCTACGCGGACTACGTGGCCAAGGCGGGCGCGTTCGACTTCGAGAAGACGCTGGCCGCGTTCAAGGCGGGCACGCGCGAGCTGGACCCGAAGCGATCGGGACTCTACCTGCGCTATCACTTGCTGGTGGCGTATCTGCTCGACCACCAGGCGACGACACCCGACGCCTTGCTGGCCGGTCCCATCGAGCAAGCGGAAGTCGAAGGCCGCCTGCGCGGCCTCTGATCCCCGCGTTATCGCGCCGGCTGCTGCTGGCTCAGGCAGTGCAGGGTGCCGAGGCCCCAGACGAGATCGACGGAGTGGATTCCGATCACCGGACGATCGGGAAACTGCTCAGCCAGGATCCCAAGCGCCTCGCGGTCCGCGGGATCGTTGAACGTCGGCACCAGCACGGCCGCGTTGGCCAGGTAGAAGTTCGCGTAGCTCGCGGGCAGGCGCTGCCCGTCCAGGTACAGAGGACGGGGCATGGGAAGAGGCACGACCTCGATGCGCTCGCCGTCTGCGTTGCGCGCGCCCCGGAGCCGCTCGCGGTTCTCCTCCAGAGGCCGGTAGTTCGCGTCCGCGGGGTCCGTCTCCCGGCACAGCAACACGCGCGTCGGCGAGACGAAGCGCGCGAGGTCGTCCACGTGGCCGTGCGTGTCGTCCCCGCGATGCCCGCGCCCAGCCAGATCACCTTCGTCGCGCCCAGGGCGTCCTTCACGACGCGCTCGAAACCGGCGCGGCCCATTCCCGGATTGCGGACCTGGACGACGGGATCGAGGTTGCACTCCTCGGTGGTGAGCAGGCGTGCCGCGGCCGTCCACGTCGATGCTGCCCGCCTTCGAGGACGACCGGCTTCCCTCGTACTCCACAGGCCGCAGCGGGATCTCCAGCGCTCTCGACACGCGCTCGGGCACGCGATCGTCCTTCTTCCAGTCCGGGTACTTGGCCCAGGCGTTGAAGTGGAAGCGGGCGATCGCGACTTCGCGAGCGCGTCGTCTTTCACGAAGATGGGGCCGAAGTCGCGGGCCCAGCCACGGTCGAGCGGGAACCGGAAGAACTCCACGCGCGCGAGATCGACGCCGACGCGGGACAGGAGGCGGCGCGCGAGCGTCTCCTGGCGGGCATCGGGCACGAGGATCCGCACGATCTCGCCCGGCGCGAGCGTGCGGACGATCTCGCCGTAGACCCAGGGGATGGTCGCGAACTTCCGCGGCCAGTCGGAGAGGCGGTGGGGCCAGGTCAGCCACGTGGCTTCGTGCGGCTCCCACTCCGCGGGCATTCGGAAACGAGAGGCGGCGTGGGACGGACGGCGCGGCGAGCGGGATCGCTCCGGGAGCCGCGCGGGATCCAGGGGTGCGGCGCAGCACCCCCGGCTCAATCGATGAACCGGCGCTCGATGCCCCCGTAGGCGTCGATGCGGCGGTCGCGCAGGAAGGGCCAGTTGCGGCGGACCTCCTCGATGCGGGCGAGGTCCACCTTGGCCACGAGGATCTCCTCCTTGTCCGTCGAGGCCTCCGCCACGCACGACCCCGAACGGGTCCGCGATGAACGACGAGCCCCAGAACTCGAGGCCGGGGCCGCCCTCGGGCGGGATCTCGTGGCCGACGCGGTTCACGACCGCCACGTACACGCCGTTGGCGATGGCGTGACGCGCGCTGGATCGTGCGCCAGGCGTCGCGCTGGGGCACGCCGTGCTCGGCCCTTCTCGTGCGGGATGCCAGCCGATCGCGGTCGGGATAGAAGAGGACGACCGGCGCCCTGCAGCGCGGTGAGCCGCGCGCCCTCCGGGTACCACTGGTCCCAGCAGATGAGCGTCCCGATCTTGCCCTTGGCTCGTGTCGATGGCGCGGAAGCCGAGGTCGCCGGGCGTGAAGTAGAACTTCTCGTAGAAGGCGGGTCGTCCGGGATGTGCATCTTGCGGTAGAGGCCCGCGACCTCGCCGTTCGTGTCGATGATGGCGGCGGTGTTGTGGTACAGGCCGGGCGCGCGCTTCTCGAAGATCGGCGCGACCACCACGACGCCCGCCTCCTGCGCCGCGCGGCCCAGCGCTTCCGTGCTCGGACCGGGCACGGGCTCCGGCGAGGTCGAAGAGGCGCGCGTCCTCGCTTCTGGCAGAAGTAGGGCGAGCGGTACAGCTCCGGGCAGGCAGACGACGTCCGCGCCCGCTTCCTGGCGTCGGCCACGCGCGCGACCGCCTTGCGCAGGTTCTCGTCCGGCGTCGGCGGACATCGACATCTGCACGAGCCCGACGTTGATGACGCGATTTTCAGCTATCGTTTCGAGTCTACACCGGCGAGTGACATAATTCGCGGGTCCCGAGGCCGGCCCAGCGAGCGGCGGCGCAGCGGGGGTTGATATATGCAAGCGATTCTTGGGAGCCGCGGTCACTGGTGGCCGCCGGCGCGACACTAGCGGGAGCGCAGATGGCCAGGACTGGGCGATCCACGACGAGACGCGGCCGATGGCAAAGGTGGTCGACCCCGGCCCCGCCAGCGCGACGCCGGCGGCCGTGCCGTCCGACGCCATCGTCCTCTTCGACGGCAAGGACCTTTCGAAGTGGCGCTCGGACAAGGACAGCGGCCCCGCGAAGTGGAAGGTCGAGAAGGGCTACATGGAAGTGGTGGCCGGCACCGGGGGCGCATCCATACCGAGCAGGGGTTCGGCGACGCTCAGGTGCGTGGAATGGATGGCGCCGGATCCGCCGGTGGGAAGGGGCGGCCAGGACCGCGGCAACAGCGGCGTGTTCCTGATGGGCAAATACGAGGTGCAGGTCCTCGACACCTATGGCACCACGAACAAGACCTATGCGGACGGCCAGGCCAGCGCGCTCCACGGCCAGTACCCGCCCTCGTGAACCCCGCGCGTCCGCCCGGCCGGTGGCAGGCCACGACATCGTGTTCCGCGCCCCGCGCTTCGACGCCGCGGGCAAGGTCACGAATCTCGCGCGCGCGTGACCGTCCGCTCTTCAACGGCGATGCTCGTCCAGGACGCGCGCGCGAACTGAGCGGGCCCACGGCGCACAAGGCGCGGCCGCCCTACGCGGCGCACGCGGACAAGCTGCCCTCGGGCTGCAGGACCACTCGCATCCGGTGCGATTCCGGAAACATATGGATAAGGGAACTGCCACCCGAGGACCCGGCGCTGCCGCGCAGTTAGCGATCAAAGGATGACGGCCGACCGGGCCAGAGAGCCTCTTTTCGCTAACCGCGTCGATCGATTTTCTTTACGACTTCGCCGTCCGCGGTAGCGATCCGCGCGCGCTTGGCGGCGTCGCGGCCCTCCGGCGATCGCCCACACCACCGAGCGACTGCCGCGCCGCATGTCGCCGGCGGCGAAGACGCCGGGCACGTTGGTCATCCCGGTGGCCGGATCGGTGGCCACGTTGCCGCGGCCGTCGAGGGTGACGCCGAGCTGGTCGAGCATGCCGCCGCGCTCCGGGCCGAGGAAGCCCATGGCCAGCAGCACGAGCGTCGCCGGGCCAGGTCTTCTCCGAGCCCGGGATCTCCTTCATGCGCGAAGCGGCCGTTCGTCCTGCACCCACTCGATGCGGCACGGTCTCGATGGCGCTGCACGCGGCCCTCCGCGTCGCCGACGAAGCGCCTGGTGGTGACGCAGTAGTCGCGCGGATCGGCGCCGAACGTCGCCGCCGCCTCCTCCTGGCCGTAGTCGAGCTTGTAGACCTTGGGCCACTGCGGCCAGGGGTTGTCGCCGCGGCGCGCGCCAGCGGCGGCTGGGGCAGGATCTCGAACTGCGGCGAGGCTGCGGCAGCCGTGGCGCATCGACGTGCCCGACGCAGTCGGTGCCGGTGTCGCCGCCGCCGATGACGATCGACGTCCTTGTCCTGCGGCGGAGATGAACTGGCCGTCCTGCAGGTTGCTGTCGAGCAGGCTCTTGGTGTTCTTGTGCAGGAACTCCATCGCGAAGTGGACGCCCTTGAGCTCGCGGCCGGGGATCGGGCAGGTCGCGGGGCTGGGTGGCGCCGCCGCAGAGGACGATGGCGTCGAACTCCGCCTTCATCTTGTCCGCCGGGTAGTCGTGGCCCACGTTGACGCCGGAGCGGAAGTCGACGCCCTTCCGCCGCCATCAGGTCCACGCGGCGCTCGACCACGCTCTTGTCGAGCTTCATGTTCGGGATGCCGTACATCAGGAGGCCGCCGATGCGGTCGGCGCGCTCGAAGACGGTGACGAGATGGCCGGCGCGGTTGAGCTGGGCGGCCGCGGCGAGGCCGGCGGGTCCCGAGCCGACGACGGCCACCTTCTTGCCCGCTGCGCCGTCGCGGGCGGCTAGGGACGACCCAGCCCTCGTCGAAGCCCTTGTCGATGATCGCGACCTCGATGGCCTTGATGGTGACGGGCGGATCGGTGATGCCGAGCACGCACGAGCCTTCGCAGGGCGCCGGGCAGACGCGGCCCGTGAACTCGGGGAAGTTGTTCGTCTGGTGGAGGCGGTCGAGCGCGTCGCTGCCAGCGGCCGCGGTAGACGAGGTCGTTCCACTCCGGGATCAGGTTGTGGATGGGGCAGCCGGTGGCCATGCCGGCGATCAGCTCGCCCGTGTGGCAGAACGGCGTGCCGCAGTCCATGCAGCGCGCGCCCTGGTCGCGGAGCTTCTTGGCCGGGAACTCCTCGTGGAACTCGCCCCAGTCCTGGATGCGCTCGAGCGGGCTGCGGTCCGGAGGCAGCTCGCGCCCGGTCTCGAGGAAGCCCGTGGGCTTGCCCATGGCCGCTACTTGCCTCCCACCCGGGCCACGTCGCGCGACGTTGAGCTCGAAGGCGGCCATCTCCGCTTCCTCGGGGCTGAGGCCGGTCTCGCGCATCTTGCGCTGCGCCTGCAGCACCGCGGTTGTAGTCGTTCGGCACCACGCGCACGAAGCGGGGGACGAAGTAGTCCCAGTCCACGAGCACCTTGCGCGCGCGCGCGCTGCCCGTGAGCTCGGCGTGGCGGAAGACGAGGTCCTTCACGAACTCGATCTCCTCCGGGTAGCGCAGCCGGTAGAGCAGCACCATCTCCTTGTTGCAGCGGGCGGCGAAGTCGCTCGTCCTCGTCGAGCACGTAGGCGATGCCGCCGCTCATGCCCGCGGCGAAGTTGCGGCCGGTGGGGCCGAGCACGACGACGCGGCCGCCCGTCATGTACTCGCAGCCGTGGTCGCCCACGGCCCTCGACCACGGCGCTGGCGCCGCTGTTGCGCACGGCGAAGCGCTCGCCGGCGCGCGCCGTAGAAGAAGGCCTCGCCCGCGGTGGCGCCGTAGAGGGCGACGTTGCCCACGATCATGTTCTGCTCGGGCACGAAGCTCGACGCCGCGCGCGGGATAGACGACGATGCGGCCGCCGGAGAGACCCTTGCCGACGTAGTCGTTGGCGTCGCCTTCGAGGGTCAGCGTCAGGCCCTTCGGGATGAAGGCGCCGAAGCTCTGGCCGGCCGAGCCCTGGAAGGTGAGGCGGATGGTGTCGTCGGGCAGGCCCGCCGGGTCCGTAGCGGCGGCGTGATCTCGCTGCCCAGGATGGTGCCGACCACGCGGTTGCGGTTGCGGATGGGGAGCGTGGCCGAGACCGGCTCCTTCGCGTTCGATGGCGGGCGCGCACAGCGCCGAGCAGCGTCGTCTTGTCGAGCGACTCCTCGAGGCCGTGGTCCTGCGGGATCTGGCAGTAGCGGCCCGACCTCGGGGCCGACGTCGGGCCGGTGGAAGATGGCGGAGAAGTCGAGGCCGCGCGCCTTCCAGTGGTCGAGGGCCGGCTTCATCTCCAGGCACTCGCTGCGGCCGACCATCTCCTCGAGGCGGCGGAAGCCCAGCGAGGCCATCAGCTCGCGCACCTTCCTGGGCGATGAACTTCATGAAGGTCACGACGTGGCCGGCGTCGCCCGTGAACTTCTCGCGCAGGCGCGGGTCCTGGTGGCCACGCCCACCGGGCAGGTGTTGAGGGTGGCAGACGCGCATCATGATGCAGCCGAGCACGACCAGGGGCGCGGTGGCGAAGCCGAACTCCTCGGCGCCGAGCAGCGTCGGCCACCACGACGTCGCGGCCGGTCTTGAGCTGGCCGTCCGTCTCGACCACGATGCGGCTGCGCAGGTTGTTGAGCACGCAGCACCTGGTGCGTCTCGGCCAGCCCGAGCTCCCAGGGCACGCCCGCGTGCTTGATGCTCGAGAGCGGCGAGGCGCCCGTGCCGCCGTCGTGGCCGCTGATGAGCACGACGTCGGCGTGGGCCTTGGCCACGCCGGCGGCGATGGTGCCGACGCCGACCTCGGCCACGAGCTTGACGCTGATGCGCGCGTGCTCGTTCGCGTTCTTGAGGTCGTGGATCAGCTCGGCCAGGTCCTCGATCGAGTAGATGTCGTGGTGCGGCGGCGGCGAGATGAGGCCCACGCCGGGCGTCGAGTGGCGGACCTTCGCGATCCAGGGATAGACCTTCTTGCCCGGGCAGCTGGCCGCCTTCGCCGGGCTTGGCCCCCTGCGCCATCTTGATCTGCAGCTCGCGCGCGTTGACCAGGTAGTTGCTGGTCACGCCGAAGCGCGCGGAGGCGACCTGCTTGATGCGCGCTGTTCTTCGAGTCGCCGTTGGCCTCCGGGAAGTAGCGCGCCGGGTCCTCGCCGCCCTCGCCGGTGTTGCTCTTGCCGCCGATGCGGTTCATGGCCACGGCCAGCGTCTCGTGCGCTTCCTTGCTGATCGAGCCGTAGGACATGGCGCCGGTCTTGAAGCGCTTGACGATGGCCTCGACCGGCTCGACCTCCTCGAGCGGCACCGGCGGCCCGCCGGCTTCAGCTCCATGAGCCCGCGCAGCGTGGCCTGCCGCTTCTCCTGGGTGTTGATGAGCGCGCTGTACTCGCCGAACAGCTTGAAGTCGTTCGTGCGGCAGGCGTGCTGCAGCTTGTGGATCGACTGCGGGTTGAAGAGGTGGTGCTCGCCGTCGCGGCGCCACTGGTACTGCCGCCGGGATCGAGGTCGCGCGCGCGACGCCGGTCGGCCGAAGGCGCGACCAGTGCCGCGCCGGTCGCCTCGCGCGCGATCACGTCGATGCCGATGCCGCCCAGGCGCGACGGCGGTCCAGGTGAAGTACTTGTCGATGACGTCCTTGTCCGAGGCCGACCGGCCTCGAAGATCTGGGCGCCGCAGTAGCTCTGATGGTGGAGATCCCCATCTTGGAGATGACCTTCACCACGCCCTTGTTGAGGGCCTTGAGGTAGTACTTGATCGCGTGCTCCTCGTCGACGCCGGGCAGCATGCCCTCGCTCACCAGGTCGTGCAGGGTCTCGAAGGCGAGGTACGGGTTCACCGCGCCCGCGCCGTAGCCGATGAGCAGGGCGAAGTGGTGCACCTCGCGCGGCTCGCCCGCTTTCGATGCACGAGGCCGACCTGGGTGCGCGTGCCCTCGCGGATCAGGTGGTGGTGGACGCCGGCCACGGCCAGCAGGGCGGGGATGGGCGCGTTCTCGGCATCGACGCCGCGATCGGACAGGATCACGATGTTCGTGCCCGCGCGCACCGCTTCGCTGACGCGGCGGCAGACGTCGGCCATGGCCTTCTCGAGGCCCGCGCCGCCCGCCTCGGGCGGGAACAGGATCGGGATGGTCGTGGCCTTGAAGGCCCAGGCGCCGGAGCGGCCCTTCGGCGTGCTCACGTAGCGGAGCTTCTCCAGCTCTTCGTTGGTGAGGATGGGGCTGGCGAGCTTGATCTGGTGCGCGGACAGCGGCGTCGGCTCCAGGAGGTTCCGCTCAGGGCCGATGGTGGTGTCGCGCGGCCATGATGATCTCTTCGCGGATGGCGTCGATGGGCGGGTTCGTGACCTGGGCGAAGAGCTGCTTGAAGTAGTTGTAGAGGAGCTGCGGGCGCTCGGACAGCACGGCCAGCGGCGTGTCGTCGCCCATGCGAGCCCGACGGGCTCGACGCCGTCCTTGCCCATGGGCAACATGAAGCTGCTCCACGTCCTCGCGGCTGTAGCCGAAGGCGAGCTGGCGCTTGAGCACCGTCTCGTGGTCGGGTTCCGCCGGTGACGGCGCCTCCGGGCACCTCCTGCGAGCGTCACCAGGTTGTCGCGCACCCACTGGCCGTAGGGCTTCTCGTTGGCGGTGCGGAGCTTGATCTCCTCGTCGGCGACGATGCGGCCTTCGCTCGGTGTCGACCAGGAACATGCGGCCGGGCTGCAGGCGTCCCTTCTGCAGCACGCGGTCGGCCGGGATGTCGGGCAGCACGCCCGACCTCGGAGGCCAGCACCACCAGGCCGTCCTTGGTGACGTAGTAGCGCGCGGGCGCAGGCCGTTGCGGTCGAGGGTGGCGCCGATGCGGATGCCGTCCGTGAAGGCGATGGAGGCGGGGCCGTCCCAGGGCTCCATGAGCGAGGCGTGGTACTCGTAGAACGCCTTCTTCTTCGCGCTCATCGACTCGTGGCCGCTCCACGGCTCCGGGATCATCATCATCACGGCGTGGGGAGCGTCGCGGCCGCCGAGGGTCAGCATCTCCAGCACGTTGTCGAACATCGCCGAGTCGCTGCCGCGCTGGTCGATGACGGGCAGGATCTTCTCGAGGTCGTCCCCGAAGAGGCGGCGAGGAGAAGGCTCTCGCGCGCGTTCATCCAGTTGACGTTGCCGCGCAGGGTGTTGATCTCGCCGTTGTGGCACGACGTAGCGGTACGGGTGGGCGCGCGCCCAGTTCGGGAAGGTGTTGGTGCTGAAGCGCGAGTGCACCATGGCCAGGGCGGACTCGACGCGGCTGTCCACGATGTCGGGGAAGTAGGCGGGGAGCTGGGGCGCGATCAGCATCCCCTTGTAGACGAGCGTGCGGTGCGAGAAGCTCGGGCACGTAGAACATCGCCTTGTCCGCGATGTCGGCCGCGTCCACCGCCTTCTCCACCCGGCGGCGCAGGACGTAGAGACGGCGCTCGAAGGCGTCGTCGTCCTCGACGTCTTCCGGCCGCGCCACGAAGACCTGGCGCATGGCCGGCTCGCCCGCGACCGCGGTGGGCCCGAGCGTCCGGTTGTCGGTGGGCAGGTCGCGCCAGCCGAGGACGGGCATTCCCTCTTCGGCGGCCACATGCGCGTCCAGATCGCCTCGCAGTCCGCGCGGCCCTTGGCGTCGCGGGGCAGGAAGACGATGCCCGCGCCGTAGCGTCCGGCCGCGGGCAGGGTGATCCCGATCTTGTCGCACTCCTCGGCCAGGAAGCGGTGCGGCATCTGCATGAGGATGCCGGCGCCGTCGCCGGTGTTCTTCTCGCAGCCGCAGGCGCCGCGGTGCTCGAGGTTGAGCAGCGACCTGCACGCCCTGCTCGACGATCGGAGTGCGACTTTCGGCCGTGCGCGTCCACGACGAAGCCGATTCCGCAGCTGTCGTGCTCGTGCGCCGGATCGTAGAGCCCCTGCTTGGGAGGCGGAGCGACTCGCGTCATGTCAGATCCCCGCTATCATGAAACGATCGGGGATCTTAGCGTGGCTGCGTGGCCGCCCTTGGGGTTTTCCGGCCGCCGGAGGTCTTTTTGGTTCGATTTTTCTTCCGCGGAGGGCTCTGCCGGCGACTTGTAGAAGAATTCTCGATGGAGGCTATGCACCGGCGCGCTCGGCGTCGGCTTCCGCGACCAGAACGGAGATGTTCACGTCCGAGCGCCGCGGAACGAGATCATCACCACGTTCACGTCGGACAAGGCCTCGAAGATCCGCCGCGAGCAGTCCCTGGTAGCGGAAGAAGCCGCGCGCCCGATCAGGCTGACGATCGCGTTCTCGCGCAGGATCCTCACCTCGCCCAGGCGCGCGAGGTCGGCCTTGATCTCGGCCAGGTGCTCGACGTCGTCGATCGGTCACCGAGATCGAGACCTCAGAGGTCGCGATGAGGTCGATGGGCGTGTCGTGGCGCTCGAAGATCCTCGAAGACCTGACGCAGGAAGCCGGTGGCCATGAGCATCTTCGGCGTCGAGAGGAGGACGACGGTGATGCCCTTGCGGCAGGCCACCGCGCAGCGGACCGGACGGCCCGAGGTCCGCGCGCGGCGGTGGATGAGCGGTGCCGGGCAGCGTCTCGGCTCGCGCGTGTCGCCGATGCGGACGGGAATGCCCTTGTCCACCGCGGGCCGGATCATGGCCGGGTGGAGGACCTTGTTGCCGAAGTACGTGCAGCTCGGCCGCCTCGTCCGGGCGAGACGCGCGGGATGGCCAGGGCGTCGGGGGCGAGCTTGGGGTCGACGGTCATGAAGCCGTCCACCTCGCCCCAGATCTGGATCTCCTCGGCGTCGAGCAGCGCGCCGATGCACGGCCGCGGTGGCGTCGGCGCCGCCGCGGCCGAGCGTGGTCGTGACCCCGTCTCGCGTCGCGCCCATAGTAGCCGCCGATGACGGGCACCTGACCCGGTCCCCAGCATCGGCTTCATCTTGAGCTTCAGGCGGGGGCGATCTCGGCCAGCAGCGGCGACGCGGCCCCGAAGGCGTCGTCGGTGAGGATCACGGTGCGCGCGTCGATCGTCTCCGCGCGCAGGCCCCTGCTGGCTCGAGCGCCTCGGCCACCAGCTCGCTCGACAGCCGCTCGCCGATCGGCGGCGATGGCGTCGCGGGTGCGCGGCGTCAGCTCGGCGAGCGCGTAGACGGCGCTCGGTAGAAGATCGCGCAGCTCCTCGAGCAGGTCCTTCAGATGGTTCGAGAAGCGCCGCCGGCCGGGCCGTCCGGGCAGGAGGTCCTGATGACCTGCTCGTGCAGCGTGCTTCACCTCCTGGACGCGGTCTTCGTAGTCGCTCTGGCGCGCGGCGGCGAGGTCGGCCGCCTTCGAGCAGGAGGTCGGTGACCTTGGGCAGGGCCGAGGTCACGACCACCGGCTTCCGGGCCTTGTGCTGCTGGACGAGCTGGGCCACCGCGCGCAAACGGTCGTGCGACCCGATGGAGGCGGCGTCGAACTTCATGACGATCATCGGCGGCGCGATTCTCTCAGGTCGGCGAAGGGAAAGTCCAGCCGAAGGCCCGGCGCCGGTGCCGGCGGGCCACCGCGCGGCGGAACGCCGCAGTACCACTATGCGACAGATGGTGCAGGCCCGGTGGCCGATCTGGCCGCCCGATGCGTGTCTCCTGGCCGCGGCTCACGGTCGGCCGGTGCCGCCGAGGAGCTCGGCGCCTGCCCGTGGGCGCGATCGCGCGACGCGCCGTCTCGGGCGCCCCGGTGGCCGGCGGGCCGTGATCAGCGGCCGGGCGAGACGCGCGGTCGACACCGACGCCGCAGGGTGCCTTCGGGCTCATCCCTCGCGCGCGCGGGCGCTGGACGATCCTCACCGTCACCGCCGCCCGGCTATCGAGGAGCACGTCTGCCGCGTGCCGGCCACTCGCCGGCAGCTGCCGCCGCCCTCGACATCGCGCTCGCCCGAAGGCCCGCTACGCCGAGGCGCGTCGACGGTCAGGCGGCCCCGGCCCGCGCCCGCCGAGCCGCGGACGCCCTGCCCGTCGCTCCGCTGCCCAGCGTCCTCACCGTGAGCCGGGCGCCCTCGACACTGGCATCTTCCACGTCGTGCAGAGCCGCTGCCCGGCGTGGTCGCCACCGACGAGCTGGGCGGCCGGATCTCTCCGTGCGCGGCGGATCGCCCGACGAGAACCTCACCATCATGGACGGCGTGGAGATCCACAACCCGTACCGCCTGTTCGGCCTGACCAGCGCGTTCAACCCGGAGACCGGTCGCGCGCTTCGAGTTCCGGCCCGGCGGGTTCGGGCGCAGCCACGGCGACCGGCTGTCGTCGCTTCTCGTCGGTGGAGAACCGTGACGGCAGACGCGCAGCGGCGCTGGGCGGGTCCTCGCCCTCAGCCTCACCGACGCGCAACGTGATCCTCGAGGGCTGCCGGTGCGGAAGGGCTCGGCTCCTCACCACGCGCCGGACCTACTACGACCTCGTGGCCGAGCGCTTCGCCGGACGCGCGACTGCCCGCCTTCAGGCGACGTCCAGCTCCGGGCGGCCTGGCAGCCGCGCGACGGCCAGACGTCTCTCGCTTCACCGGGGCGCTTGCCCAGCCAGCGAGTGACGGCGACGGCGACTGCACGGGGGACGCGCCCCGGCGAGCGCGGCGACTTCCTGCTCGGGGTCCAGCAACGCATCTCGGCTCAGCGTCGCGTTCGGAGCCGCGTGTCGGACGCGGCCAGGCGCGCGGACGACGCTGGCCTGGTACGGCAACGCGAGCCTCTTCGACGCGCGCCGCCCGCTTCCGGCCGCGACGCGCCTTCCCGGCGCTCGACACGGCCCAGCCGGATGACGACGCGCCCCGACTCTCCATTCGCCTGCGAGCTCCGCACCACGTGGCATCGCGACTTCTCCGCGCGCCGGCAGGTGTCGCTGCCGCTCGGGGCGCAGCACGCCCTCGACACGCCCGGGCCTCGACGCTGCACATCGCCTCCGCGCGGGCGTCACCGTACGCTCGTCGAGGGCCAGCGCAACTCAGCGCGGCCAACGGCTCCAGCGTGCGCGGCGGAGCTGGGCGTGCCGGACCTGCTTCGACCGCGCCAACCGGCTACGACGCGTGGCGGCGCGTGGCTCGAGGACCGCTTCCGCGTGACTCGGAGCGCCCTCACGATGGTCCCCGACGCACTCCGTCCCGGACGCCAGCGGCATGAACGCGGCGGTCCGTCGCCTCGCCCCGGTGAGCGCGACCGTCGGCCTCGGACGCGGCGCGCGCGCCTGCGCGCGCCGCCGCCGGCCTCTACACCCAGAGTCCCGGGCTGCGAGGAAGCTCATCCGTCTCCGAGCTACCTCGTCGATCAGGTGCGACCTCGACTCCGAGCGCGCGCGCCACCTCAGCTCGCCGGCCGCCGAGCAGCGACCTCGGCCTCGGCCTCGCCGCGCGCGTCGGAGGCGGCACCACGAGCCCGCTTCGACCGCCTCATCACGTGGGACGCCTGGAGACCGGGGCGGAGAACGGCAGGCGCGCGTCGCCACGCTACGACTATCCGGCCTCGAGCTGCAGTCGAGATACCCCGGATCGACCCGTGGTCACGAGCGCACGCGCCTGTCGGCGACGGCGACGGGCCGCAGCCGTACCTGGCGTCGACGATGTACGTGACGCGGCGGAGGGCCGCGGCTGTCGGGCTGGCTGTCGTACGCTGGGTGGGGACGCGCGGCGGGAGCGCTCACGGGCGCAGTACGTTCTCACTTCGACTACGACCGGCGGCACTCGCGACCTCGTGGGCAGCATCGCTTCTCGCCGCGGTTCGAGGTGTCGGCCACCGCTCGCGCCGCCTCCGGCTTTCCTGACCCCCCCTTCGCTGAGTGCGCGTGTCCGGCATCGAAGAAAGAGCGCATCGTCCCCGAGCAGGACGCGCAGGGGTCCTCGTTCACGAGGTGCGGGCGGCCGGTGCCCTGCCCACCCCTCAACTCGGCGCGCCCTCCCGTTCCCACGCGCCTCGACCTGCGCGCCGCGTTCCGGCCGCGTGGCGACAAGGGCCGCTGGGAGCTCTACGTCGAGGCCATCAACGCCTTGAACTGCAAGCATCATCACCAGCATCGAGCGACTTGAGTACGACGCGGCCTCCGACCGGCCGGAAGCTGGTGGAGATTCCCGGCGAGCCGGTAATGTTCCTGCCGACCTTCGGCGTGCGGTTCCGCTGACCAGGCGCGGCTCCTCCGCCGCGGGCGCGTGGATGCAACCGTAACTTACCGTCGTGTTACTACCGCCGCGGGTTGTATGAGGCATCCTCCATCGACGCGGGGACGAAGGGACCCCAGCCCCGCAAAGCGGAGAGACGATGCCGACGTTCCCTTCATCCCTGACGCTGGTGAGTAGAGCGCGACTGGGCCGCTTCGGGATCGTGCGGTCCGAGTTGCCCGAACGCGACCCTGATTTCCGCGGGATTCAGACGAGTACCGTTTTAGAGACCTGGCCTCTCACGAGGAGAGCCCAGGGTCATCGAGGCGGTGCGCCGCGAGTATGCGGCGCTCCTGCTCGGGTCGAGCGTGAGCTGCGCCATCTGACGAACACCCGATGGTGACGTCGGCTGAAGATGCAGCGCAGGCGGGAGGCCTGTTTTGAGGCGTGGATCTCGGGTCGGTCGTCTGACGGGCGGGAATGGCCAGTAGGATGGCGGGAGACAACCTGAACCAGGCCAGGCAGTGGCAGACGGTCGCGGCGGCGGTGGTGGCAGCGGTGTGCCTCACGACACCGGTGGCGGCCCGGGACGAAGGCCCTCCCGCGCGACGGCGTCGCCCGCGCCTCCGTCGGCGGCGGTTCCGTGAGGATCACCTGCGCGTCGAAGCCCGGTGAGCGGCAGCACTGCCCGGCCAACACCTCGCAAGGGTGTCGCGCTCGCGCGGTCTCGCGGGCGAAGCGGCCTGCCTGCTCGGCGAGTCCTGGGCTTCGACGACCAGGGCGTCTGGGTGTTCGACGGCTGTCGGCGACGTTCCTCGTCACGCCTGGAGCCGGGCGCGCCCGAAGCGAAGGAAGAGAAGATGACGGCCCCTCGAGTACGTCCCCAACGCGCGGGTTCCCGCTGGTCGAGGGCGACGAAGGGGCGAGATGTACGTCCGGCTCTGTGAGCTACGCGCGCTACCTGAACCAGAAGGGGCTCGACGCGACGTACACCGACTCCTTCGGCAACACCAAGAGCGTCCAGCAGCGCGCAGGACATCCAGCTCAACAAGTTCTTCCTGCCGTTCTCCGGCTGGTTCCTGACGCCCGAAGTTCCGCTACTACCTCTACGTCTGGTCGTCGAACCCGTCCCAGGGCGATCCCGGCCCAGGTCGTCGGAGCCGGCAACATCAGCCTACGTCGTTCAACCGCCACGTGACGCTGGGCGGCGGCATCACGAGCCTCCCGAGCGTGCGCAGCACCGAGGGCCAGTTCCCCTACTGGCTCGGCGTCGACGACCGCCTGATCTCGGACGAGTTCTTCCGCGGCTCCTACACCACCGGCTTCTGGCTGAAGGGCGAGCTCACCACGAAGCTCAAGTACATGGCGATGCTCGGCAACAACCTGAGCACGCTCGGCGTGAGCGCCGTCGCAGATCGACAACGAGCCTCAACACCACGGCCTTCATGCTGCAGTGGCTGCCGACGCACGGGCGAGTTCGGGCTCTACGGGACGTTCGGCGACTTCGACTACCACGAGAAGGTCGCCACGCGCCTCGCCGGCGCACTACACGCACAGCCGCGAGGACAAGCAGAGCCAGCCGGGCACGCAACGGCATCGAGAACAGCCAGATCCGGCTCACCGACGGCAGCGTCATCTTCACGCCCGAGCTCTTCGGCCCGGGCATCACGGTCGAGCAAGGTGACGTACGACATGGTCGAGCGTCGACGCCGGGGTCAAGTACAAGGGCCTCGTCGCTGGAGGCCGAGTACTACTGGCGCTGGCTGAGCGAACTTCACCGGCACGAACACGCAGCGGCATCGCCGACATCGACGACCACGGCTTCCAGGTGCAGGCCTCGGCCATGGTCGATCCAGAAGTCGCTCCAGGTCTACGTGAGCGGCTCGGCGATCCGGGGACCGCTACGGCGACGCGTCGGAGCTGCGCGCCGGCGTGAACTGGTACTTCGTCAAGGAGCGCGGGCTGCGCGTCAACGCGGAGTGGCTCCACCTGAACAAGTGCCCGGTCGGATACACGGCCGTTCCCTATCCCGTGGGCGGCAACGGCGACGTCTTCCACGTGAACTTCGAGCTGAACTTCTGGGCAGGGCGCGACGACCATGAGCAGGAACGAACAACGAGTGGACGGCCAGATCCTCCGGATGGACGCCCGCGCTCGTGCTGGCCATGGCGCCTCCGGATGCCGGCCCTGCTGCCGGCGCAGACGACGAGGCGTCCTCCACGTCGGTGAACGACGTCGCACTTCCACCTGACGAACTACGTCCAGCAGGGCACGGACATCCACCGACTTCCTGAAGATCATGGGCGACGAAGGTCGGCCGCGTCGCGCTCTTCGGCATCCCGCTGCAGCAGACCTGGTCCTACGAGCAACACCGGCGACTTCGCGCCGACCTACTACTCCGCAGACGGACGCGCCGCTCTACTACTACTCGTTCACCGACGCCTTCATCGCGATGGCGTACCGCTCGCTCACGCCCGCGCGAGCAGGCGCGCTTCGACCCGATGATCACGGGCTTCAACCCCGCCGACATGTACGCGGCCGACCACATCAAGCGCGTGCTGCAGACGTTCCCGGCGTCTTCTCGGGCATCGGCGAGTTCACGATCCACAAGGAGTTCGTGTCGGCGAAGGTCGCCGGCGAGACGGCGAGCCTCACGAATCCCGCGCTCGACCGCATCCTCGACTTCGCGGGCGAGGTCGGGCTCGTCGTGCTGCTCCACAACGACGTCGACATGCCGTTTCCCGAAGCCGGGGCAGGATCCCGTATCCGGCGGCGCAGCTCGGCGCTGCTCCTGCAGCGGCACCCGAAGACCACGGTGATCTGGGCCCACTGCGGGCTCGGGCGCATCGTCCACCCGCTCAAGGACCACGTCGGGATCCTCGAGCGCGCGCTCTCCGACCCCGAGCTGCCCGCCCACGTCTGCATCGACATCTCCTGGGACGAGGTCGCGAAGTACCTGGTGGCGACGCCCGAGACGACCCAGGCGGCGGCCGACCTGATCAACCGCCATCCGGACCGCTTCCTGTTCGGCACCGACGAGGTCGCGCCGACCGAGCAGGCGAAGTACCTGAAGGTCTACGACATGTACGCGCCGCTCTTCGCGAAGCTCACGCCGGAGGCGAGCGAGAAGCTGCGCAAGGGCAACTACGAGCGGCTGTTCGACGCGGCGCGGACGCGAGTCCGGGCATGGGAGAAGGCAAACTCCGAGAGTGAACGAGGAGGCAGATCGTGAGAGATTGCAACAGCTCGTCGCGTCGGCGACGCTGGCTGCTCGCGGCCGCGATCCGGTCGCGCGCGCGCGGCAGCACGCGGATCGAGTGAGCGCGGCCCGAGCCGCGCCGACGCCGGCCCCGCGCCGACCGCGGCCGCAGGACACCGCCGCCCAAGCCCGACGACAAGCCGCGCCTCGACATCTACGGCTTCGCCATGCTCGACATGGGCTACCAGACGAAGCAGAACGACCCGAACTGGTTCGACGTGCTGCGGCCGACCAAGCTGCCGGCGTTCGAGAACGAGTTCGGCGAGGACGGCCACTTCTACGCCGGCGTCCGCCAGAGCCGGCTGGGCGTGAAGGGCTTCATCCCCACCGACGTCGGCGAGATCAAGACCATCTTCGAGTTCGAGCTCTTCGGCACCGGCGTCGACGCCGGCCAGACCACGTTCCGGCTGCGGCCACGCCTGGGGCGAGCTCGGCCAGTTCGGCGCCGGCCAGACCTGGAGCCCGTTCATGGACATCGACGTCTTCCCGAACTCGATCGAGTACTGGGGCCCGAACGGGATGGTGTTCTTCCGGAACGTGCAGCTCCGCTGGACGCCCTGGTCCGAACGGCGACTCGCAGCGTTCATGGTCGCGCTCGAGCGGCCGGGCGCCAGCGCCGACCAGGGCGACTACGCCGGCCGCATCGAGCTCCAGGACGTCAAGGGCCGCTTCCCGCTGCCCGACCTCTCCGCCCACTTCCGCAAGGCCGGGGACTGCGGGCCACGTCCAGGTCGTCCGGCATCCTGCGCCAGATCGAAGTGGGACGACCTGAACAGCGACCAGTTCGACCTCGGCGGCGACGCGACCGGCTGGGGCCTCCACGCTCAGCTACGAACCTCAAGCTCGCCGAAGCACGTGGTCCGGCGCGTCGGTCGTCTACGGCGAGGGCATCCAGAACTACATGAACGACGCTCCGGTGGACGTCGGGATCGAGAGCAACTCTCACGAACCCGCGCACGCCGATCGTGGGCAAGGCCCTGCCGATCCTCGGCATCGTCGGCGTTCCTCGACCTCAACTGGAACGACGAAGTGGACGAGCACGCGTCGGCTACTCGATGCTCGACATCGACAACATCGACGGCCAGACGGACGAGCGCCTTCAAGAAGGGCCAGTACGCGCTCGCCAACATCCTGTATTACCCGACGCCGAGCGTCTTCCTGGGCCCGGAGATCCAGTGGGGCAAGCGCGAGAACTTCCACGACGGCTTCAGCTCGGACGACTTCCGCGATCCAGTTCTCGGCCAAGTACAACTTCAAGCTCTCGTTGGGAGGCAAGTGATGAGCGTTCACGAAGACGGTCGACGTGACGCGGCGGCTGCTCGCCGCGGTCGCGGCCGCTGCTCGGCCGTGGGCGCGCCGGCGCCGGGCGCAGACGCCGGCCGAGATCCAGGCCGCGCTCGACGCGGCCTACGCGAAGTACAAGGACCTCGAAGGAAGGCAAGAACGCCGACTACATCCCGGCGCTGGCCAAGGTCGACTCGAACATCTACGGGATCGCGCTCGTGACCACGGACGGCAAGGTCTACACCGCGGGCGACGTCAAGTCCGGAGGTCTCGATCCAGTCGATCTCGAAGGTCTTCACCATGGCCAAGGTCATCGAGGAGCAGGGGCCGGAAGCGATCGAGAAGACGATCGGCGTGGACGCGACCGGCATGCGCTTCAACTCGATCGTCTCGGTCGAGTTCTCGCAGAAGGCGCTCGGCGGGCCGGAGATGAACTCGCTCGTGAACCCGGGCGCGATCGCCACCACCAGCATGGTGAAGGGCGCGACCCGCGACGAGGTCTGGAAGAGCATCCTCGGCTACTACTCCGACTTCGCCGGCCGGCCGCTCGACGGTCAACCAGGAGGTCTTCAAGTCGGAGGCGGACACCAACCAGCGCAACCAGGCGATCGGCTACGCTGATGTACGCCTACGGCTACATCAAGGCGAACCCGCTGCAGGCGACCGATCGTCTACACCGAGCAGTGCTCGGTGAGCGTCAACGCGAAGGACCTCGCGACGATGGCGGCGACGCTCGCCAACGGCGGCAAGAACCCGGTCACCGGCAAGCAGGTCATGAAGGCCGCGAACGTCCCGAGCGTGCTGGCGGTGATGGCGACCGGCCGGGCTCTACGACGACTCCGGGCAAGTGGCTCTACCGCACCGGCCTGCCCGGCGAAGAGCGGCGTCGGCGGCGGCATCATCGCCGTCTCGCCCGGCAAGTTCGGGATCGCGGTCGTCTCGCCGCCGCTCGACGACGCCGGCAACAGCGTCAAGGCGCAGAAGGCGATCGCCGAGCGCCGAACGCGCATCGGCGGCAGCCCCTACGCGCCGAAGCGGTAGCCGAACGGACCGGGGCCGGACGGGGACCTGTCCGTGCGGTCCCATCGCGGTCGCCGTCTGCTGCTGGCGGCAGACGCCGGAAGCCGTCGCCGGCGCTCGCCGCGCCTCCGACCGGGCGGCGGCTAAGACGGACGTGGCGCTGCTCCGCAGCGGCGACACGCTCACCGGCGAGGTCACCGAGCTGGACTCGCGCGGCCGGCTCACCTACAAGACCAAAGACGATCATCGGCACCGCTCGCCATCGAGTGGGACAAGGTCAGGAGCTGGCACGCGCCAGCGCCGACCTCGTTCACGGTGCAGCGACGTCGGGCGGCGCGCCAGTACTTCGGCGCGCTCCGTCCGGCCCTTCCGGGGAGGGGAGCTCACGGTCGCCTCCCCTGCAGGGGGCGGAGAAGGCCCTCGCCCCCGCTGGCGCGTGGTCAAGATCGAGCGCGCGGCGCGGACGCGTGCTGGCAAGCGGCTGAACGGATGATCCGTCGACGCCGCCTCAGCGCAGCGAGCCTCCGAGCTGTGAGCTGCTCGCGCAGTCGACCTCGCCGCGCGCGCCGTGGCGCTGACCCGCCGCGCACGGGGCGGAGCGTCCCACCCGGGCGGCAGCTCGACCATCACCCGCCAGACCGGACGCCGAGGACACCCAGCCGCAACAATGACCCGCTCCAGCCGGGCGCCGCCGCCCGGGCCGCTGGGCCGGCGTATCGCCCAGGCCCAGGCCGAGCAGAACAAGGAGCTGGGCTTTCGACCTTGCGCAGCGCGGTCGGTCATCGGCGGAGGACGCGATACCTCTCGCAGGGCCGCCGGCATCGGCCTCCTGACCGGCCTCGGCCTGCGCGTCAACCGCGAGGAAAGCCGCTCGAGGGCGAGAGCACGACCGACCGTCGAAGAGCGGCCCTGGGCTGTCGGCGTACGACCGGTTCGCCCGTGCGACTTCCCGAGAAGGTGGACGTTCTACGCGACGGTCGCGCCGGCTACGCCAGCCTCTCCGACTGGGGCCGCGCGCGCCTGGAGCTCGACGTCCGCATCAAGCGCGAGGTCCTGCAACGACTTCACCGTCTCGCTCCGCGTCTACGAGAGCCTACGACAGCCGGCCCATCCGACCGAGGGCGCCGGCCCGGAACGACTACGGGGGCAGCTTCGGGTTCGGCTTGACCTTCTGACACCACCGCCGGACGGTACCCAGTGTCGATGGCAGGACTCTCCCAGTCGATGCTGTTCGCAGTTTCCGGATAGCGCCCGATTCCGCATGGGAATAATACGCCGGTGGAAGCCCGGCTCACCTGCCGGCGGCGAGATCAGCCCCGTCGGCAGGGCCGACGGGGCACAGCGTCAGGTAAATGGAGAGGGTCACATGGGTCCCGGTCGCGACAGGACGCCGCTCGATGGCGGTTCTCACGGCACTGTCGTTCCTCCTTCCCGGTGACGCCGCCCTGGCGGCGCCGGCCCAGGCCCCCGCCAAGCCACCGGCGGTCGGCCCTCCCGCGCCCAAGCCCACGGCCGCGGAGATCGCCGCAGTGAAGGCGGCGCCTCCAGCGTCGGCACCATCGGCCGCCCCCCAACCCCACGACGGCGGCTGGCCGCGCGGCCTACGCCACACCGAGCGGCGGACAAGTCATCGTCTACCAGCCGCAGGTCGCGACCTGGGCGAAGCGAAGCGTCACGTCGTCGCCTACGCCGCGGTGTCCGTTCACGAGCCAAGGGCGCGGCGAAGCCGGCCCTGGGCAGCGTGAAGATCGAGGCCAACACGAAGGTGGCCGTCGTCCGAGCGGCTCGTCAGACTTCAAGGACTTCGCGATCACCGAGTCCGAACTTCCCGACCCTCCCCAAGGAGCAGATGCGCGAGGTGGTCGCGGAGATCGACAAGGCGATCCCGGACGAGGACCGCGTGATCGCGCTCGACCGCGTCCTGGCCAGCGTCGACCGCAGCCAGATCGTGCCTGAACGGAACGTGGCAGGGCGTGAAGGCGGACCCGCCCGCGATCTTCTTCAGCCAGACCGCCGCCCGTCCTCCGTGAACCTCGACGGCGAGCCGATCTGGAGCCCCATCGACCGGAGAACGACCTCAAGTTCGCGGTCAACACGAACTGGGATCTCTTCCAGCACGGGCCGACGAAGACCTTCTACCTGCAAGCGACGAAGCCTGGCTGAAGGCGGCGACCTCAAGGGACCGGGTCGCCGGCGGGCAAGCTGCCCGAGAGCTTCGGCAAGCTCCCCGGCCGACGACGAACTGGAAGGAAGTGAAGGCCGCGCTGCCAGGACAAGAACGATCGATCCCGGGAAGGCGCCCAAGGTCTTCGTGAGCTCGACCCCGGCGGAGATGATCCTGCTCGACCGGCGCCCCGCGGTATCAGCCGGTCGAGGGCACGTAGCCTCGTCTGGGTCAGCAACACCGAGAGCGACGTCTTCCGCGTCGGGCAGCAAGCGGCGCCGGTCTACTACCTCGTGGCCGGGCGCTGGTTCACGCGCGCCCGGCTTCGACGGGCCCTGGACGTTCGCCACCCCGACACTGCCCGCCGACTTCCAGAAGATCCCGCTCGAGCACCCGCGCTCGCGCGTGCTCGCGTCGGTGCCGGGACGCAGCAGGCGGCGGAGGCGCGTGCTGCCTCGCCCAGGTGCCCCAGACCGCGCGCGTGAACAAGAAGACAGCTGCAAGGCGCCCGGAGGTCGCCTACCAGGGCGAGCCCAAGTTCGAGCCGATCGAGAAGACGAACGTCGAGCGCGCCGTCAACACCGACAAGAGACATCATCAAGGTCGGCGACATCTACTACATGTGGCTACGAGGGCGTGTGGTTCATGCGGGCAGCAGCCCGAACGGTCCCTGGGACGGTGTCACGTCCACGGTACCCGAAGGAGATCTACGAGATCCCGATCAGCTCGCCCGTCCCACAACGTCACCTACGTGACGTGTCGAGAGACGACGACGACGCAGTGGGCCACCTTCGCGTACCGCCGGCGATGTACACGGGCGTGATGGTCGCCTGGGGCTGCGCGGTGTGGGGCAGCGGCTGGCTACTACCCGCCGTACTACGGCGGCTTCTACGGCGGCTATCCGCTGCTACTACGGTCAGCTACCCGACCTACGGCTACGGCGCGTCCGTACAACCCGTGGACGGGCGCGTACGGCCGACGGCGGTCGCCTACGGTCCGTACTGGCGGCGCCGGTGTCAGCGTCGCGCTACAACCCGCGCACCGGTGACCTATTCGCGTGGCGCCGCCGCCTACGGGCCCGTACGGTGTCGCGCGCCGCCGGCCAGGCCTACAACCCGGCGCACCGGCGCCTACGGCCAGACGCGCCAGGGCTCGAACGTCTACGGGAGCTGGGCAGCAACCTCGGTGGGTCCAGCGCGGGCGAGACCAGTGGCGCCCAGCACGAACCGGACGGGGTTATACCAACCGCGCCACCGGCGCCACCGACCCGCACGACGCGCAGCCGAAAGCGAGCGGCGGCGCCGCCATCGCCCGCATCCTGTCGGCCCCGGGCGCGATCCGCCGCCGTCAGCACCGCCGGCGGCGACGTGTCACGCCGGCCGGGACGGACAACGCCCACCGGAACCAGGGCGGCTGGCTGGCAGCAGTGACGAGCGACAGCGGAACTGGAGCAACGTCGACACCGTGAGGGCCACCACGCCGCTCAGGCCACGCCGGCGACACAGGCCCGGGAGCGCCGCACGGCCCCGCCCGCGCCGGCCAGCGTAATTCCGGCGGTGGTGGGTTGCCGCGGTGGGACCCTGATCAACGACCAAAGCTCAACCGCGACATCGGCCGCGCGGACGTGAAGGCGCGCCAGCGCACGAACGACTACGGCAGCTACCGCTCGAGCGGCAGCGGCCGGCGGCGGCGGAGCTCCTCACCGCTCCAGCGCGGCGGGGGCGTACGCGGGGCGGGGGAAGACGGCGCTGAGCCATACCTTATCTGGGCACGCAGGATGCGGTGATTCCGGAGATTGTGAAGTGGCTGTTCATGGCTGAGGAGAACGAAGAAGTCATGGAAGAGAGTCACCGGCTGCCAGGCCGCACTGGAGCCTCCATTCCGCGTTCGTAACAGGACGTCAAGGCGGACTTCCTCGACAAGGACGCCAACTTCGGGCGCTCAAGACCTTCAGCTGACCAAGATCGGCACGGGCGTAAAACAACCCGCTCGAGCGAGAGAAAAGCGGAGTCCTCGGGGAGATCCGGCAGCGGAAGTCGGCCTCACCAGGTGCTGCTCGACCATGCCGATGCGTCGCAGGAAGCCCGTATGCCCTCCGTCGTGAATCCACGGCGCGGTGACCGAGCCGCAGAATGACGCTGCACACCGGCTGCCCGGAACGGCTGCGGCGGGCTACGGCTGGCGCGGCATGGGCATGGGTGGTGGCATGGGCAGCGTCCACGACCACGACCGTGGCCGAGTACACCGGTCGGCACCCTCGTCGTGGACATCTTCGACGCGCGAAGTCCAAGCAGCTCGTCTATCCGGGGCACCGCCCACGGACGAGCTCTCGGACAAGCCGGAGAAGAACGCGAAGAAGCTGGGCCAAGGCCTCGGACAAGCTGTTCAAGGACTTCCTTCACCGGGATCGAAAGCCAAGAAGTAGCGCGGTGGCCCGCCGCCGACAGAGCGGCGGGCCCCTGGGGCCGCTGGGGGCCGCCGCCACCGGGCTCGAGACGCCGGGGAGGTGCGCCGCCGTGGACTGGGTCGTGACCGTCGACCCTCCGCGAGAACCCCGAGCTGGCCCTCTTCCTGACGCTCGCCCTCGGCTTCGCGATCGGCCGCCTCCGCTATCGGGAGCTTCCGGCCCGGGCAGCGTGGCGGGCACGCCGCGTTGCGCCGGCGTAGCCGCCGTGGGGCCAGCTCGACGTGCCGTGATCGATCCTCGTCAAGGTGGTCTTCTTCGACCTGTTCCTCTTCGCCACCGGGCTACAAGGTCGGACCCCAGTTCTCTCCTGGCGGCCTGAGTGAAGAACGCGCTCTCCCAGGTCCTGCTGACCCTCGCCGCCCCCAGCGTCGCGCAGCCTCGTCGACGCAAACCGCTGGGCCTTCGGCCCAGTGCTGATGGGGCTACGACTGCGCACCGCGGCCGGGCTCATGGCCGGCGCCTTCACCGAGTCCACCGTCATCGGCACTGGCGCCGGGACAACACCATCGCCCGCGCCTCGACCTGCCCGGGCCAGCAGGCGCGCCTCCTGAACAACATCCCGGTGGTCGCGGTTGCTACCTGGGCACGCTGTGGTGTGGTTCCTCCAGCTCTGGCGCCCCGCCTGGCGGCCGACCTGCGGTGAGCCGGATCCTAGGGGGTAACGCACGGCCCCCGGCGGCGACGAAACGAGCCCGCCGGGCCTGACGCATCAGATTGAGGGCCCATCGTATCTCCGACGCCCTCGTGGATGCATCACGGCAGTGGGGACGTCGAGCGGTCCTTCACCCCGGAGAGGGTGTTCGTGGAGCGGATTTGTCGCGTGGCGCTGAATCCGCCGCCGCCCCCGGCACCCGCTTCCCGCGCGGGCTATCTGCTCGGTGATGCCCAGCGCGAGCACGCCCCCGCGCCTGGCACGGGGCTGGGGCGGGAGGGGAAGAGGCCAGGGGCCTTGCGCGATTTCGCCCGCCGCTGACGTGGTCCGATGCGAAGGTTCGCCGGACCGCACCTTCAACAGGATCGCGGAGTGCACGACGCCGCCGCGGCGTGGTCCCGCAGGAGCCGGTCCGCGGCGGGGAGCAGATTCCCTTCGGGTCAGTACTGCTGCTCAACTGCGGCGACGCCGTTCGGCATCTCCGGCGCCCAGAGGACGTGTGGAGCGGCGGCCAGGCCCCCGGTACGTCTGCTGGCGACTTGAGCGAGACCGACGCTGCCCGCCTACCTCGTGGGCGGTCTCTCAAATGGTGACGGTCCTTGCCGGCGACATTCCCTGAGCCTCAGCAATACGTAACTGAACGAAGTACAAT
>ERZ1370068.11106-contig-9750_pt1 | contig 45208 bp, 58 predicted proteins | sample MGYA00561227_ERZ1370068 | MGnify/ENA primary metagenome ERZ1370068 (study PRJEB38410, sample SAMEA6850437) | metagenome | study: Metagenomic assessment of the ecological functions of the soil: analysis of the soil microbiota associated with the... | reverse complement strand
CAGTTACGTAATATTACTACAACTGCACGATCAACACCGGCAGTGGCGATGGCCACCTTTGCGGCACCGAGCAATGCGACGACGGAATCAATCGACTGGGTGACGCTCGTCGCTAACGACTGCACGAGCGATGAAGGGTGCGGCGACGGGCACCGGTGCGGCACGGAGCAAATGCGACGACGGGAACGCGGCGGGTGGCACGCTGCTCGGCCGCTTGCCAGGTCGAGCCGGCCGGGTGCGGAAACGGATGGCCGCGAAACGGGCGACTTGCGTGCGACGACGGGAATGCGAAGATCGTGACTCCCGGTCGCAACGACTGCGCGACCACGGACTGGTGCAAGGTGATGGCACCGCTGCGGCAACGAGCAATGCGTGGATGACGGGAACTCGAACGACCGCGACGCGCCTGCCACAACGACTGCACGAGCGGCGTGGGGTGTGGGACGGTCATCGCCGCCCTGGAGCAATGCGACGACGGGAATTCGGACGATCGCGATACCTGCTCAGGACTGCACGAGCAATACCGGGTGCGGCGATTAGCCACCGCCGGTGGCCTGAGCAATGCGACGATGCGGTAACCCACTTCCGGGGACGGTTGCCCTGCGACCGCCAGCAGGAATCGGAGGCCACGAACCCCGTTTTGCGGGTCGGCGTCCCCGGGCAGCGGGCCGTGTGTGGAGCGAGCCGGGTCGACTTCGAGATCGTGGGGGTCCGAGGTTCGTGCCTTCCTGCATCGCGATGACCGCGTTCCGATGGTTTGAGCCAGCCGGCCTGCACGCGCTCGGGCTCGACGGTGCTGCGCAGGGCACGACAGCTTCTTGCTCGGAAGTGAACTGATTCCGAGCACGGTACCACCTGCCGGGTCTCGGATTCCTGAATGCAGTTCCGTCCGTCCCAACGTCTCCGTCACTCAACGGGATGGGTTGCTCGGCGTTCTGCGCGGGAAGCGCGACGTTCGGCGAGGGCTGTTCCTCCTGACTCGTCCCCGATCCCGGTCCATCGCGCTACGGCGTAAAACCTTCCCCGCGGGAATTTCGTGCCCCGCGACGATCGGCCCTCCGAGCCCAGGGCGCAATGCGCCGACATGGGGCTCAGTCGACTCAAGTCGTTGACGTTACAACACTTGAACGATCGACGCCTCGCTGAAGAGGCCGCACCGCGATCGCCAAGCGGGCTTCAGCTCCTCAGCCGGTGGGGATTGCCCTCTGACTGTCGCGTGAGGGGCGCGGCTGCGCACGTGGCGGGTGCACCAAGGAGAGGCAGGACAGATGCTGAGGAAGTTGATTCGTGGGGTCGTTCTTGATGGGCGTTTCACGGCAGAGGCCCAATGATCGTCGGGGCGGAGTGACGCATGCCCAGACCGTCCTGGCTGTGAATTGACCGGCGTGCACGGGGAGGCAACCCTGCGCAGTGTACCCAGATGGATCTGGCTTTCTGGCACGTCCCTCCAGGTCGCCGCGGGTGACGCCTCGGCTCCGAAGTGGTCGCATTGTCCGGGACACGGTGCTGGTTGGGTCGCCTTCGATGACCACCCCGGCAACCTGATGTTGGTTCAGCCTTACGTCCTTGTCCTCCGTACGAACGGCGTCTGGACGCGCAGGAGGCAAAGCTCACGGCCCTGACGCTGCTGCGAATGACCGGTTCGGAACTTCCGTGGCAATCGGCGAGCCGGCGACACGGCCGTGATCGGCGCGCGACGATCGACTCGCGAGTGGAACATCAACGAGGGCTCGGCGTATGTGTTCCTCCGGACGAATGGCGTCTGGACACAACAGGCCAAGCTGACGGCCAATGACGCCGCCCCGAACGCCCTGTTCGCACCGGTCGCATTGCAGTGCGACACGGCGTGCTGGGCCATCGGAGCGCCGGAGCGCGAGAACTTTCGCGCGGCGGCGCGGCCTACGTCTTCCGTTCCAGCGGGACCTGCAATACGTCGCCGAGCTCCGCCGTCCCACTGTCTGGCGAGGAGTTCGGCCTCGGTGGCGCTGTCGGCAACACGGCGGTGATCGGGGCGATGCGGGGAACGCGGATGCGGCTCGGCCTACGTCTTTGTCGGTTCCGGAAAGGTCTGGACACAACAGGCCAGGCTCGTTGCCTCCGATGCCACCCCGACCCTCGCCTGGTCTGGGTGGTCGGTCGCGGTCCTGGGCGACACGGCAGTGGTCGGCGCCCTGTATGACGGTCACTCGGGAGTGTGAGGAAGTTATGCGCCAGGCCTACGTATTCGTTCGCTCATGTCGTATGGTCCCAGCAGACCGTTGCTTCCGCCGACCCGGATCTGGAGAGAACTTCGCCTCAGGGCTCGGGCGACACGGCCGTGGTTTCCGGGGCCTACCGCGACGGCTATCCCCGGCGCGGGTTTCGGCTCCGGCTCGGCCAGTGTGTTCCTCGCCTGCTGCGGCAGCGCTCAGCGCGGTGAAAGACTGGCTGCCAGCGACGCCGAGTTCCCGGGCACTTCGGTTGTCCGGATCAGCGGTGATACGACGGTTGTTGGCGCATCGGGGGACGGTCATGGGCCTACGTTGAACAGCGCCGGCTCGGCATTCATCTTCCCAGCGGCTGGGTGACAGTGCGATCTGATGGCGTATTCGATCCCGACGATGTCCGCCCGAACGCGTCTGGCATGTGTTTACAGATACGGTCGTCCGCTTTTCGATTGGCGATTTCAGACCGCCCGAGGACGTGGTCAACTCCTCGGAGGCTCGAGGCGTCGTGGAGGCAATGAGCGCAGCTAGCCCCGGCATCAAATGAGTACTTCCGGGGACACAAGACGTACCAGGAGGAGGGGGATCCCCAGCCGTGCCGATGATTCTCGGTTATCCTGTCCCGCCCCATGCCCAAGCGACTGTTCACGAACCAACCCAGGCCAGGAGTTCCAGGTCGACGTCCGTATCCATCGGTCTCTACCGGTTGCTGCAGAAGCTGGGCGAGGGAGGATGGGAGGTGTGGCTGGCCGAGCAGGACTTTAGCCTGTCCGGCGGCGACTCGCGCTCAAAGTCATCAAGCAGGCATGGATACTGGCGGTATCGGCCGCCCGGCCCGAGGCGGAGCGCCAGGCCCTGGCCGATGGATCACCCCTATGGGCCAAGGTCTCGATGCGCCGGTGCGAGCCCCGAAGGGCGCCCATTCTTCGTGATGGGAGTACGTCCCGGGCGTTCCGATCACCGAGCACTGCGACCAGTGCAAGCTGACCACCCGCGAGCGCCTGGCGCTCCTGCGCCCAGGTAGTCTGCGAGGGCGTGCAGCACGCGCACCAGAAGGCGGTCGGCCCATCGCGACCTGAAGCCCTCGAACGTGCTGGTCGCCGATCCAGACGGCAGGCGCGGTGCCGAAGATCACCGGTTCTGGCGTGGCCAGGGCACAGACCGCGCTACGCAGCTGCACCGAGCGGACGCTCTTCACGCGGAGCTCGGACGCCCTGATCGGCACGCCGGAGTACGTGAGCCCGGTGTAGCAGGCCGGCTCCGACCGGCCCGTGACGTGGACACCCGACCGACGTACTCCTTGGGAGTGATCCTCTACCAGCTGCTGGTCAGGGTGCTGCCGTTCGAGCCGAAGGAGCCGCGGAGCGCGGGCATCGACGGCATCCTGAAGATGATCCGCGAGGTGGAGCCCCCCAGCCGAGCACTCCGGCTGAGTACGCTCGGGAGCGAGCGATCGACGCTGGATCTTCCGCCAGGAACCGGCGGGTCGACGTGCCCACGTTGCGACGACAACTCGGGCGATCTCGACTGATCACGATGAAGCGCCCTGAGAGGCGCGACCGCACGCGGCGCTACGGCCTTCGCCGGCGGAGCTGGCGCGGCCGACATCGGGCGCCACCAGCGTGAACGAAAACCGGTGCTGGCCAGGTCACCGAGCACGGGATACAACGGGCCCGGAAATTCGTGAGGCGGCACCGGGGCGCGCAGTGAGCACTCGGCGGTCGGGCATCGTGGTTTCGTCGGCTTTCGCGGTGACTCGATGGCGGTGCAGGCGCGATGGCGGATCGCCGCCGAGCGGGAAGCTTCTGACAAGGTGTCGGTGTCCTTGGGCGAACATGCTGCGCAACGTGAAGCTCGCAAGACCTTCGGGGAAGGCACTCTGAAGCGACCTGCGCCGAGCGGGTGGCCGAGGTGGTGCAGCGGGGGCGCGGGGCACCGAAGGAGGCAAAGGTCGATGCGGCGCTGGCATCCCTGGACGAGACGCTCGCCGGCGGTGAACGCGACGGGGCGGCGCTGAGACCGCTGGACGAGCAGGTTCTTGCTCGCGCCGGGCAGACCGCCGTACCAGAGCGAGATCTGGGGGGAAAGACTCCTCGGATCGCCGGAAGGCTGGAGCATACGCCTCGTGGGACACGCATCGGAGACTGGGGCTGCCCGGGCCGGCGGAGCAGCACGCGAAACGGGCCGCGGAGATCCGGGAGCGCGGATGCTCGGACCGAACGACCGGGCGAGACGCTCCAGCCCGCGAACGTCCCGGCTGATCGTGCATGATGAGCCAGGGCCGGAACACCGTGAGGCCGAGAAGCTCCTCCAGGGAACGCTCTCGGTGATCCAGCGCCGGGTGCTGGGCCACGACGACACGGACACGCTCAGGTCCATGAACAACCTGGCCACGGCCCATCGGACTCCAGGGCCGGAACGACGAGGCCGGGAAGCCTTCCAGGAGACGCCTCGAGATCCACCGTCGGTTGCTGGGCGGGGGATCGCCCGGACACGCCTTCACCTTCCCATGAAACAACCTGGCCAACGTGCACCTGAAGGCCGGACCGACCGCCGAGCGCCGAGAAGCTCCTGCAGGAGACGCCTCGCAGATCCGGCGATCGGACCCCGGGCTGGGACCATCCCCGAGACGCTCTAGCTCCAGGAACAAACCCGGCCAGCCGAGAACAGCCAGGCCAGCCGGACCGCCGATGCAGAGAAGCTCTTTCCAGGAAACGCTTCGACATCCAGCGCCGGGTGTGCCGGGCGAGAAGCACCCGGAAACGCTTGCTCTCCATGTACAACCTGAGCTTCTGCGTCGCCGCGCGCCAAGCCGTTGAGCACGAGCAGGCGCCTCGACTGGCTCACCAAGGCGGTCGACCACTGGCTGGAAGGATGGCGCCTTCGGCACCGAGATGGCGAAAGACGAGGATCTCACGTCGCTCCGTGCCGACCTCAGCAAGGCTCTTCGAGGCGCGCTCGTCGCCCGGGCTCACGGCGAACACGGCGAAGTCGAAGCAGCCGCCCGCAAGTAGATAACTCGACGATCGGGAGCTCTCGCTGCGGCTCTTGGGCGTCAGCCGTAAGCAACCGCGCCGTCCCTGAGCTGGACGCGATCGACCTCTGACTCCAGCTCGAGCTGACCCTCAGGAACCTCGGCTCCCCGCAACGCCCACAAGGTACCGGTGGCGGTGGATCCGTGCATCCGCCCGATCGGATCTGCGGTAGCTGTTCGGCGCCGGTAGAGGCGTCTGCGCGGACAGGACCCAGGAAACTGACATAGGTCCCTTCACGGACGTTGGGAGGCAGAGTACCGGGGGGCAAGCGCGAACACGCCGCTTGTTCCAGCTACATGCCGGCTACATGCCGGACGGGGCGACTGGGTGTGACCCGATCTGAAACGGGATTGCGGTGGTGAGGTTGACATCGGATCTTTGCCGGACCTGCGAGGCGAGTTCCGGCGTACTTGAGGTGCCGGCCGCGAAACAATGGTTCGGAATCAATTCATCCGGTTCTTGAGGCCGGTCCCGAACTCGCCGTTCGCTTCCACTGCCAGCCGACCGATCCACTCGTCGGAACGGGAGGAAACATGAGCAAACACGAAATCAGAACTCAACTCTCCCTCGGGCTGCTCCGCGGCTGCTGGCGAAAAACATCTACTCCCGATCCAGGCTAGCGGCCGTGCGCGCCGACGATCCAGAACGCCCACGACGCGCTCGATCATCCGATGACCAAGCAGCCGGACTTCAAGACCCCCGAAATTTCGCCCTCACCTTTGACAAGGCCGCCTGGCATCGCTCTACGATCGCCGAGACAGCGCGGCACCGGCACATGACCGTGAGTGACGAACTCCGCAGGAACCTCGCCACCACTGGTGAGAGTCACACCCAGGCATTCAAAAAGCGGGACTCTGCGCGGCAGGCAGCGCGAAGAGAGGCGGCCTCTCCGCTCATTGGCCAGCCTTGCCATCGGGCCTCGCCTCAGCCTTCTCGCCATTGCCCGTGGCGGTCGAGTTCTTTACGCGCACTCCTACCAACCCCACAGCCGCGGGACTCGAAGCGCGGACCTGTGTGAAGGCGACGGTCCACTGGCACCATCGAATCCTGACGGCAAGCCACGACATCAGGCACATCGGGTCGTCCTCCACGTCCGTCGATGCTAGCAAACTTGACCTGCTCGACGAAAAACGCCTCCTGGCAAGCCATCGAAAAACGCGCCGACTCTCCTCTGGTCCAGGATTCAGCCTCAACGGCGCCGCACGTCAGCATGACGGGCATGGCTCGCCGTGGAGCGCACCGACGACGAGAAGTTCGACTACGAGGAGTACCGCAGCAGCAGCGCTAACGGATTCGCCTCCGCCCGGCGTCAGCACCCTTCCGACACGCGAAACGATGCGGTGGCCGCAGCCGACGGCGACACGCCGAACGTCAGCGCCGGCCCTCTGTTCATCCCCTTGATCTTCTGAAACCCCGGCACGCGATGCCTGGCGAGGTCGATGTCTATGTCTCGCGCGTGCTTGCGAGAGCGGAAATGAAAAGGGACCTTACTTCCGCGCCGGGCCCTGCTCTTCGTCAAGGGCGTCATCAATTCATCCTCCGACCTCACGCTCATCACCCCGAGCCGCGGCGCAATCTCCGTGCGTTGAGACGAGCCGCTGCAAGAACATCCAAGCGTTTCTGGAGCTGACAATCCCCGGTTACCCGGTGATCCTCCAGCAGACAGCGCCAGATAAAATCGCAACTGACCGTGAGTTTGCCAACAACAATCACGATTAAGGCCCGGCGCCATGGATGACGACGAGTTCTTCGATCTTCGGCGCCGACCTCGAGCGGCCAGCACCGATCGGGGACAGGATTACGATGACCGAGCATCCTAGCCAAGTCCGCCAACGCCATCTATTACTGTTTACTGAACGCGGCACCGCACGCGACGCAGCACAAACTGCTCTTTCGCTCACAAGGGCCTTCCAGTCATCGACGGAAGCTGGGGCACCGAGCAGGAATTCCTCGAAAAATATGCCCACCGTAAGGGCGCGCGCGCCGCTCGAAGCGTCCCGCCGCTGGTGCGGGTGTCATCTTCGGGCGTTGTTGGAAACCCGCTGGATGAACGGTGGCAGGCGCCAGAGCGCCGACTCGACCGCTCGATTCATAAAGGCCGCTAAAGCCAGGTCGAGCTTTGAGCCCGAGATAGTGCCGGCTGTCCTCGTCGCCAAAGCCGCTCACTCCAGGACGACACGACGCCTGCCGCAGGATCGACGAAACCCGGTTTCCGCGACTCAGGGGCCTCGGAGCAGCGCGGGCAGATCAAGCAGATGCTCCGTAGAAGATGGCCCGGTCCAAGAGTGCGCTTGGCTTCCGGCGATGACACCATCCTGAACCTCAACACGAGGAATCCGCTCATGCGCCAGCTTCGCGACATGCCGCGCGCAAACGAGACCCCCTACCCGCGCTCACCCGCATCTATAACAACGCCCGCCGATGTTCGCCCATCACTAAGGAAACTCGCCCTCGAGAACGCCGAGATCAGCTCTGGCACGGGCAACAATCCTCGCCTCTCCGCGATGATCGCGAAAACGCCAAGGCTCCTGGGGCTGAGCTGTGGCGGGCAGATAAGGCAAAACTGGAACTGGTAAACGCGACGAACTCGCTGCGTAAGGTGGGCGCAGCCGCGCCGCTGACCAGCAACGCTCCTGCTTCTGCTCTGTCCGGTTTCTGGATCGCTCTACAAGCTCCGCAAGGATGAGATCATAGAGATGCTGGAAAACAAAATGGGGGTGCGAGCCAGCGCCACCTCGCTCGAGATGAACGACTTCTGGGCGTAGTGACCGACATTGAAACCGGTGATTCGCGCAGCCCACTTTGGCGCATCGCGGTACATCACAGGAAACAATCCCTAACGTGCTATGTGGGAATTGGGCCTGATGATGGGCCTCAACAAACCCGTCATCATCCTTCAAGGACAAGACTGATCCGGATCAAGACGCCATTTGATGGTCCACGGTAAACTATCGCGCTGTCGAATACCAGATCGTGGAGTCCGGAGCTTCTGGCACCACCGAATATGCCCTGCTGGAGAAAGGTATGGAACGGACGATGCAGTTTTTCCTCGATCGATTCCGGAACTTTAAAGCTCGCAGCGGAGTACCGTGCGTAGCAAACGGCGGAAGCGCTGGAAGCCGAAAGGAAGCGCAAATGCCCGTCTCCCAACGATCTCCTGCGCCGCTGATCGCCCAGGCAAAGCGCTACAGCAGTATCCGCAGCCCAGGGACGCGCCGGCATGAGGTGGTGGCGCAACTCATCAGCGAAGGCGATGGCGGCGCGCGGAGGTGCGGCAGTGCCGGAGAACCCGGACGAGGGCGTGACCTTGAGAGGATGTCTGCCGAGGAATGTGTCACCTACGCAGCGAGCAACTACTGAACACCCGGCCGATGGCAGGCGGCGGAGCGGGGACAATCTCTTCGCCGCGTTGGACAAAGGCGAACAGGCGGGAGACTTGGCATGTACAATGCAAGGCCGTCGCAGGGGCCTTGGGCCAAGCCAGCTTGCCAGCAGCGTGGCGACTTCCCGCAGGCGATGGTGCTGCCCCCAACAGGCGCTGGGTCTGGCCGATGCGGCAGGGCGACCTGACGCCTGATGGGCGTGATCTACGACCAGATCGCCTCGACGTACGTCATGCGCAGGGCGACATTACCCGCAGGCCATTGAGCATTATCGGAAGAGCCTTCAGATTTACGAGGAGCGAGGAGAGACGAGCGTGGCGTGGCCGCCGAGCCTCGGCAATGTGGGCATTGTTTACCTCGGAGCCAGCGGCTATCGACCGGGCGATTCGAAAGCGCGTGGCGGGAAGAGCCTCGAATACAGTATTAGGATCCGCGCGGACGAACTCACCGCCAATCAGTGCGCTGGCAACCTCGGCAGCGCGTGTTCCAGCGACAAGCGCCACTACGACCGGGCCATGGAAATGCACCAAAAAAAGCTGGAGCTGGCGTTGCAGCGTGGCAACCAGCAGGGCGCGGCGGCCAATCTACAATGACAATCTCGGCGGTATTTACAGGAGTTGGGCGACTTGGACGCGGCGTTGCGGATGCTTCAGAGGTCGTTGAAATTCAGACTCGGATCGGGGACGACCCGGGGCGCAGTGGCCAGCTACGGCAATCTGGCGAGCGTGTGTATCAGCAAAACGGGAGAGGTAGCGCGGGCAAAATGGAGAATTTCACGCACAAATCGCTGAAGATCGCGAACGACTCGGCGCACCGGCACAGCTCGGCCATGTTGTATTTCAACCCTCGGCAATCTCTTACCGCGGCATCGGCAGAGCGCGCGCAGCTCGCGCGCATTACAGCGAGAAAGCCAGAGCGCTCTTCGAGATCGCGCTCTGGCGACGTCGGCACCGCGTAACAACACGCCGCCGCCCGCGTTCTGCGGGGCGTGTGAATGGAGAAGGAAGCGCAATGTTCGGCCCCAATACGAACCTGCAAACCGCTGATCGCCCGGGTGCGCCAGCAGCAACCTGAGCCTGGCGAAGGAAGCGCCGGACGAGCTGGTGGCGCAACTGATCATGAAGGCGATGGCGGCGCAAGCGGGGCTGCGGCCCCGCCGCGGAGAATCCCGGACGAGGTGCACCACCTTTGAGAAGATGTCTGCCGAGGTATGTGTCAACTACGGCGAGCAACTCCTGGACACCGGTCGCTGGCAGGCGGGGGAGCGGCTCTTCTTCGCCGCGTTGGAAAAAGGCGAACAGGCTGGTGACTGGAAATCCAATCCCAGGCGGCAGTTCTGCTTGGGCCGGCTATGCCGGCAACGCGGCGACTTGCCGCGAGCGATGGCGCTTCTATCAACAAGCGCTGGGTCTGGCTGAGCGGTGCGGTGACCGGCGCCTGATGGGAGTGATCTACGTCCAGATCGGCGGGACCTTACCGAGTGCGCAGGGCCAATACCCGCAGGCCATTGAGTATTACCGGAAGGGCTCTTGACATTGCTTGAAGCGGCCGGAAACGAGGAAGATCTCGCCGTGTCAACTATGGCAATCTGGGCAATGTCTACGCGCAGCAGGGCGATCTGTCCGCGATTGGGGCATAAGTGAGAAAAGTCTCGAATACAGCATCGTAAGACCGGCGCGGACCTGATTCAGCATCGCCAACCAGGCAAGGCAACCCTCGGCATCGCGTTCATGGAACAAGGCCGCCACGACCGGGCCATGGAAATGCAGCAGAAGCGGGCTTTTGAGCTGGCGCGTTGCGGCTTTGGTAACCAGCAGCGGTGCGGCAGCCCACTCGCTACAACAATCTCGCGCGGCAATATCCACCGGGGCCAGGGCGACGTGGATCGCGGCGTTGCGGATGTTTCAGTGAGGTCATTGAAATCCAGACTCTGGATCGGCGACGATCCGGCAGGCGCAGCGGCCAGCTACGCGCACCGAGCGAGGTGTACCAGCAAACGGAGAGGTAGCGCGGGCGATGGAGAATTACGACAGATCGCCGGAAGATCGCGGAACGCATCGGCGACCGGCACAGCTCGGCCATGTTGTATTTCAACCTCGGCAAATCTCTTTACCGCGGCATTGGCGAGCGCGCGCAGGCCCGCGCGGCATTACGAGAAAGCCAGAGCGTCTGTTCGAGATCGTCGGCGACGCCGGCAATGCGCGAAAAGCCAGCTCCGCGCCTCTGCAGTGGTCGTGTGAATGGAAAAGAGAAGCGCAATGCCCAGTCCCCCAATGAAGGCGATGGTGGCGCACAGCGAGGCGCGGCCCTGCCGCACAATCCGGACGAGGCAGGCTCTAGGAGCGACTTGGCAGTCGACGAGAAACGGCGGGCCGGTTCCGGTACCTGCGGTAGCGCGCCACGGCCTTGACCCCGCGAACCCGGTGAACCACGCTGCTCCACTACCGTCTCTGCGTCGAGCGCCTCCTGGCGAGGTGGGGATGAGCGTCGTCTTTCGGGCAGGTCGACACCACCACGCTGGACCGCGAGGTGGCGACTCAAGATCCTCCCGAGGCGTTCGCCGCCGACCCGGAGCGCTCTGGAGCGGTTCGAGCGCGAGGCCAAGCTCCTCGCCTCGCTCAACCACCCGAACGTCGCCGCCGTCTACGGGCTGCACGAGGACGCGGCGGCGTGCGCTTCCTGGCGATGGAGCTGGTCCGCGGGCGATCGCTCACCGAGCGAGATCGCCGCGAGGCCTCGCGCCCGCAGCGCGTTCGTCGAGCTCTCGCGTCCGCGATCGCCGACGGGCTCGCGGCGGCGCACCGGCAGCACGTGACGCACCGCGACCTGAAGCCGGACAACATCATGATCGGCGACGACGGGCGCCCGAAGATCCTGGACTTCGGCCTGGCTAAGCTCGGCGGCGTCGCCGCCGTCGCGCCGACGACGCCGCGAGACGACGACCGCAGGCGGGAAGCATCCTCGGCACCGTCGCGCTACATGTCTCCGGAGCAAGCGCAGGGGAAGCCCGTCGACCCGCGCTCCGACATCTTCTCCTCGGGCATCGTGCTCTACGAGATGACCACGGGACGCCGTCCGTTCGCCGGCGACAACAGCGTCTCGACCCTCGACCGCGATCCTGCGCGACACGCCGCCGCCGATCGCCAGATAGTCAGCCCGGCGGCGCCGGCGCCTCTCGACCGGATCATCCGCCGCTGCCTCGGAAGGACCCGGGGCGCGCTACGCCGACGCCGTCCGGTCTCGCCTCCGATCTTCGCGCGCTTGCACGCCGACGCCGTCTCTGGTCCCCGGCGAGGCGTCGCTGGAGCCACGCGAGGACGCGCGGCGCTGGATCGCCTCGTGGCCGCGGTCGCGATGGTCCTTCGCGCGGCGTCGGCGACCTGCTGGTACGCGGCACAGCGCGCGGGAGCGCTGGGTTCCGGAACGAGGCGCTGCCGCAGCTGACGGCGAATCGTCGATCGCATCCAGGGACTGCAGGAAGGTCGCGAGAGCTGGGACGCCGTTCGTGCTGGCGAGAAAGATCGACGAAGCGGCGCCCGGGCGACCCGCTGGTCGAGCGGCTGCGGCCGAAGTTCACGACGGAGATCACGATCACGTCCGAGCCGCCGGGCGCCGTCGGTCCATGCGCGGTACTACGACGAGCCCGCGGCCGGCCCGTCGTCTCATCGGAACGACCCCGCTCACAGCGTGCGCCTATCCGCTTGGGCTTCACGCGGATCACGGCTCGACGCTCGGCGGGCGAGCCCGACCTCGACGACGTGATCTGGAACTTCTGCCTCGATCGGCGACGCCTGGGCGTACCGATTCCACGCCAAGGGCGACGTGCCCGGACGGCATGGCCCTCGTTCCCGGCGGCGAGTTCGCCATGTACCTCCCCGGGCTGGACCACCTCAAACCGGAGCCGACCGACGGCGTTCGCGATGGACCGTCACGAGGTGACGAATCGCGAGTACAAGCGATTCCGTCGATGCGGGCGGCTACGCCGACCCGAAGTACTGGCAGCGAGCCGTTCAGTCGACGGCGGGCCGCGAGCTGACCTTCACGGAGGCGATCGCGCGGTTCACCGACCGCACCGGACGGCCCGGTCCTGCGACGTGGGAGGTCGGCACGTACCCCGAAGGGCACGACGACGTATCCGGTGTCCGGCGTGAGCTGGTACGAGGCGGCGGCCTACGCCGCGTGGGCGGGGAAGAGCCTCCCCGACGATCTTCCACTGGAATCGCGTCGCGTTCACCGTGGCCAGCTCGCGGATCGTCCCGCTGTCCAACCTGGCGGGAACAGCCGCCGGTCGCCACCGGCGGCACCAAGAGCATGAACCGCTTCGGCGTCTACGACCTCGCGGGAAACGTGCGCGAGTGGACCTGGAACGCGAGCGACGGCGAGCGCTGACGCGGTTCATCCTCGGCGGAGGGTGCGAGCGACCCCGACTACGCGTTCGCCGACTCGTACGCGCAGCCGCCGTTCGACCGCTCGCCGACGAACGGCTTCCGCTGCATCCGCTACCTCGAAAGCAGGATCCGAATCTGCGCAGCGCTGCAGCGCGCCATCGACCGGCCGCACCGGGACTTCCTGCGCCGAGAAGCCCGTTCCGCGACGCCGTGTTCGCGCAGTACCTGCGGCAGTTCGCCTACGACAGACGCCGCCTCTGGACGCGAAGATCGAGGAGGAGAAGACGACGCCGTCCGGCGTGCGCCAGAAGATCACGTTCAACGCCGCCTACGGCGGCGAGCGGATGCTGGCCTACCTGTTCCTGCCGCCGAAGGGAAAGCCGCCGTATCAGGTCGTCGTGGAGTTCCCGGTTCCGGGGCGATCAGCACGCGCTCGAGCGAGTCGCTCGAACTGGGCCGCGTGGACTTCCTGACGCAAGAGCGGCCGCGCCGTCCTCTTCCCGATCTACAAGGGGACCTACGAGCGCGGCGGCGAGCTTCACTCGGACTACGCCGAGCGAGACGACGGCCTACAAGGACTCACGTGATCATGTGGGGCAAGGACCTGCGCGCGGTCGATCGACTACGTCGAAACGCGCAAGGACCTCGACGCCACGCCGCCTCGCCTACTACGGGCTTGAGCTGGGGCGGCGGCTATGGGGTCGATCCTGCCGGCCGTGGAGCCGCGCATCAAGGCGAACGTGCTCTACGTCGCCGGGCTTGGACTTCCAGCGCGCGCTCCCCGAGGTGGACCAGATCAACTACGTCACGCGGGTCGACGCAGCCGACCCTGATCCTGAACGGCGAGCTGGACTTCTTCTTCCCGGCCGGAGACGTCGCAGCGCCCGATGTTCGAGCTGCTCGGCACGCCGCCGCCGCACAAGAAGCGGCTCGTGTTTCCCGGGCGGCCATTCCGTGCCGCGCACCGAGATGATCAAGGAGTCGCTGGAGTGGCTGACCGCTACCTGGCCCGGTGGGAGGCTAGCAGCCTCGCGTTTCCGGTATCGCTCGAACCAGGCCAGGATCGCGCTCGCTTTCGCCGCGCGATTGCGACGGCCGAGCCGTGAGGCCGCCGTGCGACGCGCCCGGCACCTTCACGAGTGCGGTCGAACGCCTCCGCAGCTGCAAGCGCCTGGTAGTACTGCTCGGAGTCCGCTGACCGGCGTGCGGTAGTCGTGCTCTCCGACCACCACGAGCGTGGGCGTCTTCACCGAGCCGACCAGCGACAGCGGCGAGCGCTTCCAGTAGTCCTCCGGTCTTCCCAGGGCGGCTTGCGCGAACCAGTACTTCGGCATGTAGAGTGTAATCGTCGGTCGGTCAGCACGAGGCTCGTCCAGTTGATCACCGGCTTCTGCGTCGCCGCGGCGCGGAAGCGATCGCGTCTTGCCGACGATCCACGCGGTGAGCACGCCGCCGCCCGAGCCGCCGGTCACGAACAGGTTGTCGGCATCGACGATAGCCGTGCGCGATGGCGGCGTCCACCGCGCTCATCAGGTCGTCGTAGTCGTGGCTCGGGTAGTCGTGGTGGATGAAGTTGCGCGAACTCCTCGCCGTAGGAGGTCGAGCCGCGCGGGTTGGCGTAGAGCACGACGTAGCCGGCCGCGGCGTAGAGCTGGTCGTCGGTCGAGCAGACAGCGGCCCGTAGCTCGCGAACGGGCCGCCGTGGATCTCGACGAATCGAGCGGGTACTTCTTCGGGTTCGATCGAGGTCCGGCGGTGCGTGACGACCCACGCGTCCATGGGGCGCCGATCGAAGGACGACGTGACCGCGAGGCGAGCCACTGGCGCGCCGAGCGTCTTGTCCGCCGAACAGCGCCGGTCGTTGAGCGTGCGTGAGCCGCCGCGGACGCGACTACCGCGCCGAGCGATGGATGACGTCGGGCGGCGACGTCGGGCGCGCTGCTCGTGAACGCCAAGGCGTTCCGTCGGCGCGCCACGGTGAACTCCGCCGCCGGTGTACGGCCGATCGAGGCTCCCGCCGCCGAGACCTTCCGAGACGACCGGCTCGACTCGCCTGTCGAGCGTCACGCGCGCCACCCTGGTGACGGCCTTGTCGTCGTACTGGACGAGGATGCGCATGCGCCCGTCTGCGGCCCACGTCGCATCGTCGATCGTCCGATCGAGTGCCGTCCGTGAGCGAGCGCGCGTGGCTCGCCGTCGCGTGTCCACTCACGTGCAGCTCGAGTGTTCTGGTAGCCGAGCAGACGATCCTCGTAGCTGAGAAAGGCGACGAGCTTCGCCGTCCGGCGACACGACCGGCGCATCTGTCGGGGCCGACACGCGTGGGTGAGCTGCGTGATCGCGCCGCCCTCGAGCGCCACCGGTAGATCTCCGTGTTCACAGGCTCGCGCCGCCAGCCGTCCAGGCGGTTGCCGTTCATCAACAGCGAACCGTTGCCGTCGGGCGTCGCACGACAGCGGCCCGGTCTCGCTGAACTCGCCCGAACGTCATTTGCCGCGGCGTGCCCGTCCGGCCGCGCACGACGAACACGTGGTGTGTATCCCGGCTTCAGATACCCCGCCGTCGTCGGTGCGATAGACGATGTCCGAGTGAAGACCTCGACCGGCGGGGCCCATCGTCGCGCCTTCCGGCTTGAGCCGGCGCCGTCGCCGAGCTGCGATCTTGCACGTCGGGGACGAACATGCGTGAACGCGAATCGACTTGGCCGTCGGGCGACCACGCGATGGTCGCCCGGCGATTCCGCCGAGATCGGTGACGCAGCGCGCTCTGCGCCGCCTTCCAGCCAGCGCACGAAGAGTTGCGGAGCGCCCTCCTCCGCGGAGGACACGTACGCGAGCCGCTTGCCGTCCGGCGACCAGCGCGGCGAGCGGTGCGAGCCTGCCTCCGGCGACGAGCGGCGTCTGCGTTCCGGACTCGACGTCGACGAGCCAGACGGCTCCTTTGGGTCGATCCGCCATCAGGTCGAACGAGCCGCGCACGTAGGCGACGACGCGACCATCCGACGGATCTGCGGGTCCGCGGCGTATTGCAGGGCGAACAGGTCGCGGTCCTCGAACAGACGCGAAGGGGCATCCGGAGGCGCGGCCTGCGCGGCGAGGACCGCACAAGCGCAGGCAACGAGAGCCGACCACGGAGGCGCACGGCGGATCGAACCCTATCATGAACATGGTACCGTTGTGCACGCGAGCCGGGGAGCGCCTCCTCGACAGTGCCCGCACTCGGACAGGTCCGGCTGCGCGTCCGGGACTCGAGCGAGCGCCTCCTCTACGAGCGCGTGATCGGGCTCCATCCTCTCGCGCGCGACGGAGAAGAGGTCGAGCTCTCTCCGACGGGTACGTCCCCTCGCACTGCTGGCGCTCGTCGGCGATCCCAGCGCACCGCCCCGTCCGCCGCGCACGACCGGCCTCTTCCACTTCGCGCTCCTCGTGCCGGAGCGGCGTGGATCTCGGCGCGGCGCTCTCCGCACGTCCGGGAGCAGGGCTGGCCTCTTCCAGGGTTCGCCGGATCACTCGGTGAGCCAGTCGCTCTACCTCGCGGACCCCGAAGGGAACGGGATCGAGATCTACGCGGACCGGCCCCGCTCGATCCGGGTTCACGCGGGCGGCGAGATCCGGATGACCACCGACCCGCTCGACGTGGCCTCGTTGATCGAGGAGGCGGAGCCTGGGGGCGCTTCGACCTCGTTGCCGCGGGCCACCGTGGTCGGTCACATCCACCTCGAGGTCTCGGATCTCGACCGCGCCGAGGAGTTCTACGTTGGCCTCGGCTTGACCCCACGGTCAGGAGCTATCCCGGCGCACGGTTCCCACGCAGGCGGCTACCACCATCACGTCGCGCTCAACGTGTGGAACGGTGCGCGGGGAAACCGCCTGCGGGGCGCTCGGGCTCGTGGACTACGAAGTCGTTTCGTGCCGGAAGCCGCGGCCATTGTCATCGCAGCCTGAAGAGGACATGTTCGCCAACCCTCGCTCCGCCGCCTTCCGACGACGCGACGGCGTTCGTGCTGCGCATCGGCGAGGCGCTCAACCGTCATGGCGCGGCGGCGCGACCCGCGTCGAGCAGGCGATGGAGCTGTGCTCCGAGCGGTTCGGCCTCGAAGGGCAGTTCTTCGGCACGCCCACCTCGATCTTCGCCGCCTTCGGGAGCCTGGACGCCAGACCGTCGGTCTCGTGCGGGTGGAGCCGGGGAGCGTCGATCTCGGGAAGGGGCGGTGGGCTCGCCACGGGCCTGGTTGGCGCTTCTCGCGGAGCGGTACCGTCCGCTCGAAAGCGGCTGTTCGAGTCGCGCTCGCCGCGATGCTGGCGTCCGCGCTCGCGGTGGTGGCGGCGAGCCCTATGGCCGCTCGACGGTACACGGTCACGGCGAGCGGGCTCGTGGTTCTGTTACCGGGGCTGACGCTGACGACCGCGCTGGCCGAGCTGGCACTGCGCCACCGTCTCGGGAGCCACGCGCTTCTCGGAGGGCTCTGTGACGCTCCTCCTCCCGGGCTCGGCGTGGCGGTCGGGAGGCGCGTCGGCGACCTGCTGCCCGCCACGGTACGCTGGCTGTCGGGGATGTCGTCCCCGATGCCGCCCTGAGCTTCGGCGCTCGCGCTCGTCGTGGCCCCGCTCTGCTACGGCGTGCTCCTGCGCGCGCGTCGCCGCGATTTCGATGGATCGTCGGGATGGGATCGCGGCGCCCGCAGGCGCGCGCGCCGGAGAGCTCGTGCTGGGACCGAGCTGGCAGCCTTCCTCGGAGCGCTCGTGGTCGGCGCGGAAGCAACCTCTACAGCCGGCTCGCGCAGGCCCGCGTGGTCGTGCCCCTCGTGCCGGGACTGCTGGTGCTGGTGCCGGGCGCCGTGGGCTTCCGGAGCTTCGGCGTCGCTCATCGACCGCGACGTGATCTCCGGCGTGGACACCTGGGTTCACGATGCTGCTCGTCGCGATCTCGCTCGTCGCGGCCCCGCCGTCGAACGTCCTGGTGCCGCCGCGCGGCGCGGGTGCGCTGGGAGCGTAGACGCCGCGGACGCATCGGCGTATGCTTCGCGTCTTTGCGGACCGGTCGATCCACCCCGGGAGAGCGTCATGTTCGCATCCAGATTCTGTTCGCGCGCCCCGTGGTACCTCCTGCCCTCGCGGCGCCTCTTTGCCGCGGTCACGGCCGCCCTCCGACCCGCCGATCGCGTTCACTGCGCGCATCTCATTCCCATCGCGGGTCCCGAGATCGACAAGGGCACGCTGGTCGTGCAGGGCGGAAGATCGTCGCGGTCGGGGCGAGCGGCTCGGTCCGCGTTCCCGCCGGAGCCCGGATCGATCGACGTCGCCGGCAAGGTCATCATGCCGGGCTCGTGGATACGCACTCGCCACATCGGCGGCATCGGCGGGGCCGACCGGAGCGGCGCCGATCCAGCCGGACGCGCGATGCTACGACTCGATCAACGCGCGCGACCCGGTTTCATCGCGCGCCAGGCCGGCGGCCTGACCACGATGAACGTCATGCCCGGCTCGGGCCACCTGCTCAGCGGGCCAGACGATCTACCTGAAGCCGCGCAGGCGGCGCGGACGATCGACGACCTGGTCGATCCTCGACGCGCAGGGCGATCGCGCGGCGGCATCGAAGATGGCGAACGGCACCAACTCCGCAGCGCGAGCCCGCCCGTTCCCGGCACGCGCGGCAAGGCGGCGGCCGCTGGTGCGCGCAGGCAGTTCGTCAAGGCGCTCGGAATACAGGCGCAAGCGCCAGCGGCTGGCCGACGATCCAGAGAAGACGCCCGCGACCGCGACCTCGGCCTCGAGGCGCGTGCTCGAGGTGCTCGACGGCAAGCGCATCGTGCACCACCACACCCACCGCGCGGACGACATCCTCACCGTGCTGCGCCTGCGCGCAGGAGTTCCGACTTCCGCGTGGTGCTGCACCACGTGAGCGAGGCCTGGAAGGTCGCCGACGAGATCGCGAAGGCCAAGGTGCCGTGCTCGATGATCCTGATCGACTCGCCCGGCGGCAAGCTCGAGGCGTCGCGACATGACCTGCGACGAGCGCCGCGGCGCTCGAGAAGGCAGGCGTGCTGGTCGCGTTCCACACCGACGACTGGATCACCGACAGCCGGCTCTTCCTGCGCTGCGGCGGCGCTCGGCGGTGCGCGCGGGCATGACGCGCAAGACCGCGCTCGAGGCGCTGACCATCAACGGCGCGAAGATGCTCGACCTCGACTCGCGCATCGGGTCGCTCGAAGTCGGCAAGGACGCCGACTTCGTCGTGCTCGGCGGCGACCCGCTCAGCGTACACGCCAGGTGCTGCAGACGTGGATCGAAGGCGCGAAGGTGTTCGACTCGGAGCGACCCGGAGAGATCGGCTGTACGCGACCGGCGGATTCGGCGCGGGCGAGGCTCAGCGTCCGTACTACTGTTGCTTCGACCACGAGCACGCGGTGCAGCGAGGAGAATGACCATGCGCCCGACCGCCGCGCTCGCCGTCGCCTGCGCGCTCCTTCCGCCTGCGGCGCGTTCGCGCCCAGAACCTCGCCATCCGAGGCAAGACGGTGCACACGATGAACGGCGCGCCGATCGCGGACGGCGTCGTCGTGATCCGCGACGGCAAGATCGCGGCGGTCGGCCCGGCGGCCAGCACCGCGATTCCCGAGGGGTTCCGCACGCCTCGAGGCCGCGGTCGTCACGCCGGGCCTGATCGACGCCCACGGCACCGCCGGCGTGAGCGGCCTGATGAACACGGAGCACGATCAGGACCAGCTCGACCACACCGGTCCGGTGCAGCCGGAGCTGCGCGCCATCGATGCCTACAACCCCGCCGACAAGCTCGTCGCCTATCTGCGCGGCTACGGCATCACGACGCTCCACACGGGACACGCTCCCGGCGAGCTCATCTCCGGCCAGACCATGCATCGTCAAGACGCGCGGCAAGACCATCGAAGACGCCGTCGTCACCCCCGAGGCGATGGTCGCCGTCACCGCTCGGCCGAGCAGGCCCGCCACGCCGACAAGACCTCCCGGGCACGCGCGGCAAGGCAGTGGCGATGCTGCGTGCGGAGCTCGTCAAGGCGCGGGAGTACCAGCGCAAGCAGGCGATCGCCGATCCCGCCAAGCATCCGGACCGCGACCTCAAGCTCGAGATGCTCTCGCGCGTCCTCCGGCGCGAGGTGCCGCTCCTGATCACCGCGAACCGCGCGCAGGACATCGCCTCGGCGCTCGCGCCTCGCGGAGGAGTTCGAGGTCCGCATCGTGCTCGATTCCGCGAGCGAGGCGTACGTGCTGATCGACGAGATCCGGAAGGCGGGTGTGCGAGTGATCGTCCACCCGAGCATGCAGCGCGCGGTGGGGAGACCGACAACCAGAGCTTCGAGACCGCCGCTGGTGCTGCACGCCGCGGGGATCCCGGTCGCGATGCAGAGCGGCTACGAGGGCTACGTGCCGAAGACGCGAGTCGTGCTGTTCGAGGCCGCGATCACCGCCGCCAACGGACTGAGCTCGAACGGCGCGCTGGCCACGATCACGCGCGACGCCGCCCGGCTCTCGGCATCGACGATCGCGTCGGCACGCTCGAGCCCGGCAAGGACGGCGACGTCGCCCTGTACGACGGCGACCCGTTCGAGTACACGACGCACTGCACGGGCACGGTGATCTCGGGAGAGATCGTCGGCGGCGCCTCGAGAAAGCCCAATGATCGAGAGTGGGGTCTCGAACGGCAGGAGGTTTCTGGCCCTCGCTCTGCTGGCCGTCTGCGGCTCGGCCTGCGCGACGGCGCGACGGGTGTCCCGCGGACGCGACGCTGCGCATCTACCTGGCGCGCCACGGCCAGACCGACTGGAACCTCGCGCGCCGACTCCAGGGTCACAGCGACATCGAGCTGAACTCCGACGGGCGAGAGCAGGCCCGGCTCCTGGGGAGCGCGTGCAGGGATCCCCCTGGATCATGTCTACTCGAGCACGCTGGCGCCGCAGCCGCGAGACCGCGTGGAGATCGCCCGCGGGGCGGTTGCGCTGACCAGCCTTCCGGAGCCTGGGCGGAGCAAGGCCTCGGGAAGTTCGAAGGTCAGGTCATCGACGAGCAGCACGCGGAGGCCCGCGAAGAGTTCGAGCGCCGCAGCCGGGATCCGGAAGACGCATCTCGGCGGCGGCGAGTCGGAGAGCCAGCTCGTCGCCCGCGTGCGCACCGCGATCGAGAAGATCCGCGCCGCATCTCCGGCGGGATCGATCCTCGTCGTGGCCACGGCGGCACGAACCGGGCGATCCTGCGCATCCTCCCGAATCTCGGCGGGAAGACGCCGCGAAGATCCAGCAGGCGAACGACGAGCTGTACCTGATCGAGCTCGCGCCGGGCGCGCAGGCGCGCCTCTGGAAGTGGATCGACGCGGCGCACCTGAGCGAGCTCTGAGGCCGTCGCCGGCCGACGTTCAGGAACCCGAACGTGGCCCTGATCCGGTAGACCCACGGGCTGTCGTATGCCCGGAACGGGTCGTTGTCGCCGTACGAGAAGTTGTAGAGGATGGACGCGTAGAACCTGCCGTGCTTCCCGCGGGCTGGAAGAACCCGCCGCCCAGGCGAGGAAGTCGGAGGTGCTCGAACGGTCCGTTCCCCCGGCGAGCAACACGTACTCGTAGTTGGTGTAGTCCCACTCGACCTGTCCGGAAGATCGAAGCGACGATCGTGAAGCGCGCGAAGATGTTGCCGCCGTAGTCGGTCAGGCTCGTGTCGCATGCCGTACCGGTCGTCGTTCTTCCACCGGTAGAGGAGGCTCCGTCCCGGACCGAGACCCGCGCGGGTGCACCTGGTAGCCGATCAGCGGCGCCAGCTCCACGTAGTCGATGTCCCCGAAGCTGACATGGCCCACTCCTCCGCCAAAGAAGATCTTGTCCTTCCAGCCCGCAGGCGGCGGGCGGGCGGCGGCGCTGGGAGCCGACGAGCCGGGAGGAGCCTCGTCCAGCCGCAGGCAGCGCGAAGAATGCCGCCAGGAACACGACCGCGATCGTTCTCAGCGATCGACCCCCACGTTGACGCCCAATCCTACCACGCGGCGTGAGGTGGCTCTTTCGAGAAACGTGGGAATAGGAAGCGGTCGGGAAACAATCTTGTCAATGAGTAATCTAGCAGTGACACACAGAAACGCTTCATGGTAGACATGACCCGTTAAGAAGGCTGTTGATCGAGGGCGATGCGAGCTCGGCTAACAACCGCAGAGCAACCGCGCGCCACTCGAGAGGATAGTAGCCGACGACCACGACGAGTGCCCAGCCACTTGAGGGACGAGACGACTCCCGCCAGGGGGAACCCAGGGTCCGGGTTTGCCTCCGAGAAACAGGAGCTAACGCGACGTTCCTCGACGAGATCGAGCGCGTTTACGACGAGCACCCTGAAGCGGCTCAAGCGTGGTTCCCGCCCGCGACCATGTCGGAGCGCCGGGTGCGAGGGAGATCGCGAGCCCGTCCGTCGCGAGGACGAAACCGAGGACGTAGCTCGCGATCAGCAGGAAATCCCAGTACAGACCGCGTGCGGAGGCGGGTCTTCGCATCGGGGCCCCAGCGCTTCAGGAGCTTGCACGCTCGACGCGCGCGTCCATGCCAGCTCGAGGCGGACGGGTGAGACTTCGGGCCTCGGACGCGCGGCTGGATTCTCTGGATTCGCCTTGCTCCAACGTAGAGAAAGACCCCGAGCGCCGGCGCGTGAGCAGGGAAAGGCGGAGCGGAAACGGGACGGGGTCGAGAAGGGTCGTCGATGCGGCCGTCTGTTCTGGCGATCTGAGCCTCGAAGTCCTCCTCGAGCTCCTGCCTGTGGGCGGCGAATTCGCGCGGTTCGACGAACGGATTGGGTCCGCCCTTGCACAGCGCCGCGCGCTTCCGCTTCATCGCGAACATGTACGGGTGCGGTGCGAGGAACACGTCGGGAGCCAGGTCGCGCATCCGGAACGAAGGGTTTTCCTGTAGTCCTCGACGATGCCGGGGTACGTCGGCTTCCCCGACCAGCCGATTCAGCCCGACGGTCGCGCTACAGGAAGAAGAGCACGTCGAGCTCGCGCCCGCTGTCGGCGACCGTCATCTCCCAGCTGGTGCAGCCGGGCGAATGGCCGGGGTCGCCCGCGCGGTGAGCTTGACGTCGCCGAGCGACACCACGTCTCCTCGGTGACGGCTCGGTCGACCTTCACGGGCGCGGAAGGCCAGAAGAGCCGCAACTTCTCCCTGCCCGGATAGTAGCCGCCTTCGAGAAACGGCTCCGTCGGCGGCGCCGGCCACCAGCTGCGCGCCGGTCTTGGCCTTCAGCTGGGCGAACCCGCCGGCATGATCGACATGCGCGTGCGTGTTGAGCAGGTACTTCGATGTCGGCGACCGCGAAGTCGAGCTTTCGCGTGACGTTCGCCTCGATCAACGCGGTCGACTCCGGCATGACCGTGTCGATCAGGATGTGGCCGTTCGGCGTGACGACCGGGCACGAGGCCAGGCCTCGGGTGCCGACATAGTAGATTGCGTTCCCGATGATCTGGAACGGCTCGGTCGCCGTTCCAGCCAATGGAAGGAAATCGACGAGCTTCCCCATGAGCGGCGCCGGTGCGGTTCCGAGCGCGAGGCAGGCGCGAACACGCGATCGCCAGTTTCTTCACTGGGCCTCTCCCTGTCTCGAGCGAGCGTAGCAAAGAGATGCTCCTCATTGACACACAAATCGGCTCGCGGTAATCACGGGCCACTTCGGTGCCTGGCCGCGGGCGGGAGGTTTCGATGCTCGATCAGCGGCGGCGACTGCTAGCGGCGTTCACCATCGCCACGAGCGCTCTGGCGATCCTCGGCTGTCCCAAGTCCGTCCAGCGGCAGCTCGAGTCGGCCGCGAAGGACTGGTCCGCCATGGTGCGGCGAGCCAGATCATTCCGGTCTACCCGCTCACCGAGGACATCCAGCCTGGCGACATCTTCCTCGTCCAGCTCCCCCGATCGATCGCAACAGGAGATCTACCGACCAAGTGGGATACCTGCCGCTCGACAATCATCTGGCGCGGATCAACCCCGACGGCTACGGGAGCTTCTACGCGCGATCGTTCGGGCTGGTGAGCAAGGACGTCCCCAAGGGCTCGCTGGACACGGGCGGGGACCGCAAGAAGGCGTGGTCCGGCGTGCCCGCCGCGGCGTTTCCGACCTACTCGTTCGCCGTCAAGAAGGGCAGGGGGCTGAACCCTGCGATCCCGCTCCAGGGGGTTCCGGTCGGTCTGAGCCTGATGCAACCTCCGAGGCGGTGGGAGCGTCAGCATCCGCAACGCGCGGACGATCGGCGTCGACATCTTTCGCTCCACGACCAGCTGGTCGACACCCGGCGGCCGGACAATCGACAGCGGTTGGCGAAGCACGCTCCGATCCGGGCGGACGCGGCGAGCCAGGCTCGCCAGCGCAACTACCCGCGGTCATCACCCGCGTGTACCTGACCGGCGAGGTGGACATCAGCCTGGACATGACGGCGCTGGCCGCCGGCGGACGTGGTGGCGCTCGAAGCCGACCGAGCTGCTCCTGTCGTCCTGCGACCAAGACGGGGCGGCGGAGATCACGATCGACGATTACGAGAAGAACCTGGAGACGTTGAACAAGGCGCTCGTCGCGGGCTGGCGGCGCTCCGGGCGGCAGCGTGCGCGTCACCGGCCTCCACGCGGACGATCGCGGCTCAAGGGAGACGCTCGTGCCGCTGCTCACCATCGGGTACCTCGGCTTGACTGCAGATCCTCGAGGGCGGGGTGCTCGGACCGGCAATCCCGACGCACGCCCTGTCGAAGCTTGCCCCGGCCCGAGCGGACCGGCGATCAGCTCGTCGGGACGGAACAGCGGTACGCCGATGCGATGGACGCGGGCGAGCGGGCGCGCGCGACCAGGGCAAGGCGGCATTCCGCCGCAGCCGTCCGCCTCGGTCCGCTGACTGGTGCGCCCTCTACGACCGGCGCGTGGGGGCCGGCTCGGACTGGGAAGCTGGCGATCTGGCGCTCGTGCACTGACCCGGAGGATCGGTCCACCGATTTCGTGCGGCAGGCGATCGGTGGCCGAACTGCGCTCGAGCGAGCGCCTCCGGCGCCGCCCTCATCCCTGACCAGGAGAATTCCTGACGTTCACGTTTTCCGACGAGCAGGCGCTCCGACGGCGGAGGCGAGCTGGGCGCGCATCAAGGCGCTTCGTCACGGTGGGGAAGCACCGTCGAGGTCTACCGCAAGTCCGTCGCCGGCACTCCGACCCTGTTCCTGCGCGTCTGGACGGGAAGCGCAAGGCGCGGATCCAACATGGTGGCAGCCGACCCGAGCGCGGAGTACCGAGGCTCGCTCGCGCGCCCACTCCCGAGCTGCGCGGGATCATGGCGCCCGACTACCTGGCGGAACTCCGCTTCAGCAGCTCCAGCACCTTCGCCGCATCGTCCTCCCTGCCGCTCCCCGATACAAGTCCAACCTGCGTTCCAGCGCGAGCCGACGGCGGCGATCCCCGTGCGGCCGAGCCTGGAGCACCTTCCACGCCGCATCGAGGTCCTCCTCGGCTGCCGAGGCGTTGCCTGGCTTCCAGCGCACGCCCTCGCGCGCTCCGGGCGGCAGCCGTCCACCAGTGCTCGGCCCGTTGATCTCGCCGCTCGACCGCACCGCCTCCTGCAACATGTCCTCCCTGCTTCGTCCAGTCGTCCCTGGCTCAGCAGCAGCTCGCCGAGATCCAGGCGACACGCGGGGAGGTTCGAATCGGTCTTGGGCAGCTGGTCGATCGCCCGTCGCATCAACGCCTCCGCCTCCTTCGCCTCGCCCCTTGTCTCGAGCAGTCGTCCGAGGTGGTAGCGCGTGGCCGAGACCGACGGGTGCCCATCTCCGTAGGTCTTCAACCGGATCCGCAAGGCCTCCCGATACTCGGGCTCGGCTCTCGCGAGGTCGCCCAGCATCGTGAGGGCGACGGCCAGGTTGTTGCGACTGGTGGCCACGCTGGGGTGGTCGTCGCCCAGCGCCTGCGCCGCAGCTCCAGGGTATCCTGGAAGATCGGCGCGGCGCGCTTGAAACTGACTGCTGAGTACAGCAGCGCGGCCAGATTGCCGGCGCGAGAGGCCGGTCTCCGCGGTCCGGCACCGAGCACCCGGGTCCGGAGCGCCAGCGCCCGTTGTAGTACCGACCCGGCGCATCGAGTCGTTCCTGGTTCTGCGCCACCATGCCGAGCGAGTTCAACGTCTCGGCGACCGCCGGGTGCTCGCCCAGCGATCGGCGCTGCATCCGAGCGCCGGCTCGAGCAGCTCGCGCGCGCTGGGGCTGTCCCCGCTGTAACCAGAGCATCCCCTGGGCCCTCATCAGCGCGGCGATCTCCGATGGCTGCGCCATGGACGCGGCGCCGGATCTCCAGCGCCTCGTCCAGCAGCTTCTGCCGGCGTCTTCCAGGTGGTTGGAATTTGCTCGAGGTGGGCCAGGTGGCGCAGCGACACTGGCGACGTCCTCGGCACCCGCCGTACAGCCCGGCGTCGCATCTTCGAGCCCCGCGCGGAGGTTCGCGGACGCACCGTCGTAGTCCCCGCGCGCGGTGCACAGCAGACCGACGTGATCCAGGCTGTCGGCCACCCGGAGTCCGATCTGAGCGCCGACGCTCGGCGCATGTCGAGGGCGGCGGTGGAGCAGCGCGCGGGCGGGTCGTAGAGCCCGAGGCTCTGGTAGACCCTGCCCATCACGTCCTTCATCGTCGCCTGTACCTCGGGCTTGTCGGAGAGGACCTGATCCGCCTCGCGCCGTTCCTCGAGCAGCTCGCGCGCGGTCACGCCGTTGCCGCGGGCCTCGCTGGGATCCGAGATCTGAATGTCTCGATCAGGAACTCGCTGACCTTGCCTGCGGTGGCCGCCTCGCGTCGGGCGTTGTCGCGCTCGATCTGGGCGATCCGAGCCGCCACAGGGTCGTCGCCAGCCTGGCGACGAGGGACGCGGCCACCAGCACGGTGGCGGCGACGCCGACGGCATGGCGCTGGACGAAGCGGCCGGCGCGGTATGCGACGGTCGGCCGGCGCGCCATCACCGGCCGCCGGTCGAGGTGCCGCTCGACGTCCTCGATCAAGGCCGAGGCCGATGCGTAGCGCGCGTCGGGCTCTTGTTCAGGGCCTTGAGCACGATGTTGTCCAGGTCGCCGCGCAGCCGCCGGCGCAGGCCTCGGGGCTCGCGGCGCGCGCCAGCGCCGCGTCGCCCTTCGCGGCGACGACCGTGCTGGGCCGCTACCGGCATCTCGCTCGCACACCACGCGCTCGATCTCGGTCAGCGACTTGCCTTCCAGACGGTGGGCGCGGTGGCCGGTCAGCAGCTCGTAGAGCAGGAGGCCGAGCTGGTAGACGTCGGAGGCGGTGGTCGCGGGCAGGCCCTGCACCTGCTCCGGACCGGCGTACTGGCGTCATCACCCGCACGGAGGTGGCGTGGTGGGCGCCGCGCCGCCGCCGTCGGATCGAGGAGCTTGGCGATTCCGGAAGTCGAGGAGCTTCGCGTTCCTCGGCATCGACCAGGACGTTGCCCGGCTTGAGGTCGCGGTGGACGACGAGCCGGCGATGCGCCTGCTCCACCGCGCGCGCCACGTCGAGGAAGGCGCGAGCCGCTGCTGACGGACGCGCGCCGCCGTCGCACCAGCGGTCGATGGGCAGCCCGTCGATGTACTCCATCACGAAGTACGGGCGCCCGTCCGGCGAGACGCCGCCGTCGAGCAGCCGCTGCGATGTTCCCGTGCTCGAGCGAGGCCAGATCTGTCGCTCTTGCCGGAAGCGGTGGAGGACCTCCCCGGTGTCGATCCGCGCTTGACCAGCTTCAGCGCCGCCTGCTGCTCGAACTCGGCGCCGCTGCGCCGCGCCAGGTAGACCTCGGCCATTCCCTGACCCGATCTCGCGGACGATGGTCCACGTCCCGATGGTCGTTCCCGGTCCGATGCCGCCGCCTTCGAGATGCGCCGCCGCGCGCCGCCACAGCGCGCTCCAGGGTCGCCGGTCCGCAGGAAGTCGTCGTCTACGCGCTCGGCGTCCGCGAGCAGCTCCAGCACGAGCCGCGCGAGCTCGGCATCGTCGCCGCAACGCTCGCGAACGAAGGCCTCTGCGCTCCGCCTCGGGCCGGTCCAGCGCCTCGGTCAGCACGGCGTCCGCGAGCGCGCCGGCTATCGTCCATCAGCGCCCTGGCGACCGGATTCCAGCTCCCGCCGCAGCCACACGCGCGCGTTTCCAGTCGCGTTCCACGGTTCGCAGCGCGAGACTGCCGAGCGCCTCCGCCGTTTCCTCGGCGGGTCAGCCCGGTGAAGAAGCGGCACTCGACGATCCGGGCAGACGCTCGTCCAGCGACCCCAATCGGTCGAGCGCCTGGCCGGATCTCGAGGGAGCGTGTCGGCCTGCTCCTCCACCGCGATGCCGGCGCCGCCGAGCCCGCCCACCGGCTGGTCGCCGCCGCGCTTCATCGCGCGGCTGTTCCGGGCATAGTCGATGACGATCTGGCGCATCGCCATCGAGGCCACCGCGAAGAAATGTCCGCGGTGCTCCCAGCCGGCCCCCTTCCGCGTCGGCCAGCTTCAGGTAGGGCCTGCGTGGACCAGGCTCGCGCCGTGTCGAGGGTCGGGCCGACCCTCCCCACGCCGGAGCTGGCGCTATCGGGCCAGCTGCTGGAGGTCGCGGTACACGAGCGGCACGAGCTGTTTCAGCGCGCCCGTCGCCCCCGCGGTGCGCCTCCAGCAAAGCGAGTGATTCTCTCCGGGTGGCTCGTCCGGCAAGAGGTTCCTTTCTCCCCCGCGGCACGCTGCCGGAAAGGCGGGAGTATACGACATTTCCGCCCGCCGTGGCGGGTTCTTCCATCCCGGCGCTGTTTTGCCGTTGCGGGTCGAGCCCGGTGCTGGGGACTTCGCGGCACTCCTTTGGGAGGCGACCATGAATCGGGGCACGGCACGGCTGCACGCGTGGGGACTCGATCGCGCCGGACCATCCGATGGCCAGGATCGAACGGCGTCGGGTCGTCGGCGAGCGGATGATGATCTCCGCAGGTCCGCCTCGAGCGCCGGGTTCGAGCTCGGAGCCACAGGCACGACAACGAGCAGCACGTCGTGATGATCTCGGGCCGGTGCCTGTTCGGGCGGGAGCCGGGTACCCGGAGTACCACGAACTGGAGGTGCGCGGGGAGAGGTGCTGGAGCTTCCGGGGAGCGTGTGGCATTGTGCCGGGCGCTCGAGGACACGCTGATCTACGACGTCTTCAGCCCGGTGAGCGAGACGACGGGCGGGATCGCGGGCCCGGGATCTGAAATCTCTTCCTAGCGCAACCCATCGACACCGCTTCGAAGAGGCACGCCGACGAGGAACCGGAAAGAAGGTACACTGAGGCTCACGGGAAACGACGAGGGAGCCTCATGAAGTCAACGCTGTGCTCGATCCTGGCGCTCACGACCCTGCTCACGTCGGGCGCCGTCCATGCTCAGACCTCCGGCGCGACGGCTCCGACGATCGGCGCGGCGAGGGAGAACGAGAAGGAGAAGCTCCTCCGTCTCCTGGACGATCTGCAGTCGTTCTCGCGCTCGTGCCGAACGAGCCGTCGTTCCTCGTCGTGCTCGGCCAGGTCCAGGAGCAGCTCGCGGTCGCCGAGGATTCGGCGCTCGCGCCCTGGCGCGAGTTCGAGCCGCACTTCCGCACCTGAGGCGACGCTCGCGCGCATGCGCGCCCGCTTGAAGCCCGTACAGAACGCCGCCGAGCTCTGCGATCCAGCGCGGGTAAAATCCGTTCCTGCTTCTCCTGGACACGCCCGACGTGGGAGGGCCAGCGGGGAGCGATCGCGAAGATCTGCAAGAAGCTCGCGTCGCTCGAAGGAGCGACCGAGCCCGGCGCAGGTCTGCGTTGCGGTGAGCGACCTCGCGTTTCTCGTCGCGAGGTCCATGCACGAAGTCGTCGTCCAGTGCGATCCCACGATCGACCGCGCGAGCGCCGGCGGCTCTGACGAGCGCTTCGATCAGCTCCGTTCCGACCTCGCAGGCGTGAAGACGGGGGTCCAGGAGAGCGTCCGCGCCGCGAGGCGCGACCCGACCCAGGCCATGACCGTGGTTGCCGGAAACGTCTCCGAGGTCTCCATGGCCAACACCACGTCCCTCCAGGACACGATCCGGGAGGGTCAGGATGACGACCGGCGCATCGAGATCGAGAAAGCCCTCGACGCGGGCAAGCCCTACGGTGCGCTCTACCTCCCAGACGTACGGCGGTCAGCTCGAGGATCGTGCGGAGGATCGATCAACACGATCCACAACGTCGTCGCTTCCGGCGAGTCGCCCAGAACGCGCGAGCGCGGAAGCTCGCCGCCGGAGACGAGCAGTTCAAGAAGGGGCACGGCAAAGAAGGCGTTCCAGCTCTACGGCGAGGCCTACCGCGCTGCCGTGGCGATCGGGGCGGAGGGGTCCTAGTCCGCGGCGATCACGACCTTGCCTCGCGCGTGCCCTTGTTCCGAGATACCGGATCGCCTCGGCGACCTCACGCAGCGTGTAACGCCGGTCGATCACCGGTGTCACCGTTTCCGGCCCGCATGAGATCGCCCAGGACGGCCAGGTCCTTCTTGTTCAGTTCCGCCAGAACATGCCCCATCTCCTGGCCGCACGAACGGTGACAGGCAAGAACGCCTTGACCGGGCGTCGCCAACGGGTCCGATCCAGCCGGCCGTCGTTGGGTCCTCCGCCTCCGATCAGGACGCACTTCCTTCGGGACTCAGGACGCGCCTGAATTCCGACAGCGAATGGTTCCCGACGTTGTCGAGGATCACGTCGTATCGTTGCCCGCCCTTCGTGAAATCCTCCTGCGTGTAGTCGATGACGTGATCCGCGCCGAGTGAGCGGACCATGTCCACGTTCCTCGTGCTGCAACACGCCGGTCACGTCCGCGCCGAACGACTTGGCGATCTGCACGGCGAACGTGCCCACGCCTCCCGACGCGCCGTTGATCAGGACCTTCTGCCCCGGCTGAATCCTGGCCTTGTCGCGAAGGCCCTGCAGTGCCGTGATCGCCGCGATCGGGACGGAGGCCGCCTGCTCGAACGTCAGGTTGGCCGGCTTCAGCGCGACGGCTCGATCCTCGCCGAGCGCACACATACTCGGCGAAGGCACCGGTTCTCCCGCCGAACACCTCGTCACCCGGTTTGAACTGCGTCACGTTTCCGCCGACCGCTTCGACCGTCCCCGCGAAGTCGACGCCCAGCCGGATGGACTTCGGCTTCCGGAGTCCGGTCTGCAGGCGCATGACGTACGGCGTGCCTCCGGACGATAGTGCCAGTCGAGCGGATTCACCGGACGCCGCGTGGACCTTGATCAGGACCTGGTGGTCGTCGGGCGTCGGCTTCTCGACGTCCTCGAGCCGGAGCACCTCGGCGCGTGCCATAGTCGCAATAGACGATCGCTTTCATCGGGTTGACCGGAGCGGCGGCGTTGGCGATCGTCGCAGGAGTTGCCCGACGACCAGTAGGCGACCGCCGCCGTCACCAGCAGCGCCAGCAGGATCAGCGCCTGCGCTCCACTTCACCACGCGCTCTGAGCTTCACGGTCCGTAGGATACGCCCAACCATGCGAGCGCGGCGGATCGCGGCTACGATGTCGCGCGCATGAGAAGCGAGCGCTGAGAGCCTGGGCCGCGCCTCGTCGCCGTCGCGGCTGCGGTCGTGCCCGCTGATCGCGTGGGTGCCGGCGAACCTCTCCGAGACCGCGTGCGGCGACGGCTCGAGGGTCGCGATCGCCGGCGCGTGCTTCTGCGATCGCATGACCGTGCTGGAGACGCGAACGCGCATCCTCTTGCTGCAGCACCCGCGCGAAGCGGCGCATGCGCGATCGGGACGGCGCGGATGGCCCGGCTCGCGCTCCCGAGCTCGCGATTGCGGGTGGGCCTCGACTTCGCCGAGGATCCGGAGGTGCTGGCGGCCCTCGCCGATTCGTCGGCGACCTACGTCCTGTCCCCGGACGCGGTGCCCTGCCCATCGAGCAGCTCCCGCGCGAACGGGCCGTCAATCTCATCGTGCTCGACGGCACGTGGTGGCAGGCGCGCAAGCTCCTGAAGCTGAACTCCGGCGCTTGCCGCCCTTCCCCGGGTCGCGTTCCTCCCGCGAAAGCCGAGTGCCTACGTGATCCGCCGAGGCCCGCCGACTTCTGCGTGATCGACCATCGAGGCACTGGCGGAAGTGCTGCGAGAGTGCTCGAGCCGGAGGGCGGCCGGTTCGAGCGGTTGCTCGATCCGTTCCACGCCATGGTGGAGCGGCAGCGCTGGTTCCAGACCGAGGTCCGCTCGAGCCGGCATGCGTCACCGTCGACGCTGACGCATCTCGCCACGAACGGCGTTCGCCGCTCGCCTCGCCGCGGACTGGTCACGCCTCGTCTGCGTCCACGGCGAGGCGAACGCCTGGCCGCGTCGTCATCCCGCGCGACAGGAGCCGGAGACGGTTCACTGGGTCGCCCACCGTCCCGCGACGGCCGAGACATTCGAGGCGGTGCGTGGCACCGCGACGAACGCTCGGCCCGGCCACACCCGAGCACGTCGATCTGTCGCCGGAGCGCCTCCGGGCCGGCCGCACCGTGAGGAGTGGCACCACGCATGGCGGAGTTTCATCACGGCCCGACGACGTCCTGATCCTGTGGGGAACTCTACTACCGGGATCTCGCGGCCGCGGATGGTCTGCCGCTCGCGTTTCCGTCGGTCGATCTGCGCGCGGAGGTGTCCCGGTCGCTGCGCCGGCGCATCGGGACCGTCGAGGAGTCCATGGCCGCCTCGTCGCGACCCCGGCGCCGCCTCGCGCTCCCCGGACGCGGCGGCCGCCGTCTCGCCGCTCTGGTCGGTGCGCTCGAGTCGCTGCGCCACGGCGCGTCGTGGCGGTTGCCCGCGGCCGAGCCCGGAATATGTTCTGACAGGGGTGAGGGATGGATGACCAGCTCGGGGAGGAACACGCCCGTGCGCCTGCTTCGGCGGGCCGGCCTTCGAATCCTCGTGGCGCTGGTCGTGCTCGTCGCCGGCTCGGCCGAGAGGACCCCTGAACGCGGCGGTGACCACCGAGACCGCGGCCGCGTCGTCCTGGCAGGTGTCGAACACGAGTGAGGTCACGCTCCTCGGCGCGGTACGAAAGCTCGCGACCCAGACGATCGCGACCGGTCCCGGCACCCCGCCCAAGAACTGGAAGACGACCGTCGCCCTCGTCCTTCCGCGCATTCCTCTCGCGTTCGGTCAGTACATCGACCTCGTGCAGAACGGCACGGCTCAGGGAGTCGTCGACTCCGGCACGGGAAGGTGACCCTCGATCTTCCGCTCCTGCTGCGCGACTCGACGGGAGACACGCAGAGCTTCATGGCATCCCTGACGACCGCGCAGACCAACGGAGTGAACAGCGACGGCAATCCGATTCTGCACGGGAGGGTCGAGCGACCCGTCCGTCTGTCGCGGCACGCCACGTGCCCCTTCCGGTGCCTTTCGCATGGTGGGCATCGTCAACATTCCGCAGGGGGAACACACGCGGGTCCGGAGCCGTCCTCCTTCTCGAGCTCGCCGGCAGCTTGAGCCTGTCTTGCGCCGGAGTGACGTGCGCGGCCTCCGGATGCGTGCCACGTAGCGGGCACGTGCGATCCGGCGACCAGCATGTGCTCGAACCCGCGGCGCCGAACGGCACGACGTGCGACGACGGCAACCCACTACGAGGACCGATACCTGTCAGGGTGGCACCTGCACCGGATCGAATCCCGTCGTCTGCACCGCGAGCGACTCAGTGTCACAGCGCCGGAACGTGCAATCCGACCACCGGGCGTCTGCTCGAATCCGAAGCCGATCGAACGGCACCGACCTGCAACGACGGGAACGTCTGCACCCGGACCGACACCTGTCAGTCCGGGGTCTGCACCGGCTCGAGTCCCGTCGCATGCGCCGCGAGCGATCACGTGTCACGGCGTCGGGACCTGTGATCCGGCCACCGGAGTGTGCTCGAATCCGCCCAGGCCGGACGGCACGTCGTGCAACGACGCGAACGCCTGCACCGGACCGATGCCTGCCAGGCCGGCGTTTGTACCGGATCGAATCCCGTCGTCTGCACCGCGAGCGATGCAGTGCCACGACGCGGGAACCTGCAACCCGGCGACCGGCGTGTGCTCGAAACCGAACAAAACCGAACGGCACCGCCTGCAGCGATGGCAACGCCTGCACGCAGACCGATGCCTGCCAGAGCGGCACCTGCACCGGATCGAACCCCGTCGTCTGCACCGCCAGCGATGCGTGCCACTCCGTCGGGACCTGCAATCCGGCGACAGGAGCGTGCTCGAATCCGAACAGGACGAACGGGCACGTCCTGCACCGACGCGAACGCCTGCACCCGACCGACACCTGCCAGGCCGGGGTCTGCACCGGACCGAGCCCCGTCGTCTGCACCGCGAGCGATGCGTGCCACGGCGTCGGGACCTGCAATCCGACCACCGGAGTCTGCTCGAATCCGAGCAAGCCGGAGGGCACGCCCTGCAACGACTCCAACGCCCTGCACGCAAGGGGAGACGTGTCAGGCCGGGGTCTGCACCGGATCGAGCCCTCGTCGTCTGCGCCGCGAGCGATGCGTGCCACGGCGTGGGAACCTGCAACCCGTCGACCGGAGTCTGCTCGAATCCGAACAAGCCGAACGGCACGACCTGCAACGACGGCAATCCTTGCACCCAGATCGATACGTGCCAGGAGCGGAGCTTGCATCGGTTCGAGCCTCCGCTCGTCTGCACGGCGAGCGACGCGTGCCACACCGCGGGCACCTGCAACCCGGCCACCGGAGCCTGCTCCAATCCGAGCAAGGCGAACGGTACGACGTCAATGACGGCAGCGCCTGCACCTGACCGATCGGTGTCAGGACGGCGTGTGCGCCGGCTCGAATCCGGTCGTCTGCACGGCGAGTGCTCCCTGTCGCACCGCGGTCTGCAACGCCGCGACGGGGACGTGCTCGATGCTCGGTGCAGCCGGACGGAACTTCCGGCTGCGACGACGGCAACGCGTGCACGGCCGCCGACATCAGCGGCCGGGCCCTGCTCCGGGTACGCTGGTGCCTCTCGCGGAGGTGGACGACGGTGTGAGGCTCGGAAAGAGCGGGGATGCCACGCTGATCGCGTGGATCCCGGCGCCGGGCGCGCCGATCTCGGATGTGGCGCGGGGGCTGTTGAGCGAGCAATCCGATCGGCGACGGCGTGCTGGCGAGACCTTTCGTCTCGCGCCGCGCGTCTGGGAGCGGGCGGTGGCGCGACCGACGGCACGCAGCGGCCTCTCCCCTGCGTGATGGTTTCTGGTACCTGGTGCGCGGCAACGCTTCCAGTGCGGGAGAGGGGCCCTACGGGTTCGAGAGGGATTCACGGGAGCGCCGACGCCTCGCGAGACCGGGATCTGCTTGCCTGTCGGCCTGTCGCACGGACGCGGATTGCCCCGGAGCAGACGCGGGAGTGCGGGTCTGCCCGCCTGCACCGGGCAGGCACCTGCGGATTCTCCTTCGTATCTGCGGGGGTGCCCACGACCGATCAGGACTCTCGGGGATTGTCACAGGAACGTATGCGATGGCTCCGGCGGAGTGACGAGCGTCGCCGACGACGGCGACCCGCCCTTCGATGCGAATCCGTGCACGGACGACGATCTGCTCGAATGGGACGCCGAGCAATCCCCCAGGGCGGCCGGGACCACATGCTCGTCCGGTGTCTGCAATGGCAGCGGGTCGTGCGAGCACTGCGGCGGTCTCGAACCAGCGCTGTCAGTCCGCAGCTATCCCACCCGCAACTCGGGCCTGTCCTGTCGCAGCGGTTTCTGTCGCTGATCGGACCCGGTAGCTACCGGATCGCCTCCGGGACCTCGCTCAACGACGAAAGCCTCGCGAGCGCCGACTCGACGTCCTGCGAAGCTCTCCAAGATCCGGTCGGCGCTCCGTGATCGCAGAGGCCCTTCGCGCGCGTGGCTCCGTCCGGGGCCAACACCGCGCTTCATCGCCGACCCTGTTTCGCTCCGCGCCGGGCGATCCGCCGCGACCGTGGCGAGTCCGGTGCTGTCCATGTAAGCCACTCGGGATAGGTCGAGGGACGATCCCACGACCCTCACCGATCCACTTCGCGCAAGCGGCGTCCAGAACGTCCGCCCCAGCGCGCAGCCGATCGACAGGAGCCCCCTGGCAGGTGTCAGCACGCAGATCCGTCCCGGACTTCCGAGGTGATCTTCACGGAGTCCCATCCTCTGGTGGGCAGCGCCCCTCGGCGGCTCGGCGCCGGGGCGGACGAATCGCGCCTCCATCGCCCGGGATCATGCCATCGATCGATGCGAGTCACCGCGCTCCGTGCGGCGAACATCGTCAAGGTCGGCCTGCGGGCGATCCTGCGGAACAAGCTGCGATCCTCGCTCACGATGCTGGGCATCATCATCGGGGTCGCGTGCGTGATCGCGATGGTCGCGATCGGATCGAGCGCCTCGCGCTCGATCCGAGTCGTCCCATCACCTCCCCTCGGGACGAATTTCATCATGGTCTGCCCGGGAGCGACGGCCCAGTCCGGCGCGCGGGATTGTTCACAGGGCCAATCGACGCTCACCCCGGAGGACGCAGGAGGCCATCAAGGCGGAATGTCCCTCGGTTGCCTACGCGTCGCCGGGGGAGAGGAGCTCGGGGCGAGGTGGTCGCAGGGGAGACGAACTTGGGCGACGCAGATCTGGGGGTGTGGGTCTCGACTGGCACCTGATCCGGGCGTGGAACCTCGAGGAGGAGCTGGTTCGACGAGGCGGACATCAAGGGGCGACGGAGTCTGCGTTCTCGGGCGCACCGTCTCCGACAATCTCTTCCCCTCGGGAGAAGCCGTGGGGGAGTTCGTCCGCATCCGGAACGTCCCGTTCAAGATCGTGGGAGTTCTCGAGAAGAAGGGCTCCAGCACCGCGGGCCGAGGACCAGGACGACATCGTCGTGACGCCCTACACCACGGTGCTCAAGCGCCTGCAGGGACACGCGGGACACCGCGACCGGATCGAGCGTCATCTACGCCTCCGCCGTCTCGGTGGACAAGGTCGCCGCCGCGCGAGAGAGATCGAATCGCTCCTCCGCCAGAGGCAGCGCCTGGGACCGCGGCAGGACAACAACTTCTCGATCCGCTCAGGAGGGAGATGGCCTCGATGGCGGCCGAGCGCGCGCACGCTCTCGATCCTCCTCGGGAGCGTCGCCGCGATCTCGCTGCTCGTCGGGGGATCGGCATCATGAACATCATGCTGGTGTACCGTGACCGAGCGGACCCGCGAGATCGGCCTGCGCATGGCGCTTGGAGCCAAGTCCCGGCACGTGCTCGCCCAGTTCTCCTCCGAGGCGATCGTATCTGTCGATCGTGGGCGGGGCCGTGGGCGTGCTGCTCGGCGTCGGCGCGTCCCGGCTCATCGCGCACTTCGCGGGCTGGCCCGTCCGGATCGAGCTTCGGATCCGTGGCGATCGCGTTCGGCTTCGCGACGCTCGTCGGCGTTTTCTTCGGGTTCTATCCCGCCGGGTCGGCATCGCGGCTCGACCCCATCGAGGCCCTCCGGTACGAGTAGGAGGGCATGCCGGGTTGGGCAGAACGGTTGGCTTGACAGCAACGGCTGCGCGAATGTAGAAGAGCGCCAGCGTCACTGGCCAGAAGAGACGGACGCATGAAAAAGAACGCGCGCAGAATCTCGATCGGTTTGCTGTTCCTCTCCATGCTCGCGGGGCTCTTCGCCCTCCTGGCGACGGATGCCTACGCCCGCAAGCCTCCCAAGTGCACCACGTGCTCCCAGACGATCACCCTGCCGGACGGCCGAGGTCTGCACGCTCGTGGCCTGCGGTTCCGACTGCGTCTATCAGTGCCCGCTCTGATACGCAGCGCTCGCGCTTAGTAGCAGGTCCTTGCGGATGCGGGTCAGCGACGCTGCTTTCCGAAGGCGTGCGCGCTACAGCGGTAGCCGGCGAGCAGGTCTCCCGGCCACGGCCTGGGGCTGGAGCTTTCCTTCCACCTTCACGGTGCGGGACGCGAGGTTGTTCCCTGGGTTCGGGTCCGTCTGGTCCCCGGCGGCGCTCGCGGTCGCAAACACCTGACGTTGGCCGAGAATCGTGTTCGTGATCGCGGCGACCAGCACGGCGGTCTCGCTTTGCCCGCTCGGGAGCGTCCCGAGCTCGCCAGCGCGGAGCCGATGCTGGCCGGCGTACCGCCCGCACGAGAAGCAACGCATGCTGACCGGATCGAGGCAGGCCCTCAATCCGAAGAGGACGTTCGTGGCCGCGGCGGGCCCGTGGTTCGTGACGGTGATCTTGTAGATGAAGAGCTCGTTGAGCTTCACCTTGCCCTGGTTCGTTTCTGGGGTGACCTGGAGATCGGCGTCCTGGGCTGCGGCGCCAGCGGGCGCAGAAGCAAGACAACAGCGCAGGCCGAGGACGATGCGAATGGTTGCGCTACTCATGGGACCTCCCCTTCGACACTCGAGCGGATGACCGACTGCGGCAGTGCTCCCGGACCGGCAGGAAATGTACCGCGAACTGGGAGCGGCGGACAAGTTCTTGGAGAGGCACCCGGCGTCTTGTCGTGTTTCGCTCCGCTTTTCGATATCACGAATGGAGCCAGGTGTGGTAAAGACATGCGCAGGGGCTTCCCACCAGGGCCAGAGGAAACGAACATGGTCAAGCCGACCGGAACCACTTCGCTGGACTGCCGTCGATTCCGCTGGCCGCCGCGATCGCGGCGGTCGTCCTGGTCAGCTCCGGCGCCCGCACGATCCCGGGCTTCCAGAATCGACGCTTGTCGGCTGTGCCGGACAGCCGGACGGAACGGCATGCGACGATGGCAATGGCTGCACGAGCGGCGGGCGTGCAGGTCCGGCAGCTGCCTCGCGCCTGCATCGTTCGGGCGGCCGCAGGCTCTCCGATCGCGGTCGGGGACGGACCGCATGCGGTCGTGGTGCGTGACCTGAACATGGACGGCATGCTCGATCTCGCCGTCGCGAACACCGCCGCAATTCGAACGCCGTCACGATCTTCCTCGGGAAACGGTTCGGGAGCGTTCACCCCCGTCGCGGGAGTGCCGGTAGGGATCCAACCCCATACGGCCTCGCGGCCGGGGACCTGAACGGGGACGGCATCCTCGACCTCGCCGTGGCCAATTTCAGCTCGGACAACGTCACGATCCTCCTGGGGAACGGAGCCGGAGCATTCAGTCAGGCAGCAGGGTCGCCGGTATCGGTCGGCGATGGTCCGTTCTCGATCGCGGCCGGCGATCTGAACGGCGACGGACGTCTCGATCTGGTGGTCCCGAACTTCCACTCGGACAACGTCTCGATCCTGCTGGGGAATGGGTTCGGGGGCTTCAACCCGGCGGCAGGATCCCCGATCCTGGCCGGGGCGAGCCCGGCTGCGGCCGCCATCGGCGACCTCAACGGGGATGGCAAGGCCGACCTCGGCGGTGGCGAACGACAATTCCGGGCAACGTATCGATCCTGCTCGGGGACGGGGTGGCGCCTTCAGCCAGAGCCGCCGGATCGCCGATCGCCGTCGGCACCCTTCCCCGCTCGATCGTCGCCGCCGACCTCGACCGTGATGGCAGGCCTCGATCTCGCGGTTTGCGAACGAGGCGGCCAGCTCGAACAGCGTCTCGATTCTCCTGGGGAACGGCTCGGGCGGGTTCACTCAGCCCGTGGGCTCTCCGTTCTTCGCAGGGACGAACCCGGACTCGATCGCGGTGGGAGACCTGAACGGCGACGACATCCTGGACCTCGCCGTCGCCGATGCGGGGATCCCGAACGCCGTGACCGTTCTGCTGGGGAACGGCTCGGGAGTTTTCGCGCAGCCGGCGGGATCGCCGTTCCCCGTCGGACAGACGTCGCGCTCGGTCGCCGGTGGGCGACCTGACCGGCGACGGCAGGCTCGACCTGGTGGTGGCCAACTTCTCGTCGGACGACGTCACCGTCCTGATCAACACCACGACCTCCCGCCCCGGACGGGACGGGATGCGAGGACGGCAACGGCTGCACGCTGGGCGAGGCATGCAGATCGGGCCACTGCCTGGCGGCGGCCACGTTCGCCAACAACGGAACCGCCTCCGCGCGGAACCGGCCCTACTCGGTGGCCACAGGCGACGTCAACCTCGGTGGAAAGCTCGACCTCGTGATCCCGAACGAGACGAGCAACAACGTCACGATCCTGCTGGGGAACGGTGCCGGAGGCTTCAGCTCGTCCGGCGTCCCGGACATCAACGTGGGCAACCGCCCGCAATCCGTGGCCATCGGCGACTGGAACGGCGTAACCAAGCCGGACCTCGCGGTCGCGAACCCGCAAGCCGGGAGCAGTCTGCGATCCTGCTCGGGAACGGCCTCGGGGGCTTTCGCACCGGCGATGGGTCTCGCCGATTTCGCTCTCGGGGAATCCGTTCGCGATCGTCGCCGGCCATATGAACGGGGACGGCATCCTCGACCTCGCGGTGGCTCGGGCCGGCGCGGACACCGCCGCGATCTTTCTCGGGAACGGCTCGGGGGGTTCTCTCAGATCGGCGGTTGGCCGCTCGGTGGAAGCCCTTCGTCGCTCGCTGGCGGAGACTTGAACGCGGACGGCAAGCTCGACCTCGTCGGGACGAACAGCGGCTCGGACGACGTCTCGGTGCTCCTCGGCATCGGCTCGGGGAACTTCATGCCCGCCCCGAGTGGTCGCCGTGGGGACGGCCCCGTCTCCGGTCGCGATCGGTGATCTGGACGCGGACGGGAAGCCCGATCCTGGCGGTCGCGAACCCAACGGCTCGAACAACGTGACGATCCTGCTCGGGAATGGAGCGGGCGGGTTCGCAGCGACAGGTGCTTTCGTCCCCGCGGGACGGGGCCGGCTTCCGTCGTCATCCGCGACTGGAACGGCGACTCGTATTGCCCGACCTCGCGGTGGCGAACAATTTCGCGAACACCGCCAGTGTTTTCCCTGGGAATCGGAGGGGAGATTCATCGAAGCGGCCGGATCGCCGCTGTCGACCAGGTCGGGCCAATCGCGATCGCGGCTTCCGACTGGAACGGCGGCCGGCTGACCTCGGCAGTCGTGAACCACGTCTCGAAACGACGTCACGATCTTCCTGAACAGCACGCCGTCCGCTCCCGACGGCACGGCGTGCAGCGACGGAAGCGCCTGCACGACGGCGGACGCGTGCGCGGGCGGCTCCTGCTCCGGGTGGGCCCCCGCCAAGCTGCGACGACGGGAGCGCGTGCACGGCGGATTCCTGCAATCCCGCCACAGGCTGCGCGCACGTGAACATCCCGGTCGACGCGGACGCCGATGGTCATTTCTCCGCCGCCTGCGGCGGCGACGACTGCGACGACTCCCAGGCGAGCACGTATCCCGGCGCCCCGGAGATGAACGACGGGCTGGACAACCAGTGCGCCGGAGCTCCGGCTCCGGCACTGGTTGTCCGTGCCCGTCGTTCATCTCCGGGGCGCCGGGATACGTGCTCGCCTGGGAGTCGTCGCAGTCGTCGCCGCCAGGCGGGCGGCGGAGAAATGACCATCGGCGTCCGCGTTCAGGCCGGGATGTTCACGTGCGCGCAGCCTGTGGCGGGTTCATTGCAGGAATCCGCCGTGCACGCGCTCCCGTCGTCGCAGCTTGGCGGGGCCCGAGCAGGAGCTGCCTGCGCACGCGTCCGCCGTCGTGTAGGCGCTTCCGTCGCTGCACGCCGTGCCGTCGGGACGGGCGGCGTATTCAGAATTCGAACGTGGTTGACTGCGAAGGTCGGAGCCGACGCCGTTCCAGTCGGAAAGCCGCGATCCGGACGGTAAACGGCGATCCGCTCGATCTCCCCTCCGATTCCCGGGGCACTGGCGGTGTTCGCGAGTGTCGCCGCCGCTGGAGTCAGCAAACCAGTCGCGGATGACGACCGGCACTCAGGGACAGCGCCCGTCATGCAGATTCCGCCCGCTCCATTCCCGAGCCGCGTTCAGTGACCGTTGTTCGCCAGACTCTGAATCACCGATCGGTGAACGGGCCGTCCCGCCCTCGAGCGGGCATGGACTCAGGCCATGCCGAGAACACCGGACGATCCGAGCCGCTTTCGTCTCCGACGAAGATCAGCTTGCCGATCCTGGTGCGTCCGCCAGCGAGCGACGAAGGGCTTCCGCCAGCGGTAACCGCCGATCTGGAGCCACCTCGAGCCGCATTCGAAGATGGGCAGCTGTGACCTGCGAAGGTCGGATCGCCGTCTGTTCACATGAGGAGAAGAATCGGCAGTATCGCGCGAACCGTTCGAACGTTATCGGCGGTTCGCGTTTCCGCGGTGGACTGTCGCGTTCCGTCGCCGATATTACGGTTGCCCTTGACGTCGGGACGCCGGCAAGCTGTTACCAATCCGCGCCGTTCCAGCGGGATCGTGACGTTAAATTCGAGGTCGATCCGGCAGCTGACGTTTCGCGCGAGCCCATTCGGTGGGCATTAGTGTTGATCTGCGATGCCTCGCAGCGTCTGGCATCCTCGCATCCGTCTGATCCCGGCAGTCATGGTGATGGACGGTGACGTCGTCCGACGAAGATGACCGCCACCGTCTCGAGCGCCACCGCGACCGGCAGTCATCTCCGACGAGCAGCTCCAGTGATTCCCAGCAGAACGATCACGGCGTTCGAGATCCCCGGCGATCAGGATCGTCGCTGGATTACCGCGTCAGTCGGTTCATCCTGCGAAGAGGCAATTGCAGACAGTGGTGCCTACAGAATCGGACAGCTGTTCGGCTGGCCTGCTGACGCGGATCGGCCTGCCATCACGGTCGAAGATCTTTGGCATTCCTGGCATCGGCACGTGCAGGGTGAGTCGACTGCCATCTCATTCAGTGCGATGGCGGCGGCCAGCCGGGATCGAAGTGCCGAGTGCCGAACCACAGCAGGATCGGTTTTCGTTGTCAGTGAATCGGGACCTGCCAGATCGGGCGATCCGTCGCCGTTCGATCGCCGACGCGATCGAAAACAGTTCGCCGACCTCGACGAATCTTCATCCAGGATCTCAGCTGAATTGACGCGACAGTCAGATCTGTCCCCGTTCAGATCCCCGCAGACCATGAAGTGATCCCTAACGACGAGTAATTTCTGGTCTCGCCGGTCGATTAAGATGGAATTTTTGTGCGTGCCGCGATCGGCCTGCGGCCGCTGTTTGGAAGCGCAGGCGGGACAACTGCGCATGCTCGCCGCTCGTGCGGCATTTAACCATCTGCCATCGGCGAAGTGTCGATTCGAGCCCGGATCGTGAACATCTGTTTCGGCTTCAGGAAGACTGGCATTCGCCGTCGCGGCCGCTATCGACGACGATCCAGCGCGAAGTCGGCCAGCTGGTCTCTGGCCTCAGTGGAAGCCTGTTTGCCGCCTGTCCATTCATTGACATCAGCGAGATAGCGCAGCGGTCTCTCAGAAACGTCGCCGCTCCCCAGTTCGCGGTATTCCTGCCGATCGAAGCACCAAGCGATCGGTCGTCGGCTCGGTCCCATGAGCGCGGTATTCGTCGTCGCGACACTGGTAATGTTGTCTTTGGTGCCGTATCTGGTCGCACAGAGCACGAACCAGAACAGGTGAGCTCGGCGACTCTTCATCTACAGGATCACCGTCTGGACCATGGGCCGCCGCGATATCTGGGCGATCCTCTTCGGCGAGGCCTGCCCGATCGATCAGCATGCGTTGCTCTCGTCGCGATGGCGCATTATCGTTATCGACTCCGCTGTGCAGCTCAGGACATCCCGACGAGCTGGAACCACCGTGGCTGGTCATGCAGCGACTATCAGGTGAACACGGCGCGAAATTGTTGGACAGCGAGTTTTAATAAGATTTACCGTGAAGATGGAAAGATTTACGTGGAAGACCTGCTCGCCGGCTACCGCTGTAGCGCGCAGCCACCGACAGAAGCGGCGCTCTTTGACCCGCCATCCCGCGACCTGCTACCAACGCGCCTCAGAAGCAGTATGGTGGTCAGACGCAGGCCCGGCAAGTCAGCTGAAGTGTTACTTCGCGGGCAGCAGGCGAAATATCAGGAGTAAAACATATTGAACATCGGAGGAACAGCAGGCTCAGGATTCTGCCGCGCGGTCATGTCCGTCTGACCGACGACATGGCAATAATACTCATTTAAGTGCTCGTAGTGACCACCGCGGCGACATACCTATCGTGCCGGAAGACCTCGATGAGTCGGTGCCCGATCACCGACCTGAGACGAAGAAAAGAAGCGCCGACGGCGTCGCGAAGCCTGAACGTCGCCACGGACTGAAGCCCGTCAGACGGGCCAGCCCGTGCGATGGTCGGCATCGAGCAACACGGCCGCTTGGGCGACTCGCCTCGAAGGAGGAACTGGGCGGCAGTGGCTCAAGCATGCTGTAATCTCTGAGTCCTCGATGCGAGTAGCATATTGTTCATGATGCCATTCCCCGACAGTAACCGAGATCGCGGCGTGAGAGATCGGCATGCGCAGCTTCATTGCATCAGCGACAAATCTCCTGCGGCAGATCAGAGAAGTGACGATCTGCCGCGGCTAGGCGCCTCGGCGGCTGGTCGATCGCAACGGCGACATAAATCGCCGGACGGCGGAGGCGTAGACGTCGATCCCGTGTCCCCTGCGGGCGCTTCGTGGTGTGGGCGTCACGTCGTCTGATGCTGGAAGCCTATGGGAACTCACGATGGACGTTCCGGACAGACGGATTTGGCTCCCCGAGGGGAGAGACGATCGGAGACGACGCGCCGAACTGGTATCGTCGCCGCGATCATCAGCAGTATCGAACCAGCTCCTCATCGGCTCACGGATCAAAGAAGACCCGTCGAAGACCTTTGATCGCCCAGTTCTCCTGCCGCCTTCTGCTCCCCGGCGGCGAGGGTGTTACCAGGCCTCGGAGGTGGCAGCCGGGACTGGGCCGTCGCTCCCCGGTGAACGCGATGAAATTCGTCACGAGGAGAAGGTGATGGACGACTGGATCGAGCGCGGGCGCAGATCCGTCGCGTCATCGCGATGCGACGTGTGTGCTTTAGCATCGTGAGCGGCAGGATCGCAGCTATTCAGGTCTCACGAACCCGACATGACGATGTTCACCGTACGGAAGCGCGGTAATCGATCGGGCGATCCCGGCGCCGGGCCGCCGAAATGCTACCGGAAGGTGGGATGAATCACCTCAGTCAGGACGGGATCTGCGTGCTGTGGGGGCCTGTCGATGGTTTCCGCTTGCGCGAATGGTCATTGAGAATCGTGAGTCATCTCACGGTGGCCCCCCTGGATATTGCGATCAAACATCGTATCAGAAGAGGTCGACGATGGCTGAACATGTAACGG
>ERZ1370068.7570-contig-6480_pt1 | contig 45216 bp, 51 predicted proteins | sample MGYA00561227_ERZ1370068 | MGnify/ENA primary metagenome ERZ1370068 (study PRJEB38410, sample SAMEA6850437) | metagenome | study: Metagenomic assessment of the ecological functions of the soil: analysis of the soil microbiota associated with the... | reverse complement strand
GTAATACTTCGTTCAGTTACGTATTGCTATAGCACGACCCGGTAGCGGCCCCGGCCCAAAAGACCTGCCCGTGCTTTCTTCGGCACAGCTCGACCCGGGCCCGCCGTGGACGATCAGCGCAGGTTTGCCACCAGGATTACCACGCGTTTCCCGGCTGAGACGAGGCTGCCATCGCCCGCACATCGAGCTTCTTCCCGTGTGGTCGTGAGGCTCGGTCGGAGAACACGGCTTCTGGCCGGCCTACGCTTGCCGCTCGGCAGTTCGAGAGCGAGCGATTATCCCGGGGTCGCCGCCCTCGGGAACTGGGCGCTCCGGATGGCGGGTCGCGACCCAGGCGTATCCCCTGCTCCGGATACGCGACGACGTCGGTACGCGCTTCGTCGAGACGCCGAGGATTCGCACGGGCTCGTCCGTCGGGTTCGAGAACACGTGCAGACCCTCGGTTCCTTCGGGGCAATACACGACATCTCCCGGTGAAAGCTCCTCCTCGCCGTCGCCGGTGCGGAGCGTCGGCGTACCGCTGAGGACGAAGAACATTTCCTCGACGCCGTAGTGCATGTGCAGCCAACCTCCCGGCGACCCCGGCAGGAGTTCGCGCAGCGACGCGCCGAGCATGTCGGCGCCGAGTTCATGGCCGAACGATCGAGCTCCGGAACTGAAACCTCTCATCGGTCTCGTCCACGGTTCATCGTTCAGAAAGTTGAGGGGCGAGCCATTCATCCCCTCCCGTTCGCATCTCTCCCGAGAATGTCGGTTGAATGCTACTCCGGTAGGAGCCGTCAGTAGGATCAGCCCGTGCGCGAGTTGCGTCCGGGTCTGTGGCACTGGCAGGCACCGCATCCGGGGTGGCGAGTCGAGCGAGCCGTGGGACCAGAACGTCTCGTCCTACGCGATCGACGACGGGGAGCGGCTGCTGCTCTTCGATCCGCTGGGCGTGCCGAGCGAGCTCGAGGACGCTCGCGGCCGAGCGCGAGACGGCGATCGTGCTCACCGCGCCGTGGCACGAGCGCGACGCGGAGAGCCTGGTCGAGCGGCTCGGCGTGCCGGTCTACACGCCGCTGCCCGACAGCGCGCAGTACCTCATGGACACGTACGGCCTCACCGCCGAGCAGGCCGGCGACGGCAGTCCCGACGTCGTCTGGCTGCTCCGCGAGAACAAAGGCGAGGCACGCCCGTACTCGGCCGGCGACCGGCTGCCGTTCGGCGCCGACGTGTTCCCGGGCACAAGCCGAACGACACCGTGCTCTGGGTCGAGAGCCAGCGTGCGGTGATCTCCGGCGACACGCTCGTCGACTTCGGCCAGGGCCTCGAGATCAACGAGCGGTGGCTCGCCCTGGCGTGACGCGCGAGGAGATCGCCGAGGGGCTGCGCCCGCTACTCGAGCTGCCGGTCGAGCACGTGCTCGCGACGCACGGCGGACCGACCGACCGCGCCGCCCTCGAGCGCGCGCTCTCCTGAGTAACGGTCCACGTATCGAGCAACTAGAGTTCCCGCGTGCGCGAGTTGCGTCCGGGCTGTGGCACTGGCAGGCACCGCACCCGGGTGGCGGGTCGACCGAGCCGTGGGACCAGAACGTGTCGTCTTACGCGATCGACGACGGCGAGCGGCTGCTGCTCTTCGATCCGCTGGCCGTGCCGAGCGAGCTCGAGGACCTCGCGGCCGACCGCGAGGACGGCGATCGTGCTCACGCGCGCCGTGGCATGAGCGCGACGCGGAGGCCTGGTCGAGCGGCTCGGCGTGCCGGTCTACACCCCGCTGCCCGACAGCGCGCAGTACCTCATGGACACGTACGGCCTCACCGCCGAGCAGGCCGGCGACGGCAGTCCCGACGTCGTCTGGCTGCTCCGCGAGAGAACGGCGAGGCACGCCCGTACTCGGCCGGCGACCGGCTGCCGTTCGGTGCCGACGTGTTCCCGGGCACGAAGCCGAACGACACCGTGCTCTGGGTCGAGAGCCAGCGTGCGGTGATCTCCGGCGACACGCTCGTCGACTTCGGCCAGGGCCTCGAGATCAACGAGAGGTGGCTCGCCCCGGCGTGACGCGCGAGGAGATCGCCGAGGGGCTGCGTCCGCTGCTCGACGCTGCCGGTCGAGCACGTGCTCGCGACGCACGGCGTCCCGTTCGAGCGGGCCGACCTCGAGCAGGCGCTGTCCTCTAACGACGCTCCGCCTGAAGCTGCGGAGTTCACTAGGGATATTTGGATCGATGCAGGTGCCGTGCAAGTGCGGTAGCCGCGTTCGTGCGCAGGCTGGAAGGGCGCCGTGTGCGCGAAGACCGCTGCGATGACCTGGCGGAACGCCTCGGCAGTGAAGATTCGGCTGGTCGATCGCGATCGAATGACCTGATGTGTCTGCGCGGGCGAGGATCGACGAGGTCGAAAGGAGGGCGATCTGCTTCTGCAGCTTCAACCATGGCCAAGCCCCGGATCCTGGGGCGGAAGCTCGATGTTTTGCCGTAAGGCAACGAGCGGTCGCGCGCCGAGGTTTGGCGATGCGGCGAGCTCCGCGTCTGCGGCGGCCAGATAGAAAGACTCCCGACCTTGGATCACATCGGCGCCCGGTGGGACGGGTGGAAGGCCGGGTGGCAGGCCGAATGGTGTCCCCATCAAGGTGACGAGCCCGACCCTCGTCAGGGATACCGCTCGGTGTAGAGACGGACGAAGAAGCCGCCGACCGACCAGCCGCCGAGCACGTACGGCACAGTTTGATTCCGCTCCGGCCAACAAGGCGTGCAAGTCTTCGGCGAGCGCGAACCGCCGGCATGCTGGCTTCGGGGTCGCTTGCGCCAAGCCCGGCGCGGTCGTAGAAACAGAACCGCACTGTTCGTGCAAGCTTGGTCTGGACATGCGAAAACTCCCAACCAGTTGTCGAACCCACTCTCTGTCACGACCGTCGGAGTACCTGTACCGCGGCAAAGCATCGCGAGGCGATAGCGCCAACGTCCACTAGGGTGGAAAATCGTTGTGTTCGGTAGACGCGTCAAGCGTCCCCGCGTGCACGCGAAGCCAATATCGGCAGTACTGAATATCGATTGAGCGCTTGCACGGCGAGCGCTGTTCAGGCACGTGCTTACCGGTAATGAAAGCGGGAACCGAACCAACGGAGCACACGCCCACGACGCCGCCGGCTCGGTCAGAAGACCCGGCCGGCGAGACCAGGAAGACGAAAGACCAACTGCGACCCAGCGCCAGAACAAACAGCGCCCTACGCGACATGGCGATCACCCCTTGCTCCGTCTCGCGAGCATGTCAGGCGGTTGACCACACGGCGGTGGATTGGCGTGCCACGATGAGGTGGCAAGATCAGTTGCAGGAAGGGGACGAAGTTGTCGGAGCGATCAGGAACCCTCGCTGACGATCCGTTCAGTGGTCGGCACCCGACCAGTCACGAACGGCTGACGGGACTGCCCTGGGATGCGTCGTACCACGACGGCCCTGCGCCTTGGGATATTGGCCAGCCGCAGCCAGCAATAGTGCGTTTGGCATCCGAAGGCGGATTCGCCGGAGCGGTGCTCGATGCGGGCTGCGGGACCGGCGAGAACGCTCTTCACGTCGCCTCGCTGGGATTGTCGGTTCTGGGCGTTGACGTGGCTGAGACGGCACTGGCGATCGCCCGAGAGAAGGCCGACGACCGTGGGATCGAGGTTGAGTTCGCTGCGGCTGACGCGTTCCAGCTGGAGCGTTTGGGGCGCAGGTTTGAGACGGTGCTGGACTGCGGACTGTTCCACACCTTCGACGGCGACGAGCGACCAGGATACGTGGCGAGTCTGGCGTCGGTGACCGAGCACGATGGAACCCTGTATGTGTTGTGCTTCAGTGACGATGGTCCCGATACTGGCCCGCACCCCATCAGTCAGGAAGAGCTGAGAGCGGCGTTCAACCCCAGCAATGGATGGAATGTCGCCGCCATCGAACCGGACCGGATTCAGACGAGATACCACGACGACGGCGCACCGGCCTGGTTCGCGACAATCAAACGGATCTAAAGTGTCTCGCATGGCGTAGCGCCAATCCCGGCTGTCATCTGCACTCCGTCTAAACTGGGATTGCCGTGCCACCCCCATCCTGACAAAGGTAGAGACGCACTGCGAAAGGCTTGGTGCTGCGGCCTGGTTTACGGCGAATCACGGGGCCTGAAAACGAACCTTTCGTGGACAGACCTCGGCGCCTTCTGACGCATCTTCACCAGGCCCGTTCTTGTGGCCCCATCGCGTCAGCGATCGCCCAGGGCGGTTAGCCCCTTCCCCTTGTTCAATTGCAGGGCCGGGTTGGTGACATTCACCCGCATCGGACGAGGGCCGACTGCCTCTGCCGCGCCAGACTTCGCACACCCGGACACGATCCGGGATCGAACAGGGAGAGCACAGATGCCTGAGACGCGACGGTTGGGTGGGAGGAGTGCCTACGCGGGCGCTTCAGCCGACAGCGCAGGAGGGGAGGCGCGAACGACGCGGCGGACGGCGACGATCAAGACGCCACGGGACAGGAAGCACCATCCAGCTGATCAGGGGCTCGGCCGCGCCATCGGCAGACCAGAGCATGGATGGAACTGACCAAGCTGAAGGAGCTGCTCGACACCGGCGTGCTCACGCAGGACGAGTTCGACGCGCAGAAGCAGAAGATCCTTCAGAGCATGTAGGCCGGGGTCTGCGCACCTGGCGGAGTTCCCGGAGCAGCCACCAGCATGATCGGCAAGCAGTGGAGCGACCTCGCGCGCGGGGGCGTGTGGGCCATGTTCGTCATCATGAATCGCGCATGAACAAGCCGCGCATCTTCCTCGGGTCGTCGGGCAAGCAGGCCAAACTGCTCCAGGCGATCACGCGCGGGCTCGAGGACGTCGCCGACGTCGAGCCCTGGACGACCACGTTCAACCCGGGGCGGTCCACCCTCGACCGGCTCGTCGAGCTCTCCCAGGAGGTCGATTTCGCCGCGTTCGTGTTCGCCCAGGACGACTGGACCACGACGGATGCGTCCCAGTCCGGCCAGGCGTCGCCGCGCGACAACGTGGTGTTCGAGGCCGGGCTGTTCGGCGGCGCGCTCGGCATCCGGCGCACGTTCATCCTCCACGCGAACGGTTCGAAGCTGCCGAGCGACCTGCTCGGGCTGACCTCCGTCCGCTACGACCCGGCCACCAGCCCGGCGGAGGTTCGCGCGATCAACCAGAAGCTCCGCAAGGCGATCGAGACCGAGGGTCGCCGCGGCCCGGTCGAAGGGCTGTGGTGGCAGCTCTCGCTCACCATGCGGAGCGAGGAAGAACCGTCGGCGGTGAGCCTCCTGCGCATCTCGCGGGACCGCGACGGTGGCCTGAACGTGAACGGCCGGGCCTGGCAGGAGGACGGCACCCTGTCGGCCCGCTACTGGAGCGAGGCTGCGAAGGAGCGCAGGGATCCGGCCGGCATCTTCTACTTCTGGAAGGGCGAGCGCCCTCGGCACCCGAATGCCCCGCAGCTCGAGGGCACCGGCGAGATCAGGGTGGAGACCACCGACCGCGCCACCGGGTACTGGACGACACGGTCGGATCGCGACCCCGGGCTGAATGCCCGAACCGCCGGCGTCTACCTTCGAGCCGACCCCTCAGACCTCCAGGTGCTGGACGGCGGGAGCGAGGAGGAGCGGGCCCAGCTCATCGCGCAGCGCCTCCGCGAGTGGAAGTCGGCCGCGAACGCATTCTGAGCACCGACCGCACGAACGCGTCGCACGATCGGCGGACCAGCCATCGACCGCCGTGTCGGGCATCGAGGCCAGCTGCTCGATCGTTGCTGTCGCTGGGCGACGCCACCTGCGGCTCGCTCACCTGAGGGCTGGAGATCGCCTCGACGAGCTCACCGGTCTTCTTCTCGTTCTCCGCTGAGGGCGATGTCGGCCTGGGCAACGATGCCGACGAGCCTGCCGTTCTCGACAACGGGCAGCCGCCGAACCTGGTGGCGGGCCATGAGTTGGAGCGCCTCTTCGAGGTCTTTGTCGGGCTCAACACTGATGAGGTCCCGAGAGTAGACGTCCCCGACCGAGCGTCATCTTAGGGTCTGCGGCCTCGGCGACCACCCTCGTCGTGATGTCTCGGTCGGTGATCATCCCGACAAGCTGCTCGTCGTCGGTTATCGGGAGCGAGCCGATGTGCTCCTCTCGCATCAGTCGCGCGGCCTCGACCACCGACGCCGATGCGCCGATCGAGCGGGGATTCTCGGTCATCGCGTCGCGAACGCTCTTCGCCATAGTGCCTCCTTCGTCTTTGCGCAATCCTAGCCCTGCGGCTCTCAGATCGTAAGAAAGGAAGTCGCGGCTCTACGAGACGAGCCCGGCATTCCACCGACCACTTCTGCTGACCACGCGCCCCTTCCGCGCCGCTCAGTGACGCGCGGTACGGCTTGTGAAGCCATGGGCGCACCTGGGATCGAACCAGGGACCTCCCGCGTGTGAAGCGGGCGCTCTCCCGCTGAGCTATGCGCCCGGAGAGCCAGCCGAGGATACCCAACGCCATTCGCCGCCACTGCCGGCTTTGCCGGCGGTGGCCGCACCGGCGACGGATCGAAAGCACCGGATCGAACCTCGACAAGTCATCATGGCTCGCGCAGCGAGCCGGACTTTATCGAGGGTTATAACCGCGGCGCCTGGAAGGAATGCTTAGCGCTGCTGCCTCCCGGCCCTGACGCGGTTCACACACTTCCACCGCCGCGGCGCGGACGATGGTACCAGCGCCGCGATTCGCTCGACGTAGAACACCGAGCGCCCGACCGAGTTTGCCGATGCGCGCGACTAGGCAAGAGAGCCGCACATGCGCTTTCGTCGCAATGCTCCCTCGACACAGGCCAGGTCACGCGATGCCCGTGGCCGCAGCATCGGCCCCGGCGGCGTCGCAGTCGGCGGCGGCGGGCTCGGCCTCGTCGGGCTCGATCATCTACATCCTGATCTCCGTTCTCTCGAACGGCGGCGGTGGCGCCGGGCTCTCCTCAACTCGCGCCGCTCGACAGACCAGCAGATCGGCCAGTCAATGACACGCCGAGCGACATCGAGCCTGAACTGCAAGACGGGACAGGACGCGAACGAGCGGACGGACTGCCGCATCGTCGCGGTCGTCAACAGCGTGCAGGAGTTCTGGAACGGCGTGTTCCAGCGCAGCAACCGCCAGTACCAGTACGTCGAACACGGTCTTCTTCACGCGGCCAGATCGAACACTGGCGTGCGGCACCGCCGACTCCCAGGTCGGTCCGTTCTACTGTCCCCGCGACAAGCTCGTCTACATCGACCTCGGCTTCTTCGACGACCTGCAGTCCCGCTTCGGCGTCGGCAGCGCGGCATTCGTCGCAGGCCTACGTGATCGCGCACGAGTACGGCCATCACGTCCAGGATCAGCTCGGCGTCCTCGACAAGCTGGGTAGCGGCAACCAGACGGGGCCGGAGAGCCTCTCGGTGCGGACCGAGCTGCAGGCCGACTGCTACGCGGGTGTCTGGGCAGCGCACGCAGTCGAGACGCGACTCGTCGAGCAGCTGACGCAGGCGGACATCAACGACGGTCTCGACGCCGCGGCCGCGATCGGCGACGACCGGATCCAGCAGACAGACCCAGGGCCAGGTGAATCCCGGAGACCTGGACGCACGGCTCCTCCGAGCAGCGCCGCCGCTGGTTCTCCCGGGGATACGAGCAGGGCAGACCGGCCGTTTGCGACACGTTCTCCGGGTCGATCTAGCCTCCGAAACCTCGGTCGCTAAGTATCGCTCGGTGGCCGCGCTCTACCGGAAGTACCGCCCGCAGGACTTCGACGAGGTCGTCGGCCAGGAAGCGATCGTCCGGACGCTCAAGAACGCGATCGCGTCCGGACAGGTGCGCCAGGCCTATCTCTTCGCCGGACCGCGCGGCACCGGCAAGACCTCGCTGGCGCGGATCCTCGCCAAGGGCCTGAACTGCGTGCAGGGCCCGACGCCGACGCCCGACAAGGTCTGCAACCCGTGCGTCACGATCGCGAACGGCACGTCGCTCGACGTGATCGAGATGGACGCCGCCTCGCAGCGCGGCATCGACGACATCCGCGAGATCCGCGAGCGCGTCGTGCTCCAGCCCGCCGAGGGGCGCTACAAGGTCTACATCCTCGACGAGGCGCACCAGCTCACGGACGCGGCCTGGAACGCGCTGCTGAAGCTGATCGAGGAGCCACCGCCGCACCTCGTCTTCGTCTTCTGCACGACCGACCTGTCGAAGGTGCTGCCGACGGTGCGCTCGCGCTGCCAGACGTTCGTCTTCGCGCGGCCGCGGCTGCCCGAGCTCGTGCGCCTGCTGCGGCGCGTCGCGGACGGCGAGGAGCATCGAGGTGCCCGACCAGGCCCTCGCGCTCGTCGCGCGCGGTGCGCGCGGCGTCGTTCCGCGACGCCGTGTCGACGCTCGACCAGCTCGCGTCGGCGACGGAGAAGGACGATCACCGTGCAGTCCGTGCTCCAGCTGCTCGGCGCCGTCGAGGAGGAGGCGCTGTTCCGGCTCTGCGACCTCGTCGTCGACCGCGACACCGCCGGCGCGCTGACGTTCGTCGAGGAGCTGTCGGAGCAGGGACAGGATCTCGGCCGGCTCGTCGTCGACCTGCTCGAGCACCTGCGCCATCTGATGCTCGTGCAGCACATGGGCGAGGTGCCGGACACGCTGCCCGTCACCGAGGAGACCCGCGAGCGGCTGCGCGCGCAGGCGAACCAGCTCGGCGAGGCGACCGTCGATCCGGCTGGTCGACCTGCTGGCCGTCGCCGTCGAGGACATGCGCCAGGGCGGCGACCCGCGCCTGCCGCTCGAGCTCGCGCTCGTGAAGGTGACACGCCCCGGCAGCGACCTCTCGCGCGAGTCGCTCTCGTACCGGCTCGAGCAGCTCGAGACGCGGGGCCACGTCCCGACGCGCACCCGTCCCGATGTCCGACACCGGGACGGGTCTCGGAGGAGGCACCGGTCGAGGCCGTGGCGATGTCTACGCCCGCCGTCGCTCGAGCTCGAGCAGCTGCAGGAAGCCTGGCTGCGCACGATCCTCCCGGCCGTCGAGGAACGCTCGATCCCGGCCGCATCGGTGCTGCGCGAGGCACATCCGGCCGGGCTCGCCGGCGACACTCTGACCGTCGAGTTCCCCGCGAGCGCCTCGTTCCACCGGCAGCTCGCAGAGGAGCCGAAGAACGCCACGCTGCTCGCCGATGCGCTCTACGAGGTGACCGGACGCGCATCTCGGCCTCGCGTTCGCCGAAGGCGAGGCGCGAGCAGGACGAGCTCGAGGTCGACGAGCCCGCGGGCGAGAGAACGGATCCTCGAGCTCGTGAAAGAGACCCTGGACGCCCACGAACGAGAGGATTGACGCGATGGGCATGGACATGAACAAGCTGTCTGCAACAGGTCGGCCAGATGCAGGAGCAGATGCAGAAGGCGCAGGAAGAGCTCGCGAACGAGACCGGTCGAGGCGACCGCAGGCGGCGGCATGGTCACCGTCGTCGCGAACGGCACCGGCGAGATCAAGCGAGATCAAGATCGATCCGAAGGCGATCGACCCGGACGATCCGGAGATGCTCGAGGACATGGTCCTCGCCGCGGTCAACGAGGCGATCCGCTCCGCTCAGAGCCTGACGGAGTCGAAGCTCGGCGGGCTCGCCGGCGGTGCATCGGCGGCCTCGGCCTGCCCGGACTGGGCGAGTAGTGCGCGACCGGCTGCGGCACTGCCGCTCTTCGCGGACCTCGACGACGCGCAGCTCGACCGGCTGGCCGCGGCGACATCCGGAGTTCGAGCGCGCCCTGCCGGCCAGGCGCTGATCGAGCGCGGCCGCGCCGGGCGCGGGAATGCTTCGTGCTCGAGCAGGGCCAGGCGATCGTCGAAGCCCCGGAGGGCAGGCGCGGAGATCGGGCCGGGAGACATCTTCGGGGAGCGATCGCTCCTCGGCGACGACATCGAGCGCACGGCGCGGGTGCGGGCGCAGACCGACGTCCGCTGCCTTGCGATCGCCGCGGCCCGAGATCGAACGGCTGCTCGCCGAGGATCCACGGCTCGGGGACAAGCTCCGCGGCCTCTCGGCCTGAGGCCGGCCACCCCGGCAATCCGGGGCATGTCGGCACAATAGGGCTGGTGCTCAGCCCGGCTGTGGAAAACCTCGTCGCGCAGCTCTCGCGCCTGCCCGGCGTGGGATCGCGCACGGCGCACCGGCTCGCCTTCCACCTCCTGCAGCGGCCGAAGGACGAGGCGCTCGCGCTGTCGGCGGCGATCGAGGAGGTGAAGGAGCGCGTTCGCTTCTGCGACGAGTGCGGGAACCTGACCGAGGAGGAGCGTTGCGCGATCTGCCGCGACGCCCGCCGCGACCACACGCTCATCTGCGTCGTCGAGCAACCGGTCGACCTGATCTCCGTCGAGCGGACGAGCGAGTACCGCGGCCTCTACCACGTGCTCGGCGGCGCCCTGTCGCCGCTCGACGGCGTCGAGCCGGAGCACCTGCGCATCGACGAGCTGCTCGGGCGCGTCGAGCGGAACGGCGTGCAGGAGGTCGTGCTCGCGACGAACCCGAACATGACGGGCGAGGCGACCGCGGCTTACCTCGCCGACCGCCTGCGCGGCCGCGTGCGCGTGACGCGGCTCGCGAGCGGTCTGCCGGTCGGCGGCGACCTCGAGTACGCGGACGAGGTCACGCTCGGGCGAGCACTCGACCGGCCGGCGGGAGATGGCATGACGACCGTCGGCTACGAGGCCGTTCCGGCTGTCGAAGGCGACGCCGCCGCCGCGCCTGGAAACACGCTCGTGATGAAGTTCGGCGGCACCTCGGTCGGCGACACGCAGAAGATCAAGGGCGTCGCCCGCCGGCTCGTCGCCGCGCGCGCAGGCCGGCCAGCCGCGTCGTCGGCGTGCTGTCGGCGATGGGCGACACGACCGATGAGCTGATCCGGCTCGCGCAGCGAGGTCTCGCCGCAGCCTCACCCGCGCGAGTACGACATGCTCGTGTCCGTCGGCGAGCGCATCTCGAACGCGCTCGTGCGCGATGGCGATCCGCGATCTCGGCCACGAGGCCGTCTCGCTCACCGGCTCGCAGGCCGGGATCGTCACCGACACCGTTCCACGGCAAGGCGAAGATCGTCGAGGTGCGCGCGCGGCGCGCTGCACGCGGAGCTCGACCAGCGACCAGATCGTGCTCGTCGCCGGCTTCCAGGGCGTCTCGACGGATCTGGAGGTGACGACGCTCGGCCGCGGCGGCTCCGATACGACTGCGGTCGCGCTGGCGGCGGCGCTCGGCGCGAGCGCTGCGAGATCTACACCGACGTCGAGGGCGTCTTCACGGCCGACCCGCGCATCGTCGCCGACGCGCTGAAGCTGCCGAGGATCTCGCTACGAGGAGATGCTCGAGATGGCCGCGACCGGCGCGCAGCGTGATGATGGCCGCGGTCGGTCGAGATCGCACGCAGCTACGGTGTGCCGCTCCACGTGCGCTCGGCGTTCGGCGACAGCGAGGGCACGTGGATCGTCGAGGAGGAGGACCTGGTGCTCGAGAAGGCGATCATCTCCGGCGTCACGCACGACACCTCGGAGGCGAAGGCGACGCGTGCTCGGCGTGCCCGACCGTCCGGGCATCGCGGCACGCGTCTTCCGCGCGCTCGCGGACGCGGGGTCAACATCGACATGATCGTGCAGAACGTCTCGGCGGAAGGCGCACACGGACATCTCGTTCACGCTGCCGAAGACCGATCTCCCCGCGGCGCCGAGCCGATCCTCGAGATCGTCGGCGACGGAGATCGACGCGAAGGGCGTCGCCTACGACCCGGACATCGCGAAGGTCTCGCTCGATCGGCGCCGGGATGAAGAGCCATCCCGGCGTCGCGGCCGACATGTTCGAGGCGCTCGCGCGAGGCCGGCATCAACATCGAGATCATCTCGACGTCGTCGATCCGCGTCTCGTGCGTCGTGCGGGCGGCCGACGTCGAGCGGCGCGGTGCAGGCGGTGCATCGAGCGGTTCCGCGGGCTACGCCGAGGAGCGCGTCGATGGCTGAGCCGCGAATCGCGGTGGTCGGCGCGACCGGCGCGGTCGGTGCGGTGACGCTGCGAGCTCCTGACGGAGCGCGGCTACCGACAGGTTCGCGCGTTCGCGTCCGCGCGGTCGGCCGGCAAGAAGCTGGACGGCGGTCTCGTCGTCGAGGAGGCGACGCCCGAGGCGCTCGCGGCCGGAGACATCGACCTCGCGTTGTTCTCCGTCGGCACGTCTGCTTCGCGCGAGCTCGTGCCGCACGCGGTGCGCGGCGGCGCGGTCGCCGTCGACAAGTCCGCGGCCTACCGGCTGCAGGACGGAGTCCCGCTCGTCGTCCCGGAGGTGAACGGCGACCGCGCGCTCGAGCACGACGGCATCGTCGCCAACCCGAACTGCTGCACGATCCCGCTCACGATGGCGCTGAAGCCGCTGCACGACGCCGCCGGCCTCGCGCGCGTGCGCGTGAGCACCTACCAGTCGGTGTCCGGCGCCGGCGCGCAGCGGATGGAGGAGCTGCGGACGACGCCGTCCGGCGAGGCACGACCTCGCGATGGACTGGGACTTCGACGGCGACGAGTTCGACGAGGAGTCGAAGCTGCGCGCCGAGACGCGCAAGATCCTCGAGCTGCCCGAGCTGCCGATCAGCGCGACGTGCGTGCGCGTGCCGGTGCTGGTCGGGCATGCAGAGGCGGTCTGGGTCGAGACGCGAGGAGCCGCTCTCCGGCCGACGAGCGCGCACGAGTCTGCTCGAGCAGGCGCCCGGCGTGCGCGCTCGAGGAACTTCCCGACGACGCAAGCTGCCGTCGGCATCGACGAGGTCCTCGTCGGCCGCATCCGCCGCGATCCGACCGTCGCGAACGGGCCTCGTCCTGTTCGTCGTCTGCGACAACCTCCGCAAGGGCGCCGCGCTCAACGCGATCCAGATCGCGGAGCTCGTCCTCGCGCGCCGCGCCGTCGCCGCCTGAACGTCTGGCTCTGGCGTGCTCGTCGCGCTGGGCGCATGCGTGGCCGCTCTGCGCTGATCGGCGTCTACGTCGCGCTGCTCGTCGCTTCAGTCGAGCCGCGATCGACGCGCGAGACCTGGCGCGATTCATTCCCAGACCGTGTAGTTCTCTTCAAGCGGCTGATCGGAGACCGAGCGGGTGCCGCGACGCTGCGCGAAGGTGGCGCTCTCGTGCTCCTGATTCCGTATCTCGAACGATGCCGTTCGAGACCTGGTTCCGGGACTACATCCCGGTCGCCTAGGACAGCCTCGACGAGTGCCGATCGCTCGTCGCGCTCGTGCATGGCCTATCGTCGGTCCGCCGCGCGGGCCGAGGCGCGTCGTCGAGGAGCTCTCGGCCCGGCTCGGAGGACCGACTTACGAGATCGCTCGCGATCGTCTCAGCTGGCTGAGGCCAACCGAGGTCTCAGCAGCCCTGGCGGTCACCGGGGCCGGGGCCAGGGTGAACCGCTTCCTATCACGACGCGCATGCACCTTCTCGCGCGGACCTTCAGCGACCGGAACCAACCCGCCGAACTCGAGGCGCGCCAGCTCGACGTGGCCGGCGCGGCGCAAGCGTCTGAAAGCCGAAGTCCGCGAGAAAGTCCGACGGGAAGATCGTCTTGTGCACCTGGAAGCGCTCGTACTGCGACTCGCCTTCCCGGTAGCGGTACGCGAAGGTCTCCAGAGCCTTCGCGCCCCGGTCGCGTGCATCCCCGATCGCCGCGAGGAAAGAGCGACTGCATCACCCACGGGCTCGACGCCTCGACGAGGTACGCGCACGTCACGAGCACCGCGTCGGCCGACGGCGGGCCGGCAGGCAGCTCGGCAGCGCGCGGGAAGAGCTCCGCGGGTCCGTACTGCATCGACCCGAGCACGTCGCCGTCGGCGTCGTAGTACACGGTTCCCCACGGCCCCCACTCCGTCTCCGCCTTCTCGATCCACTTTGCGCTTGTCGGTCGTCCGGCCATCACGCGACTGCCACCAGACGCAGTCGTGGCACACCGCCGGAGCGTCCTGCAGCGTGACGCCGGTGCAGACCGGCGACGCGCGGCCCGCTCATGCCGGCCCGATCTCGTCGACGATCACGTCGACCGCGTCCGGCTCGACCTTCGCCATCCGCGCCGAGGTACGCGGCAACGCGGCGCTGTACCTCGCGTGCCGACCTCTGGAATCGACGCGCCCCACTCGACGGCGAGATGGAGCTCGACCCGCACCCGGCCGTCGTCCTGCGGCGATTCGCACGCCCTTGTGCCTGTGGAGGCGCGCTCTCCACGAGCCCTCGCACCCCGTCGACCTCCCGCGCCGCGTCGGCGGCATAGCTCCGCGAGGATGTCGCTCGAGATCGTCGCCATCACGGGCGTTGTAGCACCAGTTCCGTCGCCTCGGGCCGGGCGAAGAACCTGAACGGGACGAACGTCGTCCCGAGCCCAGGCGAGATGTGCATCGTCCCGCCCGGGCTGCACGTAGAGGCCGGTCGCTGAAGCGCGGTGCTCGGGTGGGCGAACCGATATTTCCGGTCGCGGCCGAGCGGGACGGCGATCTGCCCGTCGTGCATGTGGCCGCTGAGGACGAGATCGAACAGCCCGGGCGGGAGGAAGCTCAGGATGTAGGGAAGTGGCAGAGCAGGATGCGCAGGTCTGCGGATCCTCGTCGACCAGCTCCCCACGGGCGCGAGCGACCCTGCCGATACGCCCGCGGGTCGACGCCGACTATCTGCACCGCGGCGACCGCGCAGCTCGATCGTCTCGGCCTCGTCGACCAGCAGCCGCGCCGGCGACAGATCCGTGAAGCCGGCCGTGCGCGAGAACGGGTCACGGCTGTAGCGCGACGTCGTGATTGCCGAGCACGACGTACGGGCTACCGAGCCGCGCGAGCAGCACTCCGTGCAGCAGCGCCTCACCGCGCGGGCGCGAGACGAGGTCGCCCGTGATCGCCACGAGATCGGGCTGGCGCTCGCCGACCCAGTCCACGGCCCGCTCGGCGGCAACTGCACCGCGCGAGGGCAAGCCGAAGTGGAAGTCCGAGAGGTGCGCGATCCGCAGACCGGCGAGCTCCTCTGGCAGGCCGCGGCAGCGAGACGTCGAGCGTCCGCAACCGCACCCAGCCGGCCTCGAACCAGCCCCAGCCGACCGCAGCCCCGGCGACGCCGCCGAGCAGCGTCGGCGCGGCCGTCTTCATCATCGCGCCTGGACGCGGTCAGACTTCGAGCTTCTCGAGCACCGGCGTGACCGGGACGACGTGGCGCTTGAACTTCAGCTCCGACTCCTCGAGCCCGGCGGCGACGCCGACCAGCTGCGAGAGGTGCAGGATCGGCATCGCGAAGTCCTTGCCGGTCGTGCTTCTTCAGCTTCGACTGCCACGCGTCGAGCGAGAGGTGGCAGAGCGGGCACGGCGTCACGATCGCGTCGGCACCGGCCTCCATCGCCTGCTCGATCGGCTGGATCAGCTCGCCGAGCGCGGTCTCCTCGCGCGCCTGGATGATCGGGAAGCCGCAGCACTTGATCTTGGCCGGGTAGTCGATCGCCTCGCCGCCGCACGCCTCGATGATCCGCTCGAGCGACCACGGGCGGTCCGGATCCTCGAAGCCGAGGAGCTTCGACGGCCGCAGGATCTGGCAGCCGTAGAACGGCGCGATCTTCAGGCCCTTGAGGCCCTTGTGCGCCGACTGCTTCAGCAGCTCGTAGCCGTCGCCCTCGGCGATCTCCCAGAGCAGGTGCCGCACCTCGACGTTGCCGCTGTACGGCGGCACGCCGACGCGCTCGAGGTTCGTGCTGACGCGCTCGCGCAGGTCGTCGTCGTTCTTCAGCTGCCAGTTCGCCTGCCGGAGATTCAGCGTGCAGACGTTGCAGACGGTCAGCAGCGTGTCGCAGCCGGCCGCCTCGGCGTACGCGAGGATGCGCGCGTTCAGGTGCAGGTAGTAGTCCGGCTCGGCCTCGTGGATGTCGCCGGCGCCGCAGCACGTGACCGTTTCGAGCTCGACGAGCTCGAGGCCGACCTTCGGAGCGAGCGCCTGCGTCGAGGAGTCGAGCTCCTTCGCCGAGAGCGACGCGAGGCAGCCCTTGTAGTACGCGACCCTCTTCATCCTTCTGCGGCGGCGGCTCACGCCGGTTGCACTTCGGGATCGTTCGCCTTCACGCCGGCCTGCTCGGTGAACTCGATCCGGCCGAGCGCGTGCTCGCCCTGGACGATCCCGAGCGCGCCGTCGCGCCCTGCTCCTTGACGAGGTGGTAGAGCGCGCGCGACTCGCTCGACGTCCGCTCGGCGACGTGCGGCGGGACCGGCGGCGGCACCTTGCCGTGCTTCGCCAGGCTGAGCGCGAACTTCGTCTGCTTGATCGCCGCGACGATGCCCTGCGTCTTCGGCACGAGCTCGGTCTCGCGCAGCCAGCCGGTCGTCTTCGCGGAGGTGACGAACCAGTTCGCGTGCTTCGCGCCCATGTCGTGGTCGATGCCCTCGCTTGATCGACTCGGCGCCGAGCTTCGCGATCGCGTCGCGCGGATCGACGCCCTTCGGGCAGCGCTCGTTGCAGAAGTAGCAGCGCGTGCAGTCCCAGATGCCGTGCTCGTCGTTGTAGTCGCTCGAGCCGCGTCGACGTCGGCCTGGTCGCGCGCGTCGCCGACGAAGCGCATGCCCTTCGCGAGCGCGGCCGGCCCGAAGAACTCGGGATCGGACTCCATCGAGTTGCACTCGGAGACGCAGCAGCCGCACATGATGCAGAGCGCCTCCTTGTGGATCACGTTCATCTGCTGCTGCGAGACGATGCCGCTCTCTTCTCGAGCGGCTCGTCGTAGCCCGGGTCGAGCCACGGCTTCATCCGCGCGGATCTTGCTCCAGAACGGATCCATGTCGACGACGAGGTCCTTGACGCACCGGCAGGTTCCCCATCGGCGAGATCACCGGCACGTGACCGGCCTTCGCGATGTCGGTACATGCGCGTCTTGCAGGCGAGCACCGCGCGCGCCGTCCATGCGCATCCCGCACGAGCCGCAGATCATCATCCGGCAGCTCTTGCGGTACGCGAGCGTGCCGTCGTGCTTGTCCTTGATGATGTCGAGCACGTCGAGCAGCGTCACCCAGTCGGGCGCCTCGACCTCGTACCGCTTCAGCTCCTGCTCGCCGGTCTCGGCGTCGTAGCGCCAGATCTTCAGCGCGACCTCGATCGTCGTGGAGCCTGGTGCCGGGGCCAGCTCGAGTGCACTAATACGTCCTCTCCTGGGGTTGCCACTTGGTCATCGGTCACGGGCTTCCAGTCCACCTGCGGCCGGCCGTCGTCGCATCGTGACCAGCGTATGCCTCAGATAGTTCTCGTCGTCGCGGTCGGGATAGTCGTACGGCCGCGCGTGCGCACCGCGGCTCTCTTTCCGTTCGAGGCCGGCACGGAACCATGCAGGCGGCCAGCTCGAGCAGGAAGCCGAGCTCGAGCGCCTGCGTCAGGTCGTTGTTGAAGACGTCGCCCTTGTCCTCGACGATCACGCGCTCGTAGCGCTCGCGCAGGCCGGCGACGATCTCGCCCTGCCTGCCGCATCTGGTCCTCGCGGCGGAAGACGCCGAAGTTCTCGTGCATCGTCTCGGCCAGCTCGTCGCGGATCGACCACGGCCGCTCTCCCTCGCGTCGCGGTCGAGCAGCTCCTTGAGCTCGCGCTCGGCGTCGGCTTCGACCGACTGCGGAACCTCGACCGTCGTGTTCGCGAGCGCCCAGTCGGCCGCGTGGCGCCCGACCCGCTTGCCGTACGTGATCGTCTCCATCAGCGCGTTGCCGCCGAGGCGGTTCGCGCCGTGCACCGAGACGCAGGCGCACTCGCCCGCGGCGTAGAGGCCCTCGACGTCGGTCAGGCCCCAGACGTCCGTGTCGACGCCGCCCATGTGGTAGTGCGCGCCCGGCCGGACGGGAATCGGCTCGTAGATCGGGTCGACGCCGGCGAAGGTCATCGACAGCTCGCGCGTTCCGTGCAGCCGCTCGAGGATCTTCTCGGCGCCGAGGTGGCGCAGGTCGAGGATGACGTTGCCGTCGATCCCTCGCCCCTCGTCGATCTCCGTCTGCTCGGCGCGTGAGATGACGTCGCGCGAGGCGAGCTCCATCGCGTTCGGCGCGTAGCGCTTGAGGAAGCGCTCGCCCTCGGAGTTGAGCAGGTACGCGCCCTCGCCGCGGTGCCCTCGGTGATCAGCACGCCGGTCGGCGAGAGCGTCGTCGGATGGAACTGCATCATCTCCATGTCCTTCAGCGGGACGCCGACGCGCAGCGCGAGCGCCATGCCGTCGCCCGTGCACGCAGTAGGCGTTCGTCGTGCCGACGTACAGCCGGCCCGCGCCGCCGGTGGCGAGGATGACCGTCTTCGCGCCGATCGACTTCAGGCCGCCGTTCGAGCGAGATCCCACGCAGATCACGCCCTGGCAGCGGTCGTCGTTCATCGACGAGCTTCCAGGCGAAGAACTCCTCGTACGTCGGGATCTCGCGCTTCATCACCTGCTCGTAGAGGACGTGCACGAGGACGTGCCCGGTGATGTCGGCCGCATACGCCGTGCGCGGCGCGCCGGCGGCGCCGAACGGGCGCTGCGCGATCCGTCCGTCATCCGTGCGCGAGAAGACGGCGCCCCAGTGCTCGAGCTGGTAGACGTCGCCGGGCGCCTCGTTGCAGAGGATCTCGATCGCGTCCTGGTCGCCGAGGTAGTCGGAGCCCTTGACCGTGTCGAACGCGTGCTCCTCGGGATCGTCCTCGGAGGCGTTGCCGAGCGCCGCGTTGATCCCGCCCTCGGCCGCGCCGGAGTGGCTGCGGACGGGATGGATCTTCGAGAGCAGCGCGACGTCGGCGCCCGCATCGTGCGCCTCGATGGCCGCGCGCATGCCTGCGCAGCCGGCACCGACGATGAGGACATCGTGCTTGGCCTCCACCATGGAGGAAGCTATCGAATGGACGGCGACTGCCGACTTCGCTACGACGGTTGCGAGAAGCGGCGGGCGCTCGAACAGGACCTCCCGGATTGATCGGGAAGGAGGACAAGCGGAAGAGGCCGCATCTGGCGCCTCTGAGCGCACTACCGGGCCGCGTCCGGGTAAGATCCCCGAGTCCTAGCCGTCGAAAGAGGAGCGACTACACGTGGCGAAGATGCTGTTCCGGCTGCCGCAGGCGAAGCGGGTGATCGAGAACCCGAGCCCTGAGGAGGTCAAGGCGCTCGCCGCGAAGATGCCGACCGCGCGCCCGACGAGGTACGGGAACCTCAACGTGCAGACGCAGGTGCTCGCGCGCTCGAAGGGCTCGACCTTCCTCGTCACGGACGAGCCCGACGGCCAGAACCAGGCCGTCTCGACGGAGGACGCCGCGAAGTGGGCCGAGCGCCAGGACGAGTACATCGCCGAGCCAGGAGATGGTCGTGGTCGACGGCTACATCGGGAACGATCCCGAGTTCCGCACGGCGACGCGCCTCTACGTCGAGGCGGCGAACGCGAACATCGCCGGCATGCAGCAGCAGCTGTACTTCGGCCCGCCGGAGGACGACTTCGAGCCCGAGCTCACCGTCATCTACACGCCGAACCTGAAGGCGGAAGGCTTCCCGGACGACCGGCTGATCGTGGTCGACCTCGAGCAGGGCGTCACGCGCGTCTTCAACTCCGACTACTTCGGCGAGTCGAAGAAGGGCGGGCTGCGGATGTGGAACAAGCTCGTCTACGACCGCGGCGGGCTTCCGCTGCACGCCGGCTGCAAAGATCATCCCGACGGACGACGGGCGACAAGGTCTGCCTGACCGTCGGCCTGTCGGGCACCGGCAAGACGACGACGACGTTCACGCAGCAGAACGGCTCGCTGCCGGTGCAGGACGACTTCGTCGCGCTGGATGCCGGACGGCCGCGTCTACGTGACCGAGAACGGCTGCTTCGCGAAGACGTACGGGCTCAACCCGGAGGACGAGCCGACGATCTACGGCGCGGTCACGCAGCCGGACTCGTACCTCGAGAACGTCTCGCAGCAAGGCGACGAGCGTCGACTTCTACGACGAGAGCTACACGCAGAACGGCCGCGCGACGTTCCCGTTCGGCGTGATCGAGTGCGGCGGCCGACGCGCGAGATCGACGACGCGCGACTTCCTGCTCATCCTGAATCGCAACGAGAACGTCATCCCGGCAGTCGCGAAGCTCGAGGGCCGCAGGCAGCGGCCTACTTCATGCTCGGCGAGACGAAGGGCACGGCGGCCGGCGGCGCGGACGAGGCCGGGCAAGTCGCTGCGCGTGCCGGGAACGAACCCGTTCTTCCCGATGCTGCACGACCTGCAGGGCAACCGCTTCCTCGAGCTGCTCGAGGACGCATCCGCTCGAGGTCTATCTGCATGAACACCGGCCGCGTCGGCGGCCGCGAGGACGACGAGCGCTCGAAGAAGGTGCGGATCAAGCACTCCTCGGCGATCGTCAAAGGCGATCGCCGAAGGGACGATCGAGTGGGAACGCGATCCGGACTTCGGCTACCTCGTCGCGCGCTGCCGTGCCGGGCATCGACGACGTCGAGGTCCTGCAGCCGCAGAAGCTCTACGAGCGAACAGGGCGCGCCGACGAGTACCGCGCGCATGGTCGAGCGGCTGAAGGCGGAGCGGGCCGAGTTCCTCGGCGATTTCGCGAGCCTCTCGGACGAGATCGTCGCCGCGAGTTCGCTGACGCTCGTTGCCTCCGGTAACGAATCCCTGAGTCAGGGGTTATAGGCCGATCGGCCTACCCCGATTAAGGGGCTATGGGGCTTGCAAGCGCACAATCCAACGGGCGCGGTGAGGCTCGGCCTCTCGGCGACCGTTGCGTCTGCGGTCCTAGTACAGCGCGGTCGTCCTGTTCGGCGTTGGGCCTGCCTCCCCCTCGGCACCCGACGCCGCGCGTCGATCACGCGTGCGTCGGTCGTGCTGGCTTCCAGCGCACGACTTCGCCGTGGCCGGTCCCGCGGCAGAGGCTGCCGCAGGCTTCGCCGGGACCGACACGGCACACGGTTGCATGCGAGACCGCGTCCGCTCAGGTCGAGCCGCATCGCCGTCTGCGGCGGAAGACGCCGTCGCTGAAGGTCCTCTCCACGTCCGCTTCCGCGTCAGTCCTGCCCAGCGGCCGCTGGCCGCTTCACCGCACGTCGTGGAAACCGCGCCCGTCGACGAGCGCCCTTCCGCCGACTGCCCCTGCCGCCGGTTGCGCTTCCACCGGTTGCGCGTTCCGCCCGTGACGGTGCCAGCCCCTTCCTGAGGTTGTCCGCTGCCGCTGCCCCTCCCGGTCGCGCCCCGCCGCTGCCTCCGCTTCCCTGAGCTAGCCTCGGCGCATGCTCGCCGTGCCGGATCCGCTTCTCGACGGATGGAGTCGTGACGCTCAGACACTGGTCCAGGGAGAGCGTTGCCGCGTTGATCGAGTGCGTCGACGGCGACGAGGAGATCGCCACGCTGGCTGGACGCGATCCCGCAGCCCTACCTGCGAGGCCGAGGCTCAGGCGTGGGTCGACCAGGCGACGTCCTGGTGGCACGACGGCACCTCGGCTCCCTTTGCCGTGACCGAGTCTGGGACAGGGCGTGTCCTCGGCAGCGTGGGCTTCGGCTGGATCGGTGACCAGCGAGACGGAGAGGTCGGCTACTGGATGCGTCGTGACGCGCGCGGCCGCGGCCTGACGACGCGCGCCTTGCACCTCATCTCCCGCTGGGCACTCGACGAGCTCGGCTGCGCTCGGCTTCAGCTTGCGCGCTGATCTGCTGAATCTCGCTTCGCAGCGTGTGGCCGAGAAGGCCGGCTTCACGCGTGAAGGCGTCTTGCGGTCGGTGCATTTCAACCCGCGGCAGAACCGGCGAGTCGATTTCGTGATGTTCTCGTTGCTCCCGGAGTGAGCTAGAGCTGCCAGCGTCGAGTCGCGCAGCACGGGCACGCGCTCGCCGTCGCGCGTGATCCCGGTGACGTCGACCTCAGGCGAGCCGATCATGAAGTCGACATGGATCGTCGAGCGATTCAGCCGCTCGGTGTCGTCTTCCTCGACGCGCGGACGTCGTACGCCGAGCCGAGCGCGATGTGGCTGGCCGCGTTCTCGTCGAGCAGCGTGTCGTAGAAGACCGTGTCGAGCGGACCGATGCGGCCCTCGCGGTCGACGAGCGCAAGCTCGCCCAGCCGCGTCGCGCCTTCGTCCTGGTCGAGCATGCGCGCAGGGTCTCCGCTCCCGAGTCGGCATCGACCTGAACTGCGCGGCCGCCTCGAAACGGACGGTCAGCCCATCGATGATCCGGCCCTGCGTGTACGAGCGGCTTCGTCGCCCGGACGACGCCTTCGGCTCGCTGCGGGATCCGGCGAGGTGAAGACCTCCTCGGTGGGCAGGTTCGCCATGTGCAGGATGCCGTCGACCGTCTCGTCGCCGCCGCCGTTCCAGCGCGATGTCGGCAAGAGCCCGACCGTCAGATCGGTCCCCGGGCCCTCGAGGTGGATCGCGTCGAAGTGCCGCTCGCCGAGCCGCTCGCGACGCCCTTCAGCACGCCTGCTCCGCTCCTGCCAGGCGGCGACCGGATCGTCCTCGTCGAGGCGGCAGATGTGGACGACCTGCTCCCAGAGCTTGTCGAGCGCGGCCTCGGGGTCGAGGTCGGGATGCACGAGCTGCGCCCACTTCGTCGACGGCCCAGGCGCGACGCACCAGTTCACCGTGCGCTCGTTGATCACCGTCGCCCACTCCTTGACGCGCGGGAAGACGTCGCGCCCGAGGCGCTCGGGGTCGAGATCGTCGAAGAGATGAGGCGCGATCGGACCGCTGAGTGAGATCGTCGCACCGCGTTCCTCGCCGAGCTGCAGCGTCCGTTCGCCGTACCACGGCGGGACGAAGTCGAGCACTTCGTCGGGCGCGTACTTCACGCGCTCGCGTTTCAGGTGCGGATCCCAGTAGGACACGTCGACGAACTTCGCGCCGCGCTTGTAGCGCGCTCGCGGTGATCGCTCGCGTGAGCTCTTCCTTCCCGAGGCCCCGAGCCGATGTCGACGATCTGGCCGGGCTGGATGTTGCGCGCCGAAGTTGACGATCAGCTCGGCAAGGCGGTGCTCGAGGTTGGACGGCATGGGGAGGCGATGCTAGCTGGGCCGCGAAAGGCGCTGCATGCGACTACGGCGCGCCATCGAGCCGCTTCCTCAACTCTCCCGCGCTCGGCGAGGGAACCCGCAAGTCCTACCGGCACGACGTCGAGGAGTTCGCGGCGTGGCTCGGCGACCGGCGCCTGGCTCTCGACGATGTCGACGTCCGCGTGCTCACGGACTACGCGGCGGACATCGGGCGCGCGCGGCCCCGCAAACTTGCGCCGGCGACGATCGCGCGGAAGCTCGCGGCGGTGCGCGAGCTTCCTCAGGTTCACGCTCGGGCCGACGAACGTGCCCGACGTCTCGCTCGCACCGCGCCGGCCGCGGCGCCTCCCGGACACGCCGAAGACCGAGGAGGTCGAGTCGGCGCTCAGCGCGCTTGACGGGGGACGGCCCGCTCGCCCTGCGGAACCTGCGCGCTCGTCGAGCTCGTGTATTCGGCCGGCCTGCGCAGCCGCGGAGGCGGTCGGCCTCGATCTCGCCGACGTCGACTTCGACCGCGAGCAGCTTCACGTCGCGAGGCAAGGGCGGCAAGGAGCGCATCGTCCCGCTCGGCGAAGAGGCGGGCCATCTGCTTGCGCGCTATCTCCACGAAGCGCGACCGGAGCTGGTGACGAGTGCGGAGAACGCGCTGTTCCTCGTCGACGCGCGGCAAGCGGCTCGACACGTCGACGCTGCGCCGCGTGTTCGCCCACCCACACCGGTTGCGGCATGCGTTCGCGACGCATCTAATGGAAGGCGGCGCCGACCTCCGAACGATCCAGGAGCTCCTGGGCCATAGTTCGCTGTCGACGACGCAGCTGTACAGCCATGTCGACGGCCGTCGCCTCCGCCGCGTCTACGACAAGGCTCATCCGCGTTCCTGATCCGCCGGGACACGTCGGGGACTGTCCCGACGAAGTCCTCGCATTGGCGCGTCTGTTTCGGACAGAACGGACAGGTCCTCTGCAACGACAGGTGTGACTTCTCTTCCACAGGCCTGGTCACACGCTCGTCCAGTGGGGCATCGTTTCGCTGTTCAGGGCGGGGAAAGCGGTGCGAAAACGGCCGCGATCTCGTTCGCTCGCCCCTGCGCCGAAACCGCTCGACGGGAGGCGATTCGCCGCCGGCCCCGAAGCGACAGCCGTGGAGACACCCCAGTCGATCCCGAGGTCGAAGGCTTCCTCGCGCTGCTCGCGACGCGGCGCGGCGCCGAAGACGGTCGACGCGTACCGGCGCGACCTCACCGCGCTGGCGGTCTGGCTCGACCGGCCCGTCGGCAAGATCACCACGGAACAGCTCGAGCAGTACCTCGCGGAGCTCGCGCGCCGCCGGCTCTGTCGCCGGCAACGATCGCGCGACGGGTCGCGGCCATCCGCTCCTTCTTCCGCCACCAGACCCTGCTCGGCACGCGCAGCGACAATCCCGCGGCCGAGCTCGACCTGCCGCGACGCCGGCGGACTCTGCCGCGGACGCTGTCTCCCGCGGAGGCGGAGCGCCTCGTCGAAGCGGCGAACGGCGTCACGCCGCGCGCCTGCGTGACCGCGCGCTGGTCGAGCTCCTCTACGGCGCGGGCCTGCGCGTCAGCGAGGCCGTCGGCCTGCAGAAGTCGAGCGTCGATCTCGACGCCCGACTCGTGCGCTGCATCGGCAAGGGCTCGAAGGAGCGGATGGTGCCGCTCGGCCGGCAGGCGGCCCAGGCACTGAGGCGCTACCTGGCGCGGGGCCGGCCCTTCCTGGATTCGCGGCACCGCCCCGAGCTCTTCCTGAACGCGAAAGGCGGCGGCCTCACGCGAGCCGGGGCATTCCTGATCCTGCGCCGGCTTGCAGCCACGGCCGGGCTCGAGCCGGAACGAGTCCATCCGCACTTGCTGCGCCACTCGTTCGCGACGCACCTGCTCGAAGGCGGGGCCGACCTACGTTCGGTCCAGGAGATGCTGGGGCATGCAGACCTGGCGACGACCGAGCTGTACACCCACGTATCCGATCGGCGGCGTCGCGAGTTGTACTTCCAGGCGCATCCACATGCGCGCAGAAAGAACTGACACTGCGTGCACCTCGATCCCAACATCGCCGCCCTCGCCGCCGTCACCTGCGGGATCGGCTATCTGATGACCGTCGTCGGTCTCGGCAAGAGTGCGCTCGAACTGAGGCGTCGCACGCGCGTGTGCCCGAGCTGCGGCCGTCAGATCCAGGCGCGCGTCTGCAGCTCCTGCACCTAGCCCTTCGGGCCGGCGCGTTTCTTCGCAGCTCAGCCGCAGTCGTCCGCGCTGCATTGCGCAGCTCCAGCTCCTGCTCGTCGTCCTCGGCTAGCCCGTTCAGCAGGACGATCGTCTCGCGCTGCGGCGATCCGTTTCGCAGGCACATGACCGCCAGCCGGCGCACCGCCTGATTCGCGTCGGTCGTCACGATCGCGTGGAGGAGCGGCCGGATCGCGTTGACCACGCCCGGGCTGTCCTTCGAGAGGAGCTGAACGGACAGGAGCGCCGATCCGCGCGCGGCCGGGCTCTCGTCCTCGAGACCGCGGCGCAAGAGCTCGAGCTTCTGCCGGAAGCGGAACTGGCCGATCGCCCGGTACGCGACGGCGCGTTGCCCGGTAGTCGGCGCTTCGGGCCGCGCCTTCGAGCTCCTCGTCCCATTGCTGCCGGAGCACCGCCGAGTTCACGCTCGGCACCGGATTGCGCGAGCTCGTCGGCCTGCTGCTGCTGCCTCGGCGAGGGACATGCGGCGCGGCACTCTACCCGCCGCGGCTAAAGTCCTGCGCCGTGGCCCACAAGGTGATTCTGATCCCCGGCGACGGAACCGGCCCCGAGCTGACGGAGGCGACGCGCCGCGTCCTCGAGGCGACGGGCGTCGACTTCGAGTGGGACGTTCAGCGAGGCCGGCGCCGACGTCATGGACAAATACGGCGGCAATCCGCTGCCCGACGAGGTTCTCGACGCGATTCGCGAGACCGGCGTCGCGCTCAAGGGCCGATCACGACGCCGGTCGGCGGCGGCTTCCGCTCCGTGAACGTCGCGCCTGCGCAAGAGCCTCGACCTCTACGGCGCAGGTGCGGCCGTGCAAGACCTATCCGGGCGTGCGCACGCGTTTCGACGACGTCGACCTGATCATCGTCCGCGAGAACACCGAGGACCTCTACGCCGGGATCGAGTACGAGCAGGGCTCGGCAGACGCCGAGGAGCTGATCGGCTGGATCGAGGCGCACGGCGGCAAGCTCGCGCAACGACGACGCCGGCATCTCGATCAAGCCGATCTCCGTCACGGGCACGCGCCGGATCGTTCAGTTCGCCTTCGACTACGCGCGCCGCAACGGCCGCCGCAAGGTCACGGCGGTGCACAAGGCGAACATCATGAAGTTCACCGACGGCTCTGTGTCTGCGCGTCGCGCGCGAGGTCGCGGCGGAGAACGACGACATCGAGTTCGACGACCGGATCGTGGACAACATGTGCATGCAGCTCGTCCAGCGTCCCGAGGAGTACGACGTGCTCGTGCTGCCGAACCTCTACGGCGACGTCCTCTCGGACCTCTGCGCCGGGATGATCGGCGGCCTCGGGCTCGCTCCGGGCGGCGAACTTCGGCGAGGACGTCGCGATCTTCGAGCCGACGCACGGCTCTGCGCCGAAGTACGCGGGCCAGAACAAGGTCAACCCGATGGCGCAGATGCTCTCCGGGATGCTGATGCTCCGCCACCTCGGCGAGCAGGCGGCGGCCGACCACCTCGAGCGCGCGATCGCCGACGTCATCCGCGAGGGCAAGAGCGTCACCTACGACATGAAGCCGACGCGCGACGATCCGACCGCCGTCGGCACGAGCGAGGTCGCCGACGCGATCATCGAGAAGCTCGGAGGCGTCGCGCGTGATGAGGCGCAAGGTCACCGTCGTCGGCGCCGGGAACGTCGGCGCGACCTGCGCCCAGGTGCTCGCGTCGCGCGACTACGCCGGACGTCGTCCTCGTCGACATCAAGGAAGGCCTGCCCGCAGGGCAAGGCGCTCGACATCAACCAGATGGGCGCCGTGCTCGGCTACGAGCCGCGCGTCAGCGGCTCGAACAGCTACGAGCGAGACCGCGGGCTCCGACGTCGTCGTGATCACGGCCGGCCTGCCCGCGCTCGCCCGGGATGAGCCGCGACGACCTCGTCGCGACGAACGAGAAGATCGTCAGGGACGTGACCGAGAAGGTCGATCGCGCAGAGCCCGGACGCGATCCTGATCGTCGTCTCGAATCCGCTCGACGCGATGTGCCACGTCGCGAAGAACGTCTCCGGCTGGCCGAAGGAGCGCGTGTTCGGCATGGCGGGGATCCTCGACACCGCACGCTTCTCGACGTTCATCGCCTGGGAGACCGGCGCGTCGGTGAAGGACGTCACCGCGATGGTGCTCGGCGGCCACGGCGACCAGATGGTGCCGGTCGTCAGCGCGACGACCGTCGGCGGCATCCCGCTGCGCAAGCTCGTCGCGCGACGCCGAGATCGAGCAGATGGTCGACGCGGACGGCGCAAGGGCGGCGGCGAGCTCGTCAAGCTGCTCGGCACGTCCGCCTGGTACGCGCCCGGCGCTGCAGCCGCGCAGATGGTCGACTCGATCATGCTCGACGAGAAGCGCGTCCTCCCGTGCACCGCCTACCTCGAGGGCGAGTACGGGATCGACGGTCTCTACATGGGCGTGCCGGTCAAGCTCGGTGCCGCAGGGATCGAGGCGATCTACCAGCTCGACCTGACCGACGACGGAGCAGGCCCTGCTGAAGAAATCGTCCGACGCCGTGCGCGAGGTCGTCGGCGTGCTCTCGACCGCGTAGTCATGGATCTCGGTCTCAAAGGCCGGACTGCAATCGTGAGCGGCGCGTCCTCCGGGCTCGGCCTCGCGACCGCCGAAGCGCTTGCCGCCGAGGGCGCGAACGTCACCATGCTTCGCGCGGCGGCGTGACGTGCTCATGCGGGAGGCGGACCGGATCGGGGCGCTCGCCGTTCGTGGCGACGTGCACGAATCCCGCGGACCTCGAGGCGGTCGTCCAGCGAACCGTCGAGGCATTCGGCGGCATCGACATCCTCGTCTGGAACTCCGGCGGCCCGCCGCCCGGACCGGCGATCGGCGTGCTCCGTCGAGGCCCTCGAGGAAGCCGTCGAGCTCCTCTTCGCACCGGCGGTTCGACTCGTGGCGCTCTGCCTGCCGCACCTCGTGCAAAGCGCAGGCGGGCGGATCCTGCGTGTTCACGTCGGTTGCCGCGCATGAGCCGTCCACGCACCTGGCGCTGAGCAACGCCGTTCGGCCTGGCGTGACCGGTTGGGCGAAGACGCTGTGCCCGCGAGCTCGGCCCGCGCGGGCATCACGGTCAACTGCGTCGCTCCCGGCCGAATCGACACCGCGCGTCTCGCACAGCTTTATCCGGAGGCCCGACCGAGGCCGACCTGCAGGAGATTCCGGTCGGTCGCTGGGGCGACGCCGCAGGAGTTCGGCGACGTCGCGTGCTTCCTCGCCTCCGACCGCGCCCGCTACGTCACCGGCACGACCGTGGTGGTCGACGGCGGCCTCTCGCGAGGCCTCTTCTAGCCGGCATGGCTCGCCTCACTCACCCTCCGGCTGGCAGCAGCCGGCGTCGTGTTGCTGGCCGTGGTGCTGGTCGTCCTCGTGACGCGCGGCAGCAACCAGTATCTGGAGGTCCCGGACGAAGCCCATCCGCTCCAGGGCCTCGTGCAGGTGCCGGGGGCAAAGCCATCGACGAACGGCGGTGACATCTACTACGTCGACGTCCTGCTCCGGCCGGCTTCACTGCTCGAGTCCTGGTGCCGGCACGTCCGGCCCGGAAGGCTCGGACATCATCGCCCGCACGCAGATCGTCGAGCCCGGGATCTCGGACAAGGAGCGGTTCACAGCTCGACCTCGCGACGATGAAGGTCTCGCAGGAAGTCGCTTCGGTCGTGGCCTTGCGGCAGCTGGGCTACCACGTGCCTGATCCGTCCGGACGGCGTCCGCGTCGTCGCCGTGACCTCGGGCTCACACGCAGCAGGACTGGTGAGGCCGGGCGACGTGATCGTCGCCGCCGACGGCAAACCGGTGCGGACGCGCACCGATCTTGCGGCCGCCGCTCTCACGGCACAAACCGGGAGACGTCGTGAACCTCGTGATCCGCGAGGCGGGCGGAAGTCGACCGTTCTCCGTCCGGACGACGTCCGACCGCCAGAACCCGAAGCGGCCGATCATCGGCGTTCTTCCGATTCAGGCGCTCCATGCTCAGCTGCCGTTCCCGATCAAGTTCAACCTGCGCAAGGTCGGCGGGCCGTCGGCCGGGCTCGCGTTCGCGCTCGAGTTGCTCGAGCAGAGGGACGCGACGTCGACCGCGGCTACAAGGTCGCGGCGACCGGCGAGATCGAGCCTCGACGGATCGGTGACCAGAATCGGCGGAATCAAGCAGAAGACGATCGGCGCGCGAAAGTCGCACGTGGACGTCTTCCTCGTGCCGGTCGATGGGGACAACGCGCGAGGACGCGAAGCGCTACGCGCATGGCCTGAAGATCATCCCTGTGAAGACTTTTCAACAGGCGTTGCGCGCACTGGCAACACTCCCGAAAAGGGCTAAGCCGGTGTAGTTTTCGGCAGAATCGAAAGTGCCGGAAAATGCTTAGTTTTCAGCGGCGACAACCTTTACCTGAGCGGGTTGCCCTCGTAGTATCACCGCCTTGTCACTGCGGCCCCAAAACCTACTTAGGCAGACGAAACCATGACCAAGCGGAACGACTTGACCTGCGAGGATTGCTACTTCCGTCGCGCCGGGCTCTGCGCTCTGCCGACCGACGCGCCCCTGCCCGACGTTCCGGCTGCACAGCCGCGGCTCGCTCCGTCCCGCCGCGCCAGCCGCGCCTCGTGCCGCGCCCGTCTGGGCGACTTCGCCGCAGGCTGCAGCCGCCTGAACGGAAACGGGCACGAGGCGCTGCGAGCTGCGCACGCCTTCGCGGATCTCGTCGAGCGAGACGAAGCTGAACGCGAGCCGAGCGGTGTTCGGCGCGCCCGCCGAAGTCGCGGCCCGGGCACGAAGGTGACGCCCGCCTCGCCCGCAGGTCGAGCAGCGCGTCGCGTCCGTGCCCTCGGGAGCTCGAGCCAGATGAAGTAGCCGCCCTCGGGCTGCGCTCCAGCGCGCACCGGGAGCTCGCGCTCGAGCGCCTCGAGCATCGCGTCGCGCCTGGCGCCGAGCAGGCCGAGCGCACGCGCTCGAGGTTCGGCTCGAAGCTGCCGCGGCGGAGGAACTCGAAGCACCGTCGCCTGGCCGAGCAGCACGGGCGTGATGTACGTCGAGGTCGCGAGCGCCTCGAGCTCGCGCTCGAGCGCCTCGGGCAGGACGAACGTAGCCGACGCGCAGGCCCGGCGCGATCGTCTTCGAGAACGACGACGAGTACGTGACGCGCTCGCCGCCGTCGAGCTCGAACAGCGTCGGCGGCGCGCTCGCCCTCGTAGCGGACGAGGCCGTACGGATCGTCCTCGAGGACGAGCAGGTCGTGCTCGCGCGCGAGCTCGACGAGGCGTGCCGCCGCTCGGTCGCTGAGCGTTCGCCCGCTCGGGTTCTGGAAGGTCGGGATCGTGTAGAGGAACGCCGGCTGCTCGCCGCCGCCGCAGCGCCTGCCTCGAGCGCGTCGGCGGATCGAGGCCTCTCGTCGTCCATCGCGACCGGCGACGATCTCGACGCCGTGCGCGGCGCAGGATCTTCAGCGGGCGGTCGTAGGTCGGCGCCTCGACGAGCACGCGCCCCGAGCGAAGCCGCTCGGCGAGGAACACCATGCCCTGCAGCGAGCCGTTGGTGATCAGCACGCGTCGGGACGTCGACACCGTGGCGCTCGCCGATCCACTCGCGGAGCGGCTCGTAGCCGCCGACCGGCCCGTACGACAGGATCGGTCGAGCCCGTCACGCTCGACGGCGGCGCGCGCGCAGTCCGCGAGCTCCTCGACGGGGATGCACTCGGGCGCCGGATTGCCTCGCGCGAAGGAGATCGTCTCCATCTCGCCGAGTTTAGAGCTCACTGGGACAGGAGAGGCGAGCCGCGGAACGGGGCCGGGCGAAACGCGTAGACGGTTCCTTTCGGTATCGGCGCCGAAGATGGAACCGCCGACGGTGATCGTCGCCGCGACCGTCCGACCGTCAGTCGGCGCCGACCACAGGCGCGCCCCTTTGCGCGCGTCGAGTGCGAAGAACCCACCCGGCTTGCCGCCTGTCGCAAAGACGACGTCCCCGACGACGAGCGGCGTCGCCTGGTTCCCGTCGCCGAGGGGAGCCGCCCACGCTTCGGTGAACCGACAGCCCGCCGTCACCCGGAACGCACGGACACCGTTGCCGAGCGGACCGCCGGCGCCAAAGAGCGCGGCCTGGGCCTCGTAGACCGTCTGCGTTGCCGCCGACCACGCCGGCGGCGTGCCGACGAACGCAGCGCGCCCGTCGCTGATGGGGATCTCTGCGACGGGACCTGCGGCGAGAGGTGCGGTTCCACACGTAGAGAGTTCCGTTCTTGTTGTTGGCGGCCGCGAGGGGAGGGCAGCCTTCCGGCTGAAGAGCATGGGCGCTGCCCCGAAGTCGTAGTCGCCGGTGCCGGGGATACCCGGGTTCTCGGCATCGATGACCGAGCTCAGATCAGCCGTTAGATGGACGACGTGGTCTCCGTACCCCGCGTCGTCGACGAAGCAGTCGCAGGCGTCCGAGTGGGCGTGCGAGTTACCGACAGCGGTGAAGATCGACCCGTCGCGCGGGTCGACCGAGACGCCTCCCAGCCCCAGATGCCGCCGAGATTCTGCGGGCCGGGAACGGGATCCCCAGACTGTCGCTCCGGAGCCGCGGTCGAGCGGAAGCGACTGCAGGCTTCCTTCGGGGAACAGGCCGTCGGGTGCGCCACGTCGCAGTAGGAGGCGATGGGGACGTACGCCCGCCCGCCGGCGATCCGCGGCCGCCCCAGACGTACTCGTAGGCGGTCTGGTCGACGACCTGCTCCGGATAGCCCATCCGGCTCCTCCCCTGTCGAGAGGTCGAGCGCGTGCAGGCTTCCCGTCGCGCCGATCACGAAGAGCAGGCCCCGCGTCGGATCGATCGCGCCGGTGGACGTGATCCCCCACGTACCGCAATCGGCAGTCGTGACCGTGCCCAGGTCGCGCTTCCAGACCGCCTCCCCGGTCGAGGCGTCGAGCGCGTAGACCGAGCCGGCCTCTGTGGCAACGAACAGCAGCTGATGGCCGGCTACGCGGAATGCGAGCGGGAGGCGAAGACGGCGCCGTCGAGGGTCGCCCTCCAGGTGGAGGTCAGCCGAGGGACGGACTGGCGTGTCAGGAGCTGGAGGACGCCGAGTTGCGCAGCTGGTTGTCGTTCGCATAGCTCGTCCACGCAGTCGGCTCGGCAGCCGACCTGGCCGCCGCGCTTCCGGCCGCGTGCGCGCGCGCAACGGCACAGAGCGAGGAAGAACGAGGAGAGAGCTGGAGAGCGCGAGGAGCCGACGGGGCACGGGACAGCGGACGCTACGACGTGAAATATGAATATCTGCTCAAGCCCGCGCGCCGAAGCGACCGGCCACGAGCTGTGCCACCTCGGTGGGTGTCGTGCCGACCCTGAATCCCGACGGCCTCGAGCGCTTCCTTCTTCGCCTGCGCCGTTCCCGACGAGCCGGAGATGATCGCGCCCGCGTGTCCCATCGTCTTGCCCGGGCGGCGCGGAGAAGCCGGCGATGTAGGCGAGCACGGGCTTCGTCACGTGCTCGGCGACGTAACGCGCCGCCTTCTCCTCCTCGTCGCCGCCGATCTCGCCGACGAGGACGATCAGCTCGGTCTCCGGCGTCGGCCTCGAACTTCTCGAGGACGTCGATGAAGGACGAGCCGACGACGGGATCGCCGCCGATGCCGACGATCGTCGAGTTGCCGAGGCCGAGCTGCGTCGAGCTCGTGGCCGATCTGGTACGTGAGCGTCCCTGAGCGCGAGACGAGCCCGATCGGGCCCTCGCGGAAGATCTCGGCCGGGATGATCCCGACGTTCGCCTTGCCCGGCGAGAGCACGCCCGGGCAGTTCGGCCCGATCATCGTGACGCCCTTGCGCGCGGACGTAGGTGTAGACGCGCAGCATCTCGTGCGCCGGGATGTGCTCGGTGATGCAGATCACCGTCTCGATGCCGGCGTCGACGGCCTCGTAGATCGCGTCGGCCGCGAAGCGGGCGGGCACGAAGATCAGCGACGTGTTCGCGCCGCGTCTCCGCGACCGCGTCGGCGACGGTGTCGAAGATCGGGATGCCCTCGACGTCCTGGCCGCCCTTGCCGGGCGTGACGCCGGCGACGACGTTCGTGCCGTAGTCGCGGTTGCGCAGGCCGTGGAAGCGGCCCTCGCTGCCGGTCAGGCCCTGCGACGACGAGCCGCGTGTCGTTGTCGACGATGATCGCCACTACCTCTGTGACCTCCTTGCAGTGACGACGATCGACTTCAGCTCGAGCCACGCCGTCGTCGGACGTGACCGTCGAGCAGCTCGCGCACGCGCTCGGCCTCGGCCGGGCGGGTCTCGACTGCGTGCGAGCCAGTCCTCGACGACGGGATGGCGCTCGAAGTGCTCGACCTGCTCGACCTCGAGACCGGCTTCGGTCGAGCATCTCCTGCCACTCGTCCTCGGTGTAGCAGCGCACGTGCGTCGGGTCGCGCAGGCGCTCGGCCTCCTCGACGCGCTCGTCGACGAAGACGTTGTCCTCGATCACGACGAGCCGCTTGCGCGACGCGCGCCATCTCGCCGACCGCCGTGCGGATGTCCGTCGAAGTGGTGCGCGGCGATCCTGCAGGCGACGACGTCGAAGCTCCCGTCGGCGAACGGCAGATGCTTCCGCGCGGCGAGACGACGTCGGGCTGCATGCCCGGCGCGGGATCGACGGTGACGACCGGTGCAGCCTTCCTCGCGCAGCCGCCGCGCCACGTGGCCGCCGCCGGTCGCGACGTCGAGCACCTTGACGTCCGGGCGCCGGCTCGCACCACTCGACGAGCAGGTCGAGGTCGGCGCCTGTCGCATGCGTCGGGCTCGTCGCGGTACGCGTCGGCACGCTGCGACCAGACGTCGGTCATGCTGCCAGCTCCACCGCGCGCTGCGCGGCCTCGAGCATCGTCGGCTCGACGTGGAGGTTGGGCGGCGCGGCGTCGGCGAGGATCTTGCCGGCCCTCCTCGGCGTTCGTGCCGTCGAGCGCGCACGACGATCGGGAGCTCGATCTTCGATCTGCTCGAGCGCCGCCAGGATTCCGCGCGCGACCTCGTCGCAGCGCGTGATCCCGCCGAAGATGTTGAAGAAGATCGATCGCACCTGGTCGTCGCTCGTGATCACCTCGAGCGCGTCGACGACGCCTTGCGCGTCGCCGCCGCCGCCGAGGTCGCAGAAGTTCGCCGGGCCGCCGCCGGCGACGCACGACCACGTCCACCGTCGACATCGAGAGCCCGGCGCCGTTGCCGAGGATCCCGACCTCGCCGTCGAGCTTCACGTAGGTGACGCCCTTCTCGCGCGCGAGCGCCTCGATGCGGGTCGGCGGCTTCGACGTCGCGCATCTCCGCGATGTCCGGATGGCGGTAGAGCGCGCTGTCGTCGACGGTGAACTTCGAGTCGAGCGCCTGCACCTCGCCGTCGGGCGTGACGATCAGCGGGTTGATCTCGGTGAGCATCGCGTCGGACTCGACGAAGCAGCGGTAGAGCTTCTCGACGATCGCCGAGCGATCTGCTTCTGCTCGCTCGGGTCGTCGATCGCCGCGCCGTAGACGAGCCGCCGCGCCTGATACGGCTGGAAGCCCTCGAGCGGATCGACGTGCAGTCGCGCGAGCGCGTCCGGGTTCTCCTCGGCGACCTGCTCGATCTCGACGCCGCCCTCGCGTCGTGAGCATGAAGAGCGGCTGCTTCGCGCCGCGGTCGAAGGTGATCGAGAGGTAGTACTCCTTCGCGATGTCGGACGCCTGCTCGATCCACAGCTTCCGCACGACGTGGCCGTTGATGTCGAGGCCGAGGATGTCGCGCGCCTTCGCTTCGGCGTCGGCCGGGATCGTCGGCGAGCTTGACGCCGCCCGCCTTGCCGCGCCCGCCGGTCAGCACCTGAGCCTTGACGACGACCGGGCCGCCGAGTCTCCTCGGCCGCCGCGCGCGCCTCCTCGGGCGTCGTCGCGAGGCGGCCTTCGGAGACGGGGATGCCGAACGCGCGCGAAGAGCTGCTTGCCCTGGTACTCGTAGAGATCCACCGGCGCGGGACTCTACCCGCCGCGCGGAGCGTCGCCGCACATCTCTAGGTACACGCACGCGCGCGGCCCCACCCGGGTGGGGGTGATCACCCACCACCCTCTGCGAGCGACGATACCGAGGTAGGACCTACGCGTCTGTGCCGATTGCGCACCGAGATCTCACTCGGTGGTCACGACGCAGATCACCTGGCCGGTCGTCACCGGCTGGCCCGGGCGCGACGGACAGCTCCGTCACGCGGCCGGCGCGGTGCGCGTGCACCTCGTTCTCCATCTTCATCGCCTCGACGATGCAGATCCACCTGGCCCGCCTCGACCTCGTCGCCCTCGGCCACCTCGACGGCCAGCACGGTGCCCTGCATCGGCGACACGACCGCGTCGCGTCCCGGCACCGCGGCTCGCCCGCTGCGCGACGCGTTCGCGGCGCGCGCCGCGCGAGCTCCGCGAACGGCAGGCTCGGGCCTCGAGCACCCGGACCTCGAAGCGGCGCCCGTCGACCTCGACCGAGCGAACGGCCGTCGCGCACCGCGGCGACTGCCGCCTGCGCCCGCCGGTCGGACGCCGTTCTCGAGCTCGGCGGCACGCGCCGCCATCAGCTCCGACTCGACGACGCCGTGGCACGTCTCGCCGTCGACGAAGCACGGATGCGTCAGCAGCGCCTTGTGGAAACCGATCAGCGTCTTCGACGCCCTCGATCACGAACTCGTCGAGCGCGCGCAGCATCCGCCGCCGCGCATGCTCGCGATCGACGCCGTGCACGACGAGCTTCGCGATCATCGGGTCGTAGAGCGGTGAGATCTCGCTGCCCGCTGCGCACGCCCGAGTCGACCCGGACGCCCGGTCCGGCCGGCTCCCGGTAGCGCGTGATCGTCCCGGGCGCGGGCAGGAAGCCGTTCGCGACGTCCTCGGCGTTGATCCGGCACTCGATCGCGTGCCCGCGCAGCGCGACGTCCTCCTGCCGCAGCGACAGCGGCTCGCCGCGCCGCGATCAGCACCTGCTCGCGGACGAGATCGAGGCCCGGTCACCATCTCGGTCACGGTGTGCTCGACCTGGATGCGCGTGTTCATCTCCAGGAAGAAGTACTCGCCGTCCGGGACGAGCAGCCCCTCGATCGTCCCGGCGCTGCGGTAGCCGACGGCGCGCGCCGCGTCGACGGCGATCCCGCCGATCCGCTCGCGCAGCGCGTCGTCGACCGCCGGCGACGGCGTCTCCTCGACGAGCTTCTGGTGGCGGCGCTGGATCGTGCAGTCGCGCTCGCCGAGGTGGATGACGTTGCCGTGCGCGTCGGCGAGCACCTGCACCTCGACGTGCCGCGGATCCTCGAGGTAGCGCTCGACGTAGACCGCCGAGTCGGAGAAGTACGCCTCGCCCTCGCGCCGTGCGGACTCGAAGGCGCGCTCGACCTCGCTCGGCGTTGCGCACGACCTTGAGGCCCTTGCCGCCGCCGCCGCGCCGACGCCTTGATCGCGATCGGCCAGCCGAGCTCGTCGCCGAGGCCGACGCACCTCTTCGGCCGATTCGACGGCTCGGTCGTGCCCGGGGATGATCGGGACGCCGGCCGCGCGCATCCGCTCGCGCGCCTCGATCTTCGAGCCCATCGCCTCGATCGCCTCAGGCGGCGGGCCGATCCAGACGAGGCCCGCGCCTCGACGCACGCGCGCGCGAACTCGCGCGTTCTCGGCGAGGAAGCCGTAGCCGGGATGAATCGCCTGCGCGCCGGCGCGTCGGGCGGCGTCGAGCGATCCGCTCCTGGTTGAGATAGCTCTCCGTCGCCGGGCCGCCGCCGATCGAGATACGCCTCGTCTGCGTACGCGACGTGCGCGCATTCCGGTCGACCTCCGAGTAGACGGCGACCGTGCCGATCCCGAGCTCACGGAGCGTCCGGAAGACACGGATCGCGATCTCGCCCCGGTTGGCGACGAGCACCTTTGTGAAAACGGCCACTGCGCCTCGTATTCTCTCCGTTAGTGAGCCTTCGCACGATCATCTGACCGTTGCGCGCGCCGCCTCGGTCCGCTCGTCATCGTTGCTCTACGCGTGGAACTTCCAGGACCACGATTACTGGGCGACCGCGCTCTTCGCCGCCGCGATGGCGACGGACTGGTTCGACGGCAGGATCGCGCGCAGCCGCAGGCTACTCCTCGCCGCTCGGCTCGCTGCTCGATCCCGTCGGCGGACAAGATCCTCGTCCTCGCGCGTTCTGGTGATGCTCGTCGGCGAGGGCGTTGCGCCGGGCTGGATGGTCGCGCTGATCGTCGTCGCGTGAATTCCTCGTGACCGCGCTTCGACTCGCGGCGCTCGAGCGCGGCGTCGTGCTCCATGCCCGCGACCTGGGCAAGCTCGAAGACCTGGTCGCAGGCGGTCGCCGCGGCGTCGGCGGGTTTGCGGCCGCGGGCGCCTGGAGCGACGAGGTCGCCTGGTGGGCGCTCCTCGTCGCGGTCGTGCTGACGTGGATCTCGGGGCTCGACTACGCCCGCGTTGCGCCGCGGCTCTGGCGCGGCGGCGCGCCCGCCTGATCGTCCTCGTCTTCGGGCCCGGGACCTAGCCCGGCCTGCCGCCACGGGGAGGGCGGCGCGGTCGGCGCGGCCCTCCTGCTCGAGCGCCTCGAGGGATGGCTCGACGCTCCATTTCATCGGGCTCCGGCGTGATCTCGACGTCACGGATTCCGAGACTTAAAGGCAGACGGCGGGTCGCCGATAGGACAGGTATGCGCTGCCGCCGCCTCTCGTACGTTTGCGCGCTCGTTACGCTCCTCACGCTGTCGCCGGCAACCGCCGCCGCCAAGCCGGGGACTTCGTGGGCACAGGCTGAGCTCAAGACCGTAGTGGCCGCTGGATTGATGGCCAAGGCGGCGGCAGCGCGACCCAACGATTCGCTCACGCGGGAGAGCTGGACGCGATCGTCGCGGGCCTGACCCATACGCAGCCGGTGACAACCGCGAATCCCTCCGGCCAAGGTGACGATGGCCGCGCTCGACATCGCGCCTCGTCGCTGCCCTCGGCCTCGACCGACACGGCGCAGCCTCTTCACCGCAGGCCGCGAGGACCGCGGGACTCGCGCCGCCGTCTCGCTTCGGCACCGAAGGCCGTCGCCCGGCTGCTCGGCCTCCGCACGAATCATCCGGCCGCCCTCGACAAGTTCGAGCCTCGCCCGAGAGCCCGCAACGCACGCCGAAGCCGCCTACTCCGCCGCCCGGATGCTCCAGCTCGGCGAGTTCGACCCGGCGGCCCTCCAGGCGCATTGGCGAGAGCTTCGTCCTCCCGGACACTGACGCCCGTGGCAGAAGAGCGTCCTGACGACAGCCGTGCACTTCATCGGCTACCCGTATGTCTGGGGCGGCGAGCGAGTTTCCGAGCAATCGCCCTTCGGCCCGCAGGCCCACGGCGGCTTCGACTGCTCCGGCTTCGTCTGGCGCGTTTACAGGATCCAGCGGTACGCAAGACGAAGGCACCCTCGCGCGACACGCTTGCAGGGCCGGACGACCTTCGCCATGAGCGGCGAGGTTCCAGCGGCGAAACGGATCTCCCTCGCCAAGCTGCAGCCTCGCCGACGTGCTCTTCTTCGGGCGCAGCGGGCCCGAAGTCGAAAGCCGCAGCAGGTCGACCACACCGGTATCTACCTCGGGAGCGGCTGGTTCATCCACTCTTCGGGCGTACGGCGTCGCCGTCACGACGCTGACCGGCTGGTACGCAAATCGTTTCGCCTGGGGACGACCGTCCGCTCGCAGAGGCCGAGCTCGTTTCCCCTGCTTAAGAGCCGTATTTCCGCAAATCCCCTGACTGGGGGATACGGCGAGAGGCGCTAGAGAAAGAATCCGCCAGTCTGGCGTCGTCTTTGTGGGAGGAGTGCGGAATGTTGCAGTGGAAACCGAAGCTGATTGCCCTCGTGGCGATCCTGGTGCTGGTCGCGGCAGTCTCTGGTCAATTCACCTGGGACTCGTTCGAACAATTCACCTGGTTCTAAATCTGACGTGAGCTCTCAGGCGGTCACGTCCCGCCGGCTGAACGCCCTCATCCTCCCGGTCTGCCTGGCGGGTCTGGGCGTTCTGAGCGCGCGCCGTGCTACGTCTTCGCGACGACTGACGCACAGCGCCGGCGCGCTGATCAGTCCTGGCGGCGCTGACTGCGGCGGCGACCCTCGCAGAGCGCGTTCCCGGTTCCGATCAACGCCGAGACCGGCGGCGTGCGTCACTTCGCTCACGTTCGTCTTCGCAGTCGCCGCGATCGTGCTCTTCGGCTGGGCTGCCGGGCGCGCTGCTCCTGCTCGCCGCGACCGCCATCGTCCAGCTTCGCCCAGCACCGCCCGTTACAGCGCATCTCCTTCAACGTCGCGGTGCTCGCGCTCGTCGCACTCGCGGCGGGCGCTCTGATCGCGCCGATCCAAGGCGAGAGCGTCGGCGCGGTGATCGCGCTCGCGTCGTGGTCGCCGCCACCGCCGACAACATCGTGAACATCGTGCTGATCTCGGCCGCGATCGCACTGCTCAGCACCAACCAGCCGTACCTGAACTTGATGCAAGACACACGCGCGCGCGACGATCGTCGCCGTTCGCGTTCATCGGCCTCGGCGGCGCTGATGCTCGTCGTGCTCTGGCAGCGCTCGCCGGTCCTGCTCGGTCGCGCTCGTCGGGCCGCTGCTCGCGATCGCGCTCTACCAGCGCTCGACCTGCACGCGCGCTGCGCGCGATGCGGCTCGCGCTCACCGACCCGCTGACCGGGCCTCGGCAACCACCGGCACTTCCACGAGCGGCTGCAGCGCGAGCTGCTGCACGCCGAGCGAGAAGCGACGCTCGCTGACGCTCTGCCTGGTCGACATCGACGACTTCAAGCAGGATCAACGACCGCTTCGGGCCACCCGTCAGGCGACCGCGTGCTCGCGCAGGTCGCGACGCGGCTCCGCCAGGGCGGCGAGGCGTTCCGCCTCGGCGGCGACGAGTTCGCGCGTGCTGCTCGCCGGCCACGACGAGCGCGACGGCGCTGACCGTCGGCGCGACTCGATCGTCGAGCGCGATCGGCGACGCGTCGACCTCGAGCACATCGGCACGGTCACCGTCAGCGCGGGCGTCGCGACCTTCCCGGTGCAGGGCGCGGTCGCGACGAGCTGATCCGGCTCGCCGACAGCGCGCTCTACTGGGCGAAGGAGGACGGCAAGAACCGCGTGCGCGTCTACCGGCCCGACGTCGTCGAGCTCGAGCCGAGCTGCAGCAGCTCGCCGACGGGCCCCGACCGCGCCGCGCGCTACCGCGCCGCCGCCAGCGCTCGCGAAGGCGGTCGACGCGCGCGACGCGTACACCGGCAGCCACTCCGAGCGCGTCGGCGAGCTCGCGGCGCGGATCGCCGACGCGGCTCGGCGCTCGACGCCGAGCAGGTCGAGCTGACCCGCCTCGCCGGCAAGCCTGCACGACCTCGGCAAGCTCGCGATCCCCGAGGAGATCCTGCGCAAGCCGGGCACGCTGACCGAGTCCGAGCGGCTCGTGCTCGAGCGCCATCCGCAGATCGGCTTCCGGATGCTCGAGAGCCTCGGCGTCGACCCGGTCGCCGACTGGGTCCTGCACCACCACGAGCGCTGGGACGGCGCGGGCTATCCCGACGGTCTCGCGCGGCGAGCAGATCCCGCTCGGCGCGCGCATCATCTTCGTCGCCGACGCCTACGACGCGATGACGTCGGACCGCGTCTACCGGCCGAGCGCTCTCGCGCGCGACGCGCTCGCGGAGCTCGAGCGCTGCGCGGGCACGCAGTTCGACCCCGGCATCGTCGCGCCTTCGCGGAGGAGATCGGAGAGACCGCTGAGCTGCCCGGCTGGCGTAGCCGCGGCCGGGTTCCGTGGGATCTTCCGGCAGGCAACGCGGAACGCGCGCTGCCGAGACGCGGTCTCGTCGACTGCGCGCCCGATCTGAGACGCCAGCAGCATCTGCCCAGCGGTGATCCGATGCCGCCGGTGGCCGGCACGCGCTCACGACTCGAGAGCGAGCGGTGATATCATGCCGCGACGTGTCCCGGGTTTCGTGCGCGCGGGCGGCGGCTCGTGCTTCGTCAGTGCGGTCTCGAGCGCGTCGATCAGCACCGGCCGCGTCCGGCGCGGCTCGATCACGTCGTCGACGTAGCCGCGCTCGGCGGCGGCGTACGGGTTCGCGAACCGCTCGCTTGTAGTCGCGCGATCAGCTCCGCGCGCGCGCGCCTCCGGATCGCCGCCTCCTCGAGCTCGCTCGCGGAAGACGATGTTGACCGCGCCCTCCGGCCCCATCACCGCGACCTCCGCGGTCGGCCAGGCGAAGTTGAAGTCGGCGCGGATGTGCTTCGAGCTCATGACGTCGTACGCGCCGCCGTACGCCTTGCGCGTGATCACCGTCAGCTTCGGCACGGTCGCCTCGCGCGTACGCGTAGAGCAGCTTCGCGCCGTGGCGGATGATCCCGCCCCACTCCTGCGCCGTCCCCGGCAGGAAGCCCGGGCACGTCGACGAAGGTGACGAGCGGGATGTTGAACGCGTCGCAGGTGCGCACGAAGCGCGCGGCCTTGACCGACGACGTCGATGTCGAGCACGCCGGCGAGCGACCGCGGCTGGTTGCCGACGACGCCGACCGGGTGGCCGCCGAGCCGCGCGAACCCGCAGACGATGTTCTCGGCCCAGCGCTCGTGCACCTCGAGGAACTCGCCGTCGTCGACGACGCGCCGGATCGACGTCCTTGCATGTCGTACGGCTTCGTTCGGCTCGTCCGGGATCAGCGTGTCGAGCTCGGCGTCCTCGCGGTCGACGCGGATCGGTCGGCTCGGCGAACGGCGGCGGCTCGAGGTTGTTCTGCGGCAGGAACGAGAGCAGGTAGCGCGCGTCCTCGAGGCACGCCTCCTCGTCGGGCGCGATGAACGTGCGCGACGCCCGACTTCGTCGCGTGCGTCGCCGCGCCGCCGAGCTCCTCGAACGTCACCTCCTCGCCGGTCACCGTCTTCACGACGTCGGGGCCGGTGATGAACATGTACGACGAGCCCTCGACCATGAAGACGAAGTCGGTGATCGCGGGCGAGTAGACGGCGCCGCCCGCGCACGGGCCCATCACGAGCGAGATCTGCGGGATCACGCCGGACGCCTGCACGTTCCGCCAGAAGATCTCCGCGTAGCCGGCGAGCGAGACGACGCCCTCCTGGATCCGCGCGCCGCCCGAGTCGTTGATCCCGATCACCGGGCAGCCGAACTTCACGCGCCAGGTCCATCACCTTGCAGATCTTCTCGGCGAAGACCTCGCTCAGCGAGCCGCCGAAGACGGTGAAGTCCTGCGAGAAGACGAAGACCTTGCGGCCGAAGATCGTGCCGTAGCCGGTGACGACCGCGTCGCCGTACGGGCGCCGCTCGAGCATCCCGAAGTTCGACCTCGCGGTGGCGGACGTAGCGGTCGAGCTCGACGAACGAGCCCGGGTCGAGCAGCTCGACGCGCGCTCGCGCGCGAGCAGCTTGCCCTGCTGCGCGCTGGCGCTCGACCGCTTGTCGGTGCCGGCGTGCTCGTCCCGTCCCGGAGCTGCTGCAGCTGGTCGAGCTTGACCCCGTGAGTCGGCGCGGGGCTCGTCCGTCGTCGCCATAGATGAGCCTGAGCATGGCTCTCGCGTACGAGTTCCGGCCCTTGGGCCGCTCGAGGCCCTCGTGGACGGGACCGGTCAATCTCGCCGCCGCGAAGCCAGGGGCGCTGCTGGCTCCTGCTCCTCCTAATCGCAATCGCGTCGTTCCGACCGAAAAGCTGATCGACGAGCTCTGTGGGCGACGAAGGCCGCCCTGGCCGCGGCGCGACGAAGACGCTGCAGGTCTACGTCTCTCAGCTCCGCAAGGAGCTCGGCCCGGAGCGATTGCTCACCTGCGCGCCGGGCTACGAGCTGCGAGTCGCCGCAGACGAGCTCGACGTCGACCGCTTCGAGAAGCTCGCGACCGAGGCGCCGCGAGAGCGCTCTCGCGGCGGGCGATGCCGCGGGCGCGCGGTCGAAGGGATGCGCTGCGCGCTGCCAGCTCTGGCGCGGCCCGGCGTTGCTCGAGTTTCTGACGAGAGCCGTTCGCCGAGCGCGCCGCGGCAAGGTTGATGTGACCTCCGGCTGGCCGCCGTCGAGGACTGGCTACTGCGCCGCGCTCGAAGCCGGCGAGGCGGCGAGGCCATCGTGCCGGAGCTCGAGGAGCTCGTTGTCGTCGCCACCTGCCGCCAGCGAGCGACCGCGCGAGCCTTTGACGCTCGCGCTGTATCGCGCCGGCCGCCAGGCGGACGCAAAGCGGAGTTGTTCCGGCCGACACGCGAGCTGTTCGTGAGCGAGCCTGGGATCGAGCTCTGCGCTCCTCCGGGAGCTCGAGCAGGCGATGCTGCGCCACAGACCCGGCGCCTACTGGGAGATGTCTGCACAGCGCGCGTGGCGCGCGCGTTCCCCGGCGGAGCCCAGGTGCCCGCCGGCGGCGCGGGCTCTGCGCTGGTCGGAGTCGCCGCGCTCGCTGCCGCCGGAATCGTCGCAGCACTGCTCGCATCGACCGGTGGCAACAGTAATACCACGACTGCCGACCCACAGGTGCGATCGCTCAGGTACAAGCTCGAAAACTCGTAAACAGCAGTCGACAAAGACACGACGTGCTTCACGGTCGTGCACGGTTGCTTGATTGACCGCTCTGCTGGTGGTCGAGCCAGCTCGCTGCCGTCGGACGCAGCACCGCTCGTGCACGACCGTGTGGTAGCAAACAGCCGGGCCAAACCAACGACCGCCGACCCACAGGTGCGATCGTTCGTGTACAAGCTCGAAAACTTCCCTCGTGCAGTCAGCCACGGACGGACGCGCGCAGGTCACGCGCGCGATCGCCGGCGCCTTCGACCGCAGCCTGACGCCGGACGTCGCCGCCGCGCAGCTGGGATCAGGTTCAACGGAACAGGCAGGCAGAGCCTGCTCGAGCAGGTGGTGGCGCCGCCTTGAACGTGCCGGGCTTCCGAGGGCGCGTTGCAGGTATCCAATCCCTCTTCCAGAAAGCGGACTCACGCCTCCATCAAGGCGGACTGGATCTGGGCCGAGAGACTGGCCCGGCACTCGTACCGCTCCGGTCCACGCGGCGGCACCACGCCGGTCGCAGCTGCGCGGCGGCGGACGCACGCGCAACGGCCCTGAAGCGGCGGTTCCTCGTCGTCTTCTGACCCGCTTGCGAAGAGCTTCGACCGGCGAGTGGAACGCGGACGAGTTCTAGCCGGCGGGCGTGAACACGGCACCTGAGGAGTCGTGTAGTAGTGACCAATGCCACGTCTTGTCCCGAGGCCACCCCAGACGATCAACCGAGCGGCCCGTCCAGACCGCGCTCGGCTCGAGCCGTGCCGGAAGGCGCGGCCACTGAGAAAGCCGACCAGCGGCTTCGGCTCGGATCGTACGCCGCGCCCCCGCGACTCCCGCCCCACACAAGAGCAGGAGCTTCGTTTAGTCCAGACGGCCACGTCTTCCCACCCGCCCTGCGGGCACGAGGGGCAGGGCACGCTGCCAGCCGTCGCTCCGCGGGCTGTAGGCGAAGCCGCTGCGCTGTTCCGCCTGAAGACGAGGCATTCCCCGCCCGTCCCAGATCGGCCGTTCCGCTGTCCCCGAGCGGCGGGCGGCGGCTGCGCGATGCGCTTCCAGCTATTCGTCGCCGGTTCAGCATGAGGCAGCCCGCGCACCGGGAGATGACGATCATGCGGGCGACCCGTCCAGACACTCAGCGGATGCTGGCTGCCCGCAAGCGGCGCACGTGGCAGCGCACGCCAGGCGTTCTTCGCTCGCGCTGCAGGCGACTCCATCGGAGAAGGCGTCGCCGCAGCAGCCGCCACCCCAACCGATCAGCTTCGCGGCCGGTCCACACCACGGCGCCGAAGCCGCTGTGAATCGACAGCAGGCGCGAGCCCGGCAGCCCTCGCCACGCGTTCGTGACCGGATTGAAGGCCTCGCGCGTCCCCTGGCCCCAGACGAGCATCTCCGTCGGTCCGCCACGGAGTTGAGATTCATGAAACCAGTCGTAGCTCGCGGTGGATCGAGGCTGCGCCAGGTGTCAAGTACGTAACTGAACGAAGTACAAC